>MJGMH1__coassemble_1867_pt1 | contig 76785 bp, 80 predicted proteins | sample MJGMH1__metabat2_high_PE_009 | metagenome-assembled genome bin MJGMH1 | reverse complement strand
TATTGTAATGCGATTAAGGTAATGGATAACCTCTACTTTTCATTTTCAATCTTACATCCTTTCTCTATTCAAATACCATACTGTGGGATTTCACTGTCTGAATTGACTACATTGAATTTTCTGGTTTTTATTATACACTACTTTTCTCAGAAGATAAAGTATTTTTTTCATCTCAGTTGATTTGAGTTCCGCACAATGGTATGATAATGTACGAAACAAAAACTAAAATGTAATAAAAGGGTGTGGAAAAATGACAACAAACGAGAAAGCCTTACAGATGCACGAACAGTGGCACGGTAAACTAGAGACAACCGCTAAGGCGCATGTAAACTCCAGAGAGGATCTTGCAATCGCATATACCCCTGGCGTTGCCGAGCCATGTAAAGTCATCGCAAAAGAACAAGAGGCAGTCTATAAATATACTATGAAAGCTAATACTGTAGCCGTTATCTCTGACGGAAGTGCAGTTCTCGGTCTCGGAAATATCGGGGCATATGCGGCGCTTCCTGTCATGGAAGGAAAAGCAGTTCTTTTCAAAGAGTTCGGTCAGGTCAATGCAGTTCCAATCTGTCTTGACACACAGGATACAGAAGAGATCATCAAAACTATCGTAAATATTGCCCCGGCATTTGGAGGGATCAATTTGGAAGATATTTCTGCTCCACGTTGTTTTGAAATTGAAGAACGATTAAAGGAATTGTTGGATATTCCGGTATTTCACGACGACCAGCACGGAACTGCCATTGTAGTGCTCGCCGGAATCATCAACGCATTAAAAGTGACAGGAAAGCAAAAAGACTCATGCAAAGTAGTCGTAAACGGTGCCGGTTCCGCTGGAATTGCCATCACAAAACTACTTTTGACTTATGGCTTTTCTCACATTACTATGTGTGATATCAATGGAATTCTTTCCAAAAATTCACCGAATTTAAACTACATGCAGAAATACATGACCGAAGTGACCAATTTGGAAGAAAAAGAAGGAACACTTGCCGATGCTCTCTGTGGCGCAGATATTTTCATCGGTGTCTCCGCGCCAAACATCGTGACGGAAGATATGGTTGCTTCCATGAATAAGGATGCCATCCTTTTTGCCATGGCAAATCCTGTCCCTGAGATCATGCCTGACCTTGCAAAAAAAGCTGGTGCAAAGGTTGTCGGAACAGGACGCTCTGATTTTCCAAATCAGGTAAACAATGTCGTTGCTTTTCCTGGAATCTTCCGCGGCGCTTTGGAAGGACGCGCCACACAGATTACAGAAGAGATGAAACTTGCGGCTGCTCATGCCATCGCCGGACTTGTAGCTGAGGAAGATTTAAGCGATACCAATATTCTTCCGGAAGCATTTGATCCACGCGTTGCAGATGCAGTAAGCGCTGCAGTAAAGGCTTTGATCTAATGGAGCGCTGGGGTGACAAGCGATATTATTCGCTTGACTATTATGTCAAACAGACCTTTCAGGAAAAGCTTTATAAAATTGCACTGGACGGAGGTATGACTTGCCCGAATCGGGATGGAACACTCGGAAACACCGGCTGTATTTTTTGCAGCGCCGGAGGTTCCGGAGACTTTGCCGGTGATCGGAACGTCTCCATTAAAGAACAAATTTCAGACGGAAAAAGCCTTGTCCAGCGCAAACACACCGGCTCTTCCTATATTGCCTATTTTCAGGCATATACGAATACCTATGCCCCCGTCTCCTACTTGGAACAGATTTTTATGGAGGCAATTCAGGAACCGGATGTAAAAGTCCTCTCCATTGCAACAAGACCGGACTGCCTGTCGGACGATATTTTAGATTTGCTGAATCGTCTGAATCAGATCAAACCGGTTTGGATTGAGCTTGGACTACAGACAATACACGAAAAAAGCGCCGGGTTTATCCGACGAGGATATCCTCTTTCTATGTTTGAGCGGGCAGTCACTCAGCTGCATCATATCGGAATTCCGGTCATCGTTCATACCATCTTGTGTCTCCCCAATGAGACTAAACAGATGATGCTTGATACGATTTCTTATCTTAATAGGCTTCCGATTCAAGGTATAAAATTACAACTGTTGCACATTTTAAAACATACAGACCTTGCAGAATACTATGAGCAGTCTCCATTTTGGCTTCCTTCTTTGGAGGAATATCTGGAATTACTTGGGGTTCTGATCTCCCACCTTCGTCCGGATATTGTAGTCCACCGGCTCACAGGAGACGGTCCAAAGAATTTACTGATCGCGCCCAAATGGACTGCGAACAAGCGTCTTGTGCTGAACAGTATTCAAAAATATTTTAAGGATACTGATATTTGGCAGGGGAAAGATTATCTTTCTCATGCTTAGAAAGGAGCAGTTATGTCAGAACCATTTACACTTTATAAATTGATTGTTTTATATATGTTGGAAAAATTGGATTTTCCGCTTACCAACGGACAAATTTCGGAATTTATTCTTGATAAGGGTTACACTACCTACTTCACCTTACAGCAGGCACTCTCCGAGATGGTAGAATCCAATCTGATCCGCGAAGAATTTGTTCACAATCGCACACTTTATCATCTCACAGAGGAGGGACTTGAGACCATACAATATTTCAAGACAAACATCTCTTCCGCTATCCGTGAAGATGTCGATGCCTTTATCGAAGAAAAACGATATGAACTCAAAGATGAAGTATCTGTCAAAGCAGACTATTATAAAAATATGAGCCATGAATTTTCTGTAAGATGCCAGATTATTGAAAACGCTTCACCGCTCATTGATTTGACTCTCACTGTCCCTACTGAAGAAGAAGCGGTTGCTGTCACTAATAACTGGAATAAAAATCATCAGGAAGTCTATGCGCTGATTATGCAGCATCTTTTATAAAACATTACGCTTAAGAATGTGCCCATGCACATTCTTTTTTATTTTTCTCTTGACAAATAAAACTTTTAAGAATATTATTGTATTAACCCAATAATACATTAATACAAGAGGAGGATTCTTATGAATGCTGTATTGAAAACATCACAATTAACGAAAACATATAATAGCAAGCAGGTTGTAAAAGAATTGTCTATGACGATTCAGCAAGGAGATATTTACGGCTTTATCGGGAAAAACGGCGCCGGAAAAACAACTTTGATCCGTATGATCGCCGGACTTGCCACTCCATCTTCCGGTTCCATTGAATTATTTGGAAGCAGTGACCTTGTAAAAGAACGGGCAAAGATCGGCACGGTAATTGAGTCTCCGGCACTCTTCCCAAATATGACTGCCCGTGAAAATCTCATCACACAGTGCCGCATCGCAAATGTAAAAGATCTGCGTATAGTCGACGAGACGCTGGAACTTGTAGGACTTTCCAATACCGGAAAGAAAAAGGCAAAGAATTTTTCTTTTGGCATGCGCCAGAGACTTGCCATTGCAATTGCACTGATCGGAGATCCGGAATTTCTGATTCTAGATGAGCCGACCAACGGGCTGGATCCAGAAGGAATCAAAGAGATTCGTGACCTAATCTTGCATCTGAATCAGGAAAAGCATATTACGGTATTGATTTCCAGCCATATCTTAAGTGAGCTATCCAAATTTGCCACCCGCTATGGCATTATACATAATGGCTCTCTTATCGAGGAGTTTACAGAAGAAGAACTATGGAAACGTTGTATTTCTGAAAATGGTCAGGAATTTGGACTGGAAGAATATTTCTTAAAAGTGATTGGAGGAAAATAATTATGAAGAGTTTGATAAGAAGTGATTTTTACAAATTAAGAAAAGCGAAATCTTTTTGGGTATGCATGATTCTTGCTGTCGCACTCGCTGTATTCAGTGTATTGATCATGGATTTTTCTGTAAAACTGATGGATAAAGTACCGCAGCAGGCAGCTCAGGAAGAGGCCGCACTGGAAGAAAGCGGATTGAATATATCTACCAACGGTATCCCGATGAGCTCTGCGGATCTAAATGCTTCCAGCATGCTCCTCATGCAGTTTGCCGGAACAACAACCATTTTGATCTCCATCTTTGTGTCATTGTTTGTCGGCGGAGAATTTTCACACGGAACGATCAAAAATCTTGCTTCCAAAAATTATACCCGCACCCAGATTTATCTTTCCAAGATAATCGTTTCTGTCATCGCCGCAATCGTCATGACTCTCCTTTACGCCATTGTAGCTACAGGTCTTGGAACAGCTCTCTGGGGATTTGGCAAGGTTGACAGTTCGTTTGCCGCTAATGCTTGCAAAGGTATCGCAATTGAATTCCTTTTGGTAAGCGCATTCACTGCTGTGTTTGTCATGTTCAGCATGTTGATCCGTCAAAACGGAGGTGCGATTGCCGCCAATATCTTCTTTTTGGAATTTATCTCTCTCATCGTCATGTTCGGAGAGATGATCATTAATAAGATTTTCGATACGTCTATCACACTCTCCAATTATCTGATCGACACAAACATGACACAGATTGCCACTTCCGATATTACCGGAAAACTGGCCGCAAGAAGTATCTGCGTAGCTTTCGGATTTTTTATCGTTGCCACAGCAATCGGACTGGTTTCTTTCCGAAAACGAGATATCAAATAACAAAACAGGAACAGAAGGCTTTGAAAACCTCCTGTTCCTGTTTTCACGAACCCTGTCTGCGGCTCTTAAGCCTGTCCAAACGTTCTTTCATATTCTTTTCATATCCAATCTCTGTCGGGAAATAGAATTTCTCATCTTTAATCTCATCCGGCAGATACTGCTGTTCCACATAGTGCTCCGGATAATCATGTGCATATTTATATCCTATCCCGTGTCCCAACTTTGCGGCGCCTTTGTAATGCGAATCCTGAAGATGAGCCGGAACAGTTGTCTTATAATTTCTCACATTTTCAAGCGCGGCATCCACCGCAAGATATGCCGCATTGCTCTTTGGTGCCGATGCGATGTAGGTGACTGCCTGCGCAAGTACAATACGCGCTTCCGGCATACCAAGTCTCTCTACTGCCTGTGCCGCCGAAACTGCTACCGTCAATGCATTCGGATCTGCATTTCCCACATCCTCCGACGCAGAAATCATAATCCGTCTGGCAATGAATTTGATATCTTCCCCCGCATAGAGCATTTTTGCAAGATAGTATACCGCCGCATCCGGATCAGACCCACGCAGACTTTTGATAAAAGCAGAAATAGTATCGTAATGATTGTCTCCGGTCTTATCATAACGAACAACTCTCTTCTGAATACATTCCTGTGCCACGTCTAACGTAATATGAATCTTTCCATCTTCTTTGCTTCTCTCTGTCGTCAAAATGCCAAGCTCTATTGCATTCAACGCATTTCTTGCATCTCCCCCTGCAATGTCAGCCAAAAACTCCAACGCATCGTCATCGATATCAGCTCTGTAACTTCCCATACCTTTTATTTCGTCATATACAGCTCTTTTTAAAAGCACTTTGATATCTTCCTTCGTCAGCGCCCTCAATTCAAAGACGCTGGATCTGGAAATCAACGCACTATTCACTTCAAAATACGGATTTTCTGTCGTCGCACCAATTAAAATAAGCGTTCCATCTTCTACAAACGGCAATAGATAGTCCTGCTGTCCTTTGTTAAATCGATGGATCTCGTCGACAAACAGAATGGTCTTCTGTCCATACATGCCAAGATTGTCTTTCGCCTTACGGACAACCTCCTCCATATCTTTTTTCCCTGCAACTGTCGCATTGATCTGTGCAAATTGTGCACTCGTTGTGTTCGCAATAACCTTTGCAAGTGTCGTCTTTCCTGTTCCAGGAGGTCCATAAAAAATAATCGAACTCAGCTTGTCCGCTTTGATCGCCCGATATAAAAGCTTATCCTGCCCGATGATATGCTGCTGTCCAACCACTTCTTCCAGCGTTGTCGGTCGCATTCTGGAAGCAAGCGGAGACTCTTTTTGCGCTGCATTTTCACGCATATAATCAAATAAATCCATTTTCTCAACTCCTCTATTCTACTCCCGCAAGCGTCCGAATCACTTCTCCCGCAATGAGAAGTCCCGCAACCGGCGGCACAAATGAAATACTTCCCGGCAGTGCCCGCCGTTTGCCCATATTTTCTCCGGTTGATTTTCCAGATGTATCCACCGGTTTTTCTTTCGAGTACAACACCTTCAAATGTTTGATCCCTCTTTCTTTGAGCTCTTTTCGCATCACCTTGCACAGAGGGCATACTGATGTCTTTGAAATATCGGTAATCTCAAACAGCTCCGGATGCAGTTTATTTCCTGTTCCCATACAGCTGATGATCGGAATATCCTGCTTCTTTGCATATTCCGCAAGCGCCAGCTTTGCGGTAACTGTGTCAATCGCATCTATAATGTAATCCACTTTCCGGTCAAAAATCTCATGCAGATTTTCCGGCAATATAAATTTTTCGTGTGTGATGACCTCAATCTCAGAAGAAATGTCCCCAATGCGATCTTTCATCAATTTGGTCTTATACTGCCCTATCGTACTGTGATACGCGATAGACTGACGGTTAATATTAGTTAGTGTCACTTTATCATTGTCCACTAAGATCAGTCTTCCAACTCCGCTTCTCGCCAGCGCCTCAATGCAGTGCGATCCGACTCCGCCCACTCCAAGCACCATAACAGTTGCATCTTTCAGTCTTTGTAATCCTTCTTTTTCGACAAGTAATTCTGTTCTGGAATATTCATGTATCATAAACTAAAATCCTCTTTTCTAATCTAATAGTAGTTCATCGGCAGTGACAAATTCAAATCCTTCTTTTTGCAGGATATCGATAATACGAAGTGCTGCCTGAACCGAACTTTGATAGCAGTCATGCAATAAGATAATATCATTTTCTTTCGCCTCCGTCACTACCTTATTCACAATTTCATCTACATTTTCGGTTGTCCAATCAAGCGGATCAATGGACCACATCACAGGAAGCACATTCATCTCCTGCTCCAGTTTCTTCTGCCACGCCCCAAACGGCGGACGCACATATTCGATTTCCTTTCCGAGCATCTCTTCCAGTACGGTATTAGTCTTTTCAATTTCCTCTCTCGCCTTTTCATCCCCTATTTTCGTGATTTCCACATGATTATAGGTATGATTTCCTACCAAATGTCCCTCGTTACTTTCTCGTTTTACAATATCCGGATAGGAGACAGCACTTTTCCCAATCACAAAGAATGTCGCCTTCACCCCTCGTTCTTTTAGTCCGTCCAAAAGTTCTTCTGTATAGGCACTCGGTCCATCGTCAAATGTGATTGCAATCTTCGGTTTCTCATTCACTTCCACTGCCGCATCTACAGGCTTTGTCTTGTTCCAGTAACCTGCTATCCCCAACAAACATACTGCATATAGCATGGAAAATGCAAATGCCACTTTTTTATACCATATCATTTTTCTGATTCCTTTTGTTTTCTCACCACTATGTATATGTGTGACAAAGCATATATATTTTCAAAAAAAGAAGAAGGTGTTTCCCTTCTAAAACTTTCCTTCTTACTTTTTGCGTTTCTTTTTCTTTTTTACACTGTAGCCAAAGGTTCCGATTGTTTTTCCAAGTCCAAGGTATTCTCCATGTGAGTATGCCAAAAGTCCAGTTTCATTCAGACAAAACTTTCCTGTCTCATTCATATACTCTTCGCTTACCTGAACCGCCATGACTTTGGCGATAAACATATGATGACTTCCAAGTTCTTTGATCTCTTCCACCTTACATTCTATATTCACCGGACATTCCTCAATAATCGGTGCATACTGAAGTTCTTTTGCTTTTCCCCTTGTCAAATGCATCTCTTTCCACTTATCCACATCTCTGCCCGAACGCACACCACAGTAATCCGTCGCTTTTGCCAATGCCTCTGTAGTAAGATTGACAACAAATTCTTTGGACTCTTTTATCATGGAATACGAATAGCGTTCCGGGCGCACTGATATATAAAGCATTGCCGGATTCGTACAGATTGTTCCTGTCCAGGCAATCGTCAGGATATTCGTCTGCCCTTCCGCATTTCCGGCACTCACCATGACTGCCGGAAGCGGGTAAATCATATTCCCCGGCTTCCAACTCTGTTTTCCCATCTGTATCCTCCTACTGCTGCAGCGAGATTACAAAAGCTGGTATCAATTGTTTTTTACGAGACACAACACCTTTTAACAGAATGTCTTCTATATCATCAGACAAATCAAATGCCTCCAGCACCTGCTCTCTTGCACCGTTTCCGCAGCACAACAGCTCTGTTGATTCCTGAATAATATTTGTCAGCATGAAAAACACCATATCTACCTGCTGTGCCTGTCTTGCCTTTTCCATATACGGCAAAAGCTTCGATTTAATCTCTTGTAATTCATCGCGGCTCATCGAATTAATCTGTCCTACTCCAAATGTGACATCGCCGACTGTAAATTTCTTAAAGTCCTGAAAACAGATTTCCTCTGCTGTCTTTCCTTTCAGATTACTTCCTGCCTGGAACATATCCTGTGCCAGTTCCTCAATATTGATCTTCGCAAGTTCTGCCAGTTCTTCTGCCGCCACGCGGTCGATTCCTGTACAGGTCGGCGAGCGGAACATCAATGTATCTGAAATAATTGCAGAACACAAAAGACCTGCAATCGTTTCATTGATCTTGACCTGATTTTCCTTATACATCTGGTAGACGATCGTGGCCGTACATCCAACCGGCTGATTTCTAAAATAAACCGGTCCGACGGTCTCAAGGCTTCCCAATCTGTGGTGATCAATAATCTCCAGAATCTCTGCCTCTTCAATTCCGTCTACCGCCTGTGATTTCTCATTGTGGTCAACTAAAATGACTCTTTTCTTACTTGCCTCCAACAGACGCCGTCTGGAAATCAGACCATATACATCCCCTTTTCTGTCTATGACAGGAAAATCCCGATATCTCTTTTTCGCCATCTCTTCTTTTACCATCTCCACATAATCTAATGTGTTAAACGATGTCAGATTCTCTGTACTCATAAAATATTTTACAGGAATACTCTGATTGATCAGCCTTGCCACTGTAAAGGTATCATGCGGAGTTGTGATCACAACAATACTTCTCTCCTCTGCCAGTTTTTTAATTGTCTTTGATACCTGTGCTCCCTGGCATACAACGAGACAGCTTGCATCCATCTCAATTGCACAAAGCTGCGATTCATATCGATTCCCTAAAATAACCAGATCGTCTTTTTCAATAAAACTCTCCATCATATCCGGGCTTGAGGCAGCAATTACCACCTTCCCTTTTACAAAATATGCATGTGGATTACCAATCACAATCTCACCGTCGAGTGTATTGATAATATTCTGATACTGTGTTCTTGCTGTCGCAAGAATCTTACTGTCATATACATCCATATAGGAAGTCGCGATATCTCCTGTTGTGATCACGCCTTCCAGCTTATGATCTCTTGCCACGGGTAATGTATGCACATTTTCTTCTTTCATCATCGCCCACGCCTCTTTGATCGAGGTACTGCTCTTAATTCCTTCAATCCGCTTAATATCCATATCTTTTACTTGAAGGTGTACATTCGCAAGCAATCTAGGAGCCTCTACACCAAAATGTCTCAACACAAACTGTGTCTCCTCATTAATCTGCCCGGCTCTTCTTGCCGTGTACTCATTGTTTGAAATCTGATTTTTCAAATTTGCATAGGCAATCGCAGAACAGATGGAATCGGTATCTGGATTTTTATGTCCTACGACACATACCTTCTTTAATTTCTTATTTTCCATTTACTTCACTTCCTTTTGCTCTTTTAGGTTGCCATTTTTTTTTGCATTTGTCAAATAATTTCTGACATTTCTTGTGCTTCCTTCTAAAAATATGTTATACTAAGAACAGTATAAAATAAAAACGAAGAGGTGTGACAAATGAGTGAAGAACAATTACAGACAGAAACAATGGCAGATTACGAGGAACATTTCGACGATGCAAATCCATGGAACCGTGTAACAGAATACATGGAACAGGGAACTGTCCTTCCGGTAAAAGTAGAAGGAATTGTAAACGGTGGCGCAATCGCCATGGTAGAAGGTCTTCGTGGATTTATTCCTGCCTCTAAATTATCTTTATCATATATCGAAGATCTGGAAGACTACTTATTGAAAGATATTGAAGTTCAGGTAATCGATGTCGATCAGGCGAACAACCGTCTTGTTTTATCTGCACGGGAACTTCTGAAAGAAAAAGAGCGCAAAGAAAAAGAGAAATTACTTGCATCTGTCGAGGTTGGCTCTGTTTTGACCGGAACCGTAGAGACGCTCCAGACATATGGCGCCTTCATCCGTCTGGAAAATGGATTATCCGGACTTGTGCATGTTTCTCAGATCTGTGAAAAACGTATCAAGACGCCTGCTGACGTTCTAAAGACAGGTGAGGAAGTCAATGTCAAAGTAATCGGCATCAAAGATGGAAAGATCAGCTTGAGCATCAAAGCTCTTATCGAGCCGGAAGAAGAAGTCGTAGAAGAAGTAGAGATTCCAAAATCCGAAGAGATCGGCACAAGTCTCGGCGACTTATTCAAAAATATTCAACTATAGTAAAAAAATACTGCCACAGTTGTAAGCTCTCCTTACAACTGTGGCAATTTTTATACGGTTGCCAGTCTTTCATAATATCGATTCAGAATCTCTGCCTGATGTGACACATCTCTCTCTCTTGCCCGCTCCAATCCATTCAATGTCAGCGTCGGAATCTTTCTTTCCAAAATTTCTTCAATCCGCTCTTTGAATTCTTCATTATCTCTTCCCTTATAGACATCTCTATTTTCTTCCAGCCAGTCACTGTAGACTGGAATGTCACGAAGCAACACCGGAATCTGAGAGGCTAACGCCTCCAGCACGACAATTCCCTCTGTCTCCTCATAAGAGGGAAAGAAAAATAGATCGCAGCTACTATACGCCATCTGAAGCTCTTCTTTTGGCAAATATCCGGTAAATTTAAGATTTGGCAGCTTTGTGTGAACCGCCTCTCTGATTTTCTTTGGAATCTGGCTATCCGGCGTATAGCCGAACCAGACAAACTGATATTCCGGCATCTGCTTTGCAAGTTCTACAAAATCTAAAATTCCTTTTCTCTCAAAATAAAGTCCTACTGACATCACAATCTTGTCTGTATTTTTAAATCCATACTTATTTCGGAATTTCTCACGAGCCAGTATGTTCTTTTGAAACAACATAGTATCCACACCGTTTGAGATAACCTCTATCTGTTTTTTGATACCGTACCCCTCAAGTAATGACTTCGAATAATTTGTCGGGGTTAAAATCAGATCTCCGGTCTGATAGCATTTCATAATCCACTTCTTGAATAACGGTGCGATCAGATTCGAACCTGTAAAGGAATTTTGAAAATCCTCTTTTGTAGAATGGGCGTGATAAACTACTTTTTTCCCGCATTTTTTCGCTTTCTTTGCCATAAAATAATCACTCGGAAAAATCGTATTGATATGTACTACATCGTAATCATCTTTTGGGTCTGTTGTCACTTCCACACCGTTTCCCTTAAGAGATTCTTCTTGCATAACCATGGCTCTCCCCACTCCACTTTTTAAGACGACTTGTCGATTCTTCGCATATAACAGCACTCTCATTTTTCTCACACTCTCTTTCCAATAATACTTTTTCATAACAGCTTTCCACACGCTTTCCAAATCGTTTTGTTCCATACTCTTCTGCGATTTTCCGGCTATGCTGTCTCGCCTTTTCAAATATTTCTTTTTCATCCAATAGTCTTTCTACGTCGGACACAAACTGTCCGATTGATTCATAAGAATATCCGTTTCCGCCTTCCTCCAGCACTCCGTAAAGGCAAGGGTCCTTCCTGCACACAAGCGGAAGTCCGCTTGCCATCGCCTCAATATAAGTCAACCCCTGTGTTTCGCTTGTCGACGCACATGTAAAAATGTCTCCCAATTTATAATAATCGGCTACTTCGTTTGGATTTACCATACCTGCAAACCGAACCGAACTTTCAATACCTAATTCCTTCGCCAGCTGCTCCAGGCTTCCTCTTGCCGGTCCGCCCCCCACAATCAAAAGAACGACATCCTGTCTTTTTGAAAGCAGTGCTTTCATTCCGCGCAGCAGCTCATCAATCTGTTTTTCAAATCCAAGTCTTCCAAGACTTAGCAGAACTGTTTTGTCCTCTGGAATCTGATACTTTTCTTTCAATCTTTTTGTCATCTCCGTCTCTTCTTTTTTAAAAAAACGGTCAATCTGTATCCCCGATGGAATGATCTGAATGTTGTTTTCCATTCCGTATTCCAAAAGTGCATATTCTACTTTTTTCGTAGGTGCAATGATGGTATCTACATTTCGTAATCTCAATTTAATCCATTTTCCAAGTGCCGCCCGGCTCAATGTCTTTCCAATCGGAACATATTCTGTATACTGTTCATACAATGTGTGGTAAGTATGAATAAAGACAGCGCCTGTCGCTTTCACAATCTTCTTTGCATAGCCAAAGCTGAAAAATTCACATTGACTGTGTACCACATCCGGTTTCCACCGAATCAGTTCTTCTATATAATCCGTGCACTTGGATACCGGAATTCGAATATCCGGATATATCTTTGCCGGCACAGATTTCATATAGTAGACATTATCTTTTTGGTAGGACGCATATTGGTCAGACACAGTCAAAATTCTCACTTCATGCCCTTGCTTTGCCAATTCTTTCTCCAGATTTTTTACAGAAGTCACTACTCCATTGATTGTTGAGTCAAATAAATCGCTTGTAATCAGTACTTTCATAATGCTGTCCCCTTTTCTCTTCCTTTGTTCTCTATGCTATAAGTTTCCCTAAAAATCCGCCTGCGTAAATCAGTGCCATGCTGTATGCTGCGATAGATGCTGGCTTTCCTAATAAAATGATTGCTGAAAATTTCTTCCATGACATCTTTGTCAATCCTGCAATCATGCAAAGTACATCATCTGGAGCACATGGGAAGAAAATCGCAAGTGCAAAAAATTTATCGAATTTCTTTCCTTTGTCAAGCCATGTAATATATTTGTCATAGGTTTCTTCCTTCACAAAAAATTTCACCAGGCATTGTCCATATCTTCTTGCCAAATAAAAATTGATTCCCGAACCGACCACAATTCCGATGTAGTTATAAAGCAGTCCATACCATGGTCCAAATATGACGACACCTACTGCACATGTGACACCTCCCGGAATAATCGGAACAACCACCTGCACCATCTGAATTAAGATAAATGTCACCGGTGCCCATATCCCGCCTTTTCGAACCAATTCTTCCATCATAGCCCGATCTGTAAAAATTCCACTCTTTATACCATATATGACAAACGCGATCATCGCCGCAGTACAAAGTGCCGTCAAAATATTAATTGCTTTTTTCATTCCCTCTTTCTGCATCTTTCCATCCTCCTCTTGGTATTCTTATTTTATAAAATTAAAGTTTCAAAAAAGGTACATCCATTTTTTGAAAAGGTACAATCTTGAAACTTTCCTTCTTTCTAGTATTAATGTTACCAAATCAATTTTAAAATATCATAAGGGCTTTATTAAGACTTCTTAAAGATTTCAGTTCTATTTCTGATGATTTTACAGATTTTCTTAAGAAATAAAAAAGAGCAAGCTCTTTTGCTCACTCCCTTTCGATTATTCGTCAAATCCGACAACAAGGTAAAATCCCCGTTCGGTCTCTTTGATCTGATTGATAATTCCTTTGTCTGATTTTATTCTCTGATTACTGCGGTAAATTCCAGACATCGCAACCGATGGTTCTACAATATAGCTGTAAAGGCTCCCATTAACTCTCTCTGTAACCTGAACTTCTTGTCCCTCTTCTACCAAACCTTTTCGTTCCATCTTAAACTGTTCTTCCCGCATCTCTCTCTCCTTTTCCACGAGATTTCTGTTTCCATGTGACTACTTTTACCACAACACACCCGATTAAATAAACGATTGAAATTCCAATCATCATTCCATAGATTCCACGTTGTTTTGCAACGTAATTCCTCGCAGTCAGTTTTGAATCTATCGTAATGTATTTTGACGTATTTTTGATAGACAGTACACGTCGCTCAACAATTTCTCCACCTGACACTATGCTCTCTGCTTCCGTTCTAGAACTAACGCTCTTTTTCCATTCATAAAGGATTCCATCCGTCGCCTTATAATAAACTAACCAAACAGTTTTTGTAGGATGAAGCCGTCCTTGCCGACCTGTTGCCGTATTCTTAACCTGAGTAGGCAATGCGCGGTATGGTGAAAAACGATGTACTCCCATATCCTCATACGATGCTGCCGGCCGTATTCTGCTGAATTGCTGTACTCCTACATACAAACAGGCTATTGCCAGCACAAGTAATACTGCTTTGATTACTTCTCCCATTGTTTTCCTACTTTTCATATATGCCTTGCCCTCCTCATATCTTCACCACACTATCAGGTTTATGTCATCGTCTTAAAAACTTCTTTAAATCTTCCATCGCCTCGCGGTATCTTTCAGATTCTATTCTAGGAAACGCTTTCAGCAAACGTTTTGAAATCTGTGTTCCTTTTCCTCCGATTTCTTTATACTTTTTCTTCAAATCTGCGATTTTTTCCATCGCCTCATCTGACACCCCCTGTATTTTGTCTTTCACGCCCCCAGATGCTCCTTGAATTTTATCTTTAAAATCACCAGATGCTTCCTGTACTTTCAGTTTCCATCCATCTTTTCGTTCTAAAACTTCAACAACTTCCTGATAAATACTCTCTCCAAGCTCGTCCGAAATACGATGCAGATCTGCCGCAATTTCTTTCATCTTTTCCAAGTGCTTGTTCATCTTCAAAATTGTGGAAGCTGTCACATACAAATCGACAAACATCACAATACTCAGCACAACAATCAAGGTCATTCCTACCGGAAATGGAATCCATGACAACACTTTATGAATCAGTGGATGGATAAAATCTACGATCAGAACACACGCTACTCCCCAAATCAAGGAAAACAAAAGGCACACATAACCATTCAGATTCAAAGGCATCTTTGAGTAATCCCACCACTTATTATGGAATATCTTCTCCAAAATAAATCCTGTCACCCATTCCAAAGCAGTCACCATCACTACCGATGCAATATACAGCAGCACCAGATTTTCCTTGTACGGTGTCAAAAACTGAACAACAATCCCTACGCCGATTCCATATATCGGACAGATTGGACCGTTTAGAAATCCTCTGTTTACAAATTTCCGCTCCTTGCATGCCGCAAATGCAACTTCTGTACACCATCCTAAAAAACCATATACAAAAAAATATAAGATTAAATAATACAAACTATTTCCTCCTAATTGTCTGTTTTGTTTTTAGTATAACATACCCAAAAACCGCTTTTCAATCTTTCACTGCACTTTCTTTCTGTGGGCGATACTTCTTTCCTTAATTTATTTCGGATATATATTTCCTACTCCATTACCATACACTCGATTATTCACATCTATATCTTCCAGCTCTTTTCGGTCTCCTACATCATAAAAAAATGTTTCATCCAAATGTTTGTTTATGACGCGCTTCCCCCCGATATCTCCGGCAAGTTCCAATAGCTCTTTTTGATATTCTGCCGTAAAAATACACGGATTTCCAGTTCTGTTCCCACATCTTACACAGGCGCAGCTCTTCCCACTTGTTTGAAATGCTTCCACAAATCTTTCAAGCGTCTCTGCTTTCAGGTACGGCTGATCTGCCACAAGGAAGCACCATGTCTCTTCTTCAGACGCCGCAAGACCAAGCTGTATCGAGTGCGATATTCCAAGATAACTCTCTGTATTTCGCACTGTCAGATAACCTTCCCTTGACAACGTATCCAATATCTCATCATATTGGCTCACCACAATTTTCTCCGCAAATACCGTAGTATCCAATTTCGCAACTTCATCGACACTGTACCTGTACATCGGTTTTCCATGAAGTTCATACAATAATTTATTTGAGCCAAAACGGCGGCTGTCCCCAGCCGCCAGTAAAATCAAACTAATTTTCATTGTTTTGCATTCCCATGTATACTTTTTCTGAAGTGATCGGCAGTTCTTTGATCTGCACTCCGGTCGCATTATATACTGCATGTGCAATTGCCGGTGACGGCGTATTGATCACAACCTCACCGATGGATTTTGCTCCAAACGGACCTGTCGGCTCATAACTGCTCTCAAATTCGACACGTATATCTCCCACATCCATTCTAGACGGAATCTTATACTGCATAAAAGAATTACTCAAACACTGTCCCTTTTTATTGTACACAACATTCTCATACAGAGCCATACCGATTCCCTGTGCAATTCCACCTTCTGTCTGTATGCGGGCAAGGTTTGGATTGACTACAGTTCCGCAGTCTACAACCGCTGCATAATCAATCAAATCTACTTTTCCGGTCTCTTTATCGACTTCTACTTCTGCCATTCCGACCATAAACGGTGGTGGTGACACCGGCGAAGAATGTGCCCCCGCAGCTACCAGTGCTTCCTCGTTATTTGTCATCACTCTGTTTCCGATTTCTTTTAAAGAAATGGATGCATCTTTGGAACGCATGAACACCTTTTGTCCGTCAAAATCGACCTCTTCCACATCGCATTCCAGATACTTTGCTCCCTGCGCCAATATTTTTTCCCGAAGGGAATCACACGCTTTCACCACTGCCATTCCGGTCAGATATGTCGTACTTGACGCATACGATCCGGAATCATATGGCGAAATATCTGTGTCCACCCCATGCACGATAAAATCGTCTGCCGAGCAGTCCATACAGTCTGCAGCCATCTGTGCCAGAATGGTATCACACCCGGTTCCCATATCAGATGCTCCAATCATCAACGAATAGAATCCATCATCATTTACCTTGATCGATACCGATGCATGATCCACTTTGGAGATTGATGATCCCTGCATTGCCATCGCCACACCGACGCCTCTGACTTTTCCATTTCCCATGTCACGTGCCGGATATTTTTTCTCCCAGTCAATCATCTCTTTCGCACGCAAAAGGCATCTGTCAAGCGCACAGCTGTTTGCAGTCTCACCGTAGTATGCCGGCATCACATCACCTTCCCGCACAATATTTTTCAGGCGAAGTTCTACCGGATCCATCTGCATCTTGGCAGCAAGCTCATTGACCGCTGACTCAACCGCAAAAATCCCCTGTGTCGCTCCATATCCTCTGTATGCCCCTGATGACATCTTATTCGTATAGACAACATCATATGCAAATCGGAATGCTTCTGCCTGCCCATACATCGGAATGGACTTATGCCCTGACAAGCCTACTGTAGTCGGTCCATGTTCTCCGAACGCTCCTGTGTTGGAAAGTGTATACACATCGATTGCACGAATTTTTCCTTCTTTATTTGCCCCTACTCTTACAGTCACTTCCATCTCATGACGTGGCGAGGATGCAATCTGGGATTCTTCCCTTGTATAGACAATTTTTGCCGGTTTCCCCGTCTTCATTGTCACAATTGCCGGATACACTTCTGTGATTACTGTCTGTTTTGCTCCGAATCCTCCTCCTATTCTAGGTTTGATCACTCGAATCTGAGACTTCGGTATATCCAGCGCATTCGCAAGGATACGTCGCACATGGAATGTAATCTGTGTAGAGGATACCACATTCAGTCTTCCATAAGTATCCATATATGTATATGTGCGGAATGTCTCCATCATTGCCTGCTGGTTTGCCTGCGTATGATACGTTCCCTCCACTACATAATCACAGTCTTCCAAAATCTTATCCACATCTCCATTTTGTTCCGAACCGGTCGCGCAAAGATTTCTTTTATTATCCGCGCCCACATCGCATAGTGCTTTCCAGTTCTCTTCTGGATGAACAAGAATCTTGGCATCTTTTGCCTGATGAAAATCAAGTACAGCCTCCAACACTTCGTATTTTACTTTTATTAATTTCAGTGCCTTTTCAACTGCCTCTTCCGTCTTTCCTGCCACAATTGCGACCGCATCGCCCACAAAACGTACTCGTCTGTCCAAAATGAGGCGATCATACGGACTTGGCTCCGGATAGGTCTGACCTGCCATTGTAAACTTTTTATCCGGCACATCCTCATAAGTCAGAATGCATTCAATTCCCGGCACTTTCATCGCAATGTCTGTGTTGATTTCCTCAATCAATGCATGTGCGTGTGGGCTTCGAAGAATCTTACAGACAAGACAGTCCTTTGGAGCAATATCATCTGTATAGACTGGCTTTCCTGTTACAAGAGCCATCGCATCTTTTTTCATAATTGGTGCATTTACAGACTTCATCTACTTCTCCTCCTTCTTCATCTTTAAAAATTTCTGAATCGCACGAAGCTGTCCCATATAACCCGTGCATCTGCACAGATTTCCAGACAGATATTCTTTAATCTCATCAAGACCTGGATTTTCTAGTTCTTTCGACATGGCAATCACGTTCATGATAAATCCCGGACTACAATAACCACACTGCTCTGCCCCTTCATTTGCAAGAAATGCCCCAAACTTTGCCGCTTCCTCCTGCATGCCTTCCATCGTCGTCACCGTTTTTCCATTCGCACGCATCGCAAGCGTTGAACAGGACAGCATTGGTGTTCCATCCACCAAAACAGTGCAAAGACCACAGTTTGCAGTCTCGCATCCTCTTTTTACACTATAACACCCTTGTGAACGTACAAAATCCAAAAGAAGCATATCCGGTGCAATCTCTTCCAGGACTGTCTTTCCATTTAAAACCAATTTTAATTCCGCCATGTTATGCTCCCTTCTCACTGTTTTTTGCCAGTATTTCTTCCACCGCTCTTTTCGTATACACCTCTGCCAAATGTCTTCTGTATACTTCACTTCCACGCATATTAGAAGAAAATGTATATCCGGCAATCACCTCTTTTGTAAATGTCTCTGCATTCTCAATCTGCCCCTGTCTTACCTGAAGTTTCGCTTTTCCCGATCTTGCCCCGACAGATACATACCACTGATCGTCTTTATTTGCCACCGCACAGGCGATCACCGGGAAATCCGTCGCCGCCTCACGGTGTGATCGATAGGCAATCTTTCTGCCATCTTTTTTTATAATAATGCGCACCAAGATATCATTATCGCGAGGCATCTCCACAAACTCTGATAACGCAATCACACCTGCATGATATAATTCCACATATGTATCTAATGCCAGAAGACAAGTCAATATATCCGAAAATCCAAATCTTCCAAAAATACTTCCTCCGACCGTTGCGCCATTGCGGAACTGTGTACCGACAATATGTCTTGTACAAGCTTTCATCGCGCCTCCAAAATAGAGATTCAATGCTTCGTGCATTTCCAACTGGCGAAGTGTACACATACATCCGATGGAAAACGCATCTTCCTGTTCCTCAATCTGGTCCAGACCAAGTCCCGACAGATCAATTGCTGTCTGCATATTTCGGTTGCTCATCTTCAGCCAGAGCATTCCTCCGATAATCGCATTTGATTTTTTTTGATTCAATTCATACGCCTCTTCAAGGCTTGTTACTTTTATATAATTTTTTGCGTGAAACAACGATATTCCCCTTTCTCTTCGTCATTTTATGCTTCTTTACCCAATCTGGTATTCTATCATATTTAGATGACCTTTTCAAACAGAACCTCTACATATCCTCCACAGATCATTCCGATACTCGCCGCCGCTTTCGCTGTCAGATCATAAGCCTCTAAGGCAAACTCTTTCTCTTCTTCGAGCATGATACATGCCTTTTGTAACACGAGATGCTCAATTGCACCTCCACCAATCGTCCCCGTCATCGTGCCGTCTGCTGCAACAAGCATTCTCGCACCAACTCCGCGCGGAGCCGATCCTTTCTTTCCCACGATCGTGGTCATCACCATCGGTTGCTTTTTGTTCAAAAGCCACTCTATCATCTCTTTCGGCAAATCTGTATAACCAAGCTTTGATTTTTCCTGTATCATCTCAGCCATGATACTAACTGTGATCTCCTCCGGCGTATTTGCTCCGATTGGCAGCCCGATTGGAGCATGTATCTGCTCTTGCTGTTCTTTTGTAACCCCATCTTTTTTCAGACGTTCAAGTGTCGTTCGCACTTTTCCTTTACTTCCAATCATTCCCACATAGCTGCTCTTTCGCTCCATCACTTTTTTGAGACATTCATAGTCATTTTGGTGACCTCTTGTCACGATGACATACCATGCGCTCTCTGGAAAAATCACCTTGTCAAATGCCTCTTCAAATCCCATACAATATACGTGATCCGCCTGCGGAAACCGTTCTTCATTGGCAAACTCTTCTCTGTCATCAATGATCCACACTTGATATCCAAGCATCTTCGCAAGATTGCAAAGTGAATACGAAATATGTCCGCCTCCGCATATTACCAGTGTAAATCCTCCGCTAAGCCTTTCTTCCAGACAGCGCTCCTTTGTAATCCTCGTCTTTTTCACCACAGTTTTTCCGTCCTTTAACAGTCTTGCAATTTCACGATATTCCGATATTTTCTCCATTGGTATCTGCTCCTCCTTTCCTTGAATACAGGCAAATTCCCTGTTCTTTTTTGAATTTTCCCACCTGCTCTTGCGTCAAAAGATCTGCTTGTCCGATAACCATACGATATTTGTGCTTCACATGCTTTCTCTGTCCCGCCTTGCTTTTCAGGATTGTCATCACATCCTCTTCTGTTAGAATCTCACTAAGTTTTTTCCCAAGTAAGTCCCCCACAAGTTCTCCTCTGTGACAGCCTGCTTTGATCGTCCGCCCAATCGCTGAGGCGCCTGCGATCCCAATTACCATATCTGTATCTTCTGGTATCACCGGTTCATGCTCTGCCGGAACTTTGAGCGGCTTTCGCTTAGCTCCATCCGCTTCGACTAACAGCACATCGCATTGTGTTTTCAGTTTTCGGTACTCCCCCTCCGAAAGTCCCCTGATTTTCTCTGATTCCTCCTCGCACGGCATCCCAACTGTATGAAGCAATTCCCACTCATTTTTCGGTCGCAGCATATGCGTTGTTGTTGTGACAATCACTCTTTTCCCAACCGACTCCAATTCTCTTGCAAGTTCGTATATCAACGTCGTCTTTCCACCGCCTCCTACAAATGCGATCACTCTGTCTTGTGTCGGATGTATCTGAAGTAAGTGTTGTAATCTCAAATGTTTCTGCACTACATCTAAAATCCCTTTTCCAATTGCAATTGCTTTGTCCGACCGCTCATAACATGCAGCCTGCTTGTCCAGTCGCGGATCGATATCCGCAATCTTCATTCCTTTTTTCACAGCGAATCCATCTCGGATTAATCCGCGCAGTATTCCCGTCAGTGTCGCATACACCGGTTCTTCCCCAACAAAAGCAATCACGCTTCCTCTCTGCACGATTTCTCCAATGTGATGCTTCTGTCTCAGAACTCCTTCTGCCGGTGAATGGATTACCCGCTCTTTTGCATATCCGCCTACCATTCCGGGAATGCCTGTATTCTCCAGTGCACTTCCCTGATAAATCGCCTTTCCCGGCTCATAGCCTCTCATCGTCTCAATCACTACATCCACATCTTCTCCTGCGGCAGACCCCGGTCCCGCTCCAATTACAAGCGGCGCCATATCCTGCCTTGTACCAAGATTTTTCTTCGCCAAAATTAAATCCGCCACTGCCAACGGACGTAATGCTTCAATACTTTTTCCCTCGGCATCTATCAAAACAGGAATCTCTCCCTTTTCCCAAACTGTTGCCACCTCTTCTACAGAACTAATCTTACGCGCAGTGACTCCCTCTACCTCCTTCACTCCGTCATAGACCGCCTCACTGAAGGCAACTTCTCTTCGAATCGCCGTCGGTCTTGCACACTCAAGGGCAAGTACACGATATCCCGCCTTATGAAGTTCATAAATTGTTCCTGTCGCAAGATCTCCCGCTCCTCTCACAATAATCATCTATTTTCTCCTCACTTTTAACTGATATACCATCGGATAAATGCCTTTCCAAAAAAGATAGAAAGCAAAATTCCCACACACAAAAATGGTCCAAAGGCAATATCCGACTCTTTCTTTCTATCTCTGCGCAATATCCCCGGCAGACAATATAATGCCGCTAACGCTGTCGCAAATCCAAATGCAGTGAGATTTCTCCCCACACCGAGCATAAGACCAGATATCGCCATGAGCTTGACATCACCTGCCCCAAATGCTCCCGGTCGAATCCATATCACGGTCAAAAACACTGCGCTGACCAAAATCCCTCCCGCAATTCGATCCGGCCACGATATCCCCGGAAAGATAAATCTGGAAAGCACCGCACAGAAAAAAAGTATTCCCAAAAGTATGTTGGGAATTTTCTTTTTTCTTGCATCCACTACTGCAATCGATATTAAGATAACACAAACAACTCCTATTAGAAAGATTTTTTCCATATCTGTCCTCTTTTTTCCATCTTTTATCATAAAAAGAATCCTGCAGATACAGGATTCTCCTTTTAAACTGTCTGAGCACTATAACCTGGAAGTTCTCCTTCTGCCACCATTCCTTTTCCGATGCTCTCTGTTCGGATTGCCACATAAAATTCTGCAAATGTCGCATCCAAATACGGATTTACATAAAAGATACCAACCAGTCCGCAAGTCAATGCCGATAATAAGAACCAGCCAAAGAAAGACAGTTCCAACACAAACGCTTCCATCTTGTGCCCGTCCATCATCTGCTGACTCAGCTCCAGCGCACGTTTTCTGTCCATATGTGGATTCTCTGACAAAATATATGGAACAAGTCTGTAACTGTAACTTTTAATGATTCCAGGTACGATCAAAAGCAGTGTCCACAATAAAATAAACAAATCCCGGAAAAACATTGTCTTGACCACATTTCCATATCTTCCATTCTGGAACCCATAAAACACCTTTGAAGCACTTGTCTGATGTTCTCTGTTCTCCATAAAATATCTGCATCCGCCTACCGATACCGCATTTCCGACAAAAATCGTATATAACGAAGCTAACAAAGCAATCACCAGCAAAATCGCGATTACTATCGAAGAAAAAATAATTCCCCCGAATATCGAATTGCTGCTGTTATAAGAATATGCGCTGTAACTGTCATACGCATATGGATTATTATGCTGTACCTCCAGCGTAGTCTGCACACCGCTTCCGGAACCGGCAAACATACTTCCACTCAAAACTCCTACCACCAGACTTGCAGCCACACACGTCCAGTAATTTCTCTTAAATGCCATCTTTGCATTCATCTTCAAATCATATCTTGTCCACATAACTGTCTTCCTTTCTGCTATCTTTTGTAATTTGCAAGATATTCCATCTCGATTGGATCTATCGGATCTATCGGATTCTCCAGCATACTCTTTCTCTTTCGTTTGCTTCTTTTAATCAGTCCACCTGTTTTGTTATAGATCCAAAACGAATACACCAAAATCTTATTTGCCTTTCCAAGTTTTTCCTTCGTCGTCTTATTATATAACATTCCGCCGACTTCCAAAGGCATCTTTTTTCGAATCAGGGAAATCAGCTCTGTCTCACAAGTCACCCTCTCCGGTAAATCTGTGTAAGCCATACTTACACAGTTCGGACGATGCGCGTCGCTTCCCCCAATTCCCACTTTTTGGTACTTATAAGCCAGCTTTGCCGCCTTTTCATTGGACTCCATTGACTCACACGCATTGAATACTTCAATGAAATCAAATCGCTTTATGATTTCCGGATTTTTATAAAATCTCTTTGTGTTCGTAAAGCTCATATACTTTTCTCCGCACGGATGCGCCGGTCCAAGCACACCTCCATGTCGATGAACAAAGTCAATCAGCACAGAGACCGGAAGTCCTTTTAACTCCAAAAGCCTCATCTTTACACCTTCCGGCATAATGACAATAATATGCCCTGCATCACAGGTATCATATTCAATTCCTTTCAGGACGACAAAATCCTCATGGCTTTTTCCTTTCATCTTGTTTTTCCAATACCTGTATCCTTTGTACGTGTCGTGATCAGTAATCAGCATCCCTTCAAAGCCATTTGCTTTTAGAATCGTAATATATTCATCTAAACTTACCTTGCTATCCGGGGATCCTTCTTTTACATGACAATGCATATCTATCTTCATAAAATAAGCCCCCTTTTCTTTTTATATACCCATTATACATCTTCACTTCCGAAGTCGCAATGACATAAAATCGGAAGTTTTACAATAAATTTTGTATCTTCTTTATTGCTAACTGCCCAAATCTCCCCACCATGCAGCGTGACAATCTCTTTTGCGATCGCAAGACCAAGTCCGGCATTTCCGGTATCTGTAGATCTTGCGCTGTCCGAACGATAAAATTTCTCAAAAATATGTTCCAACTGATGTTTTGGTATCTCTGCTCCCCTGTTCACAAAGGTGACCACAACATTCTCCACACCTTTCGCCGCCTGCACTGTAATCTCACTTCCCGCATCTCCGTAAGCGATTGCATTTTTTAAAATATTTCCAAACACACGCGCCAATTTGTCTGCCTCTCCGTATATCAAAATCTTCTCGTCAATCTCCATCTTCATGCTCTGTCCTTTTTGTTCCAACATCGGATAAAATTCATCTGCCATCTGATACAACATGAAAGTCAGATTCACCTGTTCCTTCTTTAAGGCAACTGTCTGCATATTTAATTTTGAAATATCAAACAACTCATTGATTAGTTTTTCCAATCGCTTTGCTTTATCATACGTGATCCGCAAATATTTTTCCTGCTGTGTCCTTTCCATCTGTTTCATGTCATTTAGAAGTTCCAGATAGCCGACTATGGAAGTCAGCGGTGTACGGATATCATGTGCAAGATAACCGACCAGATCATTCTTTCTCTGCTCTGTGCGGATCGCATCTTTGGTTCGCTGTTCCAACGTGATCTTCAACCGGTTCATTTTCTTCTCAATAAATTCCAGTTCCGGCTCCAATTGTATCTTGTCGTTTTCTTCCTCCAGAAGCTGATTGATGCCGGCTCCAATCTCATCAAAATATTTTATAATTTTCTTTAACGAAAAAGAATATGCGGTTAAAAAAAACAGGATTGTTCCGACTATGCAGACAATCTCTTTCTGCCTTTCCGCCTTAAGTACTCCATCAGATATAATAAACAGACTGACTGCCCATATTATGGTGAGAACTCCAGGAAAAAATGCTGTCTTCCACAATATTTTTTTCTTAAATACCCGAACATCATCCTTCAATTTTATATCCCACTCCCCACACAGTCTTGATATACTTTGGATTCTCCGCCGAATCATTCATCTTATCCCGCAAATGTCTGATGTGAACCATAATTGTATTCGTACTGTTCACAAAATACTTTTCTCCCCACACTTCCTCAAACAATTTTTCAGAATCCACAACTTTACCACGATTCTTACATAATACCCACAAAATTGAAAATTCTGTCGGGGTCAAAGACAATGGTTCGTCGTTGATCGTGCATTCATGGTTCTCTTTGTCTACAACCAGACCGCCGATGATGATCACATTTTCATTCATCTTTACATCCTGCTGATTATACTTCGTCACTCTGCGAAGCTGTGCTTTGACTCTTGCAACAAGCTCCAGCATCTGGAATGGCTTTGTGATATAATCGTCTGCCCCTATCGTAAGTCCGGTAATCTTATCAATGTTCTCGTCTCTTGCAGTCAGCATAATCACCGGAAAGTGATGCTTCTCACGAATCTTCTGACAGATATCAAATCCATCGATATCCGGAAGCATCACATCTAAAATTGCAAGGTCAATATCCTCTTTCTCTACACACTTTAACGCATCTTTTCCGTTATAACATTTCAGCACATTGTAATTTTCGCTTTTTAAATATACTTCTACTAAATCTGCAATCGCCTCTTCATCATCTACTACAAGAATGTTTATCGCCATATATTTTCCTCTTTTCTTAACGGTTTAAAAATATTATAGCAAACTCTTGTGTACAAAATATATATTTTTTCTTAAATAAACCATCTTTCTTATCCAAATTAAAAAGAAGACCAGCGATTACTAGCTGATCTTCCTAAAATCCTGCTCAAAAAATCTTATTCTTTTCCATCAAACCTTTAAAGCATTTATTCCTATTTTTTCATCTGTTTTTACTGCATTTTCCGCTCATATTTCCAAGAATTAGGCTTATTTTTATCTATTGTATATATTTAAGTATCATTTTAGTATCACACCACACCGCTATGCGTACCCCAATATTTCCTTGATTCTTGCATTTTCTGCCAGCACTTGATCTGCCTCTCTCATAATCCGCTCATGCTCCTTTTCCCATTCCATTTCCCGCAACGCCTCACGCTCAACCTCACTCATCCACGTTCTTTGGAAATTCTCAACACCTACATGCTGATAGCTGTGTGCTGACAGATATTGCTCAAAGTACGGTTTAAACTTTCGGCATTTGTGTGGCATCCTGAGCGTTCTCATTGCCTTGCTTTCCAAATTCTGCACCGCACCTGCAGCAATACCAAGAGCCTCTCCTGTATCTTTCCTGGTCATGCTCTGCTGGTATCTTTTCCTGATGACTTCTGACTGCTCCTTTGGCAGTACATCAACAGCAATCCACAGTTCTTTCTTCATGGCAGCAGTATCTAATCTTTCGGCCACATCCGCCTCTATATCCTCATCGGATGCCACAGTGTCCTCAATCGTGAGATTTTCCTCTTCTCCACCCACAACTTCGCTCAAGCTCTTTATCTGCCCGATTCTCGCATTTTCCTGTATTGCGCGGAGTTTTTCCCGGTCAACGCCTAAAAGGTGGCACAGCTCACGCTCAGACGGCTCACAGCCATAATATTGACGATACTCCCTCAGCATCTTCTTGTATTTCGCTATCCACTCTCTCGCATGGACCGGAAGTCTTACCACACCGCCACAATTATCAATATAGCGCTGCATAGTCTGCTTGATCCAAAAGCCTGCGTAACTGATGAACGCCACGCCCTTATCCTCGTCATAGTGTTCTACTGCTGCACACAAGCCTATATAAGCCTCTTGTTTTAAATCTTCTATTTCTGCATATCCCGAATATTTCAACGCCATTTTATGAATGAATCCATGATTCTGCTTATACAGTATAAGCATATTATCAGCAGTATCAACTCCGGCTCTGATTCGGGCAACTAACTGTTCATTGTCCATCATTTGCGCCACCTTTCAAAAATACCCCGAACAATCAAAACTGAAAGCTCGAGGTATTTATATTATTTTTACACTGCAGCTTTATTCTGCTGGTAGTAAATCGCCTTTTTCTTGTTATCAAGTACATGTGCATCATATGCGATACGTCCCTCAATCAAGTAGCCACTGATTCCCGGAGGATTGTCATGTGTTTTGTAGTCTGCAAGTTTTGTCGGTGCTACTGTCGCACAAGGGTGTGCTACCATAAACCCAAAGTCTTTTGGTACTCGTGAAGATGATACTTTAATCACATTCATACCATCTAAATTTGAGATCACTCCTTTTAATCGCATATCTTCACCAACATTAGTATTGAGTACAATTTCTTTACTCTGTTTCATCAGCTGATACACTGTAGGAACAACTAATAAAACTCTTCCAGTCTCATGTACTTCGGCATCATCAAGCGCCGTTGTCGCTTTTACAATCTCAGTATAGATATTATCAGCAGTCAATGTTACTGGTTCCGGTTTTGTCCCTGCATCCTCACACATCTTGCCGTACACATAAGAATCCACTTCCGGCACTGTAACTTGTTGAATAGTTTTTAACATTTCTTCTCTCTCTAACATTCGCTTTCTGCTCCTTTCTCTGCTGTCGTGCCGGTTCTGCTATTGGCGTAACTTCCCAGCAAGGACAGCTTTTTTATTTTGATTTGCCCCGGTAGTATTGGCAGCACACCGGAGCGCCGATCCATATTTTTTTGACTGGAGTTCAAACTAATCACCCGTTTTTTCCTGATGTTGCCTGGTCCTGTTCTTTCTCCCTCATTCGTTGAACAAGCTCTAAGTAAAAGTTAAGTTCCTCATAGGTTGAATCTTTCAAAAGGTTGTCAAGTTCTGCTAATATTTCATCTCTACTCATTATTTTCCCCCTTTCGTCTTTGGCTGATAAACCGTGCCGCTCAGGTACAAATGACTACCGCACAAACATTTCTTCCGTTCTGCTGTAGCTTGGTACTTTCTTCCGCAACATAAGCATTTCTTGTATGTATTAATTGGTTTCACTGACTGCACCCGCCTTTCTCATTCCGTCTTTTACTCCCTGCTGATATATTTTATTCAGGGCTTTCGCAAATGCAAGAGCAAGCTCTTCGTCTGTCTGATCTGCCTCTTCAATCAGGGCGCACCATTTTTTCACAAACTCATCTACATTTATATAATCTTTCATAATTTCCCTTGTCCTTTCCCTGGACGCCATGCTATTATTAAAGCGTATTGTCTAGCTGGCTTGTCCAGTGTTTGCCCTTGTCTAATTGCTGTTAGATGAGGGCGTTTCTCTTAATTTGTATCAACATTTCCTGCAATTCGTAAAAAGTAATACCCTTTACTTTGAAAATGATTCGGCGGTATGTAGCCAATGCAATCAGACAACTTGGTTAGATTGTCATTGATTCCCTCTAGCGCATCAGCAATTCGTTCTAACGTTTCAATCTTTGTTGTTTCTAATAATTCATTCATGTTTTTTCTCCTTTCTTATTCAGTGCACTTAGAGCACATTTTTTCAACTCTATTTATACATAGGTGTAAAGCAATTATATAGTTTCTTTTTACTCCCTTATACTTGAAATTAAAAATATCTGCACTTTCTGCACTATTTCAAGTTATTCTTGGTAAATACGGCATTTTCTTCAAGAGTGGCTTTCCTAAAACCTGCACTATCGACGTCTTTTTCCTGCACTGTAAGTGCACTTTGAGTGCACATATCCTTGAAATACCTGTGCTTATTTGATGGGTAATCCCGGTATCCTTTACCTCTCAAATTCTTATAGAATCCTCTACTACTGAGAGGTGTCCACTGGTTAAATATACAGTAACTTTCATACAGCTTATATAACTCTGTCCGCTCTATCCGCTCGCCCGATGTCCGTTCTATCCGATCATCAAGAAACGCCTGCACATTGTCTGATTCCCTGTGATACTCATGAACAAGCCTTTTACTGTTCGGGCTATCAATTTCACGCCTTGTAGTATACAACCTTGTCAAAGCAGCCACACATTCCCGGATAAACCCAGGCATACTGCAAGCAAGTCCCTCCTTTAAATTTGGTATTTCTTTCCCTTTCTGCATGACCTCTATAGATAACATACGCCTATAAAACGCATCTGACTTTTCATCAAGGTTGACTGGCATTTCATTGGCTGAGAAAATTAGCTTCGCATAACTTCGAAAGGAAAAAACCTTTCCGCCTTTATATTCTCCCTTTACTAAATCTTCGCCTGTAATCCGCTTGATTGCATCTACCTGGTCCAACGCTTTTTTAGGGAGATCAGCGCAAGCATTAAGCAACTTTCCGAGTAACTCTGTAGGGGTGAACCTCTCATTTAAATCCTGCAAGGTAATGCAACTCACATTTTCACTTCCTATTGCATCAATCAAAAGATTGATTGCTGTGGATTTTCCAGATCCGGGAACACCTATGATAATCATAAATTTCTGCAAGCTTGTATCTGCTGTCATGCAGTAACCACAGAAGGCAAGAAACATTTCACGGTCTTGTGTATCCGGGAACACGCCTTTAAGAAACTTCTCAGCCACTGTACCACTATATCCCGCATCCGCGTGATATTCATGTGGCACTTGATTGATTGAGTAATATTCCGGTTTGTGCGGACGCATAATCTGTGATAATGGGTCATACATTCCATTTTTGAAGTTAATCCAATGCGCTGGGTACTTGTTGATTTCTTCATTTTTCTTTGTCAGTCTGTAGTCCGCAAGGATTAAATTATATACTCGGTTGATTCTTCCGATAGTAATCAGATCCGGCCAAATCAATTTCTTTATGTGAGCCTTGAGTATCTTCCCATCCTCATCCCTCAAATAACACCCCCTCCTATATATGTAAGGCACACCGTTCAGTATGAACACTTTGAGCTGTTTTTGTGTTATGTATTCTGCAATTCTATCATCAAGTATATCGTAAGGTTCATCACTCTTTTTACCAATCTTCTGGAAATCCCTCAAATTGATATTCTGATTTACTTCGTTCTCCAAACTTTTCCCTCACCGCCTTTCTTTCGTATTCTTCAAATTCTTTTTCACCTTGTTTCTTGTACCACTTCGCCACATTCTTCATCTGTTGTTCATGCTCTTTTTCATACTCATTAACAAAGCGGTTGTAATATTCTCTAGCCTTGCTACAGCCTAAAAATTCAAGCCGTGTAAGAGCATCTTCGGCAAATCCCGGCCAAGTCAATTCATAGCCATAGATTTTCATAAAGAATGACTTATCAAGTCTCATATCGCAAGATATGCTGTCAAGTAGTTCTCTTCTGCTTGCCATCTACTCACCTGCTGCCTTTATACCAAAAAATCTTTCTTGAAAATATGCCACCGAGATACGCCCACGACACACAAGATACCCTTTTTCCTCAAGTTCACGATTCATAAGTCTAATATACTGGTAACTTTTGCTCTCAGACACTCCGAGAATCTCTGAAATATCTTTTGCTGTGTACACTTGCTTACTCACAATTCCATCTCCTTTCGCATCTGTTCAATTCTCTTGTCAATGTTCTGCATCACAGCTGAATATTCAGCTGTCCAACTGCTGCCACTTAGCAGAATCAATTCTGATTTTCGCCTTACTAAGGCGGTGTAGTCTCTGATCTGATTTGCTGTCATGATTTAACTCCTTTCAATCACTTCACACGCTGCCCGGCGTATTTTATTTTTCTAATAGTTTCTCGATTGGCATTTTCAAAGCTGCCGCTATCTTGTAACCTACTTCATCAGAACAGCTTTTACCGCCTTTGATGTAGTTCAGTGTTGCACGAGATACCCCGGCAAGCTCCGCAAGTCTTTTCTGTGTCAAATCTTGTCTTGTCAGCTCTGACACAAGTTTTACTCTGTCGATTCTCATTCTTCCACCTCACTTGCATGTTTTTCACTTTTTTTGTTGACACATTCACTATATCGCATCTTTTTAACTTTGTCAACAACTTTTGTTGACTAATTCACCTTTCATTATGTCAACAACTTTGTTGACTAACGTGAACGCTTTATGTTATATTATCTTTAACCAATAAAAAAGGGGTGATAATTTGAATAACAGAGTTAAAGAGTTACGTTTATTTTTAGGCTTAACACAAGAAGAGTTCGGAAAAAAACTGGGAGTTACTAGATCCGCTATTAGTTATATAGAATCCGGAAGGAGTAATATAACAGAGCATATGTTGTTTACAATTTGCTTAATGTTTGATGTAAACAAACAATGGCTCAAAGATGGGTGTGGCGATATGTTTATATCACATACTATTAGAGAAGAACTTGCTGGATATATGGGCAGATTACTAGCAGATGATAATTCCAAAAAAGAAAAATATGCGTTATTATTATTGAAAGTTATAGTAGATGAGTGGGAACTTGTTGAAAAGAATTTTGATACAATTTTAAAAATATGGTCTTGGATTTCTGAAAGACCAGAAACTAGTGAGATGCCTTAAATGTCCGATATTTAGATAATCCAACCAGCTCAAAATTGAGCTCGGCTCAACCGATAACTAAAATTTTAGTAGACGTAGAAATATCTACACCTAACGAAGGGAAAATTCCTTTGGTTGATTTCACCGGCATTGTTTATTTTTCGGAAGTGCATACTACGCACATCTGAATTTCGGGTGTCCTTATTTCGGACAGCTTAATCTTGAGCTCATCGAAATTTCAACGAGTAGAGCGGAAATTTCCGCTGAACTGCCGAATTGACAGTTTAGAAGTTCGATTAATTCGGAAGAATAAAAGGTGTCAGTATTTTGGCGCCCCCTTTACAAGTGTAGGAAAATCTATGGCAGTAAATAATTTAACAACCGTATCTAAAAGTACGCTTGTAAAAATCGGCTAAACCAAGTGAAGATTGCGCCGGTTGAAATTGACTGCTCAAGATTGAGCCGCCGGTTGAACCGTCATCTGAATTTCCGATACTTCAAAGGGTATAGCGTAACACAACACCTAAACACAGTCACCCAACGCAAAATTGCGTTCGGCACATTGACAATAATATACTTATTAAGGCAGCCGAGAGGGCGGCCATATCATCCGCTTCGAGTCTTAGGAAGGGGATGATAACATGGTTACATATTCGGATTTATTTACGTTTGTAATTATGATATGCGCTATTATTACATTAGTCAGAAATGACAAAGACAGAAAATAGCCGCCCTGCTCTCTGGTAAAGAATTAGGCGGCTATCTCTGATAGTTACTTTTTAATTTTCGCCGAGGCGGATAGGTTTGAGCTATCTTCTCGACTGTCTTAGTAAGTATATTATAGTCAAAATTATAAAATATGTCAATTATCTTCAACCATTTCACACGCTGCCCGGCTTGAAATGAAAGGAGATAGACACATGGCAGTATATAAAGATAATGATCGTGGAACATGGTACTGCAAATTCTACTATACCAACTGGCAAGGGGAAAAGAAACAGAAATTAAAGAGAGGGTTCAAGCTTCAGCGTGATGCAAAAGACTGGGAACGGAAGTTTTTGGAGCAATTCGCAAAGAATCCGGATATTACGTTTGAATCATTGTATAACAAATTCTGTGCTTTTAAAAAGGGGCGCATTAGAGATACTACGCTTCAAGGTCTATGTTACCGCATAGAGCGCAATATCTTGCCACACTTTAAATGCTTGATATTATCACAAATTACCCCGGAAGATATAGCAAGATGGCAATCTGCTATACTGAAAAAAGGATACTCACCAACGCATTGCAGACAGCTCAACACGGATTTAAGCGAACTATTTAATTATGCGATAAAATATCTCGGCTTATCCAAAAATCCCGTGATTAACCAAATTTGTAAACCATCGAAAACAACTGTTAATTTTTGGACACTTGACGAATATAAGAAATTCAGAACAACCATAGCGGGGAATATTGTGCAGCTTACCGCTTTCGATATCTTGTACTTTACCGGAATAAGAAAAGGCGAGCTTCTTGCCTTGACTCTAGGCGATATTAATTTTGACAATTGCACGATGTCCATCACTAAAACACTGAAGCATACTAAAGACGGCATAGTAATCAATCCGCCAAAGACGGAAAAGAGCGAACGTATTATAGATATACCTTCCTTTCTAATCAGCGAGATAAAATTATATGCAAGTAAGATATATGGCATACAAAAAGAAGATAGGTTATTTCATAGGGCTGATAACTGGATTCATATAACCATAAGGGACAATTATGAAAAAGCCGGTGTAAAACGAATACGTGCTCATGATATTCGGCATAGTCATGCGAGTTTACTGATTAATCTCGGTGCGAATCCTCTTATGATTGCAGAACAGTTGGGGCATGAGGATGTAAAAATGACATTAAACACATACTCCCATCTATTCGAATCGCATAAACAGGAAGTTATTGAGAAATTGGAAAATATAAAATTATAGTATCAAATCAGTATCAATTAAAAAGGCACTTCCCCATTTTATAAGGGTTGTGCCTGTTTTTTATTCTTTTCCATCAAAGCAATATGTACAGAGTTTACATGGTTCCAATCCGATAGACGCAATCAAATCATCCAGTCTGTGGTATCTCAATGTCGTAAAGTTCTGTTGCTTGCGCACTCCTTCCAGCATTGCTGCATAGCGGTCACTGTTTGGATCTGCGTACTCATCAAGTACCTTTTCTGCATTCTCTCCCTCTCGTTCCAAAATAATTCTGCGGGTAATCAGATCCAGTTCTGATTTTGAACGTGAGAAATTCAAATATTTACATCCATAAAGTAATGGTGGACACGCCGGTCTTACATGAACTTCTTTCGCGCCACTGTTATATAAAAATTCCGTCGTCTCACGAAGCTGTGTTCCTCGCACGATTGAATCGTCGATCAAAAGCAGTCTCTTGTCTTCAATTAAAGACGGTACCGGGATCAGTTTCATTCTCGCTACTTTTTCTCTCTGTGCCTGATTTGTAGGCATAAATGATCTGGACCAGGTAGGTGTATATTTGATAAATGGTCTCGCATAACGGTAGCCCGATTCGTTCGCATATCCGATTGCATGTGCAATACCGGAATCCGGAACACCTGCTACCACATCCGGCTCAATGGTTCCTTTGTCACGTTTTGCCAGCATACTGCCGCATTTATAACGCATCTCTTCTACATTCACTCCCTCGTAAGAAGAAGTCGGGTATCCATAGTACACCCAGAGGAACGAACAGATCTTCATATCTTTTTTTGCCTCTGAAACGACTTCCACACTCTCTGGTGTAATGTAGACGATCTCCGCCGGTCCAAGTTCTTTATAATCAGAATATCCCATACTCATGTATGCAAAACTTTCAAATGAAACACAATATGCATCTTCTTTTTTGCCGACCATCAGCGGAGTACGTCCATAACGGTCTCTCGCTGCATAGATTCCCTCGTTTGTCATGATCAGCATTGTCATGGAGCCATCAATGATCTCCTGCACATATCGGATTCCTTCCACAATCGTCTCTTTTTTACAGATCAACGATGCTACTAGTTCAGTTGCATTGATCTGACCGCCGCTCATCTCCTGAAAATGTGTATGCCCATTCTCATAGACAATATTCAAAAGTGCATCCAGATTGTTGATCTTTCCAACTGTTGTGATTGCAAAACTTCCCAGATGTGACTGAATCAAAAGCGGCTGTGGTTCAAAATCAGAAATACAGCCGATTCCGATATTCCCTTTCATCTCCTCGACATCCCGCTCAAACTTTGTACGAAACGGAGAGTTCTCAATATTATGAATCGCACGGTGAAAACCGCCTTCTCCAAATGTTGCCATTCCACCGCGTCTTGTTCCCAGATGTGAATGATAATCTACGCCATAAAATAAATCTAATATGCAGTCTGTCTTTGCAGCAACGCCAAAAAATCCACCCATGTATTTTCTCCTCTTTTCAATTATCTTATTAGCTCATTAACAGAATAAGTTTAGCACGAATCGCCCGCAAGTGCAAAGAAAGATAGTTAATTATTTTTAAAGAGGGTTTATAAGTCTCATTAATAATACTATTGTAACAAGCAGAAAAATCACATATAATAAGAGCATAGAAACAACGTATTTTTCTTTTCGAAAGCCGGGGAATCTCTATGAAACTAACACAGGATAACTGCTACAAACTAGCATTGGAAATTACAGGCTGTAACGGGATGGAATGGCCGTTTTTTTCTTCTAAGATTTTAGAGTTCAACAATCTGGAACTGCTGCACGCCCTTGTGACATGTGCGACTCCATCCCAGCATCTGGCTTTATGGCATCATGAAAAGCGGAGCCAGGAATTTATTTTTAAAGTATCGATGATTGAATCCATTCTTTCTGCCTGCGACGGCTATCTAATCAAATCTCCTGAGACAGAATATTTAGATGCGAGCGAAAAAAGTGTTACCTCCTACTATCTGGGACTTATTTTTACAAAGCTTTTCAGCATGAAAGAATTTCAGATAGACTATTTTTTGAACACAACACTTTTTGAACAGGTCTACGGGAAAGAATCTTTTATCTGCAACGGGCGCAAAAAACCCTCCTTTGTCGGTCTGACACAAGCCGATGGAAAATGGAGTATCTGGGAGCCGACAGGAAAACGTGATCATGCTCCGAAGGCATTAAGCGATGCCTTCAATCAAGTACTCGGTATCAAAAGTGTAAATGGGCATGCACCCGCATTTGCAATGGCATCTATGACCTATTTTGACACCAAACACAATGAGCTTCAGGGAATTCTCCGCAATGCACCGGAAGGTAAAAAAGCCGATGTCCACTTTGACAAAGAACAGTTTTTGACTCTCTACTACCGACATATCTGTGAATTGTTTGATGAATCCCTTCGCCGGAGACCTTTTGACAGTGTCATTGATTATATTGACGGTTATCTGGAGATTGAGTTGGAACTTTTCGGACTCAACATAGACGAAGACGAAACAGACGAATATGCCAGAAAGCGCCGTGTGAAATTAGGTGTTCCGAAAAAAATTCTTGAATATTTTCAATATCACACACCAGCCGCCAAACAAGAAATCTTGTTATCCGACATTGTAGATGGCATTCCAGACAATGAGCCAGAACTTCAGGATTCCCATTTTTTCATGGGGCGGGACAAAATATATTTTCGAATTGTATAGAAAATGCATCATTTATTCGTAAAATTCAAAATTATTGGCAACAATTTTATTGACAGTATGCTATAATAGAAAAGAATAATGTATTATGTTGCCGTACAGTTTGTTAGGAGGGTATGATTATGGCTACAAAAAGACAAGTTAAAAAACAAGAAAGTAAATTAAATGCAATGAAAGCAAAAGCTGCTCCTGTAGTGGAAAAGGTTGCTGAGAAAGCGGCTCCTGTAGCGGAGAAAGTCGTAGAAAAGACTGCTCCTGCCGTAGAGAAGGTCGTAGAAAAGACTGCCCCTGCCGTAGAGAAAGCTGCAGAAAAAGTTGTGGAAGAGACAAAAGAAGCTGCAAAAAAAGTAAGAAAAGCTGCTCCAAAAAAAGAGATAAAGACGACTTTGATCGTAGAGCACCAAGGAAAGCAAGTGGAAGACAAAGACATGATCGCAGCAGTGAAAAAGGCATGGACGAAATCAGGTAGAAAAATTGGCGACATCAAGACTATGACATTATATGTAAAACCTGAAGAAGCCGCTGTATATTATGTAATCAACACAACCGAGACCGGAAGTGTAGCATTTTAATCATTACTGGAATAACAATACTTGATATATATGATTGTAAGGATAGGATAGAAGTTTTTACTTCTGTCCTTTTTTCTTCCTCCGGAATAGAGACAGCCTCTTTTTTATATACTAAACTAAATCCTATTTTTGAGGTTCTTATGAAGCCATTCTCACACAAAAAAATAATCGGTACTTCTCTTTTATTTATCGCCGCATTCCTCGTCGGTCACTTTTTTGCCTGGACAGTGGAACATTTTCAGACAAAGTCGGTCACCACATCTGCCACCGGCAATTGGGGACTGAGTTTTCAGGAGGACGGAAAACCTCCCGTTGCAAATGCGACCTACGAAGACTTAAAGCAATATGATGCTTACTACGCCGAAAATACCGACCAAAAGGTAATCTATCTTACATTCGATGCCGGCTTTGAAAATGGTAACACGCCAGCCATCTTAGATGCACTGAAAAAACACAATGTTCCGGCTACATTTTTTGTCGTCGGGAATTTTCTCTCCGACAACCCCGATCTGATCAAGCGGATGGTCGAGGAAGGTCATATCGTAGGAAATCATACTTATACGCACCCGGACATGTCCAAAATTTCCACGATGGAAAGCTTTTCAAAGGAAATTCAGGATGTCGAAAAACTCTATCAGGAAATCACCGGAAAAGAAATGATAAAATTTTATCGCCCTCCACAAGGAAAATACAGTGAAGAAAACTTAAAAATGGCAAAAGAACTCGGGTATAAGACGTTTTTCTGGAGTCTTGCCTATGTTGACTGGTATCAGGATAAGCAACCGACAAAAGAAGAGGCATTTGACAAACTACTTGGAAGAATACATCCCGGCGCTGTCGTTCTGCTGCATAACACTTCTTCCACAAACGGACAAATCTTAGATGAGTTGCTGACAAAGTGGGAAGAAATGGGATATACCTTCAAATCTCTGGACCAAATGCCATAACGCCAAAAAGATGGGTGAACAATACTTTCGTTCCCCATCCTTTTTCTATTTTACCACACTCGCTTGTAAATAGCACTTTTCTTATCCAAGTGCAACATCCAATATCATCATCACAAGGAAGCCGACAACAAATCCGAGTGTGCCCATCTTCCCGTTTTCTCCCATATGCGCCTGTGGAATCAACTCTTCCACAACGACATAGATCATTGTTCCCGCAGCAAATGCAAGTAATATTGCAATCGATGCATTTGCAAATCTCGCAAATACTGCTGCAAGCACACCAAAAAGAGGTTCTACAACCGCTGTCATACTCGCAATGACAAATGCTCTTTTTTTACTTACCCCTTCTTTCACAAGCGGCAATGCAACTGCCGTCCCTTCTGGGAAATTCTGAATTCCAATTCCGATCGCCAGTGCAACCGCACCTGACAGCAACGCCGTATCTTGCATATTTTGTCCCGCCAGTGCAAATGCGAGCCCGACTGACATTCCTTCCGGAATATTGTGAGTTGTGATTGCTATGATCAGCATTGCCGTACTTTTCCCCAATGTAAGCTGTGTACTTTTTTCTCTCTCATACCATGCTTTCATCAGTCCGTCTGCCCCAAGCAATGTGATGACTCCCAACAAAAAACCACCGGTCATGACAAGCCATCCAACCTGCCCGTTTGCCTCTGCAAAATCAATCCCCGGAAGCAGCAGCGACCACACGGACGCAGCTATCATAACTCCTCCGGCAAATCCTAAAAATCCACACTGCAGATTTCCGCTGACTTCCCGTCTGACAAAGAAAATCCCCGCCGCTCCTAAAGCTGTTATGAGAAAGGTTCCAAGTGTTCCAAATAGTGCCATTAAAATTCCATTCATATACGATCACCTCTGCTGATACTATATGAAAAAAACAGCTTTCCGTGAAAGAAAGCTGTCTCCTTAATTATTCTGTGTATGGCTCTTCTTCATTCTGTTTAACAGTTACTCCGACATCCTGAAAATCTACTTTTGCCCATACATCTTTATTCACTTTTATCTTAGTGTCTTTTTTCCAGCCATCATAAACCTCATTGAACTTTTCGCTTTTCCGAGAATTTACGATTGTCTCCTTTTTCGCATCTGTCGCATCTCTGTCGAGCAGACTTGTCACTTTTGCGACGTAGAGTCCATTCTCTGTCTCTATGACATCTGTAAATCCGCCCACTCCCAAAGAATCTGCTGCCGCAATCAACTCCGCGGCCGGCGATGTACTCTCTGAATCAAAGGTAGCTGTCTGCGCTTCCTTGCCTTGTTCTGTCGCATAAGCCGCAAAATCTTCCGCCGCTTTTGCACCTTCCAGGAAAGCTGCTGCCGTCTCCTTCAGGGCTGCCTTTTCTTCATCTGTCAAAGTCTTAGAATTACCTTCTTCGTCTGTTGTTGTATATGGAAAACTTACATACTGCATACTCTTTTGCGCAGCCTCTTCATCCGAAACTTCTGTGCTTACATCCTTTGTCACCGCATCCGTCATCTTCTTCTGAATCGTAAGCAGAGTCAGCACTCTTTCCACGTACTCCGTCTCTCCGGATACCAATTCTTTGGCTTCCAGCTCATTGCCTTCATCGAATTTTTTTGCCGCTTCCTGAATCGCACTCTTCTCTTCATCTGTCAACGCAACCTCGTATTCAGCCATGTGGTCTTCCAGAATATACATCTGTTGAAGCGCATCCATCACACTGTCTTTTACATTGTCCTCATAAGTCTTTCCCTCACTTACTTCCTGCGTCCACATGTTGTCTCCAAGCATAGAGCCTAAGTTTGTCTCAATCATTCCCTGCTGGTATCTCGCATAAAAATTTGCAACTCCTGCCGGTATCTTATCCCCTCCAACAGTTGCCACTGTATCTGCGTTTTCAAAGCTTGCACATCCTGTCATCGAGACTACTGCAAGAGATGCCGCTGTCGCAAATACGACTACTTTCTTTTTCAGATTCCTCATAACTGCCTCCTTTGTATTTCTAATTCTTAATTATAGCGGTTTTTCTTTATTCTATCAATGTTTTTATATCATTTAACACTTTTTTCACAAGTTCCAGCACATCATCATCTTTCTCTTTTTTATTTTTTGCTTTCTTTTCATAGACAAAATATGGATTCGTATCAACCGTAAATTTAAGCGCCCCTTTGTATTGATCAAGCAGCATCGGAATCCGCTTTGCATGCACCTTCGCACGTTCATACATTGTGAACCGGAACTGTTCTCCTTTTTGCTCCACAGCAACTAAATATGCACTGTGTGCAAGTGATTTCAACAGCGCAATCTGCAAAAGCTGCTGAACTTTTCTCGGAATATCTCCATATCGGTCAATCAATTCTTCCAGCATATCATCCATCTCCGCCTCATTTTCAATACTTGCAATCCGCTTATAAATATCGAGTTTCTGGTATTCATTTGGAATATACGACGCCGGAATAAACGCATCTACATTCAAATCTACTGTTGTTGTATATAGTTCCTCCTCAATCTCACCTTTCAGCTGCTTAACTGCCTCATTGAGCATCTTACAATACAGGTCATACCCGACCGCCTCCATATGTCCGTGCTGTTCTGCCCCCAGAAGATTCCCTGCTCCGCGGATTTCCAAATCCCGCATGGCGATTTTAAAACCAGAACCAAGATCTGTAAACTCTCGGATTGCTGACAGGCGTTTCTCTGCCACTTCACGTAGGAGTTTATCTCTTTTGTACAGCAAAAACGCATATGCCATCCGATTGGAACGTCCCACACGTCCTCTTAGCTGATACATCTGTGAAAGTCCGAGCTGATCTGCATCATGGATAATCATCGTATTGGCATTGGAAATATCAAGTCCCGTCTCTATGATCGTCGTCGACACAAGCACGTCGATTTCCCCATTGATAAAATCAAGCATAATGTTCTCAAGCTCCCGCTCTTTCATCTGCCCATGTGCAAATGCCACATTTGCCTCCGGCACAAGCTTTTGCACTTTGTCCGTAATCTCATCGATATCTTTCACTTTGTTATATACATAATACACTTGTCCCTGACGGGATAATTCTCTTTGTATCGCCTCGCGCACCATCTCATCATTGTATTCCATGACATACGTCTGAATCGGCATACGGTCAACCGGAGCCTCCTCAAGCACGCTCATATCACGTATTCCGATGAGGCTCATATGCAAGGTTCTCGGAATCGGTGTCGCTGTCAGCGTCAGCACATCAATATTCTCTTTTAATTTTTTAATCTGCTCCTTATGCTGCACTCCAAAACGCTGTTCTTCATCGATGATCAAAAGTCCCAAATCTTTAAATTCCAAATCTTTGCTCAGCACACGGTGCGTACCTACCACGATATCCACCAGACCGCGTTTTGTGTCCTCAATTGTCTTTTTCTGCTGCGCCGGAGTACGGAAACGGCACATCAGGTCGACTCGCACCGGAAACTCCTTCATGCGCTGCACAAACGTATTATAATGCTGCTGGGCAAGTATCGTCGTCGGAACGAGATACACCACCTGCTTATTCTCCTGCACCGCCTTAAATGCCGCACGGATCGCAATCTCTGTCTTGCCATATCCCACATCTCCACAGATCAGGCGATCCATGATCTTGGTGCTCTCCATATCTTTTTTCGTCGCCTCGATTGCAAGCAGCTGATCCTCCGTCTCCTCAAACGGAAACATCTCCTCAAATTCTCTCTGCCATACGGTATCCTCTCCATAGACAAATCCATGTTTTTCCTGTCTTGCCGCATACAGTTCGACAAGGTCCTTTGCAATCTCTTTTACTGCCCCGCGAACTCTTGTCTTCGTCTTCGTCCACTCTTGTCCACCAAGCCGATTAAGCTTTGGTTTCTTTGCATCTGCGCTTGCGTACTTTTGAATCAAATCCAGCTGAGTTGCCGGAATATACAGATTCCCGCCCGCCGCATAAGCAATTTTCATATAGTCTTTGGCAATTTTATCCACCTCAATCTTTTCGATTCCCTGATAAATCCCCAATCCATGATTTTCATGTACTACATAATCTCCGACCTTCAGTTCTGAAAAGTTCTGTATTTTCTGTCCCTCATATACTTTCCGCTTTCTCTTTTTCTTTTTTTGCCCAAAGATATCCGTTTCAGAAATGACGATGAATTTGATCATCGGATATTCATATCCTTCCGTCACATGGCCGTAAGTCACCATGATTTCTCCGGGATTAACCTCTCGTTCTACATCCTCACTGTAGAAACTGCTTAGATTATAATCTCTTAAATCTTCTGCCAGACGTTTTGCTCTTGTTCGGGAACCGGAAAGCAAGATCGCACGGTACCCTTTTCTTTTTAACTGCTTCAGATCCCGTGTCAGCATCTCAAAACTGTTATTATACGGGTTTACCCCTTTTGCCTGCAAATGATACAGTCCACGCGTCTTAAATTCTTTGCACTTCATCTCCAATGCCGACATCCCGATACTATAGTATTGGTTCATCTTGTCGGCAATCTCTTTTGTGGAGAACAGTTTCATCTCCTCGTCCGAGACCGTATACCCACATTCCATACGGTTTGCCTGTGCCTGCACAAATTCTTCCTCCACAGACTCTCCCTTTTCAATCAGACGCACCGGCTCATCCAAAAACAGCATACTTGTTTTCTTATCAAAATAATCTAAAAATGAAACACGTTTTGCCTGTTCTTCCGGAAAATCTGTTGCCGGATAGATACGAATCGATTCCAAATTCTCAATAGAGCGCTGGCTTTCCACATCAAATGTACGGATAGAATCAATTTCGTCTCCCCACATCTCAATACGCACAGGTACTTCTTCCGTCAACGGATAAATATCTAAAATACCTCCCCGCACCGCAAACTGTCCGGGACCTTCAATCTGTTCTTCCCTCTCATATCCAAGAAGCACCATATCTTTTTTTAATTTTTCAAAGTCAAGCGCCTGTCCCGCCTCCAAAGAGATGACCCTCTTTTCCATCTCTTCCAGCGGAAGCAAAGAATCCATAAAACCGTCAAAGCTTGTGATCACAGTGACTTGTTCCTGTTCAAGCAATGCCTGGTACACTTCCATTCTCTGTTTAATCAAAAACTTGCCACGAAGATCTGCCTGATAAAACAATAAGTCTTTTGCCGGATAGAGCCATACATCAGAATCCAGAAAACGGTACTCTTCATAAATTTGTTTTGCCCTGAGCTCACTGGAAACAGCGATGATTTTTCGTTTAAAACCATCGCCCAGCGCATACATCAAATGTGTTTTCTGGGAAGTGACACAACCTGATATCTGTATCATTCCCTGCTTTTCCGTTCTTTTTTTCTGAATCTCTTCATACTCCGCCAATTCTTTCAGCGGTCCTGCAAAAAACTGCATGTTCTCCTCCTTCTATGCTTTTACTTTTTTATTGAACACATTCATCGCAGCCTCAATCTCACCTTGCACAATCTGCTCTACTGCATCAGATGCATGTTCATATCCTTCTTCCATTAATTCTCTTTCCTGTTTAGAAAAATGACCAAGCACATAGTCTGCCAGATCGTAATTCTTCGGTTTTTCTCCTACTCCTACCTTAATTCTCGGAAATACCGTTGTGTCAAGGTGGGCGATAATATTCTTGATTCCATTGTGACCGCCCGCACTTCCTTTTTTGCGGATGCGAAGTTGTCCTACATCCAGACTGATATCATCATAAATGACAAGCAGCTCAGACTCCGGATCAATCTTGTAGTAATTTACAATTCCCCCAACGCTCTCTCCGCTCAAATTCATATAAGTCTGCGGTTTTACAAGAAGTACTTTCTGCCCCGCAATGACTCCTTTCCCGCAGAATGCCCGACACTTCCTTGCATCCACTGATATATTATATTTCTCCGCCAACACATCTATGACATCAAACCCGGCATTGTGTCTCGTTCCTTCATACTGAGCCGTCGGATTTCCTAATCCTACTATAACAAACATCATTTCACCTCTTCTTTTTACTGCTTTTCTTATTTTACAAGAACTATCCTCGTTTGTCACGCAAAAGCCATGAATAATTTTCCAAACTTCTTCATACATTATAAAAAGTAAACAATTATCGTTCGATAGATTAGGAGGCCTCTATGAGTTCCAAGACCAAAATCGTTGTCTTACACATGAAAGAAGTGATTTATACTGTAGTGTTCATTGTGCTGGGAATTTTACTGATTCTGCTGCTAACCTTTATGTTCCTCCCAAATGGTGAAAAACATACATCTAAAAAACAAGAATACATGCCCGGTGTCTACACTTCCACCGTCACTTTAAATAACACTTCATTGGAAGTGGAAGTTGCGGTAGACAGTTCTCACATCAACTCCATCCGATTCAGCAATCTGGATGAAGCAGTTGCAACAATGTACCCGCTGATTCAGCCTGCAATTGAAAATATTGCAGAGCAGGTCTATGATTCCCAGTCACTGGAAAATATATCCTACCCGGAAGATAATCCTTACACCTCACAAGTCATCATAAACGCAATTGATGATGCATTAAAAAAAGCCACGGTCAAATAAAACCGTGGCTTTTTGCTTCTCTTATCCTTCTACAACAAGATAGCGTCCGTCGGAAACCGGAAATACTTCCGAAGCCTCCTCAAGCTCATCATCTGTCATCTCTGCGATATCCGCTCCGTTCTCTTCAAAATAATCTCTCACTTCGTCCAGAGAATCCACGACAACTGCCATGCAGTCCTCCAAAAATGCCTCTACTTCCTCAAGCGTCTCCGCAACCGGTTCATCAAATAACTGTAACTGTTTCTCCAAAAAAACTTTTAAACATTCTTCATCATATTCATACATTTTAAAATTCCTCCTATATACCCTTTCCTATCATATGAATTAATTCTTTTGGTCTGTCAATGATATGCTCTGCACCATTTTCCTTAAGTATTTCTCTTGAGCGAAATCCCCAGGATACGCTCACTGTCTTCATACCCGCTGCATGCCCCGTCTTAATATCCACTTCTGAATCTCCGACGTACACACATTCTTCTTTTTTACATCCAAGCTTTTCTGCAATCATCAGCGCTGCGCTCGGATCCGGCTTTCTCGGTACACTGTCTGTCTGTCCCTGAACATATGAAAAAACATCTTCCCCGAAAAATTCCTTCACCACATCAACAGCCTGCAAATGCGGCTTGTTCGACAGCACTGCCAGCTTGATTCCACTCTTCTTCAACTGTTCAAGCATCTCTGCGATTCCATCGTATGGTGTTACATGATATGTACAATTTTCTCCAAATATACGTCCATATATCTCCATTGCCGGCTCCATCTGAGATCTTTCTAAATCTCCTCCTGCCACCAAGGCACGTTCGATCAGACATCTCGCACCCTTTCCGACAAAGCTTCTGCACTGCTCTTGTGTAATTTTCTTAAGCTTTAATTCTTCCAACGTTTCATTAACTGAATATGTTAAGGATTCTAATGTATCTGTCAATGTCCCGTCCAAATCAAATATGCATGCTTTATACATTGTGTGCCTCCTTAATTTTTTATAGCATCAGTATAGTATGAACACTCTGAAATTTCAATATCTTTTTTACAACCTCCAAAAAGTATTGAAGGCAGTATACTTTTCTCCTCGCACACTGCCCATGTTTTCTCTCCTCTCACGCCATCAGATATTGCCGCATCACCTTCAATGCGTGTTTTTCAAGTCTGCTCACCTGTGCCTGGGAAATGTCAATATCCTCCGCAACTTCCATCTGGGTGCGCCCCTCAAAAAAACGTAATCGGATAATATATTTTTCTCGCTCTCCCAGATGTTCCATCGCTGCCTGAAGTGCCAGTTCCTCAATCCAGTTCTCTTCTTTATTCTTTTTGTCACTGATCTGATCCATCACATAAAGTGCATCTCCACCGTCATTATAGACCGGCTCATTTAAGCTCATCGGCGCCTGAATCGCATCCATCGCAAACACAATATCTTCTTTTGCTATGCCAATCTCCTCTGAGATTTCCTGAAGTGTTGGCTCCCTTAGATTCCGTTTCATATATCCCTCTTTTGCATAGATTGCTTTGTATGCCGTATCCCGCAGCGAACGACTTACACGAATCGAATTATTGTCTCTCATATATCTTCTGATCTCCCCGATAATCATCGGAACTGCATAGGTGGAAAATTTGACATCCAGCTCTGTGTTAAAATTATTGATTGCCTTGATCAGCCCGATGCATCCTATCTGAAACAGATCATCCGGATTTTCATTGCTATTCGTAAAACGCTTGATCACGCTTAATACTAGTCTTAGATTTCCTTTTATATATTGCTCTTTCGCTCCCTCATCTCCTGCCTTAATCTTTGCAAATAGTGCATTTTTCTCTTCTTCCTTAAGCAGCGGCAGCTTCGACGTGTCCACACCACATATTTCCACTTTATTCAGTGCCATCTTTGTATCCTCCCACGATTTCTTTCTAGTAGGATTCTCTGCATTGTGTGGTGTAAATATACTATTTTGGACGAAATAAAAAAAATAATAGTCCTTGACACTTGTTCAAGAACTATTATTTCAAACAGTTGATTATCTGTTCCATTTATCTGCCAGATTTTTAATCTGAGCTTCTAATTTCGCAAGGTCTTTATTTGCGAGACCTTCATTTTTCATAATAACTTCAAGCAGATATTTTCCTGCGTTTACTGTACGGTTGAATGCACTTTCTGCTCTCAATTTCTCTGGCTTTTCCACTTTCTTCTTCACAATCGGACTTCCTTTTGACAGAATCTGATTCGTCGCAAGATCTACACATCCGCCTGAATACGGTGCGAATGCCGGTATATCAAATCTCTTGGTCACTGTCTCTGCAAAGGAATCGGTCACCTGATCCTCTCCATGCACGACAAATACATGCTTGATATCCGATTCAAATCCGCCAAGCCAATCAAGCAGTCCATTCATATCCGCATGACCGCTGATTCCTTTCAACGATTCAATTCTGGCAGCCACCTCAATAGTCTCGCCAAACAGCTTGACAACAGGAGCTCCCTCGATCAGTTTTCGTCCGAGCGTGCCGACCGCCTGATAACCTACAAAAAGAATCGTACATTCTTTTCTCCAGAGATTATGTTTCAGATGGTGCCGGATTCTGCCCGCCTCACACATCCCGGACGCGGATATAATGACTTTTGGTCTACTGTCAAAATTGATCAATTTGGAATCATCACTCGTCACAGAAAGCTTCAGCCCCGGAAATACAAGCGGGTTAATCCCCTGATCCACCAATTCCATTGCCTCTTTATCAAAACAATCTCTCTCATTCTTTGTAAACACACTGGTTGCCTCAATCGCAAGCGGACTGTCCACATACACATCAAAGTTCGGGAAATCACTCAGCAGATTCTTCTCTTTGATCTCACGGATAAAATACAGTAGTTCCTGCGTCCTTCCCACTGCAAAAGAAGGAATGACCACATTGCCTCCTTTTTGGAAGGTCTCTCGCAAAATCGTTGTAAATTCTCCCAAATAATCCGGTCTCTCATCTCCATGCAGACGATCTCCGTAAGTCGATTCCATCACAACATAATCTGCCTCTTTTATCTGTTTCGGATCTTTGATAATCGGCTGATTGATATTTCCAACGTCTCCTGAAAATACAATTTTCCGCGATATCCCCTCCTCTGTAATCCAAATCTCGATACAGGCAGAGCCAAGCAAATGTCCAATATCAGTAAAACGCACTTCCACACCCTTGCACAGCTCTATCCGCTGCTCATAATCGCACGGTGCCAAATCCTCCACTGCATTCTGTGCATCCTGCATCGTATACAGCGGCTCATATAACGGCTCACCGGAACGTCTTGCCTTTCGATTTCTCCACTCCGCTTCAAACTCCTGAATATGGGCACTGTCTCGAAGCATAATATCGCAGAGATCCGCGGTTGCAAAAGTGGTGACAATCTGTCCTTTAAATCCATTTTTCACCATAAGCGGAATCAAACCTGAATGGTCAATATGTGCATGTGTCAGAAGTATAAAATCAATATCTCCCGGTGCAATCGGAAGTTCCTGATTCTCATACAAATCCGGTCCCTGCTCCATACCACAGTCAATCAAAATGTGCTTACCATTCGTCTCCAGCAAATGACAGCTTCCAGTCACTTCATGGGCTGCTCCGATAAACGTTAATTTCATACAATCAACCCCTTTTCTTTTTATCCTACCACTTTTTCCTTCTTTTCGATAGTCTTTTTACCAATTTTTAAGATTCATAACGCACCATTTCCCGCTTTAATCTCTGCATGATTTTCTTCTCCAGTCTTGAAATATAAGACTGTGAAATGCCAAGGATGTCAGCGACCTCTTTTTGCGTTTTTTCCTCCCCGTCAAGTGTTCCAAGCCCAAAACGCATTCGCACGATCATCCTCTCTCTGTTGGAAAGTCTGCCGATTGCTTTAACAAGTAATTTTCGCTCTGCCTCATTTTCCAGATCACGATATATCGTATCCTCTTCTGTCCCCAAAATATCGGACAACAAAAGCTCATTTCCATCCCAGTCGACATTTAGCGGCTCATCAATTGACACTTCCAGCTTTGTCTTATTATTTCTTCTCAGATACATCAAAATCTCATTCTCAATGCATCTGGAGGCATATGTTGCAAGCTTTATATTCTTTGTCGGATTGAATGTATTGATTGCCTTAATCAGACCAATCGTCCCAATCGATATCAGATCTTCTACTCCAACCCCCGTATTGTCAAATTTCTTCGCAATGTAGACGACAAGTCTCAGATTATGTTCAATCAGAACCTTTTTCGCCTGTTCGTTATCCTTTGATCCTAAGTCACTGATTGCTTCTGCTTCTTCCTCCACCGCCAGTGGAGCCGGAAGCACTTCAGATCCCCCTATGTAATGTATATCTTTTTTTTCCGGAAACAAAAATGTCCGAAATCCCGGTATGAATTTTAATTTAAACTGATTTGACATCACTGCATTTATAATCATTTTTACGCCTCCTAAAATATGTCAGGATTTAAAATCATCTGATATGTCCCTTCCGCAATTTGTTCCTCACTGATTCCAATTAACGGTTTTTGAATCCAATGAACTTCATCATTTTCCACACACATTTTGTCAATCCGCACAACCGGAAGAACCCCTTCTCGCTTGCCAATGGAATGATATGGAACATATCTGATCTTCTCCAGTTTTACATCTCCCAGAAATTCCATTGCCGTCTTTTGATCCAATATGCTGACCGGCTCATTTGTGACCGGATCATGCAGTCCATTTCCTGTATCGATCATACCTTTGATGCAGCATTTCTTCTCTCCCATATACAGATCCGCTCTGCACTGGTACTGATTCACTTTTTGTACGGAACTAATAAAACTCCAAATCCATGTGACGATGTAATATGCTCCGATTGCTATAATCAGGAACATACTTCCAAGCTTTACATACTGCTTAAAATATTCCATCACACCTCCCAGAAGAAATCCCCCCACATAAAGCATCACAAGTGCTTTGACAAGATTTCTCATATCTTTGATTTTAAGTCCTACTCTAATCATTGCTGTGTTTACAAATACATGGAACAATATGAATTTCAACAACATATATGGAACCGGCAATATGATGATCACACACATCAAAAAAGAACCTGTCATTGCCCCCATACAGATGTTGCCGTGTGTGGCAGTACACTTCAACATCCTTCGAACTAAAAGCAACAGTATGTAATCCATCATAAAATTTACCAGAAACAACACGTCTATATATAATTCATAGTACACGTTCCACCTTCTTTCTCCTTCGATTCAAAATCGATTTGGTACTCAAGCGAGACATATTATACGAAACAGCCACTGAGAAATTTGTCAAATATGCTTGGAAACTTCCCCCATTCGTTCGACAAAAAAAGAGACATGCTCTTGCATATCTCTTTTCACTCTTCAACCTCTTATTTTTTCAAAAATGATGGAATCTTAATGGACTGTTCTTTTACATGACTCGTTGGTGTTCTTGGCACCTGCAGTGTCGGCATCGTTCCACCCGCAACCTTTTGTTGTGCTGAATTTGCTGCTCCCGCTCCGAGCTCCTTATTCACAGCCTGATGATTCACAGAAACTTCCGGCTGTTCTACATTCTGAATCGTAGGCATAACAGCTTTTTCCAATCTTGCTTTTAATTTTGAAGCTGTCCCACCAGTGTTATGTAGACCTGTCGCAATAACTGTAATCGTCGCTTCATCGGTCTTTGTATCATCATACATTGCACCGAAGATAATATTCGCCTCTTCACCTGCAAGTTCCTGTACATATTCTGCTGCATCACTTGCATCCATCAATGTGATATCACCTGAAATATTAATGATAACGTGTGATGCGCCTGCAATTGTTGTCTCTAAAAGTGGACTTGACACCGCTTCTTTCACCGCCTCAAGAGCTTTGTCATCTCCCTTTCCATATCCGATACCAATGTGTGCAATACCTTTATCAAGCATAACTGTCTGTACATCGGCAAAATCCAGGTTAATCAAAGAAGGTACATTGATCAAATCTGTAATTCCCTGAATACCTTGCTGCAATACCTCATCCGCTTTCTTTAAAGCATCTGGCATTGTTGTTCTTCTGTCTACCACTTCAAGCAGCTTATCGTTCGGAATCACAATCAATGTATCTACATTCTCTTTTAGTTTTTCAATTCCTGCAAGAGCATTGTTCATACGTGTCTTTGACTCAAAACGGAAAGGTTTTGTAACGACACCAACAGTAAGTGCTCCCTGCTCTTTTGCAATACGGGCAACAACTGGTGTAGCACCTGTACCGGTTCCGCCACCCATACCACATGTCACAAATACCATATCAGCACCTTTCAATGCTGCCGAAATCTCTTCTTCACTTTCTTCTGCTGCTTTTTCACCGATCTCAGGTTTTGCTCCTGCTCCGAGACCTTTTGTAAGTTTATCTCCAATCTGCATCAATGTTGGAGCTTTTGCCAACTGTAACGCTTGTTTATCTGTATTAATTGCAATAAATTCAACGCCGGCGATCTGTTCATCAATCATACGGTTCACAGCGTTGTTACCACCGCCACCGACACCTACTACAATTATTTTTGCTGCTGCTTCTGATTCGTTTGTTTTGATTTCTAACAAGAGTTTCTCCTCCTTTGTTTCCCTAATTTATCTTATACATCCCTAGATTATACCTTATATGCTTCTTGTCACATAGTTATATAATATCGGCTTTTCCTTAAATAATCAATAGAAACTTTTCTTATTTTTTCATTTTTTTACTCGTTTTGCGTAACTTCTTCTTTAAAACTGATGTTTGAGCTTGCTTCATTATAATATTCCATATCGAGCACACCTGTTTTTCCCTCTAATTTTTCCAAAATCGGTGAAAGCTGAACAACTTTTTCGTCAAAACGGCTTCTTCCAAGACGCACACACACATTTTCAAAATACAGCTCCATACTGTTATCTTCCCACACAATGCGATCCGGCTCCAAATTATTTTTCTTTACCTCTTTTGTCAACTCCACAATATAAGAGAATACTTTCTCATCATCTACGGAAAGCTTTTTATACTGTTCTATCGTTCCGACTTCCAGTCCTTCTATCATCGGTATTCCATCCATCTTCTCAGCACTTTTCAGAACCACGAGTCCTTCTTTATCAAAATATATATACTGATTGTCTGATACAATGCAGCCAATCATCTTTTTCTCTGTCACTTTTACTTTTAATGCCCACGGAGCCGAAAGCCCTACCTCTACCTTTTCCAGATACGGCGGTATCTTATAGGAACCTGAATTAAATTTCCAAAGTGCATACAACGCATTCGAAGTGTATTTATCTTTCCGAACCCACTCCAACACATCATTCTTTTCGCTGTACTGTGTTCCTTTTACATCTATCTTCTGTACATGAAATAAAATCAGTGTAGATACGACTATAATAGCGACCGCCAATAGTAGTACAACAACTGCATACAAATAATATCCAATTTTACTTTTTTTCTTTTTTCTTTTTTTTCTCGGTCTTTCTTCGATCTCTTCTCTTTCCTGCTCCATCTTTTTCCTCCTGTCGTTTCTTTTCTATTCTATCAGATTCGATACACTCAGGACAAGTCCCATTTCTAATAGAAGAAACATAACCGAAGTTCCCCCATAACTGATAAACGGCAGCGTGATTCCTGTATTTGGAATCGTGTTGGTGACAACTGCAATATTGAGTATGACCTGAATCATCATGTGTGCCATCGCTCCGGACGCGATCAGCGCCCCAAACAAATCCTTTGCATGTGTAGCAATCATAAAAAAGCGCCAAATTAGAATCAAAAACAAAAGAATAATAAATGATGCCCCCACAAGTCCTAATTCTTCACAGACAATAGAAAAAATCATATCGTTTTGTGCCTCGGGAACGAATCCGAGCTTCTGCACACTTGCTCCAAGTCCTCTTCCAAACAGACCTCCCGAGCCAATTGCAAACAATCCCTGCAGTGTCTGATAACCTTTTTCATATTTTTCCGGGTTTCTCCAAATTGCCAGACGTTCCAGACGATAACTCTCAAGAGCCAGAAAAATCCCCATAAATCCGGCGCCGCTGACACAGAGCCATACAAACTGCGCGTACTTTGGACTTGCCACAAACACAAGCACAGCGCCAATTCCAAGAATAATGATTGCGGTGCTTAAATTGCTCGCCCCCACAAGTCCTACAATCGGTAAAATCAAAAGCATCACAAACAGCAAATATCGCATTTTTTTCATCTTTCGCACATTCTTTGTGATCACGCATGCCAAGAATAAAATCACTGCAATCTTTGCAAACTCCGACGGCTGAAATGACAAAGGTCCGAAAGATAACCATCTTTTGGACCCATTGTACTCATCCCCCACAATCAAAACCGCTACAGACAACAGTAACGCCGTAATATATGCCGGCACTGCAAATTTCTGCCAAATATGATAATCGATATTCGCCATAAAAAACATCAGTGCCAGTCCAAGCACCGTCGCAAATGCCTGTTTTTTCAAATAGTAAAACCGATCATGGAATTTTACCTGTCCATTGTAGGCACTTGTACTGTACAAAATAATCAATCCTATGATCACTAACAGGAAAACAACTGCGAGAAGACTGTAATCATAGCCTCTCTTTTTGTTCTGCCGTGTCAATATAAATCCACTCCCCACTTATAGACAATTTACAAGTTCTTTGAATTTATCTCCACGTTCCTCATAGTTTTTAAACATCCCCCAGCTTGCACATGCCGGTGATAGTAAAACTGCATCCCCAGACTTTGCCGCCTCAATACATTTCTCTACCGCCTCCTCAAAAGAGTCTGCCATGACATATGACACAAATCCGACTCTCTCGGCTGCTTTTGCAATTTTCTCTTTTGTTGCGCCGACTAATACAAAGAGTTTTACCTTTCCGTCAAACGCCTGAATCCACTCCTCATACTCAGAATCTTTGTCATATCCTCCACCGATCAGAACAGTCGGTCGGTTCATCGCCTGAATCCCTTTGATCGCCGCATCCGGATTCGTACCTTTGGAATCATTGTAATATGCAACACCGTCTTTCTCACGCACAAATTCAATCCGGTGCTCCACTCCCGCAAATTCTTTGATTGTCCTGCGGATAATCTCCATCGGTGTCCCATATGCCGCAGCCATGGCAACTGCTGCCATCACATTCTCATAGTTGTGTGTTCCGAGTAATTTCAGCTCATTTACGTTGCAGACCAAGATCTCTTCGTCCTGCTTGAATATAATATTTCCATCAGCTAAGTAAATCCCTCTGTCTAGTTTACGCTGACTGCTGAAATATAGAACATTCGCTTTTACAGTTTCTCCAAATTTCCTTGTCACTTCATCCTCGTAATTCAGTACACAGGTATCTTCTTTCGTCTGATTTTTGGCGATATCTTCTTTTGCCTTGATATACGCTTCCATCGTGTGATGACGGTTTAGATGATCCGGTGTAATATTTAAGATTGCACTGACTTTCGGGCGAAATTCATGGATTGTCTCCAACTGAAAACTACTCATCTCAGCCACCGCCACACTGTCCTCTCTCATTTCCAATGCAGCTGCTGTGTATGGATTTCCGATATTTCCAACCACAAATACACTCTCTTTATAGTTCTTCATAATCTCTCCCAAAAGTGCAGTCGTCGTCGTCTTTCCATTGGTTCCGGTGATAGCAAGCACATCACCTTTTCCATATGTATAGGCAAGCTCGACTTCTCCCCAGATTGGAATTCCCATATCGCGCATCTTTAAGACAACCGGAAGGTCTGTAGGCACTCCCGGACTCATCACAACAAGGTCAAGCGTCTCCATAACCTCCTCTGAAAGTTCTCCCAAAATGATTTCTACTCTTGTATGTTCACCAAGCTGTGCTTTTAACACTTCTTTGTCAAGCGTCTCTTTCCCGTCATATAAAATGACAGATGCTCCAACCTGTTCTAATAATTTTCCCGCTCCGATTCCGCTGACTCCAGAACCAAATACAAGTACTTTTTTATTTTTCATATCTATATTGTTCCTCCTGTATTTTTCTATATCGCCATAAGTGCAATGAGACATAAGATTGCCGTAACAATCGAAAATACAGCCACAACCCTCGTCTCTGACCAGCCGCAAAGTTCAAAGTGATGATGAATTGGCGCCATTTTAAAAATGCGCTTTCCACCTGTCTTTTTGAAATAGGTTACCTGAATCATTACCGACAGTACTTCAATCAGATAAATCAACCCTACAATCGCTATAAAAAACGGCATCTGCAACATATAGGCCGTCGATGCGACAAATCCCCCAAGTGCAAGAGAACCGGTATCCCCCATAAACACACTCGCCGGATATACATTGAACAGCAAAAATCCAAGCAGCGCACCTACGACTGCACAGGTGATCGGTTCAATCCCGCTTTTTGTTCCGATTGCCACGACGGTAAAAAAAGTCGCCACCAAAACCGTCACACTGGATGCAAGACCATCCAATCCGTCTGTGAAATTCACTCCGTTGACTGTTCCAATCACCACAAGAAACAAAAGCGGAACTCCAAAAATTCCCCAATCCAAATATTTTCCTTCTGAAAACGGAATCAGCCATGTGAGCGGCACATCTGTAAACCGAACAATATAGTAGGCAAAAATTCCCGTCACCAAAATCTGCAACGCCATCTTCTGCTTTGGATACAGTCCGTCAGACCGTCTCATCACAACTTTCAAATAATCATCTAAAAATCCAATCATCCCAAATCCAAGTGTCACAAACAAAATCGGGATCACTTTCGGGTAATCTTTTATATAAATCAGAGACGTCAAAACGATACTCGCAAGAATGATCACGCCTCCCATCGTCGGCGTCCCAGCTTTCTTTAAGTGTGACTGCACACCTTCCTCTCGCTCTGTCTGCCCCATCTTCAACTTTCTAAGTATCGGGATCACAACCGGTCCCATAATCACACTCAAAGCAAATGACACCAGTACCGGTATCACCATTTTATAATCCATACCACACCTCTTCATCTCTTTAGTTATTCTTCTATAACCTTATACAGTATACAACTATTCCCCTTCCTTTTCAATCCCCAGATACGGCAGGATATTTTCAAAAATGTCCTTCACAACCGGAGCCGCAATGGTACCTCCATAATAGATTCCCTGCGGATCGTGTATGACAATCATAGCAAGCACCTGCGGATTATCTGCCGGCGCAAATCCAATAAATGAGGAAATATATTTCTTCGCACTTCTTGGAAGTGTCTGAGACGTAGCTGTCTTTCCGCCAATTTTGTATCCTTCAATATAGGCATTCTTCCCAGAACCTTCCGACACGACACTTTCTAATATCGTCCGCATCGTCGCCGATGTCTCTTCTGATACCACGTTTTTTCGTTCCTTATATTCAAACACTTTCTCACGCTCTTCCTGTTCATTTATCACCTTCACTCCAAAATGCGGTGTCACTCTCCTGCCACCGTTAATCAGAGAACTGACCGTGGTCGCCATCTGAATCGGTGTAATCTGAAATGACTGTCCAAAAGTCATCGTTGCCAGTTCCACCAACCCGACATTTTCTTTTTTATGCGTAATCGTTCCCGCTTCCCCGGGAAGATCTACTCCCGTCTTATCCATCAAACCAAACTGCTTAAAATAATCATAGTATTTATCTACCCCAAGACGAAGTCCGATGTCGATAAATACAGGGTTGCAAGAATTTTGTACGCCCTGCACGAAAGTCTCCGATCCATGTCCTCCCACCTTATGACATCGAATTTTTCGATCCTCTACAATCCGGTAGCCCGGACAGTGAAACGTATCGTCAAGTTTCACTACCCCTTCTTCCAGACACGCAGATGATGTAATAATTTTAAATGTAGATCCCGGTTCATACGTGTCATTGATACAGCCGTTTCTCCACATTTGATTCAGAAGATCCTGTTTTTCTTCCGCTTTCACACTTTCATCAGATACCCCTGTCGTCTCTAAGGAAAAAGGATCATTCAAATTAAACTCAGGCACATTCACCATTGACAGGATTTCCCCATTTTGCGGATTCATAATCAGAACAGACACCCGGTCTGCCGCCTTTTCTTCCATCACTTTTTCTGCCGCCTGCTGTGCGTATTTCTGAATATTATAATCCAGGCTGATCTGCAATGTATTTCCCGGAATTGCCTCTTTTCGATCCTCCGCGATTCCCTCCAACTCAATTCCTCTCGCATCAGTTGTTGTCAAAATCATGCCATTGATTCCCTTTAGATACTCCTCATATTTCACTTCAAGACCGATAATTCCCTGATTATCTCCTCCTGTAAATCCAAGTACCTTTGAGGCAAGTTCATCATATGGATAATACCGTTTAAAATCTTCATCCACCTTTACTCCGTCCAGTTCATATTCGCGTATTCGATCACCTATCTCCTTGTCTACATTCGTCTTGACACGCTCCATAGAAGAAACCTTTTCCACACGCTTGCGGACAATTTCCGGCTCAAGTTCCAATTCTTCTGCCAATACCCGAATTACCTTTTCTTTGTCTTTGATCTGACTGTGGATTACAGAAATGGTACACACTGTCTTATTTGTCGCAAGCACTGTTCCATTCCGATCAATAATTTCTCCCCTCGCCGCTTTGATCTCTCGTTCTCTTTCGTGCAGCGCCTCTGCTTTCTCCTGATAATATTCTGCGTCAAATATCATCAGATATACAAGTCTTGCAATCAAACCAAACAATATGAACATCGCACACACAAAGACTACCATAATCTTTTTTCGATTATATGTCTTATTTTTCATATAAAAAACCTCATAAAAGTTATTATTATAATTTATTAACACTTTTATGAGGTTATTCTATATTTATTCTTCTGTACTGTCAGTTGCTTTTGTAATATTCAGATACGGAAATGCTTCTGCCATAATATTTCTAGACAAATCTGTCACATAACTGCTGACTGCCTGATTCTCCACATTTGGCTCATCAATCACTACATACACAACTACCTCCGGACTATCGACCGGTGCAAATCCCATATAAGAAAGCAGATGTTTTCCACTCGTTCTTGGAATTTTCTGTGCAGTTCCCGTCTTCGCACCGATATCATATCCTTCCACCTGTGCATTTTTTCCGGTTCCTTCCGTCATTGTTTTTCTCATATATTCTCTCAGCGTCTTACTGGTTTCTTCCGAGATTGTCTTTTTTAATAATACCGGATCTTTGTTCTCAATAATGTTTCCATTCTCATCTTGAATCTGCTTTACAATATGAGGCTTATAATAATTCCCTCCATCGATCAGAGAGGAAAATCCTGCTACCATCTGAGTTGCAGTCACGGTAAAGCTCTGCCCAAACGAGCTTGTAGCAAGATCAATCAACTTCATACTCTCCGCAGGAAATAAAAGTCCTTGAGCTTCCCCTGGAAGATCAATTCCGGTTGTCTCTCCAAACCCAAAAACACTCTGATATTTTACAAAATCTTCCACCCCGATCGTCTCTGCCATCTGCATGAGTGCCACATTGCAGGAATTGGCTATTGCATCGCCTATTGTCTGGATGCCGTGACCACTTAACTTATGACATTTTACAGGGCTTGGATATCCCGGAATTAGCAATGAACCTGTACAATTATATGTCTCGTTCCCTGTAAGTTTCCCTGTCTCAAGTCCCACTGCAACGGTAAACGGCTTCATCGTTGATCCCGGCTCAAATGCATCACTCACACAGAAATTTTTCCAAAGCGCATTCATGGCATCTAGTTTCTCTTCATCCGTCATCGCGTCCAACTTTTCCTGTATATAATATGCCGATAAATCTCTCGGGTTATTCAGATCATAATTAGGGTAAGATGCCTCCGCCAAAATTTCACCCGTGTTCGGATTTGCAATAATAACAGCTGTATTTAAACTGCCCTGTGCATTCTCATCTACTTCTCCCTTATGCGCGTCATTGAACTCTCTGATATGTTTTTCTACAATACTCTGAAGTGTGACATCAATCGTAGACACAATCGTATTGCCATTGATTGCAGATTTCACGGTGCACTCCAGTGAAGAATCCGAATCCAAATATCCATACTCTCGTCCATCTGTTCCATTCAAAATGCTGTTATAAGACGCTTCCAACCCGCCATTTCCAACATTGCCGGACACGGTAAATCCAATCACATCCGACGCAAGGGTATTGTATGGATATGTTCTGACATAGTCATCTTCCAACCACACTCCTGAAATGTAAGCATATTCTTCTTTGTCATCTTCATTTTCTTCCATCACTTCAAACGCCTGTGCCTGCGCATATGTGGCACCTTTTAGCATAATATTATAACGCCCCTCCGGATTTTCCTCAATCACTTTGTCGACAGCTTCTTCTGTTATCCCAAAGCACTCCACAAGCGCTTTCTTTGTCTGACTGATCGTTTTACTTTTTTTCTCCTCATCCTCAGATGCCAGCATGACTTTTGCATCTAATATTACATTGTATACACGTTCGCTCGTAGCAATTTTCGTTCCGTTTCGATCTAAAATATCCCCTCTTTTGAACGGAATTACCCTACTGTCATATTGCTGCTGTTCCAATACAATTTTTGTATATTTCTCACCATTTGATGCGCTGATATACGTAATTCTCCCGATTAAGACGAAAAAAGCTAGTACAATTGCCCCAAACAGCATTACTAGCTTTTTCTGCATCTTTTTGGGAAACTTTTGTCGCGTATACTGCACTCCTCGTTTTTTCTTTGACATTGTTTCACCCTTATTTTTCTACTTTATCAGAACCTGCAAGTACACCGCTTTCTGGTATGTCTTCATATTTCTTAACTTTGTTGCTTGTCGGACTTTTGTACTTAATAATCTGTTCCGGATTGGCATATACCATCCCCAATTCATTAATTGCCTTGTCTCTGATTTCTTCCAGATTCACCGAATTTAAGACAGCATTGTATCTTGTTGTATTATCTTCTTTTAAATCCGCTAATTTCTCCTGAAGAGATGCGATATTTCTTGAGCGACTGGTAATTTCAGATTGCAGCTTCAAATAGCTTGTACAGACAATTAACGCTGCAATTGCTGCAATTGCCAAAAACACAACATATCCCGCACTCATACGCAATGCCTTATTTCTATTCTTCCGCACCTGCCGACTCATTTTCCTCGGCTGTTTTGGAATAGTATGTTCTTCTGTTTTTGGAAGTGTCTCTTTTCGTATGGTATTTCCATATACGTATGCCATATCACTCACCCCAATTCTAATTATTTATCTCCCTTTTTCTGATTACAAGCAATATCCCTTTTGTTATACACGCTCAAAGATACGCAACTTCGCACTTTTCGACCGACTGTTTTCCTCCAACTCCTTTGCACCTGGCAAAATTGGTTTTCTTGTAATAACTCTCCCCTTCGACTCATTCCCGCATACACATACCGGAAAATGAGACGGACAGGTGCACGGATTCTCATTTTTCCTAAAAATCCCTTTTACAATCCTGTCTTCCAATGAATGGAAGGTGATGATACATATCCTTCCATCTTTATTCAATAACTCAATCATGTCATCCAGACTTTCTCTCAATACTTCCAGCTCCCTATTCAATTCAATACGAATTGCCTGAAAGGTTCTCTTCGCAGGATGTCCTGCTGTTTTTTGAAATTTCATCGGTATGGCACGTTTAATAACTTCTATCAATTGTCCGGTAGTTTCGATAGGACCTTTTTCTCTCTCCAGCACAATATGCTTTGCAATATTTTTCGCAAATTTATCTTCCCCATAATCACGAATAATTCGAAAAAGATCCATCTCACTATATTCATTGACGATGTCTTTGGCCGTCATCTTCTGACGCCTATCCATTCTCATATCCAAAGGAGCATCTACCCGATAGGAAAATCCTCGTTCTGCCGTATCCAGTTGATAGGAGGATACGCCCAAATCAAGCACAATCCCATCTACCTTGTCAATGCCTAATTCTTGAAGCTTCGACTTCATATCACAATAGTTGCTTCTGACTATCGTAACTCTCTCCCCGAAGTCGATTAGTCGGCTGCCCGCTGCCTCTATCGCAACTTCGTCCTGATCTATTCCTATAAATCTCCCCTTGTTGTTTAAATGCTTACACACTTCATAAGCGTGTCCGCCGCCACCAAGCGTTCCATCTACGTAAATGCCATCTGGCTTGATGTTCAGACCATTTACTGTCTCTTCTAACAATACTGATTTATGCTCAAATACCATAATTACCTCCAAATGCAGTCAAAGTCTTAGATTCCAAGTCCTAACTCCTCCATCTGACTTGCAATGTCGTCCATATCTTCTTCTACAACAGCATTATTTTCATCCCATTTTGCTTTATCCCAAATTTCCACTCGATCTAGTACTCCTACTAAAACGACTTCCTTTTCCAATCCCGCAAAAGTTCTGAGGGCAGAAGAGATTAATACCCTGCCTTGTTTATCAAGACCGCCATCCACTGCACTTCCCAAAAAGAAACGCGTAAAAGTTCTGGCGTTTTTATTTGTGAGCGGTAAGGTTCTTAGCTTTTCTTCAAAGATTTTCCATTCATTGTTCGGGTACAGGAACAGGCAACCATCCAATCCTTTTGTGATGACAAAGTCTTCACCCAGGATATCACGAAATTTAGAAGGGATAATTAATCTGCCCTTCGCATCGATACTATGATTAAATTCTCCTGTCAACAATGAAAACACCTTCTTTCGAAATGGTACTGCCACTTCTCTACCATTTTACACCACTATTCACCACTTTCTACCACCTAAAACCATTGTAAACTACTTTTCCTGCCATTTCAAGCATTTTTTATAAGTTTGTGTAAACCTTTCACAAACTTTTCTTCTATAAACAAAAAAAGAACTGACACGCAGTTCTTTTTTTATTCTCTATTCTGTCTCTGTTCCGTTCAAACTCTCAATATAAGAGTCGATCTCACTATAATCCACCTCTGCCATCTGACGTGGTCTGCTGCTTTCATACATATTATATGCAGAATACCCAATCCATCCAATCAAACCAATTGCCACAACACCTACTACACATTTTCTAAAAAAATGCTTTCTCTTTTCTTTCTTCATCATCGTTTTTCGGTTTGCTTTTTCTTCTTTGTAACGTGCCACTTTTTCCTGACTCATCTTTCATCCTCCGTCCGATTTCTTATATTGAGACAATAATTCCTCCATCGCTCGCATACATGGAACTGATTCCCTTTGTATCAAGTATGATAACATCTCTCACTTGAATCTTTTCCTCAATCATCTTTCTCACATCATCCGCCCGTGCTTTGCAGTTGCAATGGGCAATTGCAAGTATCTTATTCTCTGGATGTTCCACTTCTCCTACAAGAGTATCGACAAGTTTTACAAGCGCTTTTTTCATTCCTCTCGCCTGTCCGATCTGGTAAATAGTTCCTTCTTTCGTTCCTCCCATGACCGGCTTGATATTCAGTGCCGATGCAACCACAGCTTTCACACCAGTCAACCGCCCATTCTTGCGAAGCGTCTCTAATGATTCTAACACAAAATATGTATTTTGTCTCTCTATAAATTTTTCTACTGTTGTTATAACCTGTTCAAATCCCATTCCCTGCTCTTCGCATTCTGCAATCTTCTGTGCGATCAGCGTCTCCCCTATGGAAGCAGAACGAGAATTAAATATATAAATCTCTTTTTCACCATACTCTTCTGTATATAAATTCTTCCCTAGCACCGCACTGTTATAAGAACCACTCAATTCCGCTGACAATGTCACGACATATACACGTTCTGCATTACACCGGTAAGTTTCCATATATCGTTCCGGTGATGGGCATGATGATTTTGGGCATTCCGGACTTTCTGACACTTTCTTTAAAAATTCTGCCTGTTCAAATGTCTCATCATCTACAATATGATGATCTCCTATCTCTATACCAAGTGCAACACTTTCAAAAATGCCACTATCTTTCATCTCTTTTGTCAATTCGCCACAGCTATCTACGATAATTTTATAACTCATCAATCTTCCCTCCAAAGCACCATCTGATATAGTTTTTAATACTACATATCACTATATCATATTTATGTATATTTGAAAAGACTTTTCTTTATTCTTCAAAACGAATGCGGCTTGACACACCAAGTGCAATTCCCATCTCCGCCATCAAAAACAAAATCGAAGTTCCCCCATAACTGATAAACGGAAGTGTAATTCCAGTTGTCGGAATCAGATTCAGTACGACACACACATTAAAAATCACCTGTAGTGCAATATGTGCAAAAATGCCAGTTACAATCAAAGAACCATACAAATTTGGTGCATTCTGCGCAATAAATAGAAGCCTATATAGCAAGATTGCAAATAATAACAATACAATGATCGCGCCAAACACACCTAACTCCTCACAGATAATCGCCAAAATCATATCATTTTGAACTTCTGGGATGATCATCTTTTGTGCACTGTTTCCGAGACCTTTTCCAAAGAATCCACCGGAACCAATCGCATATAATCCCTGAACCACTTGAAATCCTCCATCAGACATATATTCCTCCGGGTTCAACCATACAAGAATTCTCTCCATTCGGAAGCTTCCGCTTGATTCCAAATATTCTCCTAAAAGATGCAGTCCTGCATATCCTACAATACAAGCTGCAATCCCAAGCACAACAATTGGAGCTGATTTTGGATAGACAATGATCAACATAATGCTCACAATCCCAAGCACAATGATTCCGGTACTCATGTTATCAGTGAGTTTATACACACCGAGTGCTGCTGCTGCTCCCCATGCAAATATTTTAAGTGCCTCTTTCGGGCGTTTTACCTTACTCCCTGCCTGACAAATCAGATATGGAATAAATAAAATAATCGCAATCTTCATCACTTCCGATGGCTGCATCTGCTGATCAAGTGGTAATCTAATCCATCTTCTTGCACCATATACTTCAATTCCAAGCGGTGTGAGTACCAATGCCATCAAAATAAATGCAATGATATAAAAGACTTTCGAACGTTTTGCATACCAATGATAATTAATTTTTGCAACCACAAGCATTATCAATACACTCGCCAGACTAATCACTGCCTGCCGTTTAAAAAAATACATACTATCGCCATATTTGATCTGTGCACTGTAAGAACTTGTACTATAAAGCATGACAAGTCCAAAACACATGAGAAAAATCACAATTGCCAGCAAACTATAGTCAAAATACTGGACAACGCCTTCTTTCCCCCGCTTTTTTTCTTCTCGTTTTTCCCTTTGTTTTTTACGAGTTGCCACATTTACACTCCCCATCGAATTCTTACTGCCCGTTATTCAGAGATGGATGTATCGGTTTCCCATTTGCAAAATATCTGTCATACCACAATAAGAAAATATATACCGTCCATATCTTACGGCTGTTATCCTGCTTTCCTGCTTTATGTTCTTCCAAAAGTTTCAGAAGATACGATACATTGAAGAACTGTTGTGCTTCTTTTGATGAAAATTGCGCTTTCACCCTATTATAATATTTCTCTTCTTTGAGCCATACACGAATCGGAATTGGGAAACCAAGTTTTTTCTTTTCTGCAGTCTTGCTGCGAATGACTCTCTCCGCCGCAGCACGAAGCGCAATCTTTGTCTTTGGTGCGTCCACTTTATACTGAAGCGGAAGCGTCTGCGCCAATTCCAGCACTTCTTTATCCAAAAATGGGACACGCACTTCCAACGAGTTTGCCATTCCCATCTTGTCCCCTTTCATCAGGATATCATGCACAAGCCAAAGATGAATGTCCAGGTACTGCATCTTTGTGACCGGATCTTTTCCTTTTACTCTCTCATAGATCGGAGCAGTCACTTTCATGCAACCCGGTTGAAATCCTTTCTTAATCGCTTTCTTTGCCTCTTTTTCTGTAAATATCTTCGCATTTCCAATATAACGCTCTTCTAGCGTTTTTCCGTGACGCATCAAAAATCCGCGTCCCTTCATCGACCTTGGCATGCAGTTTTCTGCAAACGCCCCTAACATCCTGCGGATAAATAACGGTACTTTGTTAAATCCGGTGTATTCCAGAGGTTCGCAATAAATATTGTATCCACCGAACAACTCATCCGAACCTTCTCCTGACAGAACTACTTTTACCTTTTTGGCAGCCTCCTTACTCAAAAAGTAAAGTGCAATTGCTGCCGGATCCGCCACAGGCTCGTCCATATAATACATAATATCAGAAAGCGCATCCCAATACTCATCCGGTTCAATAATCTTGCTGTCGTTCTTCATATGAATACTCTTTGCAAATTCTTTCGCATCATGAATCTCACTGTATTTTTCTTCCCCAAATCCGACTGTAAACGTGCGGTCAACCTGTCCTAAATAAGCCATGTAGCTGGAGTCCACACCGCTTGAAAGATAAGAGCCAACCTCCACATCACTGATCTTATGCATTTCTACAGACTCTTTCATCACTTTTTCGACTTCATCCACAACTTCATCAAATGACTTGTCCGTATCTCCTGTAAAATGCGGCTCAAAGTATCTTGTAACCTCAAGCTTTCCATCCTCGTAAGTAAAATAATGTCCTGGCTGGAGACAATATACCCCTTTAAAAAAGGTCTCATTTGTAGGCACAAACTGGAATGACAAATAATTTCCCAGCGCCTCCTCATTAAATACTTTATCGAATTTCGGGTGTTCCACAAACGATTTGATCTCGGATCCAAATAAAAAACTTCCGTTCATCTGTGCATAATAAAACGGTTTGATACCGAAAATATCTCTCGCGCCAAACATTTTTTTCTTTTCTCTGTCCCAAATTACAAACCCATACATTCCACGAAGACGGTCAACCAACGATTCTCCCCACTCCTCATATCCATGAAGAAGTGTCTCTGAATCGGTATGTGTCTTAAACTCATGTCCCGCCTCAATTAATTTTTCTCTCAATTCCTGATAATTATAAATTTCTCCATTAAATACCAATACTTTTGTTCTATCTTCATTATACAGCGGCTGGTCACCTGTCGAAGAGATATCGATGATACTCAAGCGTCGAAATCCAAGCGCTGCATCGTCATCTAAAAATGTCCCTGCACTGTCTGGTCCACGATGTACAATGGTATTCATCATATTTTCAAGCACCTGTTCTTTATTCTCGATTGCTCCTACAAATCCTGTAAATCCGCACATGTATTGTTCTCCTTCTATTTTCCTTCTGTTTCATTCTTGCTGTCTTTTGTTCACGCAGCGCCGGTGCCGCAGCTGCCACACCGACGTTACTTTAACATTATACCCACATCTTTTCATAAAAACAACTTGTTTTTTCCTGTTAAACTCTCCTTGTACACTCTGTCTACTTACAATTACAGTTCCCTCTCATATCAAATTCCGGATTGATCGCATAGAAATTCTTACTGTCCAAATCATCCTGCACGATTCTAAGACTTTCACCAAATCTCTGATAATGCACGATTTCACGCTCTCGCAGGAAACGAATCGGATCACACACTTCCGGATCTTTTACGAGACGTAAAATATTGTCATACGTCGTTCTTGCCTTCTGCTCTGCTGCCATATCCTCATGCAAATCAGTGATTGGATCTCCCTTTGATTGAAAATATGTCGCTGTCCACGGTGCTCCGCTTGCCGCCTGTGGCCAAAGCGCAAGGGTGTGGTCTACATAATATTTGTCAAAACCATATTTTTCAACCTCTTCTACTGAAAGATTTCTGGTGAGTTGGTGGACAATGGCACAGATCATCTCCATGTGGGCCAGCTCATTCGCACAATCATGTTATCTGTAATGTATTTATAATAAGTAAAAACTCAAACTTTATTACTTTAATAAAAGAAACCGCTCCTCATTTCTCCGGGGTACGTTGAATAAGGAACGGTCTCTTCTTTTTATTTCTACTTATAATATAGCATTGCCGATTTAATGTGTCAATAGTTTCGCCACATCTCAGAAGAGGTGAGGCTGTGTTATTAAGATTTTGATTTTTCGATTTTCCGGCAGTCAATCACAGTTTCCACACTCGCTTTGATTCCGCTGTAACCACTGTCTTTCGATACAATCTTAGTTCCTTTCGGAATTGTGATCAGAATATCTTCCACCAGCACTACTTTATCTCCCTTTTTAATGTTCGGCATAACATACTTACAATGCATGTAGCCGACTGTGCTGTTGTGTCTTACTTTTACACCCTCTGTACCGCTGTCCAAAACGGTAATGTGATCACCTTTCTTCGCATTAATAATTACATTTCTCCATGTCGCATCATAAATAGGGCAGTCGCTGTTAAGATGCGCTGACCCCGGTCCAATTCTTCTTGCTGTGTTCACTCCATTACCTCCTGTTGTTCCGCTAATTTTTTTATTCAAGATTCCTTCCACGATTGCTTTTGCGCAGCGTTTTGCATCCCACACTTTTGCGTCGTCTGCATCATCAACAAAGCAGCATTCTATTAGTGCTGCAGGTGCTTTTGTACTGTTAAGCACTCTCAACCCTTTGTCTATTTTTACACCTGGACACGGTGATGTGCTGTCACTTCGTAGAGTGTATCCAAATTCTTCTGCAATGCTTTTTGCAATTCGTTCAGCAATTTCTCTCATTCCGGTATCGTATATAATCACTTCGACGCCTCCCGTTTTTGTATCGCCATGGTAATCATTCCTACCGGAATTAAGATGGATGGAATAATCTCCATCTACCTTGTGAGCATTACACTTTGCAATAATTTTATTTAAACAACCTGTTTTCGTTGTATTTTCGTCGCAGGTGCAGTCGTAGACTGTATTCCCCTCTGCTCTTAACAGACGGATTACTTCGTTTTTTACGATTCTATCTTCCACAGATTCCTGCAAGATACCAACTGCACCGGATGCCCCCTGTCCTTGTGGACAGTGTCCTGCATGTACGTTATATGTTCCCATAGTTTACTCCTTTCTTCCGGCAATTACGCCATCACAAAATCCCAACTGATTAAATTTTTTCTACCATTTCTTTTACATCCCTATAGATTTGTTTATAAGGTACGTTTCTTTCCATTAATTTGTGGATTCTCATTTTCACAAGCGTCTCTAGAGCTTTGACTTCCATAAGGATTTCCTGAGATACTTCATCTCTTTGTCCTTTTGCAATTCCCGCTTTATCATTGATCAGCTTTGTAAAAATCATATAATACCTTTCAGCATTCTCGCTCCCTTGTCCTTTTGCGTAATCTGTAAAAAGTTTTATTTGATCTGTTTCATACTTACGCACCTCTTTGGATTCTTTGCGGATCCCCATCCATTTCCTGTCTTTTCCAGAAGCTATGTAGTATCCATTTTTTCTAATGGAAGAAATCACTTGCGCCACCCAGTCATTAAAACTATCTGCTACTGGTTGTCTTGATCTTGCGCACATAGCATATATTCCAAATTCATTGTACATATACACTTTTTGTGCTTTACTGTTATTTCTTAATGGGGGGTCAAACTGAGCACCCGTTAAAACAACAGAATACTTGTCAAATCTCTCATGATTTTTGTTATGTATATTCTTGATAGCATTTGCAGGGTCTTTATATTCTAATGCATACCCTATCTGAGTTCTGCTCATATAGATATTGTTTTCCTCATCTACATAAAAATCACATACTATTCCTAAAAATTCTCCCTGTTTCACAAGTTTTAGTTTCATATTTTCTCCTCCTGATAAATTAACGCTACTAAAAAAGGACGATTACTCGCCCTCTTAATTACTTGTTTGTGTTACCCTTATAAAATCTCTTCCAAAGCTCCGCTACTTTTTCCCATCCGTACATAGCCACAAATGCCACCAAGAATCCTGCCATAATAGCAGCAATGATCATATACCACAAAATCGCTTGCTGTATGTACTGCATGTAAGCAATAAACGCCACTACCGTAATTCCGATAGACAGTACAAATACTAAGATGTCTGTAGGAATTTTCTTAAGCCCTGAGACTCCTTTAAAGACCTGTGTAATAATAGATACTGCAAATGCCAATACCCCAATAATTCCGATAATCAATGTCGTGTTCATAACTAATTGTTCCATAATATCTCTCCTTTACTTGTCGATAATGCTTTCTAAAAGCTCATCTCTAATTTTCTTCATATTTTCAATTCCGTTTCCTGTAATCTGATGATTCAGCATAGCAGCCAATGACTTCGACTGTTGTTTCTGCATTTCTTCCAATTCTTTTAGTCTTTGGTAATCATTTTCATTGTATTTTTCAAGTTGTTCTACTCTCTTCGTGAGCCTGAACGCCGGCTTGATTATTTTTAAAATCACCGCCCCAGCTCCCCCTACAATGCTGACCGCTCCGCATACACTCAAACATGTCTGTACAAATTCCAACCCTATATCTCCTTTTCAATTATTTGCAAAATAAAAAGACCATTATGGTCCTTTTACTCTGCCAGCTCCGGCACTTCCAAATCTACCAGTAACTCCTTTACCTGATCACGGATTTTTGCCGGTACATCTTCGATTTTCTTTTTCCCTTTTACAATTAATGTTACGTAAATCACTGCCATATCTTTCACCTCCTTTCGCCAAAATATCTTCAGAAAAAAGAGTATAAAATTAATCATACTCTCTCTCCAATAAGGACCTTACTTCTTCTCTCAGATTCTCGGGTACGTCCTCAATTGTCTTTTTCTCTTTCTTGATTAAATCGGCGTACACCTTTGCCATATAAATCTCCATGTTTACACCTCCATCTTTTCGTATAATTCACAGACTGCCAGTTGTAAATCTGTCACTTGTCCATTTGCAGTTGCTAATGCCTTTTCCAGTTCCAAGATTTTTGTTGCATCATCTTTTTCTTTCTGCATCATCTCCACTTCCCAGATGCCCCCTGCATCCTCTTTCAAATAGGACAGCTTGCTATATTTTTCAAAACTCTCTACCTCTGTATGATTCTCATACACGGTCATCTTTTCCGTAGCAAACGTGTCTCCAAACAGTGCCTTTAACTGCTCTGATGTCGTCAGAATCACTCTGATGTGTAGCTTTTCTTCTACCTTTTCCACTGACTGGATTTCCAAAGTTCTTCCATCATTAAAAATCAATTGTTTCATTTTTGCGCTCCTTTCTTTTCACCGTATCGGTATCCGTATCGATATCTATACTTCTTTCCATTCTCATACTCTTCATGTAGTGAGACTTCTATTTTGAATGTTTTTCCTGCATCTACTGGATTCGGCGTTACTTTTATCTCATCAACATATATCATACTGTCTCCTTAATCTGTAACATCAACTACAATCTTGAATGTCTTTCCTGCATCTACTGGATTTGGCGTAACCTCTACAGAGCGAATTACCGGTGCATCCGGATCATATTCTACTCTTCTTGTCACTTCTGAATATTTTCCAGCTTTATCCGTGGAGCGTACAACAATCGTGTTTGCACCTTTTTTTAGTGTAAGCGTTTTGCTAAATGTTCCATCTCCTGCTACACTTACCGCTCCCTGATCTTCCGCATTTAATGTAATTTTTACAGTACAAGCCGGACTTGTTACATCATTTGTAGTCCCCGATACCGCGCATGACTCCTTGTTTGTGATCAGATTATCCGTCGGCGAGGAAAGATTCAAGGTTGGCGGAACAGTATCGACTTTGAATGTAACTGTTTTTGCAGCCGCTTTATTTCCATCAAAATCCGACGCATTGATTTCTATTGTGTGACTTCCATCTTTCAAGGTGATCGTATGCGTACACTTATACCCATTTGTCACCTTCGTTTTAGTAGGTGTCACGGAACTTGAATCCACTTTCATCGTAATTGTATCCGGGTTCACTCCACTGTCGTTATCTGTTGCGGTAAATTCGATTTCCACGGTAGTATTCGTCAGGTATGCCCCTGATCCCGGCTTTGCAACTGTAATTACTGGTGCTACCTTTTCATTTACATCCAATTTCATTTTTGCTCCAAATGTAGCGTTATTTTTGTCGATGGTTGTTACGTTACCTGCTTGATCCTCCGCTTTCAAGACCATTGCATACACATGATCCGTCTGATTGTAACTTGATTTGGTTGGCGCTGTAATCTCTTTTTCGAATTTTCCAGTTGTACTATTTTTTGTTAATGTATATGTCTGTCCATTCAAGGACAGTGTTATTGTTTTTACTGCCATTTATTCAAGCCTCCTAGATGTTATTACTTTCATTTTCCGATCGTAGTCCAATAAAAATCCCTTTCATGTACACTCGAATTACTCTCAAGCTGAGAACTGAAAGAAAATCCTTTGGTTGTTTTTCTTGTATTTCCCGCCTCATCAGCAACCCAATAATTTTTGACTACATTACAATTCCGTGCCGGACTAATCAATACTTCATACGAAGTGTCTTTATAGGCAAGTGGCAGCGTTACATCCTTCCTCACCGTCATATACGCTCCATGTGTTGCTGAGCCCCATTGTATCAACAGTCCATTTGCGTATTTTATATAATTTGTACCAATCTCGCTGCCAAATTCATTAATCTTATCCAACAACCCTTTATTCGTTGCATTCACAGTGAACATCTGCTCCACTTTCACAATACTTAAGTTTTCAATTTTCACTCTCCAAAGCGGCAACTCCCTTACTTTACTCCCATTATACAAGTCCCCCTTTGTCACTGCTGGATCTGTTGCCGTAGTGCCTGCCACACCTTTCTTTACTTCCAAAACAAATGTGTCACTATCCGAACCAACTGTGAACTTTGCAACAATTAGGTCATTTCTATTTTTTCCAGAAACACCATTTTCAATTGTCATGTCCGTGTAATCTCCATATACGGTACGTGCAATATGTCCCTGTACATTTAACACTCCATTTCCAACACGTACTTTGTTGTTACTGATTACCGTTGTCTTAAATTTTTCGCCAATATCAAACACACCATCGTTGCCGATGATACTCTGATAAATCGCCGCATCGTCTTCCGCGAAAATATGCGCTTTGTCAGCAGCGGGTGTATTCAGCGTTAATGCTTTCAGTGCCATTTACTCATCTCCTTTTATCTTGTATTCTATTTCAGCTCTTCCATCCTTTATTTTCAGGATTTTGCCGATAATCGGCTTTACTACGCTCGTTCTGGTTATCTGCTCTCTTCCGCCTATGATATCTCCCATTTCCAAATCAATATCATCTATGGTTAAATCTACGCTTTTATAGTTCTGTAATTCTTTCAACCGTTTCGCTCCATCTTCTTCCAGCTGTTCAAGTTCTGCGCTGGAAAAATCATAGACTGCCGCACGTTCCGCAAGTCCTGTGTAATATTGTTGTCTTCCCACACTTCCATCCTGCTGGGCATACAAATGCAGCACAATACGTTCTTCGTTCTGCCCTTTTCCGACACACACTAGATGATTTACCCCCATTCGACAATCCTTTATGTCAAAGTCGATATTACAGTCCTGATCGTATTGCAGATAGTCAGAATAGTCTACCACCGGAACTGCCTGTATTTCTACATAGCCATATGGATGCCCCTCTTCCTTTCGGTGGCTGATCTGCAGTCGATGTCCTTTTGCGTCCAAAAACTTCATTATCACATCATATAGTGATGCATATCTGTCTACCTGCCAATTATTTAAGGTCACTTTTGTATTTACCTTCGGCACAACAAAAAGAGAACCGAATCGATCTGCAATTAATGTTCTGATTACATCATTCAGTTCCCCATTTAAGATTAGGTGGTCAGACCCAGAAGGCGGCTCTATCACTTTCTGCGTCAGTAATCCTCTCCAGGTATATCCACTCCATACAATTTCATTACTTTTGGTGATTACCCTCATACTCTCTAAAATGCCGCCATACTCTGTATCTGGCACGTACACGCGGCATCCATAATCACACATTTCCCTTTTCCATTCGTCTAGGCTCATGCGAATTTCAAAATCATTTGTATCTCCGATGTCTAAATCAGTTTCACATTCTATGTATCCTTTCTCTTCTCCGACGGCTGTCGCACTTATCATCTGTATCGGAAAGATTGGCTTGTTCAAAACTTCCACCATTTTTACTTCATCGGTTCGATTTCCTGCGTCATCTTCCGCCGAAATCCGAAGGGGATAATAGCTCTTAAGCTCTGCCGTTTTCAATTGCTGTTCTGGTGCTTTTGCTTCCCCTTCATATATAGTGTCCTTTTTATGTTCCATCTCTTTTGTTTCGCCGTTAAAGCTTTGTGTTACACGCTCTACCATTTTGGTTCGCTCCTTTCTTTAAATAGTGTAATATCAAAATCAAACTTTCCATCCCAGCTTACAACTTGTTTTCCCGGGAGAATCTTTTTAAAAATATCAAGTCCACGATAATGAAACAAATTTACTTTCGTTCCATTCACCATGGTTTTTATGACGGTCTGTGCCATGCTGTCAACTTCCAGATACTCTCCATCCTCTAAGATAGTATGCACGGTGTAGATACGTCCCCCGATAGCAATCAAGGGATTTACGCATGGTCCATAAATTCTCAACCGAAATTGCGCCGGCGCAAAATGTTCATTTAAGATGTATGTATCTTTCATTCCACTTGCATACCGGTATCCATACCGATATCCATACCGTTTGTTGCTTGTGGATGTAATATCTGCAGACTTGAAAGTGTAACTAGTTTCTTTGATCCAGAATGGTTTTGCAGTCATTACTCCTACCTCGTAATCCGCAGTATAAAAATCTTCCTCATATTCGTCTGCTTGTCCTGAATAGCAGTAACACCAAATATACATATCCCCAATAAACAATCTGCCCGGAGCGTTTTGAGCTATATCTCTTTCAAAAATCCGATGCATTTTATTAAGAGTTTCCGTAAGTTCTCCTTTTGTTTCCGCGAAAATAGATATCTCCATTTTTTTCTTTTGCAATTTCATGTAGAATTTTAAGATTTTTTCCTTATAATTTCCCATTTCCTTAATTTCGCTTTGCCATTCATACGACTTAAGTTCTTCTAAATTTTGTATCATGCAAGGCCATCTATTTAAAATTACTTTTTCATTGTAAGAATTTTCATAATAGATATCCATTTACATTACCTCCATTACCATTCGTTGGAATTCTCTCTCTCCAATTTTGTTGATTACATTGATTCTGCTGCATGCATATGCCAGCTTGTCGTAATCAATTTCTTGTGCCTGTTGTTCTTGCATCATTTTTCTCATAGAATTATTTACTCCCTCTTCTACATAATTCAACAGTTTTTCGATTGGCATTACTGCTTCTGCACCTGCTTCTCCTACACCTTTGAACCCACTTGCCGTGCTGAAAATAGTCGGCTTATTAAAAATAGCACCATTCTTATACCAATCAATTGAAAAATGTGGAACGCTCGGGGGATTCAAACTGAACTCTCCTGTGATTTTTGGATGTGGCAATTTCAAGTTTGGCAGTTTCCAATCAAAATCGAAAAATCCTTTTATCTTATCAATTGCAGATTTTACAGCATCTTTGGCCGCATTGATTTTATCTGTAATACTACTTTTGATGCTATCAAATACGCTGGATACTGTGCTCTTTGCACTTTGTATAGGATTTATAATATATGTCTTTACTAATCCAAATCCAGTGTTCACAACACCTTTTACTGTTTCTACGGCACTTGATATTTTACTTTGGATTGCATCCCATACACTCGATATAACTCCTCTGATGCCATTCCATATAGCTGATGCCACTCCGGAAATTACTGAAAATACATTTCCTATAAACTCTGAAATTGCATTTAATTTTTCTGAAATTGTTTGTGAAATAGATTCCCATGCCCCCATCACAATGCCTTTACAGTTTTCCCATATAAAACTAAATGGTAATGTAATGATTTGCCACGCTGCCGAAATAATTTCTCCAATTGTCATAAATGCGACTTGTATCACATTTCCAATTGTTGTAAATACATTTGATACTGTTCCAATAATTTCGGAAAACTTTGTTTTTACTCCTTCGATAAAATTTCCAATTCCAGAAACTTCTATCAGCGATGAGAAAAATCCTGCAATACCTTCTGCAAATCCTCCCAGTAATCCTTTTACAACTTCCCACAAACCACCGAATACTTCTGATATACCTCCAACAAAAGTATCCAGTCCGCCTTTTGCTTTCTCTAAGTCTCCCGTAAATACTCCAACAATGATCGAGCCAACTCCCGATACGATATCTATCAGCCCTCCAATAATCGTAATCACTGGCTCAATTGAGTTTAAAATAGCATTAAACGCGCCTGCCAATACCGCCATTACCGGAATAAGAGACTGTACAATTGCAGTCCCTACAACTTTAAAAAAATCACTTAAACCTTTTAATTTCTCTCCTAAGCCTGAAAATTTTTCTTTGATCCCGTCTATTTTGTCTCCGAAATCAATTTTTTCTAAGAATCCATCAATTACATCTTTAAACCCCTCCCACATTCCTTTGAAGAAGTTTCGAAAATCTTCGCACTTCGTCCATAACAACACTATTATCCCTATAATTGCCGCTACGGCTGCCACAACTGCTAAAATCGGCAAAATTGGAGCTGCCATTCCTGCTGCCGCTGTGGCTCCTCCCGTTTGCGCTGCTGCCCCTATTCCAGAAAATAATCCAGCTAGCTTAGAGCCAATTCCAATAATTACTGATATTCCTGATGATATTTTTCCGATTATCATCAGCACAGGTGCCAGTACTGCAATAAATGCTGCAATTCCCACAATGGTTGTTTGTGTTTTTTTATCCAAACTTGCTATCTTGTCAGCAAACTCCGATACTTTTCCAGCTACATCCGATAAAACAGGCAAAAAAACAGAACCCAGCGTAATACCTGCGTCCTGTATATGATTCTTCATAATGCTTAGTTGGCTTGCGGTTGTCTCATATCGTTTATTCGCTTCTTCCGAAAGCGCATTATTCTCCTGCCACGCCGTTTTCCCAGTCTGAATTGCTGATGTGAATACGTCGCTTGCATTAGCAGACCTCAGGAGCGAATCCCTCAAACGCGTTTCCGTAATTCCCATGTCATCTAATATTTTAATTGCAGATTCGCTTTCCCCTCCACAATTTGACAGTCCCTCAATAAATGCCTGTAGCGCTCCCGTTGCATCTTCTTTAAATTTTTTCGAAAACTCATCCGCGCTCATTCCCGCAACGCTCGCCCAATCTTTTAATGATTCGCTATTTGTTTCCACCGCTAACTGCATCTTAATTAACGCTTTGGAAAACGCTGTTCCACCCGCTTCCGATTCCATTCCAACAGAAGATAGCGATGCAGCAAGCGCCAGAATATCAGATTCTGACATTCCAACTTGCGTTCCAGCAGATGCTAAATTCTGTGCCATTGCTACAATATCAGCTTCAGTTGTTGCGTAATTGTTTCCAAGATCTACAATCACACTTCCCAGTCTACTATATTTTTCTTTTGCAGACATAGATTCGTCTGCAGCTAATCCTGTTATGTTGCTAAATTTTGCAATTGCAGATGCCGCTTCTTCCGATGAGAGATTCGTCGATTGACCCATGTCAATCATAACTCTTGTGAATCCCAAGACATCTTCCGTCTTTATTCCTAACTGCCCTGCTGCTTCTGCCACCGCTGAAATTTCCGTCGTGCTTGCCGGAATTTCCTTCGCCATGCTCCGAATGCCTTCTTCTAGTTGTTTGTAACTGTAAATGCATTTTCCATTCGCATCATAAACTTCATCGGTTGTTTTCATTACTCCTGCAAACGCCGACTCAAATGTAACTGCTGAAGCTCCTGCTGCCGTCAGTGCTCCTGCTGCTACAGTGCTAATTCCTTGTAATTTCTGCCCTGCCTTTTCTGCCTTTTCTCCAAAGGAGCCAAGTCCATCTCCTGCTATTTGCAGGCTGTTTTTTTGCTCTTTTAACTCTCTTGTCGTCTCTTTGATTTCATTTTGGATCGCCGCCTGCTGTGTCTTTGCTTCCGTCAATCTAGCCGACAGTTCTGCGTATTCATCCGAATTTTTCCCTGCTTCTTGTCCACATTGTTCCAGTGCCTCCTCCAGCGTTTTTACTTTATGCGCCGAAACACTCGATTGATTTCCGAGCAGCTTTTGTCTGTCCCTCAATAATTCTGTTTTATTAGACGTTCCTTGTAATTTTACGGAATTCAACTCCAGTTCTTGATCCAGTCTCTCAATTTCTTTTGTGGCTTTCTCAGTACTTTGGGTTAATAATCCGTTCTCTTTTGTTTGCTTTTTTATCTCCGCATTCGTTTTTTCTATCTCGTTTTGAATTGCTGCCTGCTGCGTCTTTGCTTCTGTCAGTTGCCGTTTATATATTTGTGTCTCAACTGCATTCTCGCCAAATATTTTCTTCGCTTCACTCAATTTATTGTTTAACAGAGTTACTTTTTCCCGGCTTGCTACCAATTCATTTTTTAAGATATTTTGCTTGTTTTTCAACCCCTCTAATGCGTCGCCTGTATTTTTCATCTGTGTCGCATTTAGTTTTAGTTCCGAGCGCAGTATTTTTAATTTATTGTCCATCTGTTTAATACCAGCAGTAAATTGACTTGTATTTGCTCGAAACGTCACTTGCGCCTCACGTTTTTTACTTGCTAATAGATCACTTCCTCGTATTATAAAGTAGTAGTATTTATAGCCCCTCTCCAAGGTCTGTATGCT
>MJGMH1__coassemble_1866_pt1 | contig 78262 bp, 72 predicted proteins | sample MJGMH1__metabat2_high_PE_009 | metagenome-assembled genome bin MJGMH1 | reverse complement strand
AAAAAAGGACAGGATGTAAATATAGGGAGGAAAAATCATTCATGCGTTTGTCGTGACAAAAGTACGTGACTTATGGACAGAAAGGTGCTATAATACTTTTTGGAGATAAAGCATTAAAATAATAAAGGATGGGAGAGAAAAGGATGGATAACAAAAAAGATTTTAAACCATTTATTTCCGCTGACAAAATAGTACCAGAGTTCACATTTACATCGCTGTTCATTGGTATTCTTTTGGCGGTAGTCTTTGGTGCGGCGAATGCGTACCTTGGACTGAGAGTTGGAATGACTGTGTCTGCATCAATTCCTGCGGCAGTTCTTTCTATGGGAATTATTCGTGTGATTCTCAGAAGAGATTCAATCTTAGAGAATAACATGGTACAGACAATCGGTTCAGCTGGTGAATCAGTTGCGGCCGGAGCGATTTTTACATTGCCTGCATTATTCTTGTGGGCAGCAGACGGTGTGGAAGGAATTGAAGCGCCTGGACTTTTTGAGATTTTCCTGATAGCACTTGTTGGTGGTACATTGGGTGTTTTATTCATGATTCCGCTTCGTAAAGCGTTGATTGTTGAAGAACACGGTGTGCTTCCGTATCCGGAGGGAACTGCCTGTGCAGAAGTACTTCTTGCAGGTGAAGAAGGAGGCTCAAAAGCATCTGTCGTATTTTCCGGACTTGGGATTGCGGCAGTATACAAATTTGTGGCTGACGGTTTGGGAGTGTTCCCAAGCAGTGTAAACTATGATATCAAGGCATACAAAGGGTCGGCAGTCGGTATGGATGTACTTCCTGCACTTGTAGGCGTTGGTTATATCTGTGGACCAAGAATTGCAAGCTACATGTTCTCCGGTAGTGTGCTCAGCTGGTTCGTATTGATGCCATTGATCAGCTTGTTTGCAGGGGATGCAATCATCTTCCCTGGAACAGAACCAATCAGTTCGCTTGCGCCAGGTGAGTTATGGGGAACTTACATTAAGTACATAGGTGCCGGTGCAGTTGCAACAGGTGGTATCATCAGTTTGATCAAATCATTACCATTGATCGTAAAGACATTCTCTCAGGCAATGAAGAGTATGTCTAATAATAAAGGAAAAGCAGCAAGTGGACTCAGAACAGATCAGGATATGCCGATGCCGGTTATCTTAATCGGTGTTGGAGTCATTGCAATTGCAATTTGGCTGCTTCCTACATTCCCAATCAACTTATTGGGAGCGGTTATCGTTGTAATCTTTGGTTTCTTCTTTGCGACAGTATCATCCAGAATGGTTGGTCTGATCGGAAGTAGTAATAACCCGGTATCCGGTATGGCAATCGCAACACTTTTGATTGCGACAATCTTGTTAAAAGCAACAGGTCTTGATGGTGCGACAGGTATGAAAGGCGCAATCGCAATCGGTTCCATTATCTGTATCGTAGCAGCGATTGCGGGTGATACATCTCAGGATTTGAAGACTGGATTTATCGTTGGTGCCACACCAAAGAAACAGCAGTGGGGAGAATTGATTGGTGTTCTTACATCTTCGCTTGCAATCGGTGGAGTGCTTTATCTGCTCAACGAAGCATGGGGATATGGTTCAACAGAACTTCCGGCAGCGCAGGCTACAATGATGAGAATGATTGTGGAAGGTGTTATGAATGCAGATCTTCCTTGGGGATTGATCGGAGCCGGTGCGGCAATCGCAATTGTAGTTGAGATTTTGAGAATTCCGGTACTTCCGTTTGCAGTAGGTATGTACTTACCACTTTCTTTAAATGCCGGTATCATGGCAGGTGGTCTTGTAAGACTTGTTGTTGAAAAGAAACGCGGTCTTTCAGAAGAAAAGAAAAAAACTGCTATCGACAGAGGTATTCTCTATACTTCCGGTATGATTGCCGGTGAAGGTCTTATCGGAATTTTACTTGCGGTATTCGCTGTAGTGGAACTTGATCTGACAAAATTGTTAGGTGGATTCTCGCTTGGACAGATTGCTGCGATTCTCATCTTCTTAGTTGTAGTTATCGGTTCGCTGTTCAAAGTAACATTGTTTTCAAAAGAAAATAAAAATTAATTAGAAGAGTAAAATGTTCATGCAGCCTTTTGACAGGCTGCATGAAATTTGTTATGATATAAAAAACTCTATTTTAACGGAAAGGCTGATAGAGCTATGGGACGGAAGAAAGAAAAGAAAGAGAATTATTTGGATTATGTGTTTATGAAGAATCCGGCTTACGCATGGAAAGAAAAAGAAGAGGGTTTGGTGTGCCTGATCATTGAATGGAAAGGATTCTATCATTGGCTTGCACAGAAAGTATTTCACAGACCAAAGCAGAGCGAGATTGCGATGGATGCACTCGGAAGCTTTGTGTGGAAACAGTTAGACGGAAAAAGAGATATGCATGAGGTTGCCGAGCTGGTGAAGCAGGAGTTTGGGAAAAAAGCGGATCCGGTTTATGAAAGACTGATTAAGTTTGTTGAGATTATGAGGGACAATAAGTTTGTGTTGTTGAAAGAGGAAAGAAAAGATGCTTAGTAGATATGTAATCTATATTTTAATGTTTGCGGTTCTTGGGGCAGTTCTCTATGCGTGGGGACTGAAAAAAGCACAGAGCCAGTCACAGGAACTTGCAAGGATGCTATATGCGAAGTGCTGCAAGATTGTCAAAAAGGAACTGAAAAAGAAAGAATATCTTCGGAAAAATGAGATTGAACAGTTGATCAAGGATGTTCAGGTGGGACAGTTTTACAGCAAGAATAAGATGGGCGTGACGAATCCAAAGGAGTTTATCAATCCGTTTCTTGAATACATGACAAAGAATGAGATTTTGAGAGAAGATATGATAAAAGGGAAAAAAGTATATTATCTAAAAAAATCTTGACTTTCATAGGACAACACGTTATACTGATAAAGTGTAATAAGGCAATGGGGCCGTGCAGATGGATTCTGTGCGGCTAATTTTATTATTTAGGAGGAAAACAATATGTCATATGTAGATGAGGTAATTGAATTAGTTGTGAAAAAAAATCCAGCAGAACCTGAATTTCATCAGGCTGTAAAAGAGGTGTTGGAATCTCTTAGAGTTGTTGTGGAAGCGAATGAAGAAAAATTCAGAAAGGATGCGCTTTTAGAAAGACTTGTTGAACCAGAAAGACAGTTCAAATTCCGTGTGCCTTGGGTAGATGATAACGGACAGGTTCAGGTTAACACAGGATACCGTGTACAGTTCAACGGTGCAATTGGACCATACAAAGGTGGATTACGTCTTCATCCTTCTGTAAACTTAGGTATTATCAAATTCTTAGGTTTTGAACAAATTTTCAAAAACTCATTGACTGGACTTCCAATCGGTGGAGGAAAAGGTGGTTCTGATTTTGATCCAAAAGGAAAATCAGACAGAGAAGTCATGGCATTCTGCCAAAGCTTTATGACAGAATTGTGTAAATATATTGGAGCAGATACAGACGTTCCTGCCGGAGATATCGGAACAGGAGCAAGAGAGATTGGTTATATGTTCGGACAATACAAACGTATTCGTGGAGTATACGAAGGTGTGCTTACAGGAAAAGGATTAAGTTATGGTGGATCTCTTGCGAGAACAGAAGCAACAGGATATGGTCTGTTATATCTGACAGAAGAGATGCTGAAATTAAATGGAATTGAACTTGCAGGCAAGACGGTTGCAGTGTCAGGTTCTGGTAATGTTGCAATCTATGCAACACAAAAAGCGCAGGAACTTGGGGCAAAAGTTGTGACAGTGAGTGATTCTACAGGATGGGTATACGATCCGGAAGGAATTGATGTTGCGGCATTGAAAGAAATCAAAGAAGTAAAACGTGCACGTTTGACAGAATATAAAAATTATCGTCCAAACTCTGAATATCATGAAGGACGAGGCGTATGGAATGTGAAAGTGGATATCGCTCTTCCATGTGCAACTCAGAACGAATTACATTTAGAGGATGCAAAAGCGTTAGTTGCCAACGGTGTTATTGCAGTGGCAGAAGGTGCAAACATGCCTACAACAATGGAAGCTACGGAATATCTTCAGGCAAATGGTGTATTGTTCGCACCAGGTAAGGCTGCAAATGCTGGTGGAGTTGCTACATCTGCGCTTGAGATGTCACAGAACAGCGAACGTCTGAGCTGGACATTTGAAGAAGTTGACAGCAAGTTGAAAGGTATCATGGTAAATATTTGCCACAATATGGCAGATGCTGCTGAGAAATACGGAGCAAAAGGAAACTACGTAGTAGGTGCTAATATCGCCGGATTCGAGAAGGTTGTAGAAGCTATGACAGCACAAGGAATTGTGTAAAAATTTGAAAAAATAAAAAAAATTAAAAAAAGTGTTGACATTTTGTCGAAGGTGATAGTATAATAGCAAAGCGGGTTAGAGATAACCCGCAAGCATATGGGATCATAGCTCAGCTGGGAGAGCATCTGCCTTACAAGCAGAGGGTCATAGGTTCGAGCCCTATTGGTCCCATGGTATTATTGTATATGGTAATATAGCATCGGTTGCTAATTTTAGAAGAATATTCTAAGAGTGTCGATGTGTATCGCGCGTAAGTGACAAAAAGACTGTCATTGAGTGCTCATAGCAAGGCGGGATAGCTCAGTTGGCTAGAGCACACGGTTCATACCCGTGGTGTCGCTGGTTCAAATCCAGTTCCCGCTACTATTATGGGATCATAGCTCAGCTGGGAGAGCATCTGCCTTACAAGCAGAGGGTCATAGGTTCGAGCCCTATTGGTCCCATGGTATTATTGTATATGGTAATATAGCATCGGTTGCTAATTTTAGAAGAATATTCTAAGAGTGTCGATGTGTATCGCGCGTAAGTGACAAAAAGACTGTCATTGAGTGCTCATAGCAAGGCGGGATAGCTCAGTTGGCTAGAGCACACGGTTCATACCCGTGGTGTCGCTGGTTCAAATCCAGTTCCCGCTATTGAGAAAAAGGGGTTGATGCTAATGCGTTAGCCTCTTTTGTGTATCGAAAAATTATGGAAAGGAGAATGTAAGATGAATGACAATAGTAGGAGAGCCTTATATCTCGTAGCAGGGGTTTATTTGGTATATCTGGGCGGAAAGCTTGTGTGGCAATTTATCAAAGGGATAGGAGGAAATCCAGCGGTATCCATTATAGGGGGAGTTGTGTTTCTGTTTGCGGGTATTTTTTTGGTGGTTGATTATATTCGTTACAAAAAAAGAGAGTTTTTGCAAAAAGGTACAGAGCAGGAGTTGGAGATAGATGTAATTGAAGGTGAGAAAAAAGATTCGAAGAAAAGCGAGGAATAAAACATGAGAGTGGGATTAGGATATGATGTGCATAAACTGACAGAGGGAAGAGAGCTGATTTTAGGGGGTGTGAATATTCCATATGAGAGAGGGCTGCTTGGTCATTCTGATGCGGACGTGCTTGTCCATGCAATTATGGATGCGCTTTTGGGAGCAGCGGCACTTGGAGATATCGGAAAGCATTTTCCGGACAGCGATGAGCGATATAAAGGAATTTCCAGCATTCTCCTGCTGGAACATGTGGGAAAACTTTTGGACGAGCATCTTTATGTGATTGAGAATATTGATGCTACGATTATTGCACAGCGTCCAAAGATGCTGCCTCATATAGAAAAAATGAGAAAAAATATTGCGGAGGCATTGAAAATTGAGATGGATCAGGTGAATGTAAAGGCAACAACAGAGGAAGGCCTTGGATTTACCGGGAATGGAGATGGAATTTCTTCTCAGGCAATCTGTGCGATTGAAAAGATTACGAATCTTGCCAGCTATAAAGTGGCGGACAGTGAAGAGAGAAATTGTGCCGGCTGCAGAGGGTGCTTAAGAAGCAATGATAAGGAAGCGTAAAGAATGAATCTGAGAAAATTAGAAAAGACGGAACATGAAAAGACGCGTAGACTTTGGGAAGAGATTTTTACCGAAGATACAGAGGCGTTTTTGGATTATTATTATAGAATTAAGACAGCTGAAAATGAGATTTTTGTCATAGAAGAAGATCAAACGATTCGGTCAATGCTTCAACTGAATCCTTATCGGCTGCGTGTGAATAAAGCCTGCTTTTCTGCGAACTACATTATTGCGGTTGCGACAGATGAAAAATATAGGAAACGTGGGCTGATGGGACGGCTTTTAAAACATGCGATGCGAGAAATGTATGACAGAAAAGAACCATTTACGTTTTTGATGCCGGCTGCGGAGGCAATATACTATCCGTATGATTTTCGATTTGTCTACAATCAAGGGCAATGTGAAGTGTCGGGGAGAGAGAAAAAAGAAGAGACGCTAAAGATTGTCCTTGCAGATGAGAAGGACTGTGCAAAACTTGCAGAATTTGCAAATCAATTTCTGGAGGATGAGCAGGTTGTGACAGTGCGGGATGAGAAGTATTATCGAATGGTTTTCGCGGAGCAGAAAAGTGAACATGGTGGAATTGTCATGGCAAAGAGAGATGATCACATCGTGGGAATGTACTGTTATGCGAAAGGGGAGCGGTATGAGATTCGTGAACCACTGTTTTTGAGAGAAGAAGATTTTTTGTATGCGGTTTATACATTGACTGGAAATGAACAGGAACGTGTAAAATGCGGTGCATATGGAACAGAAAAGGAAGTGCCGATGATCATGGTACGGATTTTGCATTTGGAGACCTTCTTAAAATGCTTTTCTTTAAAAGAAGATGTGGATTTTTATATACAAGTTATAGATTCCTTTTTGGAGGAGAACAATCATATCTTTCATATTGTGGGAGATGCACTGGACGGCGTGACTGTTGTGAGAAAGTGTGAAGCACCGGAGTATTCCTGCGGAGTAATTTCTATTGGAGAGCTCACAAATTTAATGTTTGGCTATCCTTCCAAAGAAGATAGGCATCTCAAAAAAGAATTAAAAGAAAATCTTAAAAAGTTTATTCCGTTGTCAAAAGTTTTTTTGAATGAAGTAGTATAAAGGTTGACAAAACAAAAAAATTTTCATAAACTGTATAAATATAGTGAGAAAGACTTAGAACGAAAAGAGTAGTATATTTGGAACTGACAGAGAGAGATTGCCATCGGCTGAAAGCAATTTTGAGGAAAGAATATATGAAGTGCATTCGGGAGTTGGTTTGGCGAACATACAGTAGCCAGATTCGGGCAGCATACGTTACATGCATCAAGTGAAGGAAGGAGATTCCTTTACTAGAGTGGAACCGCGGATTGAACTTCGTCTCTAGAGTATTTAGAGGCGAAGTTTTTTATTGCATAGAAAATCTGTGAATTTGGGAGGAACGTTGATGGGAATGATATCATATATAAAAGAGGAATTAAACGTAATCAAAGAACGGGATCCTGCCATCAAGACAGGAATGGAAGTGCTTCTTTATTCCAGCTTTAAAGCGATATTAAGTTATCGAGTGGCACATAAGCTGTTTTTGAACAAACATTATTTTCTGGCAAGGTGGGTTTCACAGCGTGCTGCAAGAAAGACCGGAATTGAGATCCATCCGGGGGCAACAATCGGGAAAGGGCTCTTTATTGATCACGGAAGCGGTGTGATCATAGGGGAGACGACGGTGATCGGTGACAATGTGACACTGTATCAAGGAGTTACGCTTGGAGGAACCGGAAAGGAAAAGGGGAAACGGCATCCGACGTTGGAGGATAATGTTATGGTGAGCGCCGGAGCGAAGATTCTTGGCTCTTTCACAATAGGAGAGAACTCAAAGATAGGAGCAGGCTCAGTTGTTCTGGAAGAAGTCCCGCCGAATTGTACGGTGGTCGGTGTACCGGGAAGAATCGTGAGGATGGGTGATAAAAAAATCCCGAGAACAGATATGGATCAGGTACATTTACCGGATCCGGTACTGAATGATCTAAGAGAACTTCATCAGGATAATCTGAAATTGAAGAAACAATTAAAAGAATTAGAAAGTCAGCTCAGATGTGTCACTAAGAAGGATGCAGATGATGCACAAGAAGGAGGACATTATGAAATTATATAACACATTATCAAGAAGAAAAGAAGAATTTATTCCGTTGGAAGAAGGAAAAGTTAAGATGTATGTCTGCGGTCCGACGGTATACAATTTTATCCATATCGGAAATGCAAGACCGATGATTGTATTTGATACAGTGAGACGTTATTTTGAGTACAAAGGCTACGATGTGAACTTTGTATCGAACTTTACAGACGTCGATGACAAGATTATCAAAAAAGCGATTGAAGAGGGTGTATCTGCAAATGAGATTTCGCAAAGATACATTGCAGAATGCAAAAAAGACATGGCGGGAATGAACGTGAAGCCTGCCACAAAGCATCCGCTTGCAACAGAAGAAATCTGTGGTATGATCGAGATGATTCAGGAATTGATCGACAAAGGATATGCTTACGAAAAGAATGGTACAGTGTACTTCCGCACGAGAAAGTTTGATGAGTATGGAAAACTTTCACATAAGAATCTGGATGATCTGCAGTCAGGAGGACGTTCTTTGTTAGTGTCTGGGGAAGACGAAAAAGAAGATCCGCTGGATTTTGTTCTTTGGAAACCGAAAAAAGAAGGAGAGCCTGCGTGGGAGTCTCCTTGGTGCGACGGGCGTCCGGGATGGCATATTGAGTGTTCTGTGATGTCGAAGAAATATCTCGGAAATCAGATTGATATCCATGCGGGAGGGGAAGACCTTGTGTTCCCACACCATGAAAATGAGATCGCGCAGAGTGAGGCGGCGAATGGAAAGGAATTTGCAAAATATTGGATGCACAATGCATTTTTAAATATTGATAACCGTAAGATGTCAAAATCGCTTGGTAACTTCAGAACAGTGAGAGAGATCAGCGAACAGTATGACCTTCAGGTGCTTCGTTTCTTTATGCTGAGCGCACATTACAGAAGCCCGTTGAACTTTAGTGCTGATTTAATGGAAGCATCCAAAAATGGTCTCACACGTATCGTGACCGCTGTGGATAATCTGAAACATTTGGAAAATGCAACTTCGGCTGAGACGATGACAGATGTGGAGAAGGAAGCCTTCGAAAAGACGAAAGAATTCGTGGAAGGCTTTGAGACGGCGATGGAAGATGATTTTAATACTGCCGATGCAATTGCTTCTATTTTTGAACTTGTAAAATTTGCAAATACGACTGCGACAGCAGAAAGTTCAAAAGAGTATTTGAAAGGACTTCATGATCTGATTGTGAAGCTGGCAGATGTACTTGGATTGATTGTAGAAAAAGAAGAGGAGCTGCTTGCAGAAGATATTGAAAAGCTGATCGAGGAGCGCCAGGCGGCGAGAAAAGAAAAGAATTTTAAACGTGCAGATGAGATTCGTAACGAGTTGTTGGAAAAAGGAATTATTTTAGAGGATACACGTGAAGGAGTAAAATGGAAAAGAGCGTAGGGTTTGAATTTGATTCCTATATGCAAGAAGTTTTTCAAATGAAAGAGGTGGATGTTCACAGTTATTCACCTCTTACATTGGCTTATATAGGAGACAGTATATATGATTTGATCATCAAAAGCCTTGTGATCAATCAAGGCAACCGTCAGGTGAATAAGCTGCACAAGGAGACCAGCATGTATGTTCAGGCGTCCACCCAGTCTCTCATGATGCGCGCGATGCAGGAAGAGCTGACAGAAGAAGAACATGCTGTTTACAAGCGTGGAAGAAACGCAAAATCGGTATCTCCGGCAAAAAATCAATCCATTACCGATTATAGAAGAGCAACCGGATTCGAGGCATTGCTCGGATATCTGTATTTGAAAAAAGAATGGAAACGAATGCTGGATTTGGTGAAAATCGGTCTGGACAGTTTGAAAGAAAAAGAAGTGTAGGAGGCTTATATGAGCGAAGAGATAAAGGTAGAAAATTTGATGGTTGAGGGACGCAATGCAGTGATTGAGGCATTTCGCTCCGGTAAACCTGTGGATAAGCTGTTTGTGCTTGACGGCTGTCAGGATGGTCCGGTTCGCACAATTATCAGGGAGGCGAAAAAACATGATATTATCATTAATTTTGTGACAAAAGAACGATTGGATCAGATTTCTGAGACAAAGAAACATCAAGGTGTGATTGCATATGCAGCAGCCTATGAGTATTCAGAAGTGGAAGACATGTTGGAACTGGCAAAGAAGAAGGGCGAAGATCCGTTTTTGATTTTGCTTGATAACATTGAAGATCCACATAATCTTGGTGCGATCATCCGTACCGCAAACCTTGCAGGGGCACATGGTGTGATCATTCCAAAGAGACGTGCAGTTGGGCTTACAGCTACTGTTGCAAAGACATCTGCGGGAGCGCTTAATTATACCCCGGTCGCAAAGGTGACAAATCTCGCAAAAACAATGGAAGAGCTGAAAGAAAAAGGGTTATGGTTTGTCTGTGCAGATATGGGCGGCGAATCCATGTACCGACTGAATCTGACAGGTCCAATCGGGATGGTTATTGGAAATGAAGGAGATGGAGTAAGCCGGCTTGTGAAAGAAAAATGTGATTTCATCGCATCTATTCCGATGAAAGGTGACATTGATTCTTTGAATGCATCTGTGGCGGCAGGTGTATTAGCATATGAGATTGTAAGACAGCGTTTGCGGTAGTTTTAGGAGAAAAAGAATGTCTGATTATGGAAAAATGACAGATGAGCAGCTAATCTGCAATCTGCGGGCAGGGGAACAGGAAATTACCGATTATATCATGGATAAGTATAAATTTCTTGTGAAGAAAAAGGCGAAAGAGATGTATCTTCTCGGCGGGGAGAATGATGACTTGATTCAGGAAGGGATGATCGGACTTTTCAAAGCGGTGCGTGATTATGACAGTGAGCAGGGAACGTCTTTTGCAAGTTTTGCAGATCTTTGTATCTCAAGACAGATGTACAGTGCAATCAAGGCGTCTCAGAGGCAGAAACATATGCCGTTGAACTCTTATATTTCCCTGTATGAGCAGGGAGAGGATACACAGGAAGAAAAACAGCAGCCTCTGATCGAGACGATTCAGACAATGAAAGACAATAATCCAGAGGAGTTATTCCTGAATAAAGAATACCTGCAGATGATTGAGCAGGAGTTAAAACAAAGGTTGAGCGATCTGGAAAATCGGGTACTGCATTTGCATTTGTTGGGAATCGATTATCAGACCATTGCAAAGCTTTTGGATAAAAGTCCGAAATCCATTGATAATGCACTGCAGCGAATTAAAGCGAAAATGGCAGGGATTGTGCAGATATAGAAGACACCTGGTGAAATATGTATTACAAAATAGCGCTACACTTTGCGGGTGTGGCGCTATTTTTGGGGTAATTTGAAAATATTTGAATAGTTCTAAAAAAGCTGCTGGCGGGACTTGAACCCGTGACCTCCGCCTTACCAAGGCGACGCGCTACCGACTGCGCCACAGCAGCATATATTTTTACAACAAATTCATATTACTATAGCTTGTTTCATCTGTCAATGTTATTTTTAGTAAAAAATTTTCGAAGTGAAACCATTTTAGGGAATTCGCTGTCTAATAGATGAAGACAAATAATTACCGGGATTATTTGTAGGAAGGAGGAGAATTGCTTGAAATATTTGGTAAAAAGAGCACAAAGGGGAGACAAGGAAGCTTTCGTGGAACTAATGGAACTGTATAAGCAGGATTTATACAAGGTTGCGAAAAGTTATCTGCGGTGTGACGAAGATGCGGCAGATGCGATACAGGATGCGATTCTGTCATGTTATGAACACCTAAAGGGTCTAAGAGAAATCGGCTATTTTAAAACGTGGATGATTCGTATTTTAATCAACAAATGCAAAGATATTTTGGATAAAAAAGAGAGCCTTTTAGAAGCGTTTCCAGAACAGGAAGACCCACATCATTACGAACAGGAATCGGAGTTTGAGGAGCTTATGGATATGTTGGATGAAAAATACAGAATTGTTTTAACATTACATTATGCAGAAGGATTTACGACAAAAGAGATTGCACAGATTTTGGACATCAGTGAAAATACAGTGAAGACAAGATTGGTGCGAGGAAGAAAGAAACTTGCAGAGGAAATTTACTGTGAAAGATTGGAAGAGAGGGGGATGCAATTGTGAAAAAGAGATCATTTGGATATGATGAAAAAGCAATCAGAGAAGTGCTGGAAGAAAAAGTGGAGATACCAAATAGTGTTGAACAGAAGATGCAGCAGGCATACCGGGAAATAGGTGTAGAGAAAACAAATGGTATACAATACCGAAAACGCCGTCGTTGGACAGCAGTGGCAGCAGTCGCAATACTCGCAATGACGGCATCTGTTGGGATATATGCGGTGAATCATTATTATACAAAGAAGGTAACAGAAAATGGACGCAAACTATCTTATGAGTTTCAGATGAATTATGACGCAACACCATACGATATAGAGGTGACGGCAAACTATATTCCAAAAGGGTATGAGTTGAAAACAGAAGGACCGTATGAAGGAAAACTCCATAATGATGAAACCGGTAAGGGAATTACCGTCATGCCTTTTAATGCGGCAAATTTGGATGATATGAAGACACGTGATTTTTCAAATGTTCTGAATGTTGAAAAAATGGAAATTCAGAATATGGAGGCGCATGTGATCACTTACGAAAAAATGGGGGAAACCTTGCAGGATATTCTTATCTTTAATGAAGCGGATGGCTACTGTGTTGATATATGGAGCAATGCAGAAAAGTTAATTGGAGAGGAACTGAAAAAAGTAGCAGAAAACTTACAGATTAAAAAATTAGATACTCAAATTGCGTATAAAACAGCGCAGGAAAAAGTGAGAGAAGAGAAATGGAAGCATGCAGAAGAGACGAGAAGGTCAAAAAGCATTCCGAAAGAGTTAATTCGGAATATTGGAGTAGAAATGACAGACCCGAATTTTGAGAATCTAGATTATGTGGAAGATATTCGATATACAGTAGAAGATGTGCAGATTTTAGATGCAATTTCATTTGAAGAGTTTCCAAAAGAAAATTTTGATACAACAACGATTGAACAAATAGATACTTTTGAGGAAGAAGTGAAGCCTTGGTTAAACGAAGATGGCACGTTAAAACAGCATGCACGCTATTTGACGGGAGAAGATGGCGTGAATGATTCAAAGGAAAATCGGGAAATGATAGGGGCAAAATTTGTTGTGGTACACATGAAAGCAAATGTGGCAGGTGGTGCAAAAGACTCGATGGAGGAGACAGATATATCCGTGACATTAGCGCCTGATATGGAGTTTTACGAAACGGATGAAAATGGAGATTTGACACATGCAAAAGAATATTCGACCCCAGATAAATTTGCAGGATATGCCGGATATCCGGTATATTTTGAAACATCGTCTGAATTGGAATATGACCCAAAGATCAAAAGTGTTTGGAATTGTAAGCTGGACAAAGGAGATGTCGTTGAATATACATTGATTTATATCGTAGATGAGGATCGGCTTGAGAATGCATATCTTCAGTTCTACATGAATGGGAATTTTATGGAGCATGGATGTACCTATGTGAAAGTTACTGAGAAATCATAGCAAAATGCAGATTACGTGTTGTTCCAAACTTTATTTTATGGTATCCTATAGAATAAAGTGACTCTTCTGTGAAGTGGTCTTGGATTTTACGGAAGAAGAATAGATGGTGGAGGAATGACATGGAAAACGAAGTAGTTTCAAAAAATTTTATAGAACAGGAAATTGAAAAAGATTTAAGAGAAGGTGTATATGATACGGTATGCACAAGATTCCCGCCGGAGCCGAATGGATATCTTCATATCGGACATGCAAAATCTATTTTGCTGAACTATGGATTGGCACAGAAATATAACGGTACATTCCATATGCGTTTTGATGATACGAATCCAACAAAAGAGAAAGTGGAATTTGTAGAGTCGATTAAAGAAGATATCAAATGGCTTGGAGCAGACTGGAAAGACAATCTGTTTTTTGCATCAGATTATTTTGACCAGATGTATGAATGTGCTGTGAAATTAATCAAAAAAGGAAAAGCATATGTATGTGATCTGACAGCGGAAGAGATTCGCGAGTACAGAGGAACTTTGACAGAACCGGGAAGAAACAGCCCGTACCGTGAACGTACGGTGGAAGAGAATTTAGAGCTGTTCGAGGCGATGAAAAATGGAGAGTTTGAAGATGGGGAGAGAGTGCTCCGCGCAAAAATCGATATGGCATCACCGAACATCAACATGCGTGACCCGATCATTTACCGTGTGGCACATATGACACATCACAATACAGGTGATAAATGGTGTATTTACCCAATGTACGATTTCGCACATCCGATTGAAGATGCCATTGAGAAAATCACACATTCTGTCTGTACATTAGAGTTTGAAGATCACAGACCACTGTATGACTGGGTTGTAAGAGAATGTGAGTTTGAACCGGCACCAAGACAGATTGAGTTTGCAAAATTATATTTGACAAATGTGGTGACAGGAAAGAGATATATCAAAAAATTAGTCGAAGACGGTATTGTAGATGGATGGGATGATCCAAGACTTGTATCAATTGCGGCGCTTAGAAGACGTGGATTTACACCGGAATCATTGAAGATGTTCGTAGATCTCTGCGGAGTGTCTAAGAGCAACAGCTCTGTGGATTACGCAATGTTAGAATACTGTATCCGCGAAGATTTGAAGATGAAAAAATCACGTATGATGGCAGTGCTTGATCCGATCAAGCTGATCATCGACAACTATCCGGAAGGGCAGGTTGAATATCTGGATGTTGCAAATAATTTGGAAAATGAAGAATTAGGATACCGTAAAGTACCTTTCTGCAGAGAGCTTTATATTGAGAGAGAAGACTTTATGGAAGAGCCACCGAAAAAATATTTCCGTTTGTTCCCAGGAAACGAAGTGCGCCTGATGCATGCGTATTTTGTAAAATGTGAAAGCTTTGTAAAAGATGAAAACGGTAATATCACAGAGATTCACTGTACGTATGATCCAGAGACAAAATGTGGAAGTGGATTTACAGGAAGAAAAGTAAAAGGTACGATTCACTGGGTACCAGCTCCATATGCAGTGAAAGCAGAAGTACGTCTCTATGAGAACATTGTTGACGAAGAAAAAGGTGTTTACAATAAAGAGGACGGTTCTTTGAACTTAAATCCAAATTCATTGACGATTTTGAAAGACTGTTATTTAGAGCCAAGCTTTGACGATGCAAAAGCATATGACAGCTTCCAGTTTGTGAGAAACGGATATTTCTGTATTGATGCGAAAGATTCAAAACCGGATGCGCTTGTATTTAACCGTATCGTATCATTGAAGAGCTCTTTCAAATTGCCAAAATAAACAGATGAATGAATTGACAATCAATTTGAAGACAAAATCAGATATGCCGCTGTATGAGCAGATTTACCGGCATATTAAGACAGAGATTCAAAGCGGGCGGATTGCCTGCAGAGAAAAACTGCCTTCTACACGGGCTCTCTCCAAGCATTTAGAAGTGAGCCGAAGTACGGTAGAGCTGGCATATGAACAGCTTTTGTCGGAAGGGTATATTGAGTCGGAGCCGTGTAAAGGCTTTTTTGCCGCGCAATTGGAAGGGTTGTATCAATTTGCGGAACTTAACATGGTATCAAAAGCAGGAGAGAAAACCGAGAAGAAAAAATACCGTTATGATTTTAGTCCACGGGGAATTGATCTGAGTAGCTTCCCGTATAATGTGTGGAGAAAGCTGTCAAAAGAAATATTGGTGGACGACCGAACGGACCTGTTCTGTCTCGGAAATTCACAGGGAGAAGAAGGACTTCGAAATGCAATCCGTAACTACCTGTATCAGGCGCGTGGCGTGAATTGTCAGCCGGAACAGATTATTGTCGGTGCGGGAAATGATTATCTGCTTATGCTGCTTGGCATGGTGATGGGAGAGCAACGAAAAGTTGCATTTGAGAATCCTACTTACAAGCAGGCATATCGTTTGTTTCGAAATCTTTCCTGTGAAGTGATGACGATTGATATGGATAAATATGGAATGGAAGTCTCGAAATTGTGTGAGTCGAATGCAGACACCGCATATGTTATGCCGTCTCACCAATATCCACTTGGCATCGTTATGCCGATCAAAAGAAGAATGGAACTGCTCAGATGGGCGGGAGAATCCGAAGAAAGATATATTATAGAAGATGATTACGACAGTGAGTTTCGGTACAAAGGAAGACCGATTCCGGCATTGCAGGGATATGATGTGAATGATAAAGTGATTTATCTTGGGACTTTTTCAAAGTCGCTGGCGCCGGCAATCCGAATTAGTTACATGGTACTTCCAAAACGACTTCTTGCGGCATATAACGAAAAGTGCAGATTTTTAAGTTCTACGGTCTCAAAAGTCGATCAGTTTATTATCCAACGGTTTATTGAAGAAGGATATTATGAGCGCCATCTGAATAAAATGAGAGCACTCTATAAAAACAGACATGATATATTAATGGCTGGGTTAAAACCGTTGCTTAGGAGATGCAGCATTTCGGGAGAGCATGCAGGAGTGCATTTACTTTTAACATTTCCATCGGGAGAAAAAGAAAAAGAACTCATCAGACAGGCGGAAGAAAAAGAAATCAGAGTTTATGGCTTGTCAGAATATGATATTGATGAACAAAAAGACGCAAAAGCAACGATATTGCTCGGATATGCAAATATGAGTGAAGAGGCGATTCGAGATGCGAGCAACATCCTGTGTGAGATATGGAAATAAAAGGAGTTCCAACTGTGGAACTCCTTTTATTTCTTTTATGCTTCTGTAGTCTGTTCAATTGGTGCATCTTCTTCGACCGGTGTCTCTTCCGTCTCCTGATTGAGAGAAACATAAGATCTCTGAGCGACTGGTTCTAAGTCACTATCCAGATCAAAATCTTCATCTTCAAAATCATCTGAAAATTCACTGTTATCATCAAGCGTATGTTGTTTTTTCTTGAAAAATGCAATTCCAATTCCGATTGCAGCACCAATGCCTGCAAGTGCTAATAAAAATTTACTCCATTTTTTTGACATATGATGACTCCTTTCTGAAAATAATATGATTCATTGAAAAACATTATAATACTTTTAACGGAAAAATGAAAGGGGAATTCAGTGGATTGTTGTTTCTACATCAGAATTGTGTTAGACTAACTCTTATATAGGAGAAAAGGAAGTGAGAGTATTGAACAAAGAACCTGTAAAAAAAGCGAAAAAGGGAATATTGAGTATCGTATTTAGTAGAATCTCGTTGCTTGCAGTATTATTGATTATTCAAATTGCTTTGATTGTAGGGACAGTCACATATCTGGAAGACTATGCAACTTACATTTATGTCATTTTTATCGTGTTGGAAGTGATTTCTGTCGTTTATATTATAAACAGTAAAAGCAATCCTGCGTTTAAGACTTCATGGATATTGTTTATCCTTTTAATTCCGATTGTGGGAACAGTGTTTTATCTGTTTATGAAAATACAGCCTGGAACAAGTTATTTGGATCATAGACTGAGGACATTAAATGAGGCGACATCACCGTTTATGAAACAGGATAAGGAGACGGTGGAGGCGCTTCGTGTATCGAAGCCTGCCAATGCAAATCTTGCACATTATCTGACACATCAGGCGGCATTTCCTGTGCATCGCAATACAGAAGTGACGTATTTTCCTCTTGGGGAGAATAAATTCAAGGAGATGAAAAAGCAGTTAAGACTTGCGGAAAAATATATTTTTCTAGAGTATTTTATAGTGGAAGAAGGCGTTATGTGGAATGAGATACTGGATATTCTGATCGACAAGGTTTCAAAAGGTGTGGAGGTCCGTTTCATGTATGACGGAATGTGCAGTATGGTACAGTTGCCTTATCATTATCCGAAGACGATGAGAAAATACGGAATTAAATGCAAGATGTTCAGCCCAATCAAACCAGTTCTCTCCTCACATCAGAATAACAGGGATCACAGGAAAATATGTGTGATTGATGGACATGTTGCATTTACCGGGGGAATCAATCTGGCGGATGAGTATATTAATCAGAAAGTCCGTTTCGGACACTGGAAGGATACGGCGGTCATGTTAAAGGGAGAGGCAGTTCAGAACTTTACGATGATGTTTCTTCAGATGTGGAATGTCAGTGAGCGGGGAAAAGAAGATTATACGAAATATCTGACCCAAAAGTCACTTGACATCAGAAGGGAACTTGGCTTTGTGCTTCCGTATGCAGATAGTCCGTTTGATCATGAAAACATCGGAGAGCAGGTGTATTTTCATTTGCTGAATCATGCCAAAAAATATGTGCACATTATGACGCCGTACCTGATTTTAGATAATGAGATGGTGACAAATCTTACTTACACAGCAAAATGTGGAATTGAAGTTATCATTATTATGCCGCATATTCCGGATAAGTGGTATGCGTTTGCAGTAGCACAGACCTATTATGAGGAACTGATCAGTGCGGGAGTGCAGATTTACGAATATACACCGGGATTTGTACATGCGAAAGTGTTTGTGTCAGACAATGACACTGCGACGGTCGGGACAATCAATCTTGATTATCGCAGTTTGTATCACCATTTTGAATGTGGTACATTTATTTATAACAATCCGGTCGTGTGGGAGATTGAACGTGATTTCCAAAATACTTTAAAAACAAGTCAGAAGATTACGATGCTTGATGTGAAAGAAAGAAGAATCGGTATGAAGATGGTCGGAAGCGTTTTAAGACTGATTGCGCCTTTGATGTAAACAAATAACGAAAAAAAGATTGCATAACACGGAGAAAGTATAGTATAATTCTATCGGTGCTTTATAAGCAGTGCTAAAGTATTTTATAAGAAGACACAATAATAAAGTGATTTGTAAATGCGTAACATTACAAAGTAAGATGGGAGAGAAAACACATGGAAAGAAAAGTTGGAACAATTTCAAGAGGAGTTCGTTGTCCAATCATTAGAGAAAATGATAATTTAGCAGATATTGTAGTAGAAAGCGTATTGGACGCTGCAAAAAGCGAAGGATTTGAACTGAGAGACAGAGATGTTATTTCTGTCACAGAGTCAATTGTAGCAAGAGCACAGGGAAATTACGCTTCTATCGATGCCATTGCAGAAGATGTAAAAGCAAAATTAGGCGGAGAGACAATCGGAGTAATCTTCCCAATCTTATCAAGAAACAGATTTGCTATCTGCCTCAGAGGAATCGCTGCCGGAGCAAAAAAAGTTGTTTTGATGTTAAGCTACCCAAGTGATGAAGTGGGAAATGAACTTGTATCACTAGATAAATTAGATGAGGCAGGAATCAACCCATACAGCGATGTTCTTACATTGGAAAAATACAGAGAATTATTTGGCGAGAACAAGCACGAATTTACAGGTGTAGATTATGTAGATTACTATGCAAATATCATCAAAGAAACAGGGGCAGAAGTAGAAGTTATTTTTGCGAACAATCCAAGAACAATCTTAAACTATACAAAGAATGTGTTGAATTGTGATATTCATACACGTGTTAGAACAAAACGTATTTTACGAGAGAATGGTGCAGAAAGAGTATGCGGATTAGATGATATTTTGAATGCATCGGTAAATGGAAGTGGATACAATACAAAATATGGATTATTGGGATCTAATAAATCGACAGAAGACAAAATTAAGCTATTCCCGAATGAATGTTTTGATTTAGTAGAAGATATTCAGAAACAGATTTTGGATAAGACTGGAAAACATGTAGAAGTTATGGTATATGGAGATGGTGCGTTCAAAGATCCACAAGGAAAGATCTGGGAACTTGCTGATCCTGTTGTATCACCAGCTTACACAGAAGGTTTGATCGGAACACCGAATGAAGTGAAGTTAAAATATCTTGCAGATAATGATTTCAAAGATTTAAGTGGGGAAGCATTGAAAGAAGCAATTTCAAAGCGTATCAGAGAAAAGAGCGATAATCTTGTTGGGGATATGGCTTCTCAGGGAACAACTCCGAGACAGCTGACAGATCTTATCGGTTCTTTGTGTGATCTTACAAGTGGTTCAGGGGATAAAGGAACACCGGTTGTATTGGTTCAGGGATATTTTGATAATTATACAAACTAATAAATAGGATTCCAAAGGAATTTCCTATAATTAAAAAAATAGTGCTGCATATATTATGTAGCACTATTTTTAGGTGTACCCCAAATTATAATAACCGAATTCCGTTAGCAAAAGCTGTGTCTACAATCTCTTCCGGCCATGTAGAAGACTGTACTTCACCGATATGAGCTTTTCTTAAGCAGTACATACAAATACGGGACTGTCCAAGACCTCCACCGATTGTATATGGAAGTTCATGATTCAAAAGAGCTTTTTGGAAATCAAGTTCTGCGCGTTCCGGACAGCCGGCCAAGTTAAGCTGACGTGCTAACGCTTCCTCATCAACGCGTATTCCCATAGAAGAAAGTTCTAATGCAATGTCAAGAACCGGATAATATACAATGATATCACCGTTCAATTCCCAGTCATCATAATCCGGTGCACGCCCATCGTGCTTCTCGCCGGAAATCAATTCTTTTCCGATCTGAGAGATGAAGACAGCTCCCTTTTCTTTGACAATCTTATATTCTCTTTCCTTAGGAGTGGAAGAAGGATATAGATTCTCCAATTCCTGTGAAGTGATGAAAGTGATCTCTTCCGGAAGAATCGGATCTATGTAGTTATATCTTCTAGAGATATATTCTTCTGTCTCGCGAAGCGCAGCGTATACTTTGCGGACAGTATACTGCAATGTCTCCATATTGCGTTCTTCTTTAGAAATTACTTTTTCCCAATCCCATTGATCGACATAAATCGAATGTATGTTATCGGTATCCTCGTCTCTTCTAATCGCATTCATATCTGTATATAAACCCTCACCTGAGTGAAAACCATAGCGCTTTAATGCATAGCGTTTCCATTTTGCAAGGGAATGTACAATTTCCACCGGGGTGTCGTTCTGCTCTTTGATCCCAAAAGCTACTGGACGTTCCACACCATTTAAGTTGTCGTTCAGTCCAGACTCCGGTTTGACAAAAAGTGGAGCGGATACACGTGTCAGGTGCAGTGATTTCGCAAGGGCACGCTCAAAGTGGTCTTTGATCTCTTTGATTGCAACTTCTGTCTCACGAATCGTAAGTGGTGCTGTGTATCCTTTAGGGATGATTAAATGTTCCATATGCAAGTCTCCTTTTTACTAAGATTATCGAACGTGTGGTTTTAGATCACACAAACGATAGTAATAGTGTAGTGTCAGTAATGGCAATGTGTCAAGAGAAAATGAGGAATTTGCATAGAAAAACTTAAGAATTGGGTTAGAAAGATTTTATATAACTGACACAAGTTAGTCATGATTTACTGATAAAATAAAATTGTTTCAAAAGGAATATACATATAAGAGTATGAATATAATGATAAAGTTGGAAATAGATATGGATGGAGGAATTTAGTATGCAGAAAGAAAAGAAACAGAAATATCAGGAAATGATATCGATTGAGGAATACTTGATGAAGAGGCGAAAACAAAAAGAAATCGAAGACAGACAATTCAGACAAGAAGAAAGCCCTGCCTTTTTTGCGGCAGAGCTATATGTGTAACACAGAGTTAGTCATCCTTATTCTTGTGCGACAATCTGTAAAACAGTGTGTATGTATATAAAAGAATCGGAAGCAGGATTGTCGCAGCAATAGAAGCTTTGAATAGCCACATTGTATTTGGTGAATCAAAAATTGCAAAGAAAAGAGTGCTCAGATAAAGCGCTGCTAACAGAATAACGCCTAAGAGCGCAAGAATTCGTTTTGTCTTACTCATAACTATTGTCTCCTCATATATGATAGTTTGATTATAGCGATAGATTTTCAAAAATGCAAATAGAAACTATTGACCAGAGAGTTGTATGGTGATATTCTATAAAAAAGAAGCTTTTAAATGATGAAAAACTATACAAAATGGTGAAAATGTAAAGAATCAAGGAGGTTTCGGCAATGAAAAAAATTATGAACAATGTGGATGCGGTAGAGAATGAAATGGTTTTGGGAATGGCAAAAGCATATCCGCAATATATAAAAAAATTAGATTGCGGAAATGTAGTAGTAAGAGCCAGAAAAAAAGAAGGAAAAGTTGCTCTGATCAGTGGTGGCGGAAGCGGACATGAGCCGGCACATGGTGGATTTGTAGGAGAAGGTATGCTGGATGCTGCCGTTGCAGGACCGGTCTTTACTTCTCCGACGCCGGATCAGATTTATGAAGGTATCAAAGCGATAGCGACGGACAAAGGTGTCTTTATGGTTGTAAAGAACTACACCGGCGATGTCATGAATTTTGAGATGGCAGCAGAGATGGCGGAGATGGACGGTATTCCGGTCAAATATGTTGTTACGAATGATGATGTTGCGGTTCAGGACAGTTTGTATACAGTTGGGCGCCGCGGTGTAGCAGGAACGATTTTTGTACATAAAATAGCAGGTGCAAAGGCGGAGGAAGGTGCAGAACTTGAAGCGGTACAGGCAGTTGCACAAAAAGTGGTCGACAATGTGAGAACCATGGGAATGGCAATCAAGCCTTGCACGGTTCCAGCAGCAGGGAAGCCTGGATTTGAGCTGAGTGACGATGAAATGGAGGTAGGAATCGGAATTCACGGAGAACCGGGAACGCACAGGGAGCCATTGAAAAGCGCAGATGAGATTGTAGATATGTTGCTGGAAAAGATTCTCGCAGATATTGATTATGCAGATAGCGAAGTGGCTGTTTTGATCAACGGCGCAGGAGGAACACCTCTTATGGAATTGTTTATTGTAAACAACCATGTGTCAGATGTACTTGCTGCGAATGGAATCAAAGTATATAAGACATTTGTCGGAAATTATATGACATCGATTGAAATGGACGGATTTTCAATTTCTCTGTTGAGACTGGATGATGAGATGAAGAAACTGCTGGATGCAAAGGCAGATACACCGGCATTTAAGGCATAGTGTAGAAAGAAGGAACGACTTATGGTGAATCAACAAAAGGTAATTGAGATTTTAAGAAACATCGGAGAGACGATTGAGAAAGAAAAACTGTTTCTGACAGAGCTTGATAATGTAATCGGTGATGGGGATCATGGAATTAACCTTTCACGCGGTTTTCAGGAGGTGGAAAAAAAGTTAGATACGCTTGCTGACAAAGATATTGGAACGATTTTAAAGACGGTTGGAATGACACTTGTATCTACGGTGGGAGGCGCATCAGGACCGCTTTATGGGACTGCATTTATGAAAGCAGGGCAATTGATGGCAGGAAAAGATGCGGTGGACATCAATGGTTTTGTGGAAATTCTAAAGGTTTCCATAGAAGGAGTTAAAATGCGAGGCAAATCCACAACCGGTGAAAAGACGATGCTGGATGCCATGGTTCCGGCGCTTGCTGCAATGGAAGGTGCTCTTAAAGCTGTAAAAGATCCGAAAGAAATATTGTTGGAAGGAGTGAAGGCAGCAGAGGATGGTGTCGCATATACGAAGACCATCATTGCCACAAAGGGAAGAGCAAGCTATTTGGGAGAACGCAGTATTGGGCATCAGGATCCGGGAGCTACTTCATTTACATTAATACTAAGCGTGATTGCAAAAAGTCTGTAAGGAGGGTAAGCATGGTAGGAATTGTAATTGTATCTCATAGTCGAGAGTTGGCGGACAGCATTGTGGAGTTTACAAAGATGATGGCTCCGGAAGCGCTTATTCGTGCGGCGGGAGGTATGGATGACGGAACACTCGGGACGAGTTATGAAAAAATATATCAGGCAATCAAGGACGTTTATTCCGAAGACGGAGTGCTTGTGATGATGGATATGGGCAGTGCTGTTATGACAACAGAGATGGTTCTGGAGGAGATGACTGACAAGAAAATTGAGATGATAGACTGCCCGATTGTAGAAGGAGCAGTGGCGGCCACAGTTGCCGCATCCGCAGGAGCTGATTTTGGAGAAGTGAAACAAAATGCATTGGAAGCAAAAACAGTTTCTAAATTTTAAAGTGTAAAACAAAGCATACTGAGAAAAAACAGTTTCGGTATGCTTGTTTTATGAAGAAAAATGAGATATAATAAAGCGATAAGAATGAAAATACAAAGGAGTTATAAACATGGCATTATTAGAAGAATGGAGAGCAGTTGCATATTCAAAGGAGATGGATCGTGCAGCATTACAAAAATTTTGGGGAACCTATTTTCAAATTGAAAAAAATATCTATGAGAAATTATTGACAAATCCGGATGAGGAAGTAAAAGGAACAGTCAAAGAACTTGCAGAAAAGTATGAAATTGACGTGTTTACAATGACAGGATTTTTGGATGGAATCAATGAAAGCTTAAAAGAAGAGAATCCAATTGAGACAATGGAAGAAGATACAGTTGTAAACCTGATCTTTGACAAGGAAAAGTTATATAAGAATATGGTGGATGCAAAAGCTGACTGGTTGTATGAATTACCGCAGTGGAATAACATCTTTACACCGGAACGCAAGAGAGAATTGTATAAAGAACAGAAAAATTCAGGAACAGTCCGCAAAGAAAAGAAAATTGGAAGAAATGATCCTTGTCCATGCGGAAGCGGGAAAAAATATAAAAAATGCTGCGGTAAATAGTCTATGGCATCAGGATTCATTGCACTTGGAATTTTAAGTATCCTATATTATGGATTTGTTGTGTGGTATACGAAGCGATGGAATGGAACATTTACGTGGTTCTGGGCGGTGTTTGGGTTGGCGAATATCGGAATCGGAATACTGACCAGGGAAATTCCGGTTTGGCTTGAGTATATTTTAACCGGTATTTTTATTGTTCTGTGGATGATTTTTTTCTGTGTGGAAGTGTTGATTCTTTGTGCGATGATATCAGTTGCTCCGAAAAATTTGAGATACATTATTATTTTAGGGGCGCAGATTCGCGGGAAAAGAGTGACTGAGGCATTGAAAAGAAGGCTTGACCGTGGAATCCGTTATCTCAATGAGAATCCAGAGACGATTGTAATCGTATCGGGAGGCAGAGGGAAAGGTGAAGATATCACGGAGGCAGAAGCGATGGCAGAATATTTGGGAAATTGTGGGATTGATACAACCAGAATCTGCCTGGAAGAAAAATCGACGTCAACATATGAGAATCTGAGAAAAAGTCTTGCTTTTATAGATGATGAGAGACGGGATAAAATAGGAATTGTTACAAATAACTTTCATATTTACCGAGCTGTGAAATTGGCAAAATCAATCGGATACAGAAAAGTTTATGCGCTTACAGCAAGCAGTAATCTTGCTGTATTTCCCAATTATATGGTGAGAGAATTCTTTGCAGTGCTTGCTCTGTTTCTGAGACTGCGAAAGCACAAGATGGACGAAGAGTAAATGTATAAAATGAAAACGAGTGTGAAATACTATCTCTGATATAATTTAGAAAATATAAGGAGGTATGATCATGCCAGAATTGAAATGTACAGTACAGACATGTACACACAATAAACAATTTTATTGTGATCTTGATGCAATTGAGGTTCAGGGGGATTCCGCAAAGAAGTCGGATGAGACGTGCTGCGGAAGTTTCGTGGAGCGAAAAGGAGATTCTTACAGCAATGTAACAGGTGAGGCGTCTCCGACAAGCAATATCGATTGCAAAGCGGTTGAATGTATGTATAACAATGCGTGTAAATGCCATGCAGGGAAGATCAGCGTGGAGGGCAGCAATGCATGCAAATGCGGTGAGACTGAATGTGCAAGTTTTGAATGCAGCAAATAGTGAATAAGGTTGGGCGCAGTAAAGGTTTGAGACTTTTACTGCGCCCTTAATTGTGTTCTTGTTGACGATTCTAAGAAGGTGGCGTTATAATGGAGAGTAGATGTAAATTGGGAGAGGAAAGGATTCGAATACATATTATGGAAAATTCAAAGGAAACGAAAACGTATCATGATAAAAGACCTCAGTTTCGAAATAAAGGTCCTTCAAAATTAAGACAGCAGTTTGGAAAAGGAATGACCGCATTTCTTGTTGTTGCAGCAAGTATTGTTTTTTATTTTGCATTTTTGCGATTTAATGGAATTTCTAATATTTTTGAAAAGATATTTCAGATATTAAAACCAATTATATATGGTCTTGTGATTGCATATCTTTTGAATCCGATTGTGAAATTGGTAGAAAGACATCTTACTCCTTTTTTGGAGAAAAAACTAAAGAAAAAAGAAACGGCACATAAAATCGGACGGGGAACCGGAATCTTTACAGCTTTGATTTTTTCTGTGTTTGTGATTGTGGCACTGTGTAATATGCTGATTCCGGAATTGTACAAAAGCATCCGAGATTTGATTGTGACACTTCCGGAGCAGATGAATAATTGGGCACAAGATATGAATGCATTTTTAATCAGTAACTCAACTTTGGATACGATGCTGAAGAATATCATCACAGAGGGAACAGATGCGGTGGAAAACTGGCTGAAGACGGATTTACTTCAACAGGCGAACACTTTGATGTCAAATCTGACGGTGGGAGTAATCAATGTTGTCAGTGAGATCATGAATGTGTTGATTGGATTTATTGTCTCTGTATACGTACTGTTTAGCAAAGAGTTGTTTTCAGGTCAGTGCAAAAAGATTGTGTACGCACTGATGAAGCCGGATCACGCTAACATGGTGCTTCACATTACGAAAAAGAGCAACGAGATTTTTGGTGGATTTATCATTGGAAAGATTATCGATTCTGCGATTATCGGGGTGTTATGTTTTATAGCACTTAGCATTATGAATATGCCGTATACTCTTATTGTCAGCGTGATTGTCGGAGTGACGAACGTAATTCCGTTTTTTGGACCTTATATTGGAGCAATACCGAGTACGATTCTGATTATGATTGCGGAACCGATACAGGGGTTGTATTTTGCTATTTTTATACTGATTTTGCAGCAAATTGATGGGAATATCATTGGACCGAAGATTTTGGGAGATTCTACCGGTCTGTCCGCTTTTTGGGTTGTCTTTTCCATCCTGCTTGGAGGAGGACTTTTTGGATTTGTCGGAATGATTATGGGAGTGCCGACCTTTGCTGTCTTATATTATATTGCGCAAATGTTTATCAACCAAAAGTTGGAGCGCAAAAAACTTCCAACATCATCTGAGAGGTATGGCAGTGAAAGCTATGTGAATGATGAAGGAGAATTTATTGAATGTGAAGAAAAAGGAGAATAATTTATGCCGATTCGTGTACAAAATGATTTGCCGGTAAAAGAAATACTGGAACAGGAAAATATATTTGTGATGGATGAACACCGTGCGATGCATCAAGATATCCGTCCGATTAAAATTGGGTTATTGAATCTGATGCCATTGAAGGAAGATACGGAACTTCAGATTTTAAGATCACTGTCGAATACACCATTGCAGGTAGATGTGATTTTTGTAAATGTGTCTAGTCATGAATCTAAAAATACATCAACCAGCCATCTCAACAAATTTTATGTGTCGTTTGAGGAAATCAAAGATCAGAGATTTGATGGCTTTATCATCACAGGTGCTCCGGTAGAACAGATGCCGTTTGAAGAGGTTGATTACTGGGAGGAACTGAAAGAAATCATGGAATGGACGAACACATATGTGACATCTACAATGCATTTGTGCTGGGGAGCTCAGGCGGGACTTTACTATCATTATGGGATTGATAAAGTATCGTTGGATGCAAAGGTGTTTGGCGTGTTTGAGCATCATGTAAAAAATCGGAAAATTCCATTGGTGAGAGGATTTGATGATGTGTTTTACACACCACATTCTCGTCATACAATAGTTCCGACAGAAGCTATTGAGAACGAAGAGCAGTTGATAATCCTTGCAGAATCTGAAGAAGCAGGCGTATTTCTGACAATGTCTTTGGATGGTAAGCAGATATTTGTAATGGGACATCCGGAATATGATAGGGTGACTCTAGATAAAGAGTATAAACGCGATAAGGCAAAAGGACTTCCAATTAAAATCCCGGAAAATTATTATGAGGAAGATGATGATACGAAAAGACCGCTTTTGACATGGCGATCACACGCGAATAACTTGTATACAAACTGGGTCAATTATTATGTGTATCAGGTAACGCCGTATGATATGGTGGGAACGCCATTCTAATGCGGAAATTTAAAGGATTTGTTGAAAAGTCAAAGTATCGTAAAATGATGTCAAATATCGGGCAGTATCGTAAAAAAGTAATGTTAAAGACTAGGAAATGTGTTAGAATAACAGAAATAAACAAATTAGAATTTGCAAAGGAGGAAGATCTATGCGTATTTGGAAAGCAATATTTAGTGTGTTAACAATTATTTTTGGCTCTCTTGTATTGATGAATTTGATGTCTAGTGAAATAGGACTGCCGATTATGTTTGTTTTTCTAGGACTATCATTATTAACAAATGCAAAAGAATGTTACGATAAGGGTGCAAAGAAAGATGCTATGATTTTTGTTGGAGTTGCAATTTTTGTTTATGTAGTTACAGCATATAATTTGATTAGTAAATTTATGTAGTTTCCAATTGTGCCACTAGCAAAGACCATTTAGAATGATAGAGATTGATTGTGAGAGTAGTAGAGCCATTGATTTGGTTATGTTCCGTTTCGATTTCCTGTACCACTTTATCTGTGTTCTAGTATTGATAAACAATGACTTGCAGCATGGGAGGAAAGTATGGAAAAATTTTATGTGTTGTTAATGATAGCTGTTATTGTGTATGCTTTATTTGCAAATAAGATCGATATGGCAGTCAGAGGGGATGAAAAGGTGAAAAAAGTGATAGTTGTGTTTAGTATTGGAGTATTATTAGTGTGCGTAATTGCTATTGGGGCAAGTATTTTATCATAAACGCCAAATCATATATTCCAGCTATCGGGATGAGGAATAATTTGAATGGGAATCACTTTTTGCAGGATCTGGTTTCTTATAATCTGGTTGACATTTTATTATTGCTTCTGTTTTCATTTGGACAGCGCTCTCCATTATCCATATATCCTCATTGTCGATTATGTTAAAAAATTTATTAACCTTTTGCTGTCAATACTGCTGGTTCCGTCGGTTTTTCTGCTCTCTAAAATGTTGAAAATAGATTTTCAAAACATGGGAAATCCCCTTTCAGGGTTAGACTTACTGATTTCACTGAATGAAATGCTTTATATATTGCTATGTGGGTATGTGCGTTTATGCCAGAAAAAATGTTGATGGTTTATACTATGATTTTCGGTGCTCATCTTTTACCTTACGGTTGGTTGTACCAATCCAAAACATATTATGTTTTTCTATCGTATTGCTGCTGGGTATATATGTTCCGACATTTTCCATAGCGATATTTATACTTATCGCAGAGATAATTTTCTGCTTTTTACTAATCATTGAAAATAAGAAAGTTAGGTTTTATGGTAAAACAGATTTAGATTCTAATGGAGAAACGGGGGCATTTACGGAAATAGAAGACGAAATACTTGAAAATGGCTGTCAATAGATGACGGCCTATTTTTTTATCCAAAAATATGGAAGAGAGAATCTAATATTTTTGTCTATTATTCCGATTTGACGAAAGACAATCAGAGTGATAGTATTAATATTACGTAGAAATACTGTATATAGTGATTTGAGCTTAGAACAACACTAAATATAGATAATAATATAAAACAGAAAGGAAGAGACGGATGATCAGAGTAATCAAAAAAGATGGGACAAAAGAAGAGTTTAACGTACAGAAAGTTGTTGTTGCCGTCAATAAATCAGCATATCGTGCGTTGATTAAGTTTACAGATGAGGAGCTGCAATTTATTTGCCAGTTTGTAGAAGAAGAAGTAGAAAAGATGGACACAGAAGAGATCCGCATCGCACAGATGCACAACGTTGTGGAGGGGGCTCTTGAAAAAGTCAATCCGACTGTTGCAAAAAGTTATAGAGACTACCGCAATTATAAGCAGGATTTTGTTCAGATGTTAGATGAGGTTTACAAAAAAAGCCAGTCTATCATGTACATCGGAGACAAAGAGAACAGCAATACAGACAGTGCGCTTGTGTCTACAAAAAGAAGTTTGATTTTTAATGAACTGAACAAAGAGCTTTATAAGAAATTTTTCCTGACTGTGGAAGAGATTCAGGCAATTCGCGAAGGTTATATTTACATTCATGATATGTCTGCGAGAAGAGACACGATGAACTGCTGTCTGTTTGATGTGCAGAATGTTTTGAGTGGCGGATTTGAGATGGGAAATCTTTGGTATAATGAGCCGAAGACATTGGATACAGCATTTGATGTAATCGGGGATATCGTGTTAAGTGCTGCGAGCCAGCAGTATGGCGGATTTACAGTGCCAAGCGTGGATGACATTTTAGAGCCATATGCAGAGAAATCTTATAAAAAGCATTTGGAGAAATATATATCTTTAGGATTGCCGAAAGAAAAAGCTGAGGAAGTGGCGTGGAAAGATCTGGAAAAAGAGATGGAACAGGGATTCCAGGGATGGGAATATAAATTCAATTCCGTATCATCAAGCCGCGGAGATTATCCATTTATCACAGTGACAGCTGGAACGAACGCTTCGAAGTATGGAAAACTTGCCACGATTAAGATGCTTCAGGTACGTCAGGAAGGACAGGGGAAAGAAGGACATAAGAAGCCGGTACTCTTCCCGAAACTTGTGTTTTTATATGACGAGAACCTTCATGGACCGGGGAAACCATTGGAGGATGTGTTTGAAGCCGGAATTGAATGTTCCAGAAAGACAATGTATCCGGACTGGTTGAGTCTGACCGGAAAAGGTTATGTTGCAAGTATGTACAAGCAATACGGAAAGATTATCAGCCCAATGGGATGCCGTGCATTCCTTTCACCATGGTATGAAAGAGGCGGTATGACTCCGGCAGATGGAAATGATACGCCGGTATTTGTGGGGCGTTTTAACATTGGTGCTGTGAGTCTGCATTTACCTATGATTTATGCAAAAGCAAAACAGGAGAGCAGAGACTTCTACGAAGTGCTTGATTATTATCTGGAACTGATTCGTCAGCTTCATATCCGCACATATGATTATCTTGGAGAGATGAAGGCGTCAACGAACCCACTTGCTTATTGTGAAGGTGGTTTCTATGGTGGACATTTGGGACTGTATGACAAGATCAAACCGTTGTTAAAATCAGCAACTGCATCGTTCGGAATCACAGCCTTCAATGAATTGCAGCAGCTGCACAATAAAAAATCGTTGGTAGAAGATGGGGCGTTTGCACTTGAAGTACTGGAATATATTAATAAGAAAGTCAATCAGTTCAAAGAAGAAGATGGTCACTTATATGCAATTTATGGAACACCTGCAGAGAATCTGTGTGGAGTGCAGGTTCAGCAGTTCCGTAAAAAATATGGCATTATTGAGAATGTATCAGACAGAGAATATGTAAGCAACAGTTTCCACTGTCATGTGACAGAAGATATTACGCCGATTGAAAAACAGGATTTAGAAGGACGTTTTTGGGATTTGAGTAACGGTGGAAAGATCCAGTATGTCAAATATCCAATTAACTATAATAAAGAAGCAATCAAATCGCTTGTGAGAAGAGCGATGGATATGGGATTCTATGAGGGGGTTAATCTGTCACTCGCATATTGTGATGACTGTGGACATGAAGAATTGTCGATGGATGTATGTCCGGAATGCGGAAGTACTAACTTGACAAAGATTGAGCGTATGAATGGATATTTATCCTACTCCCGCGTCAAGGGGGATACACGTCTAAACGACGCAAAAATGGCGGAAATAGCGGAAAGGAAGAGCATGTAATATGCGTTATCATAATATTACAAAAGATGATATGCTAAACGGAGATGGTCTTCGTGTTGTACTATGGGTATCTGGTTGTGTGCATTGCTGTAAGGAATGCCACAATCCGATTACCTGGGATCCGAATGGGGGATTGGAATTTGATGAGGCGGCAAAACAGGAGATTTTTGATGAATTAGAAAAAAGTTATGTCAGTGGTATCACTTTTAGCGGTGGTGATCCACTTCATATTAGTAATGTATACGAAGTGACAGCACTTGCAAAAGAAATCAAAGAAAAGTATCCTACAAAGACAATTTGGCTGTATACCGGCTCTACATGGGAGCAGATTCAGACAATGAAACTGATGAGATATGTAGATGTGCTTGTGGATGGAGAGTTTGAAGTAGATAAAAAGGATGCTAATCTACATTGGAAGGGAAGTTCTAATCAGAAAGTGATTGATGTACAAAAGACATTAGAAAAAGGAGAAATTGTATTACATGAAGAGGATTGCTAAGTTTCACAAAGTAAGTTTTGAACAATTTAAAGAAGGATGGCTCGATACGTTTGGTGAGGTAGAAGAAAGCGAGATTCAAAACATTTATGATACTGTCAAACTTCCGAAAAGAGCGACTTCGGGTTCGGCGGGATATGATTTCTATACCCCGGTATCGCTGACGCTCCAACCGGGAGAGACGGTGAAAGTTCCGACCGGAATCCGTGTGGAGATGGAAGAAAACTGGGTTTTAAAATGTTATCCGAGAAGCGGGCTTGGTTTTAAATTTCGCCTGCAGCTTAATAATACAGTTGGTATTATCGACAGTGATTACTTTTATTCGGACAATGAAGGGCATATTTTTGCAAAGCTGACAAATGATACGAATGAAGGAAAGGTTGTAGAACTTTCTGTGGGCACCGGATTTATGCAGGGAATCTTCGTGGAATATGGGATTACAATAGATGATGATGTGACTGAAGTGCGAAACGGTGGACTTGGAAGTACAACAAAATAAGAGAAATGCAGTATAAAACCTCCACATTTGGGAATTCTAACCAAGAGATGACAAATGTGGAGGTTTTTGTATGGTAGATAAAAAAGTGACAAAACAGGTGAAAGCATCGCTTCAGGAAAATGTGACATATTTAAACAGCATACTTCCAGTCAGTGAAAGTTTTGACTTGATTCAGCGTGATATGATTATCGGAGAAAAGCAGAGTACATTTTACTTCATTGATGGATTTACGAAAGATGAGACAATGCTTAAAATCATGACATCTTTTTTTGCGTTGAAAAAGGACGATATGCCAAGTAATGCAACTGGGTTTTCCAAGATGGCGCTTCCGTATGTGGAAGTGGACATTATTGCTGATTTTGACATGATCATTCGGAATATATTGTCCGGAGTTACCTGTCTGTTTATTGATGGATATGAGGCTTGCGTTGCAATTGACTGTCGCACATATCCGGCAAGAGGAGTAGAAGAGCCAGATAAGGATAAATCGCTCCGCGGGTCAAGAGATGGGTTCGTGGAGACGATCGTGTTTAATACGGCATTGATGAGGAGAAGAATACGAGATCCTCATCTTGTGATGAAGATGATAGAGATTGGAAATAGTTCCAGGACCGATGTAGCAGTCTGCTATATGTCTGACAGAGTGGATCAGGAACTGTTAGACAATTTATTGAAAAGGCTTGATACAATCAATGTGGATGCGTTGCGAATGAATCAGCAAAGTCTTGCAGAAGAATTGTTCAAACGAAAATGGTTCAACCCGTTTCCGAAATTTAAGTTTACAGAGAGACCGGACACGGCGTCTGTGTGTCTGCTGGAAGGGAAAGTCGTACTTTTAGTTGACAATTCACCGTCTGCGATGATTCTTCCGACTTCGATTTTAGACATTATTGAGGAGGCAAACGACTATTATTTTCCAACTCTTACGAATGTATATTTGAAGGTATCGAGGGCGATTATTACCTTTGCAACAGTCTTTCTGACACCGGTATTTTTGTTGTTTATGCAGAACCTCAACTGGCTTCCGGAGGCATTTCAGTTTGTGTCATTGAAAGATACGGTCAATATTCCGCTTATTTTCCAACTACTGATATTGGAGCTTGCAATTGACGGACTTCGGCTTGCGGCGATGAATACGCCAAGTATGTTAAGCACCCCGCTCAGTGTGATTGCAGGTATTGTCATGGGGGAATTCTCGGTCAAATCAGGATGGTTCAACTCAGAGGTTATGCTTTATATGGCGTTTGTCGCTGTGGCGAATTATACACAGCCGAATTTTGAACTTGGATATGCGTTGAAATTTATGCGTCTGTTGCTTTTAGTCCTTACAGCGTGCTTTAACTGGATTGGATTTTTGGCGGGAACAATCATTATTATCTGCTCTATTACATTTAACAAAACACTATCAGGAAGAAGTTATTTGAATATCAAATTAAATTAAAAGTACGCTTCGGCGTACTTTTTGCGAAAATCTCTTATTTACACCATGAAAAACTTTTTGCGAAAGAAAAGAAAAAGTGATAGAATAGAGAAATAAATATTGCCAAACAGGAGGGAAAAAGATGAATGAGTTTGTAATTGTATCAGATAGTACTGTGGATTTACCAAAAGAATATTTACAGGCAAAACAAGTTCCGGTCATCTCACTGTCTTATATTATGGACGGAGTTACATATGAAGAGATGGATGGACTGTCACATAAAGAATTTTTTGAAAAGCTGAGAACAGGTTCGCTTCCTACAACGTCTCAGATCAATCCGGAACAGGCGCGAGAAGCGTTGGAGCCGCTTGCAAAAGAAGGAAAAGATATTCTTTATATCGGCTTTTCTTCTGGACTAAGTGGAAGTTATAACAGTGTGCGGATGGCAGCAGAAGATTTGAAAGAAGAATATCCGGACATCAACATTATCACTATAGACAGTCTCTGCGCGTGCATGGGAGAGGGATTGCTTCTATATAAAGCGTTAGAATTGAAAGAGCGTGGAATGTCAATGAAAGAGATTGTGGAATGGGTGGAAGCGAACAAGCTTCATATCTGTCATAATGTAACGGTAGATGATCTCAATCACCTTCACAGAGGTGGGCGTATTTCTAAGACGACTGCGGTTGTCGGTTCCATGATTAAGATTAAACCAATCATCCATATGAGTGATGAGGGAAAACTGGTTGTCATTGGCAAAGAACGAGGCAGGAAAAAATCATTGATTTCGATTGTAGACCGCATGGAAACGCAGATGCAGGGATACGATAATGACATTGTGATGATTACGCATGGTGATTGTATAGAGGACGCTGAATTTGTGAAGAAACAGGTAGAAGAACGATTTGGGATTCACAATGTGATGATCAACGGAATTGGTTCAGTTATCGGAAGCCATACAGGTGCTGGTGTGGTGGCTGTATTCTTTATGGGGGATAAGCGTTGAGTATAATGGGAGAAATCTGTAAAGATGTACTGATTGATGGAGCGAGGATGATTCCGTTTTTGCTTTTTGCATTTTTGCTGATTGAATTAGTGGAAAAGTATACGGGAGAGAAATGAGATCGGATTCTGATGAAGGGAAATAAAGCGGGACCGATCATCGGAGCGCTGTTTGGATGCATACCGCAATGCGGATTTTCCGTGGTAGCGGCGAATCTGTATGCAGAGCGGCTTATCTCAGTCGGAACTCTTCTTGCGGTGTTCATGTCAACATCAGATGAGGCGATCATTGTGATGTTGGGATATCCGAAGAGTGGAGATAAGATTCTTACAATTTTAGGTCTCAAAGTTGTCATTGCAATTGTTGTTGGATATTTCGTAGATCTATTTTGGAAAAGAAAGCATTTTGCCTTAAAGCAAGAAAGAACGTGGAAAGAGCAGGGATGTACTTGTTGTGGTGGACACAACGGCATCTTGAAAGCGGTCGTATCTCATTCCTTCAAAACACTTTTGTACATTATGCTGTTCTCGATGGTACTGAATCTGGTTATCGAGGGAATTGGAATTGAAAGAATTCAAGAGATCTTGATGAATGATTCTCCGTTTCAGATTGTTCTAAGTGCATCGGTAGGTTTGATTCCGAACTGTGCTTCATCGATACTGATTACAGAGTTATATATGAAAAATGTCCTTGCGCTTCCGTCTGTGATGGCAGGGCTACTAGCAAGCGGTGGAATGGGACTGATTGTATTGTGGAAAAACAATCGGGACAAAAAAGAAAATTTAAAAATTGCAGCAATGTTATATATTGGTTCGATCTTAATCGGTGTGGTCTTACAGATTTTATTCATCGGCATGAAACATTAAAAGGAGAAATTCAAGCGAATTTCTCCTTTTTAATAGAATATTAAATTGTCCACCATCCCATTGCATTTCCTACAGAACTTACAAGGATTGCAATTAAGCAAATCGGTGCAATCCATTTGATCATAACTACGAATAACTTCTCGCCTTTGAATGTTCCGTCTGAGCTTTTTACTTCGTCGATAACAACTTTTGGCTTGATGACAAATCCGACAAAAATACAAGTGAAGAATGCAAGGATTGGCATCAATACGCTGTTGCTGAGGAAATCGAATGCATCCAGGATTGAGAAGTTAAGGAATGTGATGTTGCTCCAGATTCCGAATCCTAAAGAAGATGGGATACCCATTATCAATGCAATTACCGTAACGATAACACAAGTAAACTTACGGCTCCAATGGAATTTATCTCTTAAAATAGAAACAATTGTCTCCATCAGTGAGATGGAAGAGGTCAGTGCAGCAAAAAATACCAGAATAAAGAAAAGAGTTCCGATTGCACCACCCATTGGCATGCTGTTAAATACTTTAGGAAGCATTACAAACATAAGTCCAGGTCCTTGACCTAATTGTTCTGCTGTTCCGCCTGAGAAAGCAAATACTGCAGGGATGATCATAAGTCCTGCCATAAATGCAATACCGGTATCAAAAACCTCGATTTGGCGAACAGAGCTTTCCAAATTATTATCTTTTTTCATATAAGAACCATATGTAATCATAATTCCCATTGCAAGAGACATTGAGTAGAATAATTGTCCCATTGCTGCTATGACAGTCATTCCGGAGAAGTTTTCCATACTTGGTTTTATGTAATAAATCAGACCATCAATTGCTCCGTCCACTGTAAGTCCGTATCCTGCGATAATGACAGTTAAGACAACTAATACAGGCATCATAAATTTACTCACTGTCTCGATTCCTTTTTCTACACCGAGAAGAACGATGATCGAAGTGAATGCAATAAAGAGGCAGAACCATCCAATTGGTTCCCCTGTAGTACTGATGAAATTATTAAAATAAGCATCATCGGCAGCTGCCTGTACATTACCTGTTATAAATGTAACAAAATACTTGATTACCCATCCGCCGATTACACTATAATAAGGAAAGATGATAATCGGTATGATTGCGGCGAGTACTCCTAGAAAACCAAAGCGCTTATCTAATTTTTTGAAAGCGCCAATTGCGCTGAGCCCTGTCTTTCTTCCGATTGCGATTTCAGCAATCATCAATGAAAAACCGAATGTGACTGCAAGAATCAGATATACAAGAAGAAATGTCCCTCCTCCATATTTTGCTGCGAGATATGGGAATCTCCAAAGGTTACCAAGCCCTACAGCAGAGCCGGCAGCAGCAAGTACAAATCCAATCTTGCTGGAAAAATTACTTCTTTGTGACATAAAAAATCCTCCTCAAAATTCATTTAGACTAAGTTAAGTAGCCTTATTATTGCATAAAAGTGAAAAGAATGCAAGAAAAAAAGAGTGCAATCTGTTTTTTAGTGCAAACAATTTTGTGAACGATGTAAGGATAATAAGAAAAAATAAAAAAAACGTTGACAAAAACGGTGAGAGTATGATATGTTAATACATGCGTAAGACAAAAAGAAAGCAGAGTTCCACTCTCACCTTAGCACAAGTGGGTGACTAATGGTTGATATTGAAGTATAAGAATAGAATTTCTATTTTGTGTGCAGAAATGGAGTGGATAGCTGTGAGCTATTCATTTTTTTACGCTATTATATAAAAAAATTAGAGTAAAGTAAAGATTATTTTATTTATGGAGGTGCACTACAATTAGCGATTTAATGATCAACGAGCAAATCAGAGACAAGGAAGTACGTTTAATAGGAGAGAATGGTGACCAGTTAGGCGTTATGTCTGCAAGGGAAGCTTTGAAGCTGGCAGAAGAGGCAGAATTGGATTTGGTTAAAATTGCTCCAACAGCAAAACCACCAGTTTGTAAGATTATTGATTATGGTAAATATAGATATGAACTGGCGAGAAAAGAAAAAGAAGCGAAGAAAAAACAAAAAACTGTTGAGGTAAAGGAAGTGCGTCTTTCGCCGAACATCGATACGAATGATTTGAACACGAAAGTGAACAACGCAAAGAAATTTATCCAAAAAGGAAATAAAGTAAAAGTTACTTTACGTTTTCGAGGAAGAGAGATGGCTCATATGCAGACGAGCAAACATATTCTGGATGATTTTGCAGAGATGTTAAAAGATGTTGCAGCCATTGAAAAACCTGCAAAACTCGAAGGCAGAAGCATTAGTATGGTTTTAACTGAAAAACGTTAAAAATAAATACCTAAATATTAAGGAGGAACATATCATGCCAAAAATTAAAACAAATAGAGCTGCTGCAAAGCGCTTCAAAAAAACAGCTACAGGTAAATTAAAAAGAAACAAAGCTTACAAGAGCCATATCTTAACTAAGAAATCTACAAAAAGAAAAAGAAATCTTAGACAGGCAACTATTACAGATGCTACAAATGTAAAGAACATGAAAAAAGTTTTACCATATCTGTAAGATTTGGAAGAATTGAAGGAGGATTAGAAGGACATGGCAAGAATTAAAGGCGGAATGAACGCTAAAAAGAAACACAACAGAACATTAAAACTGGCAAAAGGTTACAGAGGAGCCAGATCAAAACAATATAGAGTTGCAAAACAATCAGTAATGAGAGCTTTGACATCTTCATATGCTGGTAGAAAACAACGTAAACGTCAGATGAGACAGTTATGGATCGCTCGTATCAATGCAGCAGCTAGAATGAATGGTTTATCATACAGCAAGATGATGCACGGTTTAAAATTAGCCGGTGTTGAGATGAACAGAAAAATCTTAGCAGATATGGCAGTAAATGATGCAGCAGGATTTGCTACATTAGCAGAAGTTGCGAAGTCTAAATTAGCATAGGAAAAAATAACATCCCCGGAAACCTTGAGTTTTCGGGGATTCTTTTATACGTAAATGGCTTGAAAACGTACTGATTTTTTGCGGTAAATACCGGTGAATAAATGTGCATAATGTGTGGAAAATAGAAAAAATAAGAAAAATAGCAAAATAAGTGAAAAAAATAACAAAATTGCTTGACAAAAAGGAAAGAATTGGCTATACTTGTACTTGTCTTTGAGAGATGCAAACAATGATAACGGGGTGTGGCTCAGCTTGGCTAGAGCGCCTGGTTTGGGACCAGGAGGTCGCAGGTTCGAATCCTGTCACCCCGATTAGAAGAATAACTATAATGAAAATTCAATAAAGTAACGGGGTGTGGCTCAGCTTGGCTAGAGCGCCTGGTTTGGGACCAGGAGGTCGCAGGTTCGAATCCTGTCACCCCGATTAAAAAAGAATAGCGAATGCTATTCTTTTTTAGTTATAATAAAGGAGAATAATATCGGTTAAAAGGGAATACAAAAAAAGAAACCTTTCAACGAGAGATTTCTTTTAAGATGCAGGAGATGGGACTTGAACCCACACAAGCGCATTGCTTACAAGATCCTTAGTCTTGCTCGTCTGCCAATTCCGACACTCCTGCGTAACAGCTCCTTGCTACTTGACCATAATACTATGATTTGTGTGAAATGTCAACACTTTTTTTAAAGTTTATTAAATATAGATAATTATGGAAAAGAAAAGATAATTGTTATATAATTGTATAATAAATCGTGTAATTGCATAAAAATATCTGTAATGGGAGGAATATTTATGCTGGAAAAGATAGATTTAACAAAGAAAATGGAGAAAGATGAATATCAAAGAAAAATCAGTGTGCTGGAGAGAAAGCTTGCACAGTTACAACGAGCGTGCAGAAATTTAAATATTCCGATTATGCTTGCCTTTGAAGGATTTGGCGCATCTGGAAAAGGAATTCAGATTGCAGAATTGATTCGTTCATTAGATCCGAGAGGGTTTGAAGTGTACGCAGTGAAGAATGAAAGCGAGGAGGAAAAGAAATATCCGTTTTTATGGAGATTTTGGACAAAAATGCCGGAAAAAGGAAGAATCGCAATTTATGACAGCAGTTGGTATCGTAAAGTTTTAATTGATCGATTTGAAAAGAAGGTAGGAGAAAAAGAGGTTCTGTCTGCATATGATTCGATTCAGTCATTTGAGCGACAGTTGACAGACGATGGAATGGTTTTGATCAAAATCTTTTTATGTATCAGCCAAGAGGAACAGAAAAAGAGATTCGATAAATTATTGGCCAAGAAAGAGACTGCGTGGCGAGTGAGCAAAAAAGATCTGAAGCGGAATCGAGAGTTTAAAAAATATAAAAGAATGAATGAGGAGATGCTGCAGAAAACCGATACAGACTATGCACCGTGGACAATCGTGGAAGCGACAGACCGAAGATTTGCAACAATAAAAATCTACACGACAGTAATCAATTGCCTTTTGGCGGAAATAGAGAAAAGAAAACAGCAAAAACAAGAAGAAATCATGCCCGATAAAGTGCTTGTAAACCATGAAATATCGGAGATGGTCTTAGCAAAAGCCAATTTGGATTGTTCTTATACGAAGGCGGAATATAAGAAGAGATTAAGGAAACTGCAGAAAGAGATAGAGAAACTGCATGGAGAACTGTACCGAAAAGGTATTCCGGTCGTATTAGGATTTGAGGGCTGGGATGCGGCTGGAAAGGGTGGCGCAATCAAGCGACTGACGGAAAAGATGGATCCGAGAGGATATGTGGTGCATCCGACAGCGTCACCGAATGATATGGAACGGTCACATCATTATCTTTGGCGATTTTGGAGAGCAATGCCAAAAGCAGGACATATTGCTATTTTTGACAGAACGTGGTATGGAAGGGTATTGGTGGAACGGATTGAAGGGTTTTGCAGTAAAAAGGAGTGGCAGAGAGCATATAAGGAAATCAATGATATGGAACAGGATTTGGTGAATGCCGGTACGGTTGTCCTGAAATTCTGGCTTCATATTGATAAGGAAGAACAGGAGAGAAGGTTCAGGGCACGTGAGAAAAATCCGGACAAGCAGTGGAAAATCACGGAGGAAGATTGGAGAAACCGAGAAAAATGGGATCAGTACGAAGAAGCTGTAAATGAGATGCTGATTCGAACTTCCACAGAAAAAGCACCTTGGATTGTAGTGGAAGGAAATTGCAAGTATTATGCGAGAATCAGGGTACTTGAGGCGGTTGTAAATGCGATAGAGGAGCGACTGAAAAATAAGGGAGAGTAAGATGACTATTCGAGAACAATTAGAATTACGAGAAATTGAATATTTGAGTCCATATGCGGCATTGAGCAAGGATTCCAAAGGAAGAAAGGCAAAAGAAGAGGAATGTGATATCCGACCGGTATTTCAAAGAGACCGGGATCGCATTTTGCATTGTAAGGCATTCCGAAGAATGAAACAAAAGACACAGGTGTTTTTGCTCCCGAAAGGAGATCATTATCGGACGAGACTGACACATACGCTGGAAGTCTCACAGAATGCCCGCACGATTGCAAAAGCACTTCGCTTAAATGAAGATTTGGCAGAAGCCATCAGTCTCGGACATGACCTTGGGCATACCCCGTTTGGTCATGCCGGAGAGCGGGCGCTCAACCAGATCTGTCCGCTTGGGTTTAGGCACAATGAGCAGAGTGTTCGTGTTGTAGAATGCATAGAAAAACGAGGAGAGGGACTGAATCTGACGGAGGAAGTCGTTGACGGAATTCGAAATCATCAGACATCGGGGAAGCCATTTACTTTGGAAGGGCAGATTGTGAGATTATCTGATAAGATTGCATATATCAATCATGATATTGATGATGCGATACGCGGCGGGATACTGAGCGAAGCCGACATTCCGCCAAAATATCGGAAAACATTGGGGAACACAACTCGAGCAAGATTAAATACGATGATACACGATGTGATCATACATAGCATGGATCAACCAAAGATCCAGATGTCAGAAGAAGTAGAAGCGGCACTTATGGGATTGCGTAAATTTATGTTTGAAAATGTCTACAGGAATCCTCTTGCAAAAAGCGAGGAGGAAAAAGCAATCAAACTGGTACAGAATCTCTATGAGTATTATTCGGAGCATTTCGAAAAACTTCCTGAGCGGGAGTTACAACGTGCGGTACTGAGAGGTGACAGCAAAGAACAGATTATCTGTGATTATATAGCTGGGATGACCGATAATTATGCGGTAAAAAAGTTTCAAGAAATTTTTGTGCCACAATCTTGGAAAATTTAAAGGAAATCAAAAGGATTTGTCGAATAAGTATAAATGTAGGGTAATTTATTTGGAAGGAAGGACAACATGTACTTTTCAGAAGACTTAATAGAAGAAGTAAGACAAAAAAATGATATTGTGGACGTCATTTCCGGATATGTAAAGTTACAGAAAAAAGGAAGTTCTTATTTTGGACTTTGTCCGTTTCACAATGAGAAATCCCCTTCTTTTTCAGTCAGCCGCGGAAAGCAGATGTATTATTGCTTCGGATGCGGTGCGGGAGGCAATGTATTTACGTTTATTATGGAATATGAGAATTATTCTTTCGTGGAAGCGTTTAAGATGCTTGCTGAGCGGGCAGGAGTGGATATTCCGGAAGTGGAGTATTCCAAAGAAGCAAAAGAGAGAGCTGATCTGAAGGCAACACTGCTGGAGATCAATAAGCTTGCCGCAAAATATTTTTATGCCCAATTAAAGACCGAGCAGGGGAAACTGGCACATACCTATTTGACTGGCAGAGGACTGAGTGAGGAGACGATCACCGCTTTTGGTCTGGGATATTCCAATAAATACAGTGATGATCTGTATCGGTATTTAAAGACAAAAGGCTATAAAGATGAACTGCTTGTAAAAGCGGGTCTGATCAGTGTTGATGAAAGGCATGGGGCACACGACAAATTTTGGAATCGTGTGATGTTCCCAATCATGGACGTCAATAACCGGGTGATTGGATTTGGCGGAAGAGTTATGGGAGATGCAAAGCCAAAATATTTGAATTCGCCGGAGACGGAAGTGTTTGACAAGAGTAGGAATCTCTATGGGCTGAATCGTGCCAGAACATCCAGAAAATCTTATTTTTTGATCTGTGAGGGATATATGGATGTGATTTCACTCCATCAGGCGGGATTTGCGAATGCGGTGGCATCGCTTGGGACAGCGTTGACTACCGGACATGCATCGCTGATCAAGCGGTATGTGAATGAAGTTTATCTGACCTATGACAGCGATGAGGCCGGAACAAGAGCAGCACTTCGTGCAATGCCGATTTTAAAAGAAGCAGGCATTACAGCTAAGATTATCCGGATGGAGCCGTATAAAGACCCGGACGAGTTTATCAAGAATCTTGGAACAGAGGCGTTTGAGGAGCGGATCAATAAAGCAAGAAATGGATTTTTGTTCTCCCTGGAGATTCTGGAAAAAGAGTATGATATGAATTCGCCGGAAGGAAAGACTGCGTTTCATAAAGAGGCGGCAAAACGTCTCACCATGTTTGAGGAAGAGATTGAGCGCAACAATTACATAGAAGCAGTTGCTGAAAAATATCGGATTGGATACGAGGAATTGAAAAAACTGGTGGGCAAGATGGCAATCCAGATGGGGCAGGCGACACCTGTGGAGCGACCAAAACAGACGGCGAACCGGGAAAAGCAAAAAGAAGATGGGAATCTGAAGTCGCAGAAAATATTACTGACGTGGCTGATAGAGAATGAGGCGTTGTTTGCACAGATTAAAAAGTATATTGTACCAGAAGATTTTACAAAAGAACTTTACCGCACAGTTGCTGAGCTTCTGTATGAGCAGTATGAGGCGGGGGAGGTCAATCCGGCGAAAGTGATGAATCATTTTACGGATGAGGAAGAACACCGGGAAGTGGCAGAGTTATTCCATACGAAGATTCGGGAACTCACCACGAAAGAAGAGCAGGAGAAAGCGTTGAAGGAGACGATTATCCGCGTAAAATACAACAGCATTGAGTTTGCGACGAAGATGTTGAATCCTACAGATATTGTGGGGCTGCAGAGACTGATGGAGGCAAAGAAATCTCTTCAGGACTTGCAAAGAATGCATATTTCTATTGATTAAGGATAAAATATAAACAAGCTATGAGAGGATGGACACTACATGGAAGAAAGAGCTATAAAATTTGAGGAAAAATTGAAAAATCTGGTTGCTTTAGGGAAGAAGAAGAAAAGTATTCTTGAGATACAGGAGATCAATGAAGTTTTCTCAGATATGGAGCTGGAAGCAGAACAGATGGAGAAAATATTCGAGTATTTGGAATCGCAGAATATTGATGTACTCAGAATCAGTCCGGACACAGATGATGCAGATGATGTGGAGATTTTGTTGACAGATGAAGATGAAGTTGACATGGAAAAGATAGATCTGTCTGTGCCGGATGGAATCAGTATCGAAGATCCGGTGCGTATGTATCTGAAAGAGATCGGTAAAGTGCCATTGTTGAGTGCCGAGGAAGAGATTGAACTAGCGAAACGGATGGCAGAAGGGGATGAAGATGCGAAAAAGAGGCTTGCAGAGGCGAATCTTCGTCTTGTTGTCAGCATTGCGAAACGCTATGTGGGACGTGGAATGTTATTTCTTGACTTGATTCAGGAAGGAAATTTGGGATTGATCAAAGCGGTTGAAAAGTTTGATTATCAGAAAGGATTCAAATTCAGTACGTATGCGACATGGTGGATCAGACAGGCAATTACGAGAGCGATTGCAGATCAGGCGAGAACCATTCGTATTCCGGTTCATATGGTGGAGACAATTAACAAATTGATTCGTGTATCAAGACAGTTGCTGCAGGAATTGGGACGTGAGCCACTGCCGGAGGAGATTGCAGAAGAACTGGACATGCCGGTGGAAAGAGTGCGTGAGATTTTGAAGATTTCTCAGGAACCTGTATCTTTGGAGACACCGATTGGCGAAGAAGAGGACAGTCATTTGGGAGATTTCATTCAGGATGACAATGTTCCGGTGCCGGCTGAGGCAGCAGCAGCTACGTTGTTGAAAGAGCAATTAGGAGAAGTTTTGGATACGTTGACTGACAGAGAACAGAAAGTATTGCGCCTTCGTTTCGGTATGAACGATGGACGTGCGCGTACATTGGAGGAAGTCGGAAAAGAATTTGATGTCACTCGTGAAAGAATCCGTCAGATTGAGGCGAAAGCACTTCGAAAACTCCGTCATCCAAGCAGAAGCCGCAAACTTCGTGATTATTTGGATTAGGGTATTTGTATGGAGCTATCAAAGAGATTACAGGCAGTTGCAGATCTTGTGAGCAGTGGAGTGACAGTCGCGGATGTCGGAACAGACCATGGTTATATTCCGATCTATCTGGTAGAGTCTGGAAAAAATAAATGCGCGATTGCGATGGATATCAATCGTGGACCTTTGGATCGTGCAGAAGCACATATTCGGATGCACGGTCTGGGGGAGCAGGTTAAGACTAGACTGTCAGACGGGGTCAAAAAACTACAGATAGGAGAATGTGACTGTGTCATTGCCGCCGGAATGGGTGGTGGTCTTGTCATAAAGATCATGGAAGATGGACAAGAGATTTTCAGAAATCTGACGGAATTCATTTTGCAGCCACAGTCTGAGATTACGAAAGTGCGCCAGTATCTGTGTGAACATAACTACCGCATTATAGCAGAAGATATGGTTTTGGAGGATGGAAAATTTTATCCGATGATGAAGGTGGTGAACGGGGCTGCTGAGGAATACAGTACATTAGAACTGCGGTATGGGAAGCTGTTACTCAGAGGAAAACATCCTGTTTTAAAATTGTTTTTAGAAAAGGAAGAAAAGACAAAAGAGCAAATTTGCAGACAGCTAAGGAAGGAAGAAGGAATACATATTGCATCCCGGATAGCGGAACTTGAAAAAGAGATAGCACAGACAAAAGAGGCACTTGGAATTTATTAAGAGAGGGAAACATATGCTTTGTAGAGAGATAATTGATGTGATTGAAGGTACATATCCAAAAGAGGCAGCCTTGGCTTGGGATAACGTCGGATTTTTGGTGGGACGCACTGAAAAAGAAGTAAAGCGTATTTATGTGGCACTGGATGCAACCGATGAGATTATCGAGGCGGCGATAAGGGGAAATGCACATATGCTTGTCACGCATCATCCACTTATTTTTTCGCCGTTGAAAACAGTTACGGATGAGCATTTTATCAGCAATCGCGTTGTGAAATTGTTACAGCATGACATATCATATTATGCAATGCACACGAATTACGATGTGCTTGGCATGGCGGAACTGTCGGGAAAAATGATGGAACTTGTGCAGGCGGAGCCTTTGGAGGTAACGATTCCAGAAAATAATCAGGGGATTGGAAGAGTCGGGCTTTTAAAACATGAGATGACTTTGGGTGAGTGCTGTGAACTGGTAAAAGAGAAGTTTCATCTGCCTGATGTAAAGGTATTTGGTGATATAGAAAGGAAAGTGACACGTGCAGCAATTTCTCCGGGTTCGGGTAAGAGTATGATTGACACTGCACTTCAGACGGGAGCAGAGGTACTTGTGACTGGAGATATTGGACATCATGAAGGGATTGACGCGGTTGCAAGAGGACTTGACGTAATAGATGCAGGGCACTATGGATTGGAGCATATTTTCATAGAAGATATGGCGATGTTTTTAGAGAGTCATCTGTCATGCGTTAAGATAGAAAAAGCAGAGATTGTACAGCCGTTTCAGACAGTATAGCTGTAAGAAAGGAGTAGCACATGGATAGAAAGGTATATAAGGTAAAAGTAGGGAATCAAGTAAAGCAGTATGAGGAAGGGACGGCTTTTGCGAAAATTGCAAAGGAATACCAAAAACAATATGAAAATGAGATTGTCTTAGTGTTTGAAGATAAAAAGCTTCAGGAATTAAGAAAAGGAGTCACAAAAGACTGTACTTTACGATTTGTTACGACTGGGGATTCCGTGGGAAACCAGACATATCGAAGAAGCATGTGTTTGATGCTTGTAAAAGCAATCTATGATGTCTGTGAACATAAAGATATTTGGAAGGTACGTATTCATTTTTCTTTGAGCAAGGGTTATTATTGCACGATCGAAGGGGATGTCGCAGTAGATCAGCGTTTCCTTGATAAGGTGAAGAGCCGCATGTTAGAGATGGTTGCGGAAAAGATGCTGATTGACAAACGTACGATTCATACGGATGAGGCAATTGCTTTATTCCACAAACATGGAATGCATGATAAAGAGAGACTTTTTGAATACCGAAGAGTGTCAAAAGTCAATATTTATAGTATGAATGAGTTTGAGGATTATTATTATGGATATATGGTGCCGGATGCATCGTACCTGCCATACTTTGAACTGCATCTGTATGATGAAGGCTTTGTAATTCAGATGCCGGAAAAAGATGCGCCGACAGTCGTTCCGCCTTTCAGACCACAGCATAAATTATTTCAGGTTCTGAAAGAATCGACCAAGTGGGGAGATATACAAAATATTGAGACAGTAGGCGCGCTGAATGACAAGATCACTAATGGGGATATTCAGGATATGATTCTTGTGCAGGAAGCGATGCAGGAGAAGAAGATTGCAGAGATAGCGGAGATGATTGCAAATAAATCAGACATCAAATTTGTGCTGATCGCAGGGCCGTCTTCTTCTGGAAAAACAACCTTTTCGCATCGGCTTTCGATTCAGCTGCGGGCGAACGGACTTGTTCCCCATCCAATCGCCGTAGACAATTATTTTGTTGAACGGGAAAAGACTCCGAAAGACAAAGATGGCAATTATAACTTTGAATGTTTGGAAGCGCTTGATGTGGAATTGTTCAATCAGGATATGTTAGATCTTTTGTCGGGGAAAGAAGTGGCGCTTCCTACATTTAATTTTAAAACAGGAAAAAGAGAATATTCCGGCGAGACTAAAAAGCTTGGGGAACAGGATGTGCTTGTGATTGAGGGAATTCATTGCCTGAATGATGCCATGACGTATAAACTCTCCAAAGAAAATAAGTTTAAGATTTATATCAGTGCATTGACACAGTTGAATATCGATGAACACAATCGCATTCCGACAACGGATGGGCGCCTGATACGGCGTATGGTCAGAGATGCAAGAACCCGTGGGGCTTCGGCAAAACAGACAATCGCGATGTGGTCTTCAGTGAGAAAAGGGGAGGAAGAGAATATTTTTCCTTATCAGGAGGATGCAGATGTAATGTTTAATTCGGCGCTGATTTATGAGTTGGCAGTGTTGAAATTATATGCAGAACCGATTTTGTTTGGAATTGAGAAAGACTGCGAGGAATATGTGGAAGCGAAACGTCTGTTGAAGTTTTTGGATTATTTTATTGGTGTGGGAAGTGAAAATATTCCGGCGAATTCTCTTTTGCGGGAATTTGTTGGTGGAGGATGTTTTAACGTATAAAAATATAATAAATACAGCTGGGAGACAGTCAATTGACTGTCTCCTGATTTGTATTATTGAAAAAAATTGCCATATCATCGGGAAGAGGAGAGGAGAATGTCAGTGGTTCTTTGGTGATTGGATGTTCGAATGACAGACAATGAGAATGCAGCGCCTGACGTTTGATGACGTGGTAGTTGGGATTGTATAAGAAATCACCGGGAAGCGGATGACCAATGTGTTTCATATGTACGCGTATCTGGTGAGTACGTCCGGTCTTTAATGTCAGGGATACAAGCGAATATCCATTTTTATAGCAAAGACGTTTGTAATGAGTGCAGGCATAGTCACCTTGTTCATAGTCAACCTGACGCTCGATAGTGGAACCGTCTACTCTTCCGATTGGCGCATCAATGACACCGGATGAAGGGGTCTCGCCTTCCGCAACTGCGAGATATTCCCGATGGATTTTTCGATTTTTTACCATGTCCGAGAGGAGGGAGGCGCTATACATATGTTTTGCGAGAATTAAAAGTCCGGTTGTATCACGATCCAAGCGGTTGATACAGCGGTAAGTGAAAGGTTCCCCCTTTTGTGCATAGTAATAAGAGACTGCATTGGCGAGTGTGTTGTCGTAATTGCCCTGTGAAGGGTGGATCGGCATATCTGCCGGTTTATTTATGACCATCAAATCTTCATCCTCATATACGATATGAAGTGGAAGAGGCGACGCAACGATATTTTCAGAAGAAGTCTTTTCTTCTAATGTGATGGTTAAAATATCATCTGTGTGCAGGATATCACGGACTCTTGCCCAAGTTTTGTTTAATAAAATTCCATTCTGTGTGCGTTTTAAATGTGTGATCACCTGACTGGAATACCCTGATTCCTTTAGAAAAGAAATCAAGGTACAATTGTTGTATTTAGCCGAGATGGTATAGGAAAAAATTCGTTTCATAAAAACTCTCTTTCTGCCTCAAAAGAAGCTATTGGGATTTGATTTCGCGCCAAAGCTTGTTATAAATGGCATCATTTTTATCGCCCAGAAACTGGAAAGTCTCACAGCGCTCAAGCTCGCTCGCATCAGGAAATGCAATTTTGCTGTTTCGGATAGCCGGATCTTCGATCAGTTCTCGAGCAGCGGTGTTTGGTGTGGAATAGGTAATATAATCAAAATTCATTTTGGCGATGTCCGGTCGACATAAAAAGTTGATGAAAGCTTCTGCATTTTCTTTGTGCTTAGCATTTTTTGGAATTACCCAGGAGTCGATCCAAACATTGGAACCCTCCTTTGGAATGACATATTCCAAATTTGGATTTTCCAGTTGTGTATAAATTGCTTCGCCGGAATAAATTACTCCGATAGCCGCTTCGTTTCCGATCATTTTATCGCGAACCTGATCGATTACATAAGCCTGCACGAGTGGTTTCTGTTTAATCAGAAGTTCTTTTGCCTCTTCTAATTCGTCGAGGTCTGTCGAATTTAAAGAGTGCCCTTTGTATTTAAGGGCTACAGCAAAGGCGTCACGGACGCTGTCCTGCATTAAAATGTTATCTTTATATTTTTCATCCCACAGAACGCTCCAACTGTCGATTGGCTCGTCAACCATTGTTTTATTGTAGAGAATTCCAACAGTTCCCCAGCAATAAGGCACCGAATATTTATTTTCGGAGTCAAACTGTCTGGATTGCTTGAAATATTCTTGACCAATGTTTTTGATGTTCGGAATGTTATCAAAGTTCAGTTCTGCTAAAAGATCGTTCTCGATCATACGTTGGATAATATAGTCAGATGGGCATACCACATCGTATGCAATGGCGCCAGACTGTACTTTCGGGTACATGATCTCGTTTGTCTCAAATTCTTCATATACGACATTGATTCCGGTCTCTTTTTCAAATAGAGTGATAACTTCCGGATCGAGATATTCTCCCCAGTTATAGACGATGACCTGATTGGTTCCGCTTAAATCTTCTTTGGAACTATAGAAAATTCCGCCGGCAATGACCACGACTGCCATAATAGCCGGGACGACTTTGCGAAGTACAAAGTGAACGGCTTTCTGAGATTTTTTTACGCTCAGTCTCTTGTCAGCGCTGCTTTTTTTGTTTGGTGATACGTTGATCAGGATTAGCAGAATCAGTACGGACACAAACAACAAAGTGGAAAGTGCATACATTTCCGGCTTGATTCCTTTACGGACTTCACTGTAAATCTTGGTTGATAACGTATCGACACCCGGACCTTTTGTAAAGTGGGTGATGACAAAATCATCCAAAGACATGGTAAATGCCAGCAAAAATCCTGAGAACACGCCCGGCAGAATATCCGGAAATACAACTTTAAAAAAGGCGTAAATCGGAGATGCGCCGAGGTCGAGTGCGGCTTCATAAGTGCTGCGTTTGGTCTGTTTGAGTTTTGGCATAACACTCAAAATGACGTACGGAATATTAAACGTTATGTGTGCAATCAGCACAGTCGCAAATCCCAATGAAAAATTAATCCCCAGATATTTTAAGCCGGATCCGACAGCGATAAATAAAAGCATCAATGAGATACCGGTCACGATATCTGCATTTAACATCGGAATATTGGTGATTCCCATTGCAATCATACGGGATTTTCTCTTCATTCCCTGAATGCCGATCGCAGCGGCAGTGCCGATCAGGGTTGCAATAAGAGCAGATAACAGTGCAATGACAAGTGTTGTATAAAGAGCGCTCATAATCTGCTCGTTTTGGAAAAGAGAAATATACCATTTTCCGGTAAAGCCTCCCCATTTTGCACGTGTCTTTGAGTTGTTAAAGGACAGAACAACAAGTGTCACGATTGGAGCGTATAACAAAAAGATGATTAGTGATAAGTAAATATTTTGTAATGTCTTTTTCATTAGAATGCGGTTCCCTCCCCATCTTTATCGTATTTGGCAATCAGTGCCATACTTGCGATAATGAATATCATCAGCACAAGTGAAAGCCCGGAACCGACGTTCCAGTTACTGCTCTGCTTAAATTCCTGCTCGATGACATTTCCGATTAACAGAATCTTACTTCCGCCGAGCAAATCTGAGATAACAAAGGTCGTGAGGGCAGGCACAAATACCATCGTAATCCCACTGATGATCCCAGGAGTAGTAAGCGGCAGTATGATTTTCAAAAAAGTCTGTACATTGTTTGCGCCTAGATCTTTTGCCGCGGAAATGACATCTTTGTCAATTTTTACAATGACATTATAAATAGGAAGCACCATAAACGGCAAAAAATTATATACCATGCCAAGAATGATGGCGGAAGGCGTATTGATCATGGACTGCGTCGGCAGATGTAAAAAAGACAATACGCTGTTAATAACTCCGTTTTTCTCAAGCAATGTCTGCCATGCAAGGGTACGAAGCAGGAAATTCATCCACATCGGGAGGATGAAGATTAAGACGATAAAACTTGTTTGATTCATGCTTTTTGAAGCGAGTATCATAGCAAGCGGATACGCCAGGACCAGACAGATTGCAGTGCTGACAAGCGACAGCAGAAGCGCCAGACCAAGTGCTTTTAAATTTTCCGGAGTTGTTATTTTCGCAAGATTCAGTAAGGTGAATTCTTTCTTTTCGTTTGTCAGACCATAATAAAGGATCATAAACAATGGAATGATAATGAATGAAACAGCCCAGAATAAGTAAGGTCCTGCCAAAAGTTTTTTCTTATTCTTCAATGATAACAGCCTCCTCATCTTCGGATTCCGGTTTTTTCATGATCTGGATATCGAACGGATCCACTTTAATGCCGACAGGTGTTCCGACAGGAACCATATCGGTACTGTGAACTAGCCATTCAAAATTATTTGCAGTGACTTCCATCTCATAATGAACACCTTTGAAAATCAAATGTGTGACAATTCCTTCCAGAATACCTTCTTCCGGTTTGACTAAATCAATATCTTCCGGACGGATGACCGCATCCACCGGTTTGTTTTTTCCGAAACCAGTATCCACGCATGGAAAATTCACGCCGAGAATTTTTACCAGTTTATCTTCGACCATGATTGCAGGGAGAATATTACTTTCACCGATAAAATCTGCAACAAATGCATTTTCCGGCTCGTTGTAGATGTCTTCCGGTGTTCCGATCTGCTGGATGTAACCCTGATTCATGACGACAATAGTGTCAGACATCGTAAGTGCCTCTTCCTGATCATGTGTGACATAGACAAATGTTATGCCGAGTTCGTTCTTTAAGCGAATCAACTCATACTGCATATCCTGACGAAGCTTTAAATCCAATGCACCTAAAGGCTCGTCCAACAGTAATACTTTCGGTTCGTTTACAATTGCGCGGGCAATGGCAATTCGCTGCTGCTGACCTCCGCTTAAGGAATCCGGAGTTCGATTTTCAAATCCATCTAAATTTACAAGTTTTAATGCATACTTGATTTTATCGTTGATATAAGCTTTTGATTTGCCTTTGATCTTTAATCCAAATGCAATATTCTCAGCAATAGACATATGGGAAAACAATGCGTATTTTTGGAATACCGTATTAAGCTGGCGTTTGTTTGGGGCAAGATTGGTGATATCCTTTCCGTCAAAAATAATTTTTCCGTTGTCTGGAGTCTCAAATCCGCCCAGGATACGAAGCAGTGTAGTCTTTCCGCAGCCGCTTGGTCCCAACAGTGTTAAAAATTTGTTTTCATTAATATATAGGTTCAAATCGTCCAACACAAGGTTGTCTCCGTACGATTTTGAAATGTGTGAAATGTCAATTAATTTTCTCGCCATATAAAATCCTCCTTGTATTAAAAACTCGGTGGGGTTGTCACCCATATAATCTTTGCACCGCTTGTTTTGTTTGCTGTTATATAATGTTCTGAATGGGGAGTGAAGTAAAAAGATTCCCCTTTTTTGGCAGTATATACTTTCTTGCCCACATGGATCTGAATGCTTCCTTGAAGAACATAACCGAATTCTTCCCCTTCGTGGGGGACATCTAAGTAAGTAGAGCCTCCGGATTCTAATGTGAGCAGGATTGGTTCCATCATATTTTTCTGAGCGTTTGGAATGATCCATTCAATAGTGTTGTGAAGTTCTGTATCTTTTTTTACAAAAAAATCATCTTTGCGAAAGACAATCTGCTCGTCGGACTCTTCGGCAAAGAATTCAGTCAGATTTGTACCAAGGCACTGAAGAATATCAATTAAAGTTGCGATAGAAGGGGAAGTTAGATTTCGCTCTAACTGTGAAATGAATCCCTTCGATAATTCTGCTCGATTAGCTAATTCTTCCTGCGTCAAATTTTTTTCGATTCGAAGTTCTCTGATCTTATTTCCAATATTCATAAAGTAATCCTTTCTAATCTGCAACAGAGTGATAGAGTTCCGTCTATAAAAGTAAAAATAAACAAAAAGTTTAGTATTTCTTAACTAAAGGCACACAAATATCATTATACATGAATTAGAGAAAAAAGCAATTGTTGTTCGTGAAATGTAACAATTTTCTTAAGTATTATTAATGATTTTATACTGTACTTTTCCATATGTTCGTATTATAATATCACATATGGATTAAGGATAAGAGGAGTTATACTAAATGAGCGATAAAGAACGACAAAAAGAAGAAAGATCATCAGACGAGATCGTAGAAGAAACTATGAAAGAAATCATGGAAAGCATTGCTGATTCAGAGGATGAAGAGACGCCGACAGTTTTGGGATCAGAGGAGGTTGCTGAGCTGAAAAAAGTGGCAGAACCGGAGGAAGAAGAACTTTCTGACGAAGAGACGGAGAGTGAGATTTTCTTCTTGAATGACGATGCGAGTTTTGACAAGGGGGTCAAAAAGCATGGCAAAAAGAAACGTGGTGGAATCATTATCGCAAGCATCTTAGGGGCAGTGGCTCTTGTCTATTTGGGATTTTCATTCTTCTTTATGAATCATTTCTATTTTGGAACGAAGATAAATGATGTCAGTTTTTCAGGAAAGACTGTGGAAGATGTAGAAAACTATATGAAGAAACAGGTGAGTGATTATACACTGACATTAAAAGAAAGAGATGGAAAGACCGAGACCATTCAGGGAAGTGCGATTGATCTGCAATACAAGAATGGAAAAGGTGTCGAAGAAGTAAAGGAGAATCAGAATCCATTTCTATGGTTTACGGCATTTTTTGGGAATGACAGTGCACAGGCTACGGTGGAAGTAAGCTATAATGAAGACAAGCTGAATCAGGCAATGGCATCGTTGGAATGTTTGAAAGAAGAGAACCAGACAGCGCCGGTTTCGGCACAGCCAGTTTTTAACGGGGAGCAGTTTGAGATTCAGGCGGAGACGCTTGGAACGCAGATTGATCAGGAAACATTTTCAAAAGTTTTGCATGATTATGTAGGACAATTTAGAGCAACATTAGATTTAGATAAAGAGAAGTGCTACGTCGCGCCGAAGTTTACTTCAGAATCAAAAGAAGTTATTTCTGCAAAAGACAGCATGAATAGTTATTTGAACGCTTCTATAACATATACGGTAGAACCGAAAACAGTTGTAGATAAATCTCTGATCTCACAGTGGATGACGGTAGATGAGAATATGAATGTTACATTCTCAGAAGATGCGATGGGAGCTTACATCGACGAATTGTGCAATCAGTATAACACGGCTGGAAAAGTCAGAACAATCACAACACCGACCGGAAAGACGGCACAGGTATCTGGAGGCGGATATGGGTGGAAGGTTGACAAAGACGGAGAATACGAGACTTTGGTGAATAATATTAAGTCCGGTGAAGCGGTAGAAAGAGAGCCAGTATATTCGCAGACAGCGGCATCCCACGGCGCACAGGATTTTGGAACGACATATTTGGAAGTAGATTTGACGACACAACATATGTGGTACATTGTGGATGGAGCTGTGAAGCTTGAGACGGATGTGGTGACCGGAATTCCGGTGCCGGAACGTGTGACACCACAGGGTACATATACTATTTTGGAGAAGATGAGAAACAAAACACTTCGCGGTGATAAAAAACCGGATGGAACTTATGAATATGAGACACCGGTAGAGTACTGGATGCGAGTGACATGGACGGGAATTGGTTTTCACGATGCAAAATGGCAGACAGCGTTTGGTGGAGAGCTCTATAAGACGAGAAAAGGTTCTCACGGCTGTATCAATATGCCGCCGGCTTTGGCAGGACAATTGTATGATATGCTTCAAGTGGGGTGTCCGGTCGTGATTCATTATTAAAAGTAAAGAGGTAAAGACATGTATAAATTATTAAAACGAGATGGACTCGCAAAACGAGGTGAGTTCCACACAGTGCATGGGGTCATTCAGACCCCTGTATTTATGAATGTAGGAACTGCGGCGGCAATCAAAGGCGCTGTATCTACAGAAGATTTACAAGGAATTAAGACACAGGTAGAGTTATCAAATACGTATCATCTGCATGTGAGACCCGGAGATCAAGTGGTGAAAAAATTAGGCGGTCTTCATAAATTTATGGTATGGGACAAGCCGATTCTGACAGATTCCGGTGGATTCCAGGTGTTTTCGCTTGCAGGACTCCGTAAGATTAAAGAAGAAGGTGTGTACTTTAATTCCCACATTGATGGAAAGAAAATCTTTATGGGACCGGAGGAAAGCATGCAGATTCAGTCCAATTTAGCCTCTACAATTGCGATGGCATTTGATGAGTGCCCTTCTAGTGTGGCGACGAGAGAATATATTCAAAATTCAGTGGAACGTACAACAAGATGGCTTGCAAGATGTAAAGCAGAGATGGCGAGATTAAATACGCTTCCGGATACGATCAACCAGCATCAGATGCTCTTTGGAATTAATCAAGGTGGGATTTATGAAGATATTCGTATTGAACATGCAAAAGAGATTGCAAAGATGGATCTGGATGGATATGCAGTCGGAGGACTTGCGGTAGGGGAATCCCATGAGGAGATGTATCGCATTTTGGAAGCGGTTGTTCCGTATCTTCCGATTGAAAAACCTACGTATCTGATGGGGGTAGGGACTCCGGCAAATATTTTGGAAGCGGTTGACAGAGGTGTTGACTTTTTTGACTGTGTATATCCGAGCCGAAACGGAAGACATGGACATGTATATACAAATCAGGGGAAATTAAACTTGTTCAATGCAAAATATGAGCTAGATGACACACCAATTGAAGAAGGCTGCCAATGTCCTGCGTGCCGCACATACAGCAGAGCGTACATCAGACATCTTTTGAAAGCAAAAGAGATGCTCGGAATGAGACTTTGCGTGCTGCACAATTTGTATTTCTATAACAATATGATGGAAGAGATCAGAGCTGCGATTGAAGCAGGACGCTATAAAGAATACAAAAGAGAAAAACTTGCAGGAATGGGAATTCAGGAAGTATAAAAAAATTATGAAATCTAAAAAAACACTTGATGTATGTCTATAGATTGTGTATGATGGTCGTAGTGTTTAAAAATAGTAGGAGGAAATAAGATGAATAATCCAATATTTTTGCTTATTTTTTATGCAGTAATTCTTGGGGGATTTTGGTTCTTACTGATGCGTCCACAGAAGAAAGAACAGAAGAGAATACAGTTGATGTTATCTGAACTGGCAGTAGGTGATACTGTGTTGACAACAAGTGGATTCTACGGAGTAATTATTGATATTACAGACGAGGATGTAATTGTAGAGTTTGGTAATAACAAGAACTGCCGTATTCCGATGCAGAAAGCAGCGATTACGCAGGTAGAAAAAGCAAATACAGAAGAATAAGCGAATGTAAAGAGAAGGGGTATCCTTCTCTTTTTTTGCGCTCGAAAACAGAGTACACTCTAAAAAAACACACTTTTCCGTATTAAAGGGTTGAAACGTGAATAAAAATACGATATGATTAGACCTATAAACTTTTGCAAGAGAAGGGAAGAGATATATGGAATTGAAAGTTGGAATTATCAAAGGGGATGGGATTGGTCCTGAAATTGTAGAAGAGGCAATGAAAGTATTAGATAAGGTCGGAGAAGTGTACGGCCATACATACAGATATAAAGAGTTATTGCTTGGAGGCGCCTCGATTGATGTACATGGGATCCCATTGACAGATGAGACTGTAGCGGAAGCAAAATCATGTGACGCTGTTTTGATGGGCTCTATCGGAGGAGATGCAAAAGTTTCACCGTGGTATCAGTTGGAACCAGACAGACGCCCGGAGGCAGGACTTTTAAAGATTCGAAAAGAATTGAATCTCTTTGCAAACTTAAGACCGGCAGTGCTGTATGATGAATTGAAAGGAGCATGCCCGTTAAAAGAAGAGATTACCGAGGGTGGATTTGATATGATGATCATGCGAGAACTAACCGGTGGACTGTATTTTGGAAATCGAAAGACGGAAGAGATAGATGGTGTTATGACCGCATGTGACGAACTTACCTACAATGAGAATGAGATTCGAAGAATTGCAAAGAGAGCATTTGAGATCGCGATGAAACGAAGAAAAAAAGTGATCAGTGTGGATAAAGCGAATGTCCTTGATTCTTCCAGATTATGGAGAAAGATTGTGGAGGAGGTTGCAAAAGAATATCCAGAAGTTGCTTTGGAACATATGCTTGTCGATAACTGTGCGATGCAGCTTGTAAAAGATCCAAAGCAGTTTGATGTGATTTTGACAGAAAACATGTTTGGAGACATCTTGTCCGATGAGGCAAGCATGGTGACAGGTTCGATCGGAATGCTTGCCTCGGCAAGTTTGAACGATACAAAGTTCGGTCTATATGAGCCAAGCGGCGGTTCGGCACCGGATATTGCAGGGAAAGGAATTGCCAATCCGATTGCCACAATACTGTCTGCGGCGATGATGTTAAGATTTTCGTTTGACTTAGATAAAGAGGCGGATGCAATTGAAAAAGCAGTCAGTCAGGCATTAAAAGATGGGTACCGCACCATCGATATCATGTCAGAAGGAAAAGAACAGGTTGGCACTGCGAGAATCGGTGATCTGATCTGTGAAAGAATTGCGTAACGAAGGGAGAGACAGATATGAGAAGTGATACAGTAACAAAAGGAATGCAGCAGGCACCGCACCGTTCGTTGTTCAATGCATTAGGATATACAGAAGAAGAGTTGGAAAAACCGTTAGTGGGAATCGTGTGTTCTTACAATGAGATTGTGCCGGGGCATATGAATCTTGACAAGATTGCCAATGCGGTAAAAATGGGTGTGGCAATGGCTGGTGGAACGCCTGTTATGTTTCCGGCAATTGCAGTCTGTGACGGAATTGCAATGGGGCATATCGGTATGAAATATTCTCTTGTTACAAGAGATCTGATCGCAGATTCCACGGAAGCGATGGCTATGGCACATCAGTTTGATGCGCTTGTCATGATTCCGAACTGTGATAAAAATGTACCGGGACTTTTGATGGCAGCAGCAAGAATCAATGTGCCGACGATTTTTGTGAGCGGAGGTCCGATGCTTGCGGGGAGAGTGAAGGGATGCAAGACAAGCCTTTCGAGTATGTTTGAGGCAGTTGGTTCCTATGCGGCGGGAACAATGACGGCAGAAGATGTACAGGAATTTGAGAGCAAAGCATGTCCGACTTGTGGTTCCTGCTCCGGAATGTACACGGCAAACAGTATGAACTGTCTGACGGAAGTGCTTGGTATGGGATTGAAAGGAAATGGAACGATTCCGGCAGTGTATTCCGAACGAATCCGCCTTGCAAAACACGCAGGAATGAAAGTGATGGAGCTGTGGGAGAAAGATATCAGGCCAAGAGATATTATGACAGAAAAGGCGATTTTGAATGCACTTACTGTGGATATGGCACTGGGCTGTTCGACAAACAGTATGTTACATCTTCCGGCGATCGCACATGAGATTGGAATGGATTTTGATATCACATTTGCAAATGAGATCAGTGCAAAGACCCCGAACCTCTGTCATCTCGCACCGGCAGGACACACGTATATGGAAGACCTGAACGAGGCAGGCGGTGTGTATGCAGTGATGAATGAGTTAAATAAAAAGAATCTTTTATATACAGAGTGTATGACAGTAACTGGAAAAACAGTTGGTGAGAATATTGAAGGCTGTGTCAACAAAGATCCGGATGTCATAAGACCAATTGAAAATCCATACAGTGAAACAGGTGGTCTTGCAGTACTCACAGGAAACCTTGCACCACATGGCGGCGTTGTAAAACGTTCGGCGGTTGTGGAAGAGATGATGGTACATGAAGGCCCGGCGAGAGTGTTTGACTGTGAGGAAGATGCGATTGCCGCAATCAAAAGCGGAAAAATTGTCGCAGGTGATGTGGTTGTCATTCGCTATGAGGGACCGAAAGGAGGACCTGGAATGAGAGAGATGCTCAATCCGACATCGGCAATTGCCGGTATGGGACTCGGATCCAGTGTGGCATTGATTACGGATGGGCGTTTCAGTGGCGCATCAAGAGGTGCATCCATCGGACACGTGTCTCCGGAAGCAGCAGTGGGAGGTCCAATTGCGTTAGTGGAAGAAGGCGATATCATTAAGATCAATATCCCGGAAAATAAAATAGAGCTGGCTGTTTCGGATGAGCTGCTTGCAAAAAGAAAAGCAGAGTGGAAACCAAGAAAACCAAAGGTTACAACAGGTTATTTGGCAAGATATGCGGCGCTGGTGACATCCGGAAACAGAGGAGCTGTATTAGAAATCCCAAGATAAAGAGAAGGAGAAAGACAGATGCAATTAACAGGAGCAGAAATCGTGATCGAATGTTTGAAAGAGCAGGGAGTGGATACTGTATTTGGGTATCCGGGAGGTGCGATTTTAAATGTATACGATGCGTTATATAAACATAGCGATGAGATTTGTCATATATTGACTTCCCACGAACAGGGAGCTGCACATGCAGCAGACGGATATGCAAGAGCAACCGGGAAAGTAGGTGTCTGCCTTGCAACAAGTGGACCGGGAGCTACGAATCTTGTGACCGGGATTGCGACGGCATATATGGATTCCATTCCAGTAGTGGCGATTACCTGTAACGTAGGTGTTTCCTTGCTTGGAAAAGATAGTTTTCAGGAAATAGATATCGCGGGCATTACGATGCCGATCACAAAGCACAATTATATTGTAAAAGACGTCGATAAATTGGCGGATACGATTCGAAAAGCGTTTTTGATTGCAAGGACAGGAAGACCGGGACCAGTTCTGATCGATATTCCGAAAGATGTGACTGCAAATCTGAGTGAATACCAAAAAGTAGAAATTGACGTTGCAGATATTCAGAGAAAGAAAATCGATGAAGATGAGATTGAAACGGCGGTGAAAATGATTCGGAGAGCCAAGAAACCATATATTTTTGTGGGTGGCGGAGCAGTTTTGTCAGGAGCAAGTGAGTCTTTAATAGAATTTGCACATAAAATTGATGCGCCTGTAGCGGATTCTCTGATGGGAAAAGGCGCATTTCCGGGAACAGATGAGCTGTATTCTGGAATGCTTGGAATGCATGGAACGAAAGCGTCAAATTTTGGAGTGAGCCGATGTGACCTTTTGGTTGTGGTCGGTGCAAGGTTCAGTGACCGTGTGACTGGAAATGCAAAGAAATTTGCACATCATGCGAAAATTCTGCAAATTGATATTGATCCGGCAGAAATAGATAAAAATATTCTCACAGATGCGAGTGTGACCGGAGATATCAAAGAAGTTCTGACAATCCTGAATGAAAAGGTGGAACAGCAAAGTCATGAGGAATGGAAACTGCAGATTGAGGAATATAAAGAGAAACATCCTCTGACGTATCATCCGGAAGGACTTACAGGACCGTATATTGTGGAAGAAATATACAGACAGACTAACGGAGATGCAATCATTACAACAGAAGTTGGACAGCATCAGATGTGGGCGGCACAATTTTATAAATACACAAAACCGAGAACGCTTTTAACTTCGGGAGGTCTTGGGACAATGGGCTATGGACTTGGCGCTTCGCTCGGAGCAAAGATGGGGATGCCGGACAAGACCGTGGTCAATATTGCAGGAGATGGATGTTTTCGAATGAATATGAATGAGATTGCAACAGCGGCAAGATACAATATTCCGATCATTCAAGTCGTGGTAAATAACCATGTACTTGGCATGGTGCGTCAGTGGCAGACGCTGTTTTATGAAAAGCGTTATTCTGCAACCGTGTTAAATGATGCGGTAGACTTTGTAAAATTGGCAGAAGCAATGGGGGCGGTCGGAATACGTGCGGGGACACGGGAAGAGTTTCAAAAAGCTTTCCAGAAGGCGCTGGCTATGGGGAGACCGGTTGTGATTGACTGCCAGATCGACAGTGATGAAAAAGTATGGCCGATGGTTGCGCCAGGGGCTGCGATCAGCGAGGCATTTAGTGAAGAAGATTTGGAAAAATAAAAATGAAGTGGAGGAATAAACAATGAGCAGAGTGTATAATTTTTCAGCAGGACCGGCAGTATTGCCAGAAAGTGTTCTAAAATCAGCAGCAGAAGAGATGTTAGATTACAAGGGATGCGGAATGTCGGTTATGGAGATGAGTCATAGATCGAAAGCATTTGAGGAGATTATCAAAACGGCGGAGTCGGATTTAAGAGAGCTCATGCATATTCCGGATAACTATAAAGTGCTGTTTTTGCAGGGAGGAGCTTCACAGCAGTTTGCGATGATTCCGATGAACTTGATGAAAAACAAGGTGGCGGACTACATCGTGACTGGACAATGGGCAAAAAAAGCATACCAGGAAGCAGCAAAATATGGTAAGGTCAATAAAATTGCTTCTTCAGAAGATAAAACATTTTCTTACATACCAGATTGTTCAGATCTTCCAATTTCAGAAGATGCGGACTATGTGTATATTTGTGAAAACAATACGATTTATGGAACCAAATTTAAGGAACTGCCAAATACAAAAGGAAAGACACTTGTAGCCGATGTATCATCCTGCTTTTTATCAGAGCCGGTAGATGTCAGCAAATATGGAATTATTTATGGTGGTGTACAAAAGAATATTGGACCTGCGGGTGTGGTTATTGTGATTATCCGTGAAGATTTGATTACAGAAGATGTGCTCCCGGGAACACCTACGATGCTCACATATAAGACACATGCTGATGCAGATTCTCTTTACAACACTCCGCCTGCTTATGGAATTTATATCTGTGGAAAAGTATTTCGGTGGCTGAAAGAGATGGGTGGTCTGGAAGCGATGAAAGAGAGAAATGAAAAGAAAGCAAAGATTCTTTACGATTTTCTTGATCAAAGTAAATTGTTCAAAGGAACAGTGGAAAAGAAAGATCGCTCTCTTATGAATGTGCCATTTGTGACAGGAAGTGACGAGTTAGATGCAAAATTTGTAAAAGAAGCAAAGGCGGCAGGACTTGAGAATTTAAAAGGTCACAGAAGTGTTGGAGGTATGAGAGCAAGTATCTATAATGCGATGCCGGAAGAAGGCGTTCAGGCACTGGTGGACTTTATGAAAAAATTTGAGGAGGAGAATTTGTAGATATGTATAAATTTCATTGTTTAAATCCAATCGCAGAAGTAGGCTTAAACCAGTTTACAGGTGAGTATGAAGCTGAAGGAAAGTTAGAAGGTGTAGACGCAGTGCTTGTGAGAAGTGCTGCAATGCATGATTTAGAATTTGATAAAGAGTTAAAAGTAATTGCACGTGCAGGAGCAGGCGTGAATAACATTCCACTTGACAGATGTGCAGAAGAAGGAATTGTTGTATTTAATACACCGGGAGCAAATGCAAATGGTGTGAAAGAACTTGTGATTGCAGGTATGTTGCTCGCATCCAGAGATATCATCGGGGGAATTAACTGGGTGCAGGAGCACGAAGAAGACGGTGATGTGGCAAAACATGCGGAGAAACAAAAAAAGGCATTTGCGGGCTGTGAATTGGAAGGAAAGAAACTTGGAGTGATCGGTCTTGGCGCAATTGGTGTTCTCGTTGCAAACGCAGCGGCTCATCTTGGTATGGATGTATACGGTTATGACCCTTATATTTCGGTAGATGCAGCCTGGAAATTATCAAGAAATATTTATCATGCAAAAACAGTGGATGAATTGTATAAAGAATGTGATTACATTACAATTCATGTTCCGGCACTGGAGAGCACAAAAGGAATGATCAATAAAGATGCGATCAGTTTGATGAAAAAAGATGTGGTTGTATTAAATTTCGCACGAGATGTGCTTGTGAACGAAGAAGATATGATCGACGCACTGGAAAGCGGAAAGGTGAAACGGTATGTCACAGATTTTCCGAATCCATTGGTAGCAGGTGTGAAAGGAACGATTGTAATTCCGCATTTGGGGGCATCTACAGAAGAATCGGAGGATAATTGTGCAAAGATGGCAGTAAAAGAAGTGATGGATTTCCTGGAAAACGGAAATATCAGAAACTCTGTCAATTATCCGAACTGCGATATGGGATACCGTGATGGAAAGACAAGAATCACGATTCTCCATCACAATGTACCGAATATGATTGGTCAGTTCACGACATTGCTTGCAGAAGCAGGAGTGAATATTTCTGACATGACAAATAAGAGTAAGAAAGAATACGCTTATACGATGATTGATATTGAAGGCAGATTGAACGAGGAAATTAAAGAAAAATTGGGCACGATCAAGGAGGTTTTAAGAGTTCGTGTGATTGAATAGGAAAAAGGTTGTAGGTTCAGAGATGAATTTGCAGCCTTTCTTTTTTTCAACAAAATTGTAGAAAAATTTAGCAAATATGTAACATTTTTTTAAGGGGTTCTTAAGGGCGGAAACGTTGCAATAAAAAAGAAAGTGGACTATAATAAATTTGCAAACAAAAGTAGGAGTATGAGTGATATGTTTAGGGAGAAAAGAGGAATAAGATACAGAAGAAGATGTAAGAAGATTACACCGTTCGCTATTTTAACAGTAATATTAATTTTTTTAATAGGAGGAATTTGGGGATTCAGAAAGAAACGGATTCCAGAAGTAATTTTAAAAGTACAGGATGTGTCCATGCTTCAGGATGAGGAGATTCCACAGATTCGGGCAAAAGCTTCCTGTAAAGAAGAAAAATATAATAAGAAGGAATTAGAAAAAGGATATACCATTCAGAATTTTTTGAAAGATTTGAATGCTGGAAAGGGATATGTTTTGACATATGACATTGACCAGACGAAAGAGGGAGATTATCCCATTACACTTTCTCTGGAGAATGATTTAGAGAAGAAAATTGAGCAGAATTGGAAAAAGAAACTGAAAATTCGGTTAGAAAATGGAACTTGTCAAGTTAAGAATAAATACGGTACATGGGAAGAAAAAAAGTTTAAAAAATGGGATGGTTCTTATGCAGTATCAGAATTTATTCGTTCCAAGGAAAAGATTTATTACATAGATGAGAATGGAGAGATGACAGTTGGATGGAAAGATATTGAGCATTTTCGATATTTTTTTGATGAAAAAGGAGTAATGATTACTGGATGGAAAGAGATGGAAGGGGCAACTTATTACTTTCAAGAAGATGGAAAGATGAGTGTTGGATGGGAGAAAATAGGAGAAGATACCTATTATTTTGACAAAGAAGGAAAGATGCTGACAGGCTCACAAAGGGTATTTCAGTTGGATTGTGTGTTTGGTGAAGATGGAAAGCTACAATCAAAAACAAGCAAAGTGAATCCAGAGAAACCAATGATTGCATTAACATTTGATGACGGACCGGGAAAATACACGGATTCTCTTTTGGATAAATTGGAGGAGTATGGTGCAAGGGCTACCTTCTTTATGGTTGGAACGAATGCAGCAAAGTATCCGGATACCATTAAGCGAATGGAGGAGATTGGATGCGAAATTGGTAATCATACGACGAATCATAAAAATCTGGTCAAATTAGATGATGCAAGTATCAAAGAAGAGATTCAGTCTACAGATGCAGCGATTGCGGCAGCAGTGGGACATGGAGCAAGTCTGTTGCGACCGCCGTTTGGCTCTTATAACGACAAGGTGAAGAGTTTGGCAGGAAAGCCGGTTATCATGTGGTCTTTAGATACGCTTGACTGGAAGAAAAAGGATGCAGCAGTGATTCGAGATTACGTTCTTGAGACAGTTAGCGATGGAGATGTGATTTTACTTCATGATATACATGACTTTTCCGTAAATGCGGCATTTGAGTTAATTCCAAAACTGATTGAACAAGGATATCAGCTGGTGACAGTGAGTGAGCTTGCAGAAGCAAGAGGAATCTCGCTGGAAAATGGAGTGCGTTATTCACAGTTTTATAAACAATAAAAAAAGCTTGTAAGTATGTTTGAGGTACTTACAAGCTTTTTGCTTAATTAGTGTTGGTCTTTTTGATGCTTTTCAAGCAATTTATGAATCTTATCGGTTGGATTCATGACAGAACCGATAGTAATGTCATGATTCAAAGAATCAATGATAAGTGCAAGGAATTTGCTCATGTCTGCCATAACAAAATATGGTTTTTCATATAATTCAGATGGAAGATATGTCAAGTTTGTTGTGATGACACGGTCGATGTAACCTTTTTCATAATAATCATCAAATTTTTCAAATCCATCTGTAAATAATCCAAAGGTCGTGCAGACAAATACGCGGTTAGCGCCGCGTTCTTTAATCTGTTTTGCAACATCTAACATACTTTCTCCGGAAGAAATCATATCATCGATAATGATTGCATTCTTTCCAGCAAGATCATCACCTAAAAATTCATGTGCCACGATTGGATTTTTTCCATTTACAATTGTAGAGTAGTCGCGACGTTTGTAGAACATACCCATATCTACGCCTAAGACATTTGAAAAATAAACGGCACGGTGCATAGCGCCTTCGTCCGGACTAATGATCATCAGATGATCCTTGTCCACTTTTAAATCCGGCTCTGCGCGGAGCAAAGCTTTCATAAATTGATATGGGGGTGTAAAATTATCAAATCCTTTAAGGGGAATTGCATTCTGGACACGTGGGTCATGCGCGTCAAATGTGATGATATTCGACACGCCCATTGCTGTAAGCTCTTCTAATGCAAAAGCACAGTCGAGAGATTCTCGCTTTGTTCGCTTGTGCTGGCGACTTTCGTATAGGAATGGCATGATGACATTGATACGGCGGGCTTTTCCGGTAGCGGCCGAGATAATACGCTTTAAATCCTGATAATGGTCATCTGGTGACATGTGATTTTTATGTCCGTTTACAGAATAGGTTAGACTGTAGTTGCACACATCCACCATGATAAACAAATCTGTACCACGAATAGATTCGCGAAGAATTCCTTTCGCTTCACCCGAACCAAAGCGAGGGCAGGCGCTATCTACTAAATAATTTTGTAAGCGGTAATTCGCAATTGAAGCAGAATCCGGCCATTGTTCAACTGCATTCTGGCGAAAGGAAACGATGTAGTCATTTACTTTTTGACCAAGTTCTTTGCAACTATCCAATGCGGCTATTTTAAGAGGAGCAATTGGAAGTGCTTTTTCTAATAATGTGATATTTGCCATAGGGGCCTCCATAAAATAAATTCTTTTAACATACCCATATTAGCAAAAAAAATCATTTGCTTCAAGAATTTCATGTGGAAATTGCTTTTTTTTGAAAAATTTAGTATGATAGAGGTTAGAATTAGTATAAATAGTAATTAATAGGAGAAAAAATATGAGTAAACCAATTGTAGCGATAGTCGGAAGACCGAATGTAGGGAAGTCGACATTATTCAATGCACTGGCGGGAGAGATGATTTCCATCGTGAAAGACACGCCGGGTGTGACAAGAGATAGAATCTATGCAGAAGTAACGTGGCTTGATAAGGAATTTACAATGATTGATACCGGAGGAATTGAACCTGACAGCAAAGATATTATTTTATCGCAGATGAGAGAACAGGCTCAGATTGCTATTGATACGGCTGATGTCATTGTTTTCATTACGGATGTAAGACAGGGGCTTGTAGATGCAGATTCCAAGGTTGCAGATATGTTAAGACGCTCTGGAAAGCCGGTTGTGCTTGTTGTCAATAAAGTGGACAGCTTCCAGAAGCTTATGCCGGATGTGTACGAGTTTTATAATTTAGGAATCGGTGATCCTATCCCGATTTCGGCAGCATCCAGACTTGGTATCGGCGATATGCTTGATGAAGTAGTCAAATTCTTCCCGGAGGGGAATGCGACGGAAGAAGAGGATGAAAGACCAAGAATTGCAATTGTGGGCAAACCAAATGTTGGAAAATCTTCTATTGTCAATAAACTGCTTGGTGAGAACCGTGTGATTGTATCTGATGTTGCAGGCACGACACGTGACGCTATTGATACCGCAATCAAATACCATGGAAAAGAATATGTGTTTATTGATACAGCAGGTCTGCGAAGAAAGAATAAGATTAAAGAGGAACTAGAGCGATATAGTATCATTCGTACTGTGACAGCGGTGGAACGTGCCGACGTTGTCTTGATGGTAATCGATGCGGTGGAAGGTATCACAGAGCAGGATGCCAAGATAGCAGGGATTGCCCATGAAAGAGGGAAAGGCATCATTATTGTTGTCAACAAATGGGATGCCATCGAGAAACATGATAAGACGATGTACGAGTATGAGAAAAAGATTCGGCAGACATTGGCATATATGCCGTATGCAGAGATCATGTATGTGTCAGCAGCAACCGGACAGCGGCTGAACAAGCTTTATGAGATGATCGATGTCGTGATGGAGAATCAGACACTTCGTGTCGCGACAGGTGTTCTCAATGAGATTATGGCAGAGGCAGTTGCGATGCAGCAGCCGCCGTCGGACAAAGGAAAGCGCTTGAAATTGTACTATATCACACAGGTAGCGGTAAAGCCGCCGACATTTGTTATCTTTGTGAATGATAAGGAACTGATGCACTTTTCATATACAAGATATCTGGAGAATAAAATCAGAGAGGCGTTTGGCTTTAAGGGAACTTCACTGAAATTTTTCATCCGCGAGCGAAAGGAAAAGGAGCGTTAGTAGTATGGAACGTTTGATTTGTGTTGTAATCGGATATCTTTTTGGTTTGTTTCAGACAGGGTACTTTTATGGAAAATTAAAACACATTGACATCAGACAACATGGGAGCGGCAATGCCGGGACGACAAACGCTCTCAGAACATTAGGATGGACGGCGGGGGCAATTACCTTTTTGGGAGATTGTCTGAAATGTGTGGCGGCAGTGGCTGTTGTGTATTGGTTGTATGGCTCTACACATGATAATATTAGCCTGCTTGCAATGTATGCAGGGATGGGCGCTGTACTTGGACACAATTTCCCGTTTTATTTGAAATTCAAAGGGGGAAAAGGAATTGCGGCAACAGCAGGGTTGATTCTTGCTACGAATCCGATTATGATGCTGATTGCGGCTATTGTATTTATTTTGGTTGTGGCAGTGACCCGATACGTTTCGCTGGGGTCACTGATTCTAGTGGTATTGTTTTTGGCTGAAGTGATTGTGTATGGTCAGATGGGAGGATTTTCTCTGGCACAGCCAGAATTATATGAAATGTATGTGATTGCATTTGTTTTGATGCTGATGGCATTTTACAGACATCGTGCGAACATCAAGCGTCTTTTGAACGGGACAGAAAATAAATTTGGAGCAGGCAGGAAAACGAAATAGAGGCAGGAGGATATGGCATGGCAAAAGCAGGCATCATGGGAGCCGGAAGTTGGGGAACAGCGTTGGCGTTATTACTGTATAAAAATGGACACGAGGTCACTTTGTGGTCTATCAACCGTGATGAGGTAGAGGAATTAAAAAAAGAAAGAGAACATAAGAGTAAACTGCCGGGGGTGAAGATTCCGGAAGATTTGAGGATTACAAACAGTATGGAAGAAGCTGTTGCAGGGAAGGATTTTGTTGTTCTTGCAGTACCTTCACCATTTATCCGAAGCACAGCGAGAAATATGAGACCGTATGTGGTTAAACATCAAAAGCTTGTCAATGTAGCAAAAGGAATTGAGGAGACAACGCTTAAGACGCTTTCGGAACAGATTGAGGAAGAACTTCCGATGGCGGATGTGGCTGTGTTATCAGGACCAAGTCATGCGGAGGAAGTGGGCAGAGGACTTCCGACAACATGTGTTGTAGGTGCGAAGACAAAAGAGACAGCAGAGTATCTTCAGAAGATGTTTATGAACGAAACGTTCCGTGTGTATACAAGCCCGGATATTCTCGGAATAGAGGTAGGTGGATCACTGAAAAATGTCATTGCACTTGCGGCTGGAATTGCAGATGGTCTCGGATACGGTGACAATACAAAAGCGGCGCTCATTACTCGCGGAATTGCGGAAATTGGAAGACTTGGAATTCAAATGGGTGGGAAGATGGAAAGCTTTACCGGACTTACCGGAATTGGAGATCTGATCGTAACTTGCGCAAGTGTACACAGCCGGAACCGAAAAGCCGGATACCTGATCGGACAGGGAAAGACGATGCAGGAAGCAATGGACGAAGTAAAAATGGTTGTGGAAGGTGTTTATTCTGCAAAGGCAGCAATGAAACTTGCAGAGAAATATGAGGTGTCCATGCCTATCATTGAACAGGTGAATCAGGTGCTTTTTGAGGGGAAAAATCCTGCAAAAGCAGTGAATGAACTGATGATGAGAGATGGAAAAATTGAACACAGTGATCTTCCGTGGGAGTAAAAGGAATTAAAAACAAGAGAATATAGTACATATTGGATTGTTTTACTGCATACACTGTACAAGTGAATAGCAGGAGGGATTTTATGGAAGTATTCGACGTTTATAAAGATATACAGGCAAGGACAAATGGAGAAATTTATCTCGGGGTAGTAGGTCCGGTGCGAACCGGAAAATCGACTTTTATCAAACGATTTATGGACTTGTTAGTTTTGCCGAAAATGGAAGATGAACACGATAGAGAACGAACAAGAGATGAACTGCCGCAGTCTGCATCCGGAAAAACGATTATGACAACAGAACCAAAATTTGTGCCGAAAGAGGCAGCGGAAATCCGGCTTATGGACGATGTGACAGTGAAAATACGTCTGATTGATTGTGTTGGATATATGGTAAAAGGTGCGGCGGGACATATGGAAAACGAGGAGGAGCGCCAGGTGAAAACTCCGTGGTTTGACTACGAGATTCCATTTACAAAAGCGGCGAGTATCGGAACGCAGAAAGTGATTCATGATCACGCAACAATTGGAATTGTGATCACGACAGACGGAACGATCTGTGATCTGAAGCGAGAGGATTATTTGGAGGCGGAGGATAAGACGATTCGGGAATTACAGTCGATCGGGAAACCATTTGTCGTGCTTGTTAATTCTCAGAAGCCTTATGCACAGACTGCAAAAGAGGTGACAGATCGCATTAAAGAAAAGTATGGAGTCACAGCGATGGCAATCAATTGTGAGCAGCTCAGAGAAGAAGATGTTCACCGAATTATGGAACAGGTGTTGTTTGAATTTCCTATTTCGGAAGTGGAATTTTATATTCCAAAGTGGGTGGAAATGCTATCAAGGGAGCATAAGATCAAAGCAGATTTGCTTTTGCATATCAAAAATATGATGAAGGGATTTTCGATGATTAAAGATGCAGTCAGAGGAATTGAAAGACCGGATAGCATATACATAAAAGAGATGAAGGTAGATGATGTGGAGTTGGATACCGGATGCGTAAAAGTACGGATTCAGGTGGCAGATAATTATTACTATGAGATGTTAAGTGAACTGACTGGAACCTCGATTGAAGGAGAATATGAACTGATCCGTACGATGAAGGAGATGGCGGCTCTTCGCAAAGAATATGAAAGCGTAAAAGATGCGATGGAATCGGTAAAAATGAAGGGTTATGGCGTGGTGAGTCCTAGAAAAGAAGAAATCCAATTGGAGGAACCGGTTATTATCAAGCAGGGGAATAAATATGGTGTGAAAATTCATTCCGAAGCACCGTCGATTCATATGATCCGGGCAAATATAGAGACAGAAATTGCACCGATTGTGGGCAGTGAGCAGCAGGCAAATGATTTGGTTAATTATATCAAAGATGCAAGTGCAACAGAGGAAGGTGTGTGGGGAACCAATATTTTTGGAAAATCCATTGAAGAGCTTGTGACGGATGGTATGCGCAATAAGATTGTTGCAATCAACGATGAGAGCCAATCGAAATTGCAGGATACAATGCAGAAAATTGTCAACGACAGCAATGGAGGTATGGTTTGCATTATCATTTGAGATAAAGCTCTTGACGTTTGCAGCAATAAAAGTAAAAAAACACACTTAAAGACGGGGGAAAAAAAGTTTTCTCCCGTCTTTAAGTGTGTTATACTATAAAAACAGGAGGATGAAAAAATGATTCGTTTTAATTGTGATTATAATGAGGGAGCACACCCTCGTATTTTAGAAGAACTTGTAAAGACAAATATGGAGCAGACACCGGGGTACGGTGAAGATCCATACTGTGAAAAGGCAGCAAAAGTAATCAAGGATTTGTGTAAAAAGGAAGATGCAGCAGTGCATTTTCTTGTGGGAGGCACACAGGCAAATCTGACGGTGATCTCCTCCATTCTTCGCCCGCATCAGGCAGTAATTTGTGTGGAGGAAGGTCATATTAATGTGCATGAGACAGGGGCTATTGAGGCGTGTGGACACAAGGTGATGACGATTCAGGGAAAAGATGGAAAGATTGACGCAGAACAGATTAAAGAAGTATGTACACAGCACTGGTCCGACAGTTCACATGAACATATGACACAGCCGAAGCTTGTGTATATTTCCAACCCGACGGAACTTGGAACGATGTACAGCAAGGCGGAATTGGAAGCGATACGAAACATGTGTAATGAATGTGGACTATATTTGTTTTTAGACGGAGCAAGACTTGGATATGGGCTGATGGCAGAAGAAAATGATCTGACATTGGAAGTATTGGCGGAGAACTGTGATGTGTTTTACATCGGAGGAACGAAAGTGGGAGCATTGTTCGGAGAAGCAGTTGTTATCTGCAATAAAGCGCTTCAGGAGGATTTTAGATATCTGATCAAGCAGAAGGGTGGTATGCTTGCAAAGGGAAGATTGCTGGGAATCCAGTTTTTAGAACTTTTAAAAGATGGCTTGTATTTTGAAATCGCAGGGCATGCAATCCAAATGGCAATGCTCCTGAAGAAAGGACTTGAGGAAGCCGGATATTCATTTTTCATCGACAGCGCAACTAACCAGCAGTTCGTGATTGTGCCTGATGAAAAATTGGAACACCTGAAAGAAAAATATGCGTATACATATCAGCAGCGATATGATGCGACATCCAGCGTGATTCGTCTTTGCACAAGCTGGGCGACAAAAGAGGAAGATGTTTATCAATTACTAGAGGATATGAGGTAGGGAGACAAAAGATGCGTGAAAAGATGACACATTTTGATGAAAAAGGAAATGCAGTGATGGTAGATGTCTCAGAAAAAGAGGTGACATCAAGAGTCGCGGTGGCGTCTGGAAAGATACGTGTCAATGTAAAGGTGATGGAGGCGGTTAAAAACGGTACTTCCAAAAAGGGAGATGTGCTTGGAGTGGCACGTGTGGCGGGAATTATGGCGGTCAAGCAGACAGCAAATCTGATTCCGATGTGCCATACACTTTTGATCAGTAAATGTGAGATTGCCTATGAGATTTTAGAAGATACTTTGGAAATTTTGGCAAGATGCACTGTGAAAGTAGAAGGGAAGACTGGAGTTGAGATGGAGGCGCTGACAGGAGTAAGTGTTGCGTTGTTGACGATTTATGATATGTGCAAGGCAATTGATCGTACCATGGAATTATCAGAGATACATTTGGAAGAAAAAAAAGGCGGAAAAAGCGGACATTTTAGGAGGGAAATTGTATGAGAGTTGCAATTATAACAGCTAGTACATTAGGATATAAAGGGAAAAGAGAAGATAAGAGTGGACCATACATAAAAAAGGTAGTGGAAAATGCAGGGTTTGAGGTGAAGGTGATGAAAGTACTTCCGGATGACCGCAGAATTTTGGGAGAAGTGATGAAACGGCTGGCAGATAGCAATATTGTAGACTTAATCATCACAACAGGCGGAACCGGATTTTCAGAAAGCGACGTGACACCGGAGACAACGCTGGATATTGTAGAGAGACAGGTGCCTGGAATACCGGAGGCAATGCGCGCCTACAGTATGCAGTTTACAAAACGAGCAATGCTGTCAAGAGCGGCGGCGGGGATTCGTAAACAGACGTTGATCGTAAACTTTCCAGGAAGTCCGAAAGCACTCAAAGAATCACTCAAATATATTTTGCCGGAATTGGTGCACGGTGTAGAAATTTTACAGGGAATTGCCAAAGAGTGTGCAGTCCCAGAGGAAGCGTAAAAGATGAAAAAGATTGAGACAAAAGATGCGGTAGGTCATGTGATCTGTCATGATATTACAATCATTGTAAAAGATCAGATTAAAGATATTGCATTTCGAAAAGGGCATATTGTGCGGGAAGAAGATATTCCCCAATTGTTATCTATCGGAAAAGACCATCTTTATGTGTGGGAGAAAGAAGAGGGAATGCTGCACGAGAATGAGGCGGCAGAGATTCTGGCATCTGTATGCGAAAGTGCATATATGAAGCGGAGTCCGGTAAAAGAAGGAAAGATTGAGTTGTCGGCAACACAGAGAGGACTTTTTCAAATTGATTTGGAAAAGCTTTGTGCCATCAATGAGCTGGAAGATATCATGATTGCATCCAGACATCATAACCAGCCGGTGAATGTCGGGGATAAACTGGTTGGGACAAGAGTGATTCCGCTGGTCATTTCGGAAGAGAAGATGAAGCAAGTTAAAGAAATCGGTGGCAAAGAGCCATTGTTTCGGGTTTTACCATATAAGCGAAAAACAGCCGGAGTGGTGACAACTGGAAATGAAGTGTATTATGGGCGGATACAGGACACATTTACTCCGGTTATTCGAGAAAAATTGAGAGCATATGATGTGGAAGTATTGGTTCATAAAACCGTACCGGATAAAAAAGAAAAGATTGTAGAAGCAATTCGGGAGATAAAAGGCAAAGGAGTAGATCTGGTACTTTGTACCGGAGGAATGAGTGTCGATCCGGATGATATGACACCGAGTGCAATCAAAGAAAGTGGAGCGCAGATTATTTCTTACGGGGCTCCGGTTCTTCCGGGGGCGATGTTCCTGCTCGGCTATTTTTCGGATGGAACACCAGTTATGGGACTGCCGGGATGCGTGATGTATGCGAAAGCGACCATTTTTGATTTGCTTCTTCCACGGATACTTGCAGATGTACCGGTTACGAAGAAGGATTTGGCAAGGATGGGAGCAGGAGGATTATGTCTTGGCTGCGATATCTGTACGTATCCTAACTGTGGATTTGGAAAAGGAGTATAGACATTTATGGGAGTTGTGAGAGCTGTTTGCATCAGTGAAAAGAAAGGAACAGAAAAGCAAAATGTACATAGAGCAAAGCTGGTTGCGGATTTTGGTCTGAAAGGAGATGCGCATGCAGGCAATTGGCATAGACAGGTGAGTCTGTTGTCTTATGAGCAGATAGAAGCGTTTCGGCAAAGAGGGGCACAGATAGAATTCGGTGCGTTTGGAGAGAATCTTGTCGTAGAGGGATTTGATTTTAAAACCCTTCCGATTGGAACGAGATTTCGCTGCAACGATGTGATTCTTGAGATGACGCAGATAGGAAAGGAATGTCATCACGGGTGCAGGATTTTTCAGACGATGGGAGACTGCATCATGCCAAGAGAAGGTGTGTTTGCAGTTGTACTTTACGGCGGGGAGATTTCAGAGGGTGACTGTATAGAGCTTTTGACAGATAAGGAGGAGTAAATGAAAATCACATATATTTCACACAGTGGGTTTGCGGTGGAACTGGAGAACTATATTTTTCTGTTTGACTATTACAAAGGGGAGATACCAAAGTTTGATCCGGGGAAAGGCATAGTTGTATTTGCAAGCCATGTCCATCACGATCATTACGTAGAAGAAATTTTTGAATTGAGAGAACAATATTCGGATGTGCACTATGTTCTGTCTTCGGATATTCGAAGGTCAGCGAAAAAATTTCTGGAAGAAAAGCAAATCGAAGCTCAGGTCTCTTTCTTGGGAATCCATCAGGAACTTGAACTAGGAGAGGTACGGATTCAGACTTTGAAGTCAACAGATGCAGGTGTTGCTTTTTTGGTAGAGTGTGAAGGAAGAACAATTTACCATGCAGGAGATCTGAACTGGTGGCATTGGGAAGGAGAGCCGGATTCGTATAATGAACATATGAAGACGGCGTATCTGAAGGAAATTGAAAAATTGAAGGACACACCGATCGATGTGGCATTTGTGCCCGTAGATCCAAGACTTGGTGAGCAGTATTATTATGGAATAGATGGATTTGCAAAACGGGTGGATGCAAAAGCATTGATTCCGATGCATTGCTGGGGTGACTATACAGTTTGTGAAAAACTGATGCATCAGGAGGAGACAAAAGAGTATCGCGAGCGGATTTATCCGATCACAAAAGAAGGAGAGGAAATATGTCTCAAGATATCATAATCGTAGCAGGATTGTTCACTGTGCTTGCCGGCATCTGGGTGGTGAACATGGTAAGCCGTAAAAATCGGATGGCGTATATACAGACAATGCTGAAAGAAGAGTGGGGCAGTGGACATCCAAAAGAATATACATATGAGGAATTTGAATGGATTTCACATTATTACAAGAACCGACAGGAGAGAAGATGTGCCAAAGGGGCGTTTATCGATGATATCACATGGAATGATCTAGAGATGGATGATGTCTTCTTAAAGTTAAATCATACTTATTCTAATATTGGCGAGGACTATTTGTATGATCTTTTGAGGAGACCACAAACGGAGGAATCTGTGCTGAGAGAGCGAGAGCGTCTGATTACTTATTTTGCAGAGCATGAAAAAGAGCGCAGAGTTTTTCAGACCAAATTCTATGAAATTGGGAAATTATTAAAAGTTCCGGTCAGTGATTATATTTACCGTTTATCTGAAGTGAAAAAGAAAAGCAACACACCGCACTATCTGGCAATTGGAGGGATTTTTGCCGCCATTGTTTTGGCAATTTTCAACATCACTGTCGGAGTGATTGCGTTACTTGTGGTGATGGGTGTAAATATCAACAGTTATTATAAAGAGAAGAAAGAAATCGAGGCGTATATCAGTACATTTTCTTATATCATGAAACTGCTTGATATCAGCGATCAGTTTGAACATGTTGATATTCCTGAAGTGGAACAATATGTGCAGGAGATTATCAAAGCAAAGAAACAGTTTGGCAAGTTCAAAAAGGGTTCCTCTCTGGTGGTGTCCGGACGGCATATGGGAGCATCTGTTACAGAATCCATTATGGATTATTTCCGTATGCTGTTTCATGTGGATTTAATTAAATTCAATTCGATGCTGGAAGAGTTTCAAAAAAATTTGGATGCGATTGAGTGTATGATGGAAAATCTTGGACTTTTGGACAGTATGATTGCAATCGCCTCTTATCGGGAGTCATTGTCATATTATTGTGTGCCGGAACTTGTGAAGCAGGAAAAGGCATTTTTAGAAAGTGAAGACATGTATCATCCTATGCTTGAGAATCCGGTTGCAAATACGATCAAAGAAGAACGAGGCGTGTTAGTGACGGGCTCCAATGCATCTGGAAAATCAACATTTTTAAAAACAGTGGCAATCAGTGCGGTTTTTGCACAGACGATCCACACCTGCCCGGCAAGACAGTATCGCGCCTGCTATTTTCAGATTTATTCATCTATGGCGCTCAAAGATAATCTTCAGGGAAATGAGAGCTACTACATTGTGGAAATCAAATCTTTAAAAAGAATCTTGAACCGCGTAGAAGAGAAGACACCGCTCTTATGTTTTGTGGATGAGGTGCTTCGGGGAACGAATACGATTGAGCGTATTTCAGCATCGGCTCAGATTTTAAAGAGTCTGGCAAAAGTGCATGTAATGTGTTTTGCGGCAACACATGATATTGAGTTGACACATCTTTTGGAAGAGTTTTATAGTAATTATCATTTTCAGGAAGAGGTAAAAGAAAATGATATTTTGTTTAATTATATGTTGTACAGAGGAAGGGCGGTATCCAGAAATGCTATTAAGCTGCTTGGGATTATCGGATATGACGGGGAAATTATCAAAGAGGCTGAGAAGACGGCAGAGAATTTTGTAAATACCGGAATATGGAGTTTATAGAGAAAGTGAGAGCGATATGAAAGTAAAGATTTATACAGATGGTGCAGCACGAGGAAACCCGGATGGACCGGGAGGATACGGCACTGTGTTGGAATTTATAGATTCAAAAGGGCAGCTTCATACAAAAGAGTTGTCCTGCGGATATAAGAAGACGACGAACAACCGTATGGAATTGATGGCGGTGATCGCAGGGCTGGAGGCGTTGAACCGTCCCTGTGAGATTGAGTTATATTCGGATTCAAAATATGTGGTCGATGCATTTAATCAGCACTGGATTGATGGCTGGCTGAAAAAAGGCTGGAAACGCGGAAAAAACGAACCGGTCAAAAATGTGGATTTGTGGAAACGATTATTGAAGGCGAAAGAACCGCATCAGATTACGTTTATTTGGGTAAAAGGACATGATGGACATCCACAGAATGAACGCTGTGATACACTTGCAACGACAGCGGCGGATGGTGGAAATCTTTTGGATGATGTAATCGGGGAACACGACAAACGCATGAGTAAATAAATTGTGAACACCCCTTTTTTCTGATAAACTGAGGTGACCCCCAAAAGTTAGACTTTCAAGCGTAGCAGTTTTAATGGCTGCTACGCTGTTTTTACTTTCTTTATAGGAAACTTCTCATTTTGTCAGAAATAGTGTATAATGTATAAGAAATAA
>MJGMH1__coassemble_1859_pt1 | contig 90451 bp, 93 predicted proteins | sample MJGMH1__metabat2_high_PE_009 | metagenome-assembled genome bin MJGMH1 | reverse complement strand
TTTGACCGCCGATAAAAAATCAAAAAAATTTACACACTTTACTTGACAAACTCATATATTTGCTTCGGTAAACCTCAGGCAGCGAAACATTGCTCCAATTCCTGTCGCTATTGCCAGAATAACTATTGTGACACCAATCCCTTTCCAACTGTCATTCTGACGTTTTCCCCCTTGTTCTCCCATACACCCCTCCTATTAGATTGTAATTTATACACATAATACCATACTATCAGTGAAATATCCAGCCAATCCCTGTTGCCACCGAAAGCAGCAGAAGTGTAATCATAAAAGAACCCGATTTTTCCAATTTCTCTTTCATAAATATCTCTTTTCCTCTCTTTCCTTCTTATCATACCAAATAAAAAGATACGATGCACCCCTTTTTTGTATGCATCGTATCCTTTTCTAATATTAGAAACTATAACACTCTATTCTTATTTAAAATATTTCACACCAGATTCAAAGACCTTTAAATCCTGTTCTCCGTAAATATTGATTGCAACAGAATCTCCGCGGCGTTCTGAGTGTGCCATCTTTCCTAACACTCGTCCATCCGGACTTGTGATACCTTCGATTGCTCTGTAAGAGTCATTTGGATTCCACTCTTCATCCATTGTGATTGTTCCATTCAGATCACAATACTGTGTTGCAACCTGTCCGTTTGCGAATAATTCATTCAACACTTCTTCTGATGCAACAAAACGTCCTTCTCCATGAGATGCCGGGTTTGTATAAACTCCGCCAAGCTCAGCTCCCTGCAGCCAAGGTGATTTGTTTGTCACAACTTTTGTATATACCATTTTCGAAATATGACGTCCGATTGTATTGTAAGTAAGTGTCGGAGATGCTGCTGTCTGTCCACATACTTTTCCGTATGGAACCAATCCTAACTTGATCAACGCCTGGAATCCGTTACAGATACCAAGTGCAAGACCGTCACGTTCGTTCAATAATTTTTCCACCGCTTCTTTCAGCTTCGCATTCTGGAATGCAGTCGCAAAGAATTTTGCAGAACCATCTGGTTCGTCTCCTGCACTGAATCCACCTGGGAACATGATCATCTGCGCCTGTGCGATTGCTTTTTCAAACTCAGCAACAGAATCACGAATATCTGCCGCATCCAAATTCTTAAACACTTTTGTAATTACTTTCGCTCCGGCACGTTCAAATGCTTTTGCACTGTCATACTCACAGTTTGTTCCTGGGAATACAGGAATAAATACAGTTGGCTGTCCAATCTTATGGCTGCAGATATGGATGCTGTCTGTGTTGAACAGTTGTTCTTGCACAGCTTTCGCCTTCGTCTGTCCTGAAACAGTTGGGAATACTTTTTCAAGCGGAGCTTTCCATGTATCAACTGCTTCTTTCAATTCGATTGTCACGTCACCATATTCAATTTCTGCTTTTTCTGTCACTTCACCGATGACCGTATATGTAATTGCAAGCTCTGATACTTTTTCTGCCAGTACTTCTGCAATGATATCAGCAAATGCAGGTGCAAACAGATCTCTCTTGTCCACATTGCTTTCAATCTTCACACCCATACCGTTACCAAATGCCATCTTGCTGACAGCTGCTGCAATACCGTGTCTGTCTAATACGTAAGCGGATACGATGTTTCCGTTTTGGATAGCCTCTCTGAATTTACCATACTGATCCATTACCTGAGCATATACCGGAAGATCATACTGATCCTTTTCCACACGAAGCCATATTAACTTGTTACCTGCTTTTTTTAATTCCGGTGTGATGATGTCTTTCTTCTCTGCCACATCCACTGCAAATGATACAAGTGTCGGAGGCACGTCTATATCCTGGAACGTTCCTGACATACTGTCTTTTCCACCGATAGATGGAAGTCCTAGTCCAAGCTGTACATCATATGCTCCAAGAAGCGCTGCAAATGGCTGGCTCCATCTTGACGGATCTGCTGTCATTCTGCAGAAATATTCCTGGAATGTAAGACGAATCTTACTGTAATCTCCACCGTTTGCCACAATTTTCGCCACAGATTCAAGCACTGCGTAAACTGCACCATGATATGGACTCCAGCTTGACAGATACGGGTCAAATCCATAACTCATCATAGTCACTGTATCGCATTTTCCGGTCAATACCGGTAATTTTGCAACCATAGCCTGTGTCTCTGTCATCTGATATTTTCCACCGTGCGGCATAAATACAGAGCCCGCCCCGATAGAACCGTCAAACATCTCCACAAGACCTTTCTGAGAACATACATTTAAGTCTTTTAAGGTATCCAACCATTTTTCTTTTACATCATCGACATCCTCTTTCACAAGAATACTGTCTTCTCTGTTCGGAATGCCAACTGCCACTGTTGTCTCCTGATGTGCACCGTTTGTATCAAGGAATGCGCGGGAAATATTAACAATCTCTTTTCCTCGCCATGACAATACTAATCTTGGAGTCTCTGTCACAACAGCCACTTCTACAGCCTCTAAGTTCTCTTCTTTTGCATATGCCAAAAATTGCTCTACATCTTTCGGATCAACGACAACAGCCATACGCTCCTGTGATTCAGAGATCGCAATCTCTGTTCCGTCAAGACCTGCATATTTTTTCGGCACCTTATCTAAATTCACCCGAAGTCCATCTGCCAGCTCACCAATTGCAACAGACACACCACCGGCACCAAAGTCATTACACTTTTTAATTAATTTGCTTACTTCTTCTCTTCTGAACAGGCGCTGAATTTTACGTTCTGTCGGTGGATTTCCTTTTTGAACTTCTGCTCCACATGTCTCAATAGACTCTTCTGTATGTACTTTAGAAGAACCTGTTGCTCCACCACAGCCGTCGCGTCCTGTACGTCCACCCAATAAGATAATGATATCTCCCGGATCCGATGTCTCTCTGATAACCGCTCTTCTTGGCGCCGCACCTAAAACAGCACCGATCTCCATACGTTTTGCTACATAATCTGGATGATAAATCTCTTTTACTGCACCGGTTGCAAGACCAATCTGATTACCATAAGAGCTGTATCCATGTGCTGCTCCTGTCACCAGTTTCTTCTGTGGCAATTTTCCTTTCATTGTCTCTTTTACGGACACAGTCGGATCTGCTGCACCGGTCACACGCATTGCCTGATATACATAAGTACGTCCTGACAATGGGTCACGGATTGCTCCACCAAGGCAAGTAGCTGCTCCACCAAACGGTTCGATCTCTGTCGGATGGTTGTGTGTCTCATTTTTGAAGTTCACAAGCCATTCTTCTTCCACGCCGTCAACGACTACCGGAACAACGATACTGCACGCGTTGATCTCATCAGACTCTTCCTGATCTTCTAACTTTCCTTCACGTTTTAATTTGCGCATTGCCATAAGTGCAAGATCCATCAGGCATACGAATTTATCTTCTCTTCCTGAAAAAATCTCACTGTGTGTGTTCAAATAATGTTTGTATGCATTGACGATTGGTTCCTTGTAATCGCCTTCCCCAAAACTTACTTCTTTTAATTCTGTAGAGAATGTTGTATGACGGCAGTGGTCAGACCAGTATGTATCCAACACACGGATCTCTGTCATAGAAGGATCTCTCTTTTCTTCTCCCTTGAAATAGTTCTGAATATGAAGAAAATCTTTGAATGTCATGGCAAGTCCTAAAGAATCATATAATTCTTTTAACTTGTCCTCTTCCATATCTTTAAAACCGTCAAAGATTTTTACATCTTCTGGCTCCTCAAACTGTGTAATCAATGTCTCTGGCTTTTCCATACCAGTCTCTCTGGAATCTACCGGATTGATGCAGTGCGCTTTGATTGCGGCAAATTCTTCATCTGTAATCGCACCTTCAATGACATAAGTCGTTGCTGACTTGATTACCGGCATCTCGTCTTCTTTGATGAACTGCACACACTGCACTGCAGAATCTGCACGCTGATCAAACTGCCCCGGCAAATATTCCACCGAGAAAATTCTGCTTCCCTCTTTCACTTCAAATTCTTCTTTATATAAAATGTCTACCGGCGGTTCGGAAAAAATACCATTGCACGCCGTCTCAAATGTTGCATCTGAAATATTTTCAATGTCATAGCGAATCAGCACACGTACATTTTCCACCGTCTGAATTCCCAAATAGCTTTTTAATTCTTGTTTCAACTCTTTTGCCTGTACTGCGAATTCTTGTTTCTTTTCTACATATACACGTTTTACACTATTCATATTATCCTCCATCTGTAATTCCATTTTGGCTACTATCCTTATCCTACCACATTTCGCATCATTAGTATAATTAATATATCTTAACTCACTTATAAGTTTTTCTTATTCGCTTTCTGTCGATACAAAATAAGTATACTGAGAATGAGCAGTATTACCAGCATACCAATAAAAATACTTCCTATCCGAATGACCATATCAAAGAAAAATCCTTCCGGAAGCATTCGGATCATCAAATCCGTTGCAGGATCCAACAGCCATAAATCATTGTCAAAAAAGATCTCATGAAATAAGAAAAAATACTTATTAAAATCAGATGCGAACAATACTCCAAGACCTCCTGAAATTACAAGAAACGCTCCCAAACCTGTCAAAAATGATTTTGGCAAAATCCGTTTCCAGTTCCCCTTTGTGAAAATCAATCCACTCAACGAAATCACAAGCACGATAATCGCACCAAAACGCAATGTCAGACCTCCCAAAAATAAATTCTGTACATCCACCATATGCGCCTTCTCCCGATCATTAAAAAATTCCTGTTTTTCTCCATTCACAGTTGTCCAAACAACCAGATCCTCCCTGTCTCCTCTCAGATACGCCATCATCTCTTCTGTCACATCCATGACATCATCCATCTTCATCTCCAAATCTTCCGTGACATTGTATTTTTCATATTCCTTTTCATACCACCCAAAATCACTGTAAATTCCGATTTCAAAACTGGAAATCAATAAGATGACAATCACAGAAAGAATTGCTGTCATTCCAAAAAACCAGTGCACTATCTTCATACATTCATCTCCCTTTCCTAAATTTTCTATTCTCTATTGTAATTCTACCTTTTACCCCTTATAATAAAAACAGTACTTTTATAAGGAGGACTAATAATGGATATCAATTACGAGTTATATAAAGTATTTTTTTATGTTGCGACAACCTTGAGCTTCTCGGAGGCGTCCAAGCAGCTGTTCATCTCTCAATCAGCCGTCAGTCAATCGATCAAAGCGCTTGAAAAAAAATTGGACCAGACCTTATTCATCCGGAGCACAAAACGTGTACAGCTAACACCGGAAGGCGAGATTCTCCTTCGTCATGTGGAACCTGCAATGAATCTGATCAAACGTGGAGAATCACAGCTGATTGATTCTTCTTCCACCGGAGGACAGATTCGCATCGGCGCAAGTGACACGATTTGTCGTTATTTTTTAGTTCCATATTTAGAACGGTTTCATAAAGAATTTCCAAACGCACATATTAAAGTAACAAACCAAACTTCAATCAAATGTGTAGAATTATTGGAGACAGGTCAGGTAGACCTGATTGTCATCAACTACCCGAATTCCTATTTGAGCAATCTTTATTCTTTTAAACAGATTGCGGAATTCAAAGATGTCTTTATCGCCAACCGTTCTTTTGCAGAACTGAAAGATAAAGCCTTATCATTACGCGATTTACTGAACTATCCTATTTTGATGCTCGATCGAAAAAGTACGACAAGTGAATTTTTACACAGTCTTTTTCAAAAACATCAGCTGGATCTCGTCCCTGAGATCGAACTCAGCAGCAATGATCTTTTGATCGACCTTGCTAAAATCGGATTGGGAATCGCCTTTATTCCGGATTACTGTGTTCCGAAAGATTCCGACGATCTGTTTGTAGTTCACACTGATGAGGTTCTTCCTACAAGACAACTCGTTGTCGTTCACAATGAGCATGTCCCGGTATCGAAAGCAACCTTGGAATTTTTAAACTATTTCCAACCTATTGAATAACCTTTTCAGACGCTTATATCAGACTCCGGTTCGATATAAGCGTTTTTCCAAAACTGCTCTACTTTCTCTCCGATTGTCTTTACATTGCAATAAGTAAGTTCTCTCCACTCTCTTGGAAAAATCTCCAAATATCTTCTTCCTGCAAAGCGATCGTCCAAAAGTGTAATTACCCCTTTGTCTTCCTCCGTTCGTATAACACGCCCCGCCGCCTGAAGCACCTTGTTCATCCCCGGATACAAATATGCATAGTCGAACCCATTTTCTCCATGCCTGTCAAAATATTGTTTTAAAATCTCACGTTCATTGCATACCTGCGGCAGTCCGGTTCCTACAATCATTGCCCCAATCAGACGCTCCTTTGTCAAATCAATTCCCTCTGAAAAAATACCTCCCATCACACAAAATCCTGCCAGACTTCCTTCTCTTTCTGCTTCGAATTCCTGTAAAAATGCTTCTCTGTCCTGTTCATTCATATTCTGTTCCTGCATCATACAACACATCTCTTCTGTCCTGTATCTCTCAAATGTCTCCCTCACTTCTTCCATAAATCGGTACGATGGGAAAAACACAAGATAATTGCCTGGTTTTGCCTGCATGACATTCTTGATATAAATTGCAAATCGCTCATACATCTCATATCCGCGCCTTGTGTACTTTGTACTGACGTCCTGTCCCAACACTAAAAGGCGATTCGCTTCTTTAAACGGCGAATGTGCGTACACCGCATAGTCATCCGTCTCTACGCTCAACAACTTTTTATAATACCGGATTGGCAAAAGTGTTGCCGAAAAGAACACAGTACTATTGCCCTGACTTAAAAAATTTTGTAATTTTACTGCCGGATTCACACAGAATAATTTCAACTTAAAGTCTCCGCCTTCCTCCAATTCTGTATAAATCACATAATTTTCATCCACTTCTTCATAAATGTTAAGAAAGTTCCGAACATGAAAGTAGAACTCTAAAACTTCCTCATCTACCTGCTCCTTCTCTTCCAAAAGCTTTTGCAGCCCATTCATTACATTCAACAATTTCAACGCAAAATGGGAAATACTATTATATTCTTTATATGTCTGGCACTCTCTTTTCATCTCCAGCAACATTTGATTGCATCCCTCTAATTGCCGTGTCAGTTTCACACTCTCATATCTGACTGCTTTTTTCATCCGTAAAAACTCTTCTTTATAGAGAACCGCACTGTACATCTCCCTGCCACGCTCCACAAGGTTATGCGCCTCATCAATCAAGAATAAGTATTCTCCCTTTTTTCCCTCTGAAAAAAACCTCTTCAAATGTGCATTCGGATCAAATACATAATTATAGTCACAGATAATGGCATCCACCCACAACGACACATCCAGTCCCATCTCAAACGGACATACATTATGCTTTTTCGCCTGAGTCTCTATATTCTCCCGGCTCATCTCCTCCATCGTAGTGATCATCTCATAAACTGCATCATTCACCCGGTCAAAATGCCCCTTTGCATATGGACATGCATCTGGGTTACATTCCGCCTTTTCACAGAAACAGATTTTCTCTTTTGCGGTCAATGTGGCAACTTTATACTGCAGACCATTCTTTTTTAAAACCTGAAATGCCTGCTCTGCCACAGTTCTTGTAATCGTCTTCGCCGTCAGGTAAAAAATCTTATCCCCCAGTCCTTCTCCTACCGCTTTCACCGCTGGGAATATAGTTGCCATCGTCTTTCCTACACCGGTAGGCGCCTGAATAAATAATTTTTTCTTCCTCAGAATTGTCCGGTAGACAGATGTCACAAGCTCTCTTTGCCCCTCTCTGTAAGGATATGGAAATTCCGCCTCCTTTATGGTCGCATCCCTTGTCTGCCTCCACTCGACTTGAAAGCGTGCCCACTTCTCATATTGCATCACAATATCAAAAAACCATCTCTCCAATTCCTCAATCGAAAATGTCTCCTGAAAACGCTTCACTTCCTCTGTCTCCATCTGACAATATGTCATCTGTACTGTAATTCTATCTAGTTCCTGCTGTTTCCCATAGATATACCCATAACATTTTGCCTGTGCAAGGTGCACGCCGACCGGCTTCTCAATATATTCCAGCTCACGCAAGACTCCTTTGATCTCATCAACCACAACTCCATCTGCTGTCTTTTGAATTCCATCTGCTCTTCCCTCTATTTGAATCACAAATCCTTCACAGGGAACCGTAATCTTTAACGGAACCTCTGCATGATAGTCAGATCCCATCTGTCTTTGAATCTTCCGGTGAATTCTTCCACCAAGCTGCATTGCCTCTTTATCCGGCAGCCCCGCTTTTCTATTATCAATATCGCCTTCCCGCAATATAAACTCTACCAAATTGCGAACAGAAATACGAATTATCTTCTCTTCCATCTGTATTTCCTCCCGCCTCATTATAGCATGTTTATTTATCCATGTGTAAAAGAAAAGCCCCAAATCTTCGGCTTACACCGCAAAAGATTCAGAGCTTCCTTTCATCACATATCTATGCTGCAAATTTTCTTAATGTCTTTTCAAAATTATCATTCTGTCCACCATACTGAACAGTCAGAGGCTGAGTCAAATCTAAGCTTAGAACTCCTAGAATAGATTTAGCATCAATTACCACACGGTTATAAAATACATCGATGTCAAAGTCGCACTGCCCAGCTGCTCTTACAAATTCTTTTACATCTTCGGTAGCAGATAGTCTTATTTGAAACTTCTTGTCCACTGTGATCACTCCTTTCATGGTATTGCTAAACACATTTTTTTATTATACCAATTCAATCGCTTGTCGTCAATCGTCGAATTGTATAATTAGAACTCATTTTTTGTCGATTATTATACAAATTCAACCATATTTCCACGAAACCGAATCGGTAAATGTTGTCTCTGTCTCTGGTAACTCTCTCTTTCTTCTATTGATATATTTTCAAAGAAGCCCTTCCAAAGTTCGGAGTACGTGTTCTCTGCATAGGATACCCTGTTTATCTTTTCTTTATTCAATTTTTCATTCCAAACAAGAAACCAATTCTGCTGTTTGCGATGTATCAGAAACATCTGGTGGGTCTCATCATAGATCATCCAGTTCTCTAACGGCAAACGATTTGCAAAATGATCTGCGATGCATGTAAGCACTTGATTTTTAGGTGCAATTTTCGAAAAAAGCACTCCACTCTCCAACTCAGAAAAACGGATAAATTCCTGAAAACAGTGTGCTTCATTCTCCACTGTTCTCTTTAGCTCGAACACTTTTCTAACCTGCTCATGCGACAAATGCTCCATAATCTTCCTTTTATCGTGTATTCGCCTCGCCTCCTGCATCATTCCAAGAACTGCATTCGCCTTCTTTGCATCCTCTGCCAATATTGCATAATAAATATTCCGGTACACCTCCATCCCCAGATTCTTTTTTATCATATTCTCCACTGCAATTGCCTTTTTCTCACTCTCCACACTTTCAGTGTATTCACAAAAAAGTTCCTGGTTCATCATCCCTTTCAGTGCAATCCCAGTCTCTCCAAAAGAGAGTACAATCTTCCACGCATCGTAAATTGCCGAAAAAATTCCTGTAATCGTATCATTGCATACAAAAATCTGCTTCATATCATCTTCTCCATTACCTAAAAACTTTATCCACTCTGTTTTGTTTTGCCCGTTCGCTCCCAAAGCTTACATCATCAAATAACGACAATTGTCTGTAGTTCATCTGTTCTACTGTAAGCGGCAGTTTTTCCCCTACATGAAGTAGATTGCGCAAAATATAATCTTGTTCTATCTTCGTCGGATACATCATCTTTCCATTACAGGTCAGAAAATATAACGCTCTCTTTAACACAACCCCCATCTTCTTTAAATCCGGAAAATCCAATGTTCCCATTCTTCTTGCTTTGACAATTCTTCCAGCAGATTTATACCCGATTCCCGGAACCCGCAAAAGCATATGATAATCAGCTCGATTGACTTCCACCGGAAAACATTCCAGATGTTCCAGTGCCCAATTGCATTTGGGATCTACCAACACATTGAAATTCGGGTTCTTTTCAGACAGCAATTCTTTCGCCTCAAATCCATAATATCGCAGCAGCCAGTCAGCCTGATACAAGCGATGTTCCCGCAACATTGGAGGACCGTCTCCCGTTCTTGCCGGAAGATGTTCATCCTCATTCACATGGATAAATGCAGAATAAAACACGCGTTTCAATTCAAACTTTTTATAAAGAGATTCTGCAACATTGATAATCTGAAAATCCGTCTCCGGAGTAGCTCCGATGATCATCTGCGTACTCTGTCCTGCCGGAACAAACCGCGGCGCATTCCGATAGACTGCTACCTCATTCTGATTCTCAGCCATCTTGCTCTGCACAAGACGCATCGGCGCCAATATATTTTTTCTATTCTTATGTGGAGCAAGCTTTTTAAGTCCTTCTGCTGTCGGAAGCTCCAAATTCACGCTCATCCTGTCTGCCAAAAATCCTGTTCTTTGTATCAGTTCCTGATCCGCTCCTGGAATTGCCTTTACATGAATGTATCCCTGAAAATGGAACTCTGTCCTTAACTTATAAAGCGTCTCATAAATCAATTGTATCGTATAATTCGGACTATGCAGAATTCCGGAACTCAAAAACAATCCTTCTATATAATTCCGGCGGTAAAATTCAATTGTCAGAGTACATACTTCATCCGGAGTGAAAGATGCTCTTCTCACATCATTTGAAGAACGGTTAATGCAATATTTACAATCATAAATACATTCATTTGTAAACAAAATCTTCAATAATGAAATACATCTTCCATCTGCTGAAAAACTATGACAAATTCCAGCCTTCGCACAGTTCCCTATTCCATTGCCATCGTTCTGTCTGTCAACTCCGCTCGATGTACATGCCACATCGTATTTCGCCGCATCTGATAAAATATTCAGTTTTTCTAAAAGAGACATCTGTTCTGTGATTTTCATCTTTTCGCTCCTCTTCAATCGAATATATGTTCTTTTTTTATTTTATCACACAGAACAGATGTTTGCAATAACAGAATTATATTTTTATATGATATTTATTCGATAATGCAAGAACGAGATGGAATAATCCATCTCGCACTAAAACTTTCATCTCAGATTAATTACTATTTTTTATATCTTTTCTTCACTAAAGTTGCCACTGCTCCAAAGGCACTCGCAAACATAGATGTGCATAAACCAACGCTTGCCACGTCACTTGTCTTTGGCGCAGCAAGCCTCTGTTACATGTTAATCATTATACTAGAGGAAAAAATATTTTCATTCTAACATGTTTTTAAGAAAATCGGAACTTTTACGTCAATAATAAACCTTCATTGTCTGGCATATATGCTTTTTTCGGTTTCTGCGGATTGTATTTTATCCGAACTGAATCTCCTTCTTTCAAACTACCTAACGGAGCTCTTGACCTCATTCCAACAGGAATATTTTTCATCTTATATGTCTTTTCTTTTTGATATCTCAATTGTTCAGATTTTTTATAAGTTTTCCCATCCACAGTATACTCTGCTGTTAAAAACCACACTTGACCATTCCATCTTTTTTTAATTACCACACCAGTCGTCTCTCGTATACATTTTTCTTTCTGAAATTTAAACATACAACCAAAACCTTTCTCTTCTAAAAGCCAAGTTCTTCTATTATTTCTACAGCGTCTTTTTGATAATCGGGATATGCGGTTACATACAAAACCGTATTTTCTTTTTGTATTACCTCACAGTAATAATCTGATGCACTCACACTGTATTTAACACCATTGCTCAAGTTTTTCTCATTTATTTTAGTATTTTCATCCTCATTATATATTTTATCCAGATTATCTTTTGCATAATTATATACATTTACTGCAGATTTTGGATTTTTCATGAAATAATATTCAAATGAATATTTTTCTTCATCAACTGCAACATATATTTCCTGATAAGACTTATCAGCAGCCGTCTCGGTCTGATCTGTCACCGAAAGCCCTTTCTTTTCCATAACTCTTTTAAATTCAGTTGTTGTCATTATTTCATCATCACTTTGCCCGTTAGCACCGCAGCCTGTCAATGTAAGTGCCCCTAATGCCATGGCACATAATATTTTTGATACTTTCTTCATTTCCACTCTTACTCCTTATTCCACTTTAGATAACTGTTGTCAAAACAAAGCCTAACATAATAATTCCAATTCCCAAAAGGAAAAAGACTATTCCAATAATTCCTTGAATCACTCTATCAATTGTTTTCAAATAGGATTTTTCAGGTTTTTCCGAATGATACTTTACCTCATAAATTTTCCCCGGATAAAAAATTCCGTTATTAACCCCTTCTGATTTTCCTATAAATTCCACACCATTCACAGTATATTTATACCGCACTCGCACAGATTGCTTTCCAGTTCCCGTCGAATTCTCACAATCCAGCATAACTCCTGTAGTTTTTCCACGATATTTGTATGCTTTTATAATCCGTCTTATCCCCATGAAATACCCTGCAATAATGAATAAAACTCCTATAATCCAAACTGCAATCATAATGTTCCCTGTCTCCTCGCTGTAATTTTTACTGCAATAACGCTTAGGACAATATAGAATTAAATAATTGTCATAAAATTAAAGTTCTGTTCTACCGGTATTAAAACCGCCTCATTCGTTTTTAATACATTATATTAGATTGTCCATATTTTTTGCTATTCTTTACAACATGTTTTTCATTTTATAGTTATTATCCATAATTATACATTTCCACACTTTTTACGTCAACAAAAACCACAAAACCCGTTGATATTTTGTTGTTTTTTTCAACATTTTGCACTTCATTCAAAAAAAGACGCACAAGATTCTCTCTCATACGTCTTCTTTTCTACTGCAGTCTTTCCACTGTATCTTTCAAATATTCATTTTTCACTTCATAGAATTTCTCTGCTTCCACCATCTCGGCAAGCTTCGGATCGATTGGCATTTTCCCAAGTACACTCATGCCAAGTTCTTTTGCAATCTCATCAATATGGCTTTCTCCGAATACAGAAATTTTCTTTCCGCAATCCGGACATTCCAAATAACTGTAATTCTCAACAACTCCGATAATCGGAATATTCATCTGTTTTGCCATATAGTAGGTCTTTTTCACAATCATCTGAACAAGATCCTGCGGCGATGTCACGATGACCACTCCATCTACCGGCAAAGACTGGAACACTGTCAATGGCACATCCCCTGTTCCCGGTGGCATATCTACGAATAAGTAATCCAAATCTCCCCAGAGTACTTCATTCCAGAACTGTTTTACAACACCTGCAATGACCGGGCCTCTCCAAATCACCGGTGTGTCCTCACTGTCCAACAAAAGATTGACAGACATAATTCTTGTCTCATCTTTTGCAATACACGGAAACATTCCAACTTCTGTTCCCATCGCGTGCTCATGAATTCCGTACATCTTCGGAATAGATGGACCTGTGATATCTGCATCTAAAATCCCCACCGAATAACCTTGCTCTCTCATAAGTCTTGCAAGCGAGGCTGTAACCATCGATTTTCCAACTCCGCCTTTTCCACTGATCACACCGATTACTTTTTTAACATGTGTGTATTCATTTGCCGGCACTGTCATATCTACTTTCTTGCTCGCACAAGAATCTGCGTGTGCACAGCTAGAACAGCTCTCAGAAGAGCATGCTCCGTTATTTTCCTGTTCTGCCATCTTGATTTCCTTCCTATTCTTCTACAACCGCGATTAGTTCCACTTCACAAAGTACATTTTTTGGTAATGTCTTAACTGCCACACAGCTTCTCGCAGGCTTTGATGTAAAATATTTTGCATACACTTCATTGAATGCTGCAAAGTCGCCCATGTCGCTCAAGAAACATGTTGTCTTTAAAACTTTGTCAAATGAAGTTCCAGCTACTTTCAACACAGCTGCAAAGTTCTTGCACACCTGCTCTGTCTGTCCTGCAATATCTGTTGCCTCCACAGTGTCTGTCTCAGGATTGATTGGAATCTGCCCTGCTGAATAAAAAATACCGTTATGTACATATCCCTGTGAATATGGTCCCAATGCTTTTGGTGCTTTTTCTGTTGCTACTACTTTCATAATCCCGTCTCCTTTATCTCATCATTTGCAACCGTTCAACTACTAAAACTCAAATCAGCCGAACTGTTACTTAAAACTCAATCTGCTGCCCGATTCCTTTTTGATTGGCATCGTCCATTAATCTCTGTGCTATACACACATCAAACAGCCCCATACCGACTGACTTGAAATATGTTGTCTTTTGAGTAAGTGCATCTTCATCTATGTCTGAGTCGATCAGTTCATGCATATACCGAACTCTGTCTTTTGTCAGAATCCCGTCTGCCAGCGGCTGACTTAAGTCCCCGCTCTCTTCACATGCATATTCCAGTTCCACATAAACGTCATCCACCAGCTCAAATACAACATCTGGAATCTCGCGCATTGTCGGTGTATAAGAACCGATTGCAATAATGCATTTTCCACTTAACAGCTCTTTATCATTTGGCAGCACTGCTTTCTCAGATGGTGTTGCAGTACAGATAATTTCGCTGCTTCGTACCAGTTCCTCCACCGTATTACATTGTACCACTTTTGTCCCCGGATTATCAATCGCTTTTTCTAAACGTGCCAGATAATCTGTCAAGTCCCGTCCACTGTGATTGAACACATAGACAGTGTAGATCTCTCTCGCCTTGCATGCATACAGCGCCAGATGAAATCCCTGTACGCCTGCGCCTACAATTCCCACCGTGTGACAATCTTTTCTCGACAAATGCCGGATACCGACTCCGCCGACAGCTCCTGTTCGGTATGACGTCACTGTCTGTCCATCCAAAATTGCCAGCGGTTTTCCTGTCTTTGGATCATTCATCAACACCAGTCCATCAATTGACGGAAGTCCAAGACTTGCATTTTCCGGAAAAATCGTAAGCATTTTTGTCCCCAAACTGTCTTTGGTATAACACGGCATGTAAATCAGTGTCTTATTATCATGCTCCACTGTCGGTCTTGGCGGCATATAGTAAGCTCCCGATTCAAAGATCTTATATGCCTCCTCGATCTGATCCATCATTCCGTCCAAATCAACTGACTTTTCAATATCTTTCTTATTTAATAGTAACATCTCTATTCTCCTTATTTCTATAATTTGCACCTTGAAATCGTGATACACATCTTCAGTGCCACGCTTTCTTTGAGTTCTATTTTAACACAAACAGCACTCTTGTACTATTTATTTTTATTTTGTTTATTCTCTAAAATTATGCTACAATATAGTCATATTGTTAGACAACTTAATTCCAGACAAAGGAGGACGACTTATGCAAAAATCAATGATACACTCAGACCACATGGTTCCTCTTGATACTTTAGAGGGGTTTCGAATTCGCCCCGGATTCTTTGATATAAATGGAGCAACCGCACTTTCTGACGGCGTATGTTTTACCATCCACTCACAAGGTGCCACTTCTTGCGAACTTCTGCTTTATGAGCCTTATGCAAAAGAACCATTTGCTATTTTAAAATACCCTGACAACTACCGCATCGGAAATGTTTTTTCCATGATTGTATTTGACCTTGATGTGGAAGATTTTCAATATGCTTTTCGTCTTGACGGTCCTTATGATAAGAAAAAAGGTCTTCTATTTGATAAACACAAACCACTTCTGGATCCGTATGCAAAAGCTGTCGTCGGACAAAGTGAATGGGGACAAAAACCGGATGCATTTTTTGGATACCGGGGCAGGGTTGTGAAAAACAATTTTGACTGGGGGATTACCAAACCTTCGATTATCCCCATGGAAGATCTGGTCATTTACGAAATGCATGTACGCGGTTTTACAAAAGATGCTTCTTCCGGTGTTGCGCATCCCGGCACATTTCACGGAATTATGGAGAAAATCCCATATTTGAAAGAACTTGGAATCAATGCAGTCGAGCTAATGCCCATTTTTGAATTTGATGAGATGCGGGATCACCGTGTGATTGATGGAAGGGAACTGCTTGATTACTGGGGCTACAACACCGTCAGCTTTTTTGCACCAAATACAAGCTACGCATCTGACAGAGAATACAATCATGTCGGTACAGAATTAAAGCAACTGATAAAGACACTCAAAGAAAACGGTATTGAAGTCATCCTGGATGTCGTATTCAATCATACTGCCGAGGGCAATGAAGATGGACCGTTTTTCTCCTTCAAGGGGATTGACAATAATGTGTATTACATGCTCACTCCGGATGGAAACTATTATAATTTCAGTGGTTGTGGAAATACCGTCAACTGCAATCATCCGGTTGTCCAACAGATGATTGTGGAATGTCTACGATACTGGGTTACGACATACCGGGTGGATGGTTTTCGTTTTGATCTTGCCTCAATCCTTGGTCGCAATGAAGATGGAACTCCGATGGATAAGCCTCCTCTTTTGCAGACACTCGCTTTTGATCCGATTCTCGGTGATGTGAAATTGATTGCGGAAGCATGGGATGCAGGAGGTCTCTATCAGGTAGGAAATTTTCCTTCCTGGAAGCGTTGGTCGGAATGGAACGGAAAGTACCGGGACGATCTGCGCGACTTTCTAAAAGGAGGGTACTGGAAAGCGCCGGAAGCCGCGCTTCGGATTTCCGGATCTAGTGATTTATACAATCCATTTGAACGTGGAACAAATGCTTCTATCAACTTCATCACCTGTCATGATGGTTTTTCATTATATGATTTGTACTCATACAATCACAAGCACAACGAAGCGAACGGCTGGAACAACACAGACGGTAGTGACGACAACCGGAGCTGGAACTGCGGCGCAGAGGGCGACACAAAAGATGCTTTGATTTTAAAGCTCCGCTACCGTATGATCAAAAATGCTTTCGCTGTATTGATGTGCAGCCGTGGGACTCCGATGTTCTTATCCGGCGATGAATTCTGTGACACCCGGTTTGGCAACAACAATCCCTATTGTCAAGACAATTTGACCTCTTGGCTTGACTGGAAATTACTTGATACTCATCGAGATATCTTTGAATTTTGTAAATATATGATTCATTTTCGCCGCAATCACCCGGCGATACGAAAAAGCATCGCACAAAGCCACTGCGGATTTCCACCGATCAGCCAGCACGGTGCCACGCCGTGGGATGATAATTTCACTCAGGATTCCAAAATAGTATGCACCATGTTCGCCGGTCACGATGAAAAACAGGACTCGGAAGACATTGTCTACCTCGCTGTCAATCCCTATTGGGAGTCCATTCTCATCCATTTGCCAAAGCTTCCAAAACCGCTGCAATGGCATCTTGCTGTGGACACCTCCCTGTCAGACACTAGCGGATGCACGTTTGAAAAAGAACAGATGTCCCATGTCGGCAATGATTATCTGATCGGGGCACGTACTGTCGTCGTCCTGACCGCCCACTAAAACAAGGAGGTACTTATGTACCTCCTCACTAATCTTCAAAGGACTCTTTTAATTTATCCATAAATCCTTTTTTCTTTCCTTTTTTCTTATCCGTCTTCTCGGAATCGATATCCTGATTCAATGTGTTTCCAGTCAGTGCATCGAATTTACGAAGCGCTTCTTTCGCTTCCGCACTCAGTTTCTCCGGTGTCTGGATGACAAGTGTCACATAGTGATCTCCTCGAACCTGTTTGTTGCGAAGCGATGGTACACCTTTCCCTTTGAGACGTACTTTTGTGTCTGTCTTTGTTCCTGGTTTTACATTATATAGAACATCTCCATCCACCGTCTTAATACGCACATCTCCACCGAGTGCCGCCTGTGCAAATGAAATCGGTGCTGTCGAGAAAATATGCATATCCTGACGTCCAAAAACAGGATGTCTCGACACCGTTACTTCTACCAGCAGATCGCCTCTTGGGCCACCGTTTGTTCCCGGTTCTCCTTTTCCACGGATTCGGATACTTTGTCCATTATCGATACCTGCCGGAATGGATACCTGTATCGTCTTCTTGCTTGCAACATAACCTGTTCCAGCACAATCAGAACATTTCTCTTTGATAATTTTCCCTGTGCCATGACAATCCGGACAAGTCTGTACATTCTGTACAGTTCCAAAGAAGGACTGAGAAGTATATACAACCTGACCTTTTCCACCACATTTTGGGCAAGTCGCCGGAGAAGTTCCGGGTTTTGCACCTGTTCCGTTACATGTTGTACATGGGTCTTTGATGACCACTTCCAATTCTTTTTCACATCCGAATACAGCTTCTTCAAATGTAATCCTTACACCTTTTCGGATATTTGCCCCCTGCATCGGTCCATTGCCAGCACGACCTCCACGGCGACCTCCTCCGAACAAATCTCCGAAAATATCTCCGAAAATGTCTCCAAAATCCGCACCATTGAAATCGAAACCGCCGAAGCCGCCACCAGCTCCGCCTGCCCCGCCTTCAAATGCTGCATGACCAAACTGATCATATTGACGACGTTTTTCGGCATCACTAAGTACGGCATACGCTTCTGATGCCTCTTTGAATTTCTTTTCTGCTTCCTTATCTCCCGGGTTCATATCCGGATGGTATTTTTTGGCCAATGCCCGATACGCTTTTTTCAATGCTGCATCATCTGCATTCCTGTCAACGCCAAGCACTTCATAATAATCTCTCTTCGTTTCAGCCATAACTTTTTAACCTTTCTATTTTTTCATAAGGAAGTTCTGCGAAACCTGACTTTACTCAAATTCTGCAGAACCCTATTCATCTCGCTAAGCCCGCTCGAACAGTCTTCGCCTAAGCGCTCTAGACTTCTTTGTAATCGCCGTCTACAACATCGTCTCCGTTAAATCCTTCCGGTGCCGGACCTGCTTCTGGTGTTGGTCCTCCTTGAGCTCCTGCTGCACCTGCTGCGGCTCCAGCCTGTTCATACATCTTTGTAAATAACTGCTGTGCACTTGCCATCAGTTTTTCTTTACCAGCTTTAATCTCCTCTACCTGAGCATCTGTCATCTCTTCTGGATTTGATTTTGCCAAAGTATCTTTCAATGCCTGAATATCCGCTTCTACAGCTGCCTTTTCTGTTGCATCAATCTTATCTCCAACTTCTGAAAGTGCTTTCTCTGTCTGGAAGATCATTGCATCTGCATCGTTTCTTGCATCGATTGCTTCTTTACGTTTTTTATCCTGCGCTTCAAACTCAGCAGCTTCTTTTACAGCTCTGTCGATATCCGAATCTGACATGTTGGATCCTGCTGTAATCGTAATATGCTGCTCTTTTCCTGTTCCCAAATCTTTTGCAGATACATTTACAATACCGTTTGCATCGATATCAAATGTAACTTCAATCTGAGGAATTCCGCGTGGAGCCGGAGCAATACCGTCAAGTCTGAACTGGCCGAGAGATTTGTTATCTCTTGCAAACTGTCTTTCACCTTGTACGACATTGATATCTACTGCTGACTGATTGTCTGCTGCTGTAGAGAAAATCTGACTCTTCTTTGTAGGGATTGTTGTATTTCTCTCAATCAATCTTGTAGCAATACCACCCATTGTCTCAATAGATAATGAAAGTGGAGTTACATCAAGTAAAAGAATGTCGCCTGCACCTGCATCGCCTGCTAATTTACCACCCTGAACAGAAGCTCCTAAAGCAACGCATTCATCTGGGTTTAAGGATTTGCTTGGCTCTTTTCCTGTAAGCTGTTTTACTTTATCCTGCACTGCCGGAATACGTGTAGAACCACCAACTAACAATACCTGACCTAATTCAGAAGCTGTAAGACCTGCATCTGACAATGCTCTTGTAACAGGTTCTGCTGTTCTCTCTACCAAGTCATGTGTCAATTCATCAAATTTTGCTCTTGTAAGGTTCATATCAAAATGTTTTGGACCTTCTGCTGTCGCTGTGATAAATGGTAGGTTGATATTTGTTGTAGTTGCAGATGAAAGTTCTTTTTTCGCTTTTTCTGCTGCTTCTTTTAATCTCTGAAGTGCCATCTTATCTGTAGAAAGATCCACACCTTCTATGCGTTTGAACTCTGCTAACATGTAGTCTGTGATCTTCTGGTCAAAGTCATCTCCACCAAGTCTGTTATCTCCGGCTGTAGATAATACTTCGATAACCCCGTCACCAATCTCAATGATAGATACGTCGAATGTACCACCACCAAGATCATATACCATAATCTTCTGTTCTTTTTCGTTGTCAAGACCATACGCAAGTGCTGCTGCTGTTGGTTCGTTGATGATACGTTTTACATCAAGACCTGCAATTTTACCAGCATCTTTTGTTGCCTGACGCTGAGCATCATTAAAGTAAGCCGGTACTGTGATAACTGCTTCTGATACTTTTTCTCCAAGATACCCTTCTGCATCTGCTTTCAGCTTCTGAAGAATCATTGCTGAAATCTCCTGCGGAGAATATTTTTTATCATCGATAGATACTTTGTGATCTGTACCCATCTCTCTTTTAATAGAAGAGATCGTCTTGTCAGCGTTTGTAACTGCCTGACGTTTTGCAGGTTCCCCTACGAGACGTTCTCCTGTCTTTGTAAATGCTACTACTGATGGTGTTGTTCTTGCACCTTCTGTGTTGGCGATAACAGTTGGCTGTCCACCTTCCATAACTGCTACACAGCTGTTTGTTGTTCCTAAGTCAATACCAATAATTTTTCCCATGATTTTGTCCTCCATTTTCTTGGTTTTTATAAGGAAGTCCGATTCACTAGGCTCGTGAAATACCTCGCCAAGTTCCTTCGGACAACCTTCGCACTAAGCTCGAAAACACCTCGCTAAGTGCTCTAGGTTTAGTTTGCTACTTTTACCATACTGTGTCTTACGACACTGTCTCTATAAGTGTATCCTTTTTGGAATTCTTCTACGATGATATTCTCACCTGCTTCCTCGTCTTCCACATGCATCACTGCATTGTGAAGATCCGGATTGAATTCCTGTCCTACTGCCTCAATTACTTTTACCCCGACTCCGTCGAGCGTTGTCATGATCTGTTTGTAGATCATCTCCATACCTGTCACAAAAGAATCATCCTTCTGTTCTTCTGTTACTGCACTAAGACCTCTTTCAAAATTGTCGATCACCGGCAATATCTTTTCGATAATATCCTTTGCTCCCACTTCATACATCGCTGACTTTTCTTTTTCTGTACGCTTGCGGAAATTATCAAATTCTGCCATCTGTCTTGTCAGCCTATCGGTAAGTTCTTCAATCTGTTCATCTTTTTTGTCTTTTTTCGGTTTGCGTTTGAATAACTTCTTGTCTTTCTTTTCTTTCTCGTCTTCCCCTGCTTCTGAATCTTTCTCTTCCGCAAGTTCTTCGTCAGGCATCTCTCCCGATGTCTCTTCCATCTCTGTCTGCTGCTCTTTAGCCGCTTTTTTTGCTTCCTCCACGGCTTCTTTTACCATCTCTTCTTTGCTAAATTCTTTTTCCAATGGATCGTTCCACCTTTCTAATGTTCTTTATGGAATATTGCATCCAACTCTACCATCAGAGTCTTCAACGTTGTCATTACATTTTCATAATCCATTCTCTTTGGTCCGATAATTCCTATCGTTCCCTGCATTCCCTCTCCCAATTCATACGTCGCTGTCACGACACTGCAATCCTTCATTGTCTGTACCGGTGTCTCATTGCCGATATAAACTTGAATTCCTTTGTTCTCCTGACTGGAAAGTGTCTGTGTCACAAGCTCTGCGAGCTGTTGCTTTTCCTCGAAGGCACTGATAATCTCCTGTGCACTTTGATTATCGCTCAGTTCCGGATATTTAAAAATATTCGTTGCACCGCTTGTATAGATTTCCAAATCGTTGTCAAGCTGAATGGTATTTGCCACCGCATCAAGAACATCGCTGATCACTTCACTGTGAATTCCGGCCTGCTCTTTTAATCTGGCAATCATCCCTAAGTTGATCTCCTCAATCTCCATTCCATTAAGGTTCGTATTCAGAAGCATGTTAAGCTTTAATAGAGTCTCATTGCTCAGTGGTTCTGAAACAGTCACAATCTTATTCTTAATGATGTTCCCCTCCATGACAATGACCGCAATAATCTGCTTCTCATCAACCTGAGATAACTGAATGAATTTTAATTTGTTCCTGTTATATGTCGGAGCAGAAATCATCGTTGCGTAATTCGTGTTCGTTGCCAGAACCTTCGCTGCCTGCTTTAAAAGCTGATCCATCTTGTCTGCCTTCACAAGCATCTGTTCCTTCATCTCTGTAACTTCCTGCTCTTTTTCTTCCATCAGCATATCTACATATAACCGATATCCTTTGTCTGACGGAATACGACCTGCCGATGTATGAGGCTGCATGATATATCCCAACTCTTCCAAATCTGCCATCTCATTACGAATGGTCGCTGAACTTAAATTCAGATCTGTATATTTAGAAATTGTTCTGGAACCAACCGGATCACCTGTCTCCAAATATGTCTTGATGATCGTCTGTAAAATCTTCATCTTACGATCATCTAATTCATGATTCGATTTCATGTTCACCCTCCTTCTCGGTTTTTTTCTATTAGCACTCTATTCTTTCGAGTGCTAACACCTTACGATTATTAAGATAACACTCTGATTTTCGTTTGTCAACCTAGTTTATATATTTTTTACATTTTTTTGTATATGGCTGAACTGTTACATTTTTAGACAGAAAAATACTCCCTTTCAGACATACCAGATACCAAAAATCACTTTAAAATTATATCGTTTTTTCATAAAATTTTTCTTTCTATACTATTCTTCTTTTCTCGGAATCCATTTCCCTTTCCACGCATACAGTGCCATCAAAGCCGCCCCGATTGCCCACGAAATCGGATATGCAATGTAAACTCCACGGATACTGTCAAAGTGCGGAACTACAAGCTGTACCCACAACACCCTGTAAATGCAGAGCGAGAATAAAATGATTGCCATCGGCGGAATTGTTTTTCCGGTTCCACGAATGGTTCCCGCCATCTCATGCATGATGCTCAGCAGTGAATAGAACGGACAGAAATACCACATTGCCAATGTCCCAAAATAAATTACATCCGCATCTTTTGTAAATATACCAATGATCTGGTGCGATAAACTAAGCAGCAGCACTCCTGTCACGATTGTATAAACAATCCCCATGCAAAGGGTCACCCACATTCCTTTCTTTACACGGTCAATCTTGCCAGCACCGATATTTTGTCCGGTAAATGTAGTTGCAGCCATACTAAAGCTCATCACCGGAAGAATATTAAATCCGTCTACTTTTATATAAGCCGCAAATCCAGCCATTGCTTTCGCTCCAAATCCATTCACGCTAGACTGAATCAGCACATTTGAGAATGAAATGACCATGTTCTGAATTCCGGTCGGCAAACCGATTTTGATGATACGGTTTGCCATCGGGACATCCCACCTTATCTTTTTCAGTTCCGCACGATATGGCTCATCTACACGCGTCAAAAAACGTAGGATGAAAATACTTGACAACACCTGACTGATATCTGTTGCAATCGCAACACCTGCCACACCCATATGCAGTCCCATGACAAACACAAGATCCAATACGATATTGGAAACAGATGCGATTGCCAGATAAATCAAGGAACGTTTGGAATTGCCCACTGCATTTAAAATTCCAGCTGCCATATTGTAAATCACATTGAACACAAGTCCTCCGAAAAAGATCCTCAGATACAAAACAGAATTCGGCATAACCTCCTTCGGAGTTCCCATCCACTGCAAGAGCAGCGGACTTGCCACTATTCCTACAATAGACAGGATTGCTCCTGTCACCACTGCAATCGCCAATGTTGTATGCACTGCATCCTGCACTCTCTTTTTGTCGTTCGCACCATAATACTGGGCAATGACTACTCCGGCCCCCGCAGACGCTCCCATGCAGAACGATATCAAAAGATTGATCAGCGAGCCACTGGAGCCGACTGCCGCCAACGCCTCACTTCCCACGAAATTTCCTACAATAATGGAATCTGCCGTATTGTAAAGCTGCTGAAGCAGATTTCCCAAAATCAGAGGAATGGAAAAGAACAGAATCTGTTTCCAAATATTTCCCTCCGTCATTAATGTTGTCTTTTTCATCGCCATATCATATCCTTTGTAATTTCTTTTAAACTATTTGCTCCACACATTGCCATCGTATCGGCAAGCTCTGAACCGATTCTTTCTATATATAGTTGCACTCCGTCTGTGCCTCCTCCGTACGCAGCCGTTACAAATGGACGACAGATAATCACACCGTCTGCACCAAGTGCCAATGCTTTAAACACATCCACACCGGAGCGGATTCCTCCATCCACGAAAATCTTCATTTTCCCCTTTACTGCTTTTGCAATCTCTTCCAGAACTTCTGCGGTAGCCGGACATTGATCCAGCACACGCCCTCCATGATTCGACACGACAATCGCATCTGCTCCTGCTGCCTCTGCTTTCAGTGCTCCCCTCACAGTCATGATCCCTTTCACAATAAACGGGGCGCGGGTTGATGCCGCAATTTTATGTAACTCTTCCACGGATTTTCTTCCTGCCGGCGGAGTCATATTTTTCAAAAATGGAAGTCCTGCCGCATCCACGTCCATTGCAACAGCAAATGCCCCGGAATCTTCTACTAATCTCATTTTTTCTTTAACCGTTTCCAAATTCCAAGGTTTTACAGTCGGAATTCCAACACCTGCGGCTTTTTTGATTGCCTCTGTCGCACATTTCATCACATCTGCATTGACTCCATCACCTGTCATAGCGGCAATCCCCGCCTTAGCACAAGCCGAAACCAGCACCTCATTGTAAGATGCATCATTATATTTTTCTCCATAGTGTAGATTTACCGCTCCGACCGGCCCCGCAAAAAACGGATATCTGAATGATTTTCCAAAAATATTCAGACTTGTATCTACCTTCTTATTTGCGCAGAGTGTATCCATATTAATACGGACATCCTTCCATTTTTCATAATTGCGAATCGCCGTATCTCCCACACCTTTCGCTCCCGGTCCCGGCATCTGGTTCCCACATGCTTTTCCGTTACATACCGGACATGCCTTACAATATTTTCCCATCTCTGGTCTTGCATTTTCTAATAATTCTTCGTATGTCATTTTTTGCTTCCTCCCTCATGTAATCAACATTGTTATTGATATAGTATTTCTGCAAACACATAGTTACTCACATCGATTCCTTTTTTTGTCAGACTCAAACAGCCTTCCCGTTGCTTTAACAAACCTTTTTCCATGACTTTCCTGATATTTTCTCCGTAGCAGTCCCAGATTGTTTTTTGGAAACAATTCCAAAAAGCCTGTTCTGAAATGCCATTCATCTTCCGAAGTCCTAAAAAAATAAATTCTTCCATCTGCTCTTCCTCCGTCAGATGCTCTGTGTTTTTTCTGATCTTCTCTGGCTGTCCTGCGCACTCTGTATATTCTCTTAGATTCTCAGTATTACTATAGCGTCTGTTATCTAATAAAGACGACGCTCCAAGTCCGAGTCCTAGATAATTTTTCCGTTCCCAGTATCCCAAATTATGCCGACATTCCATTCCCTCTTTTGCATAATTGGAAATCTCATAACGATGATATCCATTTTCGCCTAAAATTTCTTTGGTCTTTTCATACATGAGACGCTCTTCCTCCTCACTTGGAAGATCTCGCTCCAGTGGACTGCCTTCTCCATACAGTTTTGCGAATGACGTGCCCTCTTCAATAATCAAACTATATGCCGAAATATGCTCCGGCTTGAGGCGTATAATTCGCTTTAGTGTCTCTTCCCAGCTTCTTACTGTCTGCTTTGGAATTGCCGAAATCAAATCTATGTTAATATTCGTGAATCCTGCCTTTCTTGCCATCTCATAGCTTTCCAAAAATTGCTCATATGTATGGATTCTTCCAAGCAGCTTCAATTCTCCATTGTCTGCCGACTGTAAACCAAAACTGATACGATTGATACCAAGTTTTCGATAGGCAGACAGCTTCTCTGGTGTCACTGTTCCAGGATTTGCCTCCACTGTAATCTCTGCATCTTCTGCAATCTCAAACACCTCATGTAACGCCTCAAAAATTCGCTCCATTTGATTTCCTTCTAAAACAGACGGCGTACCTCCGCCAAGAAAAATAGTCACTACTGTGTCATTTAGGGACAGGGCTTGGTAAGCTTTGATCTCACTTATCAGTGCCTCCACATAATTTTCTATTGTTTCCCCATTTTCCGGGCTTGAAAGGAAATCACAGTAGGCACATTTCCTTACACAAAACGGAATATGAAGATATAATTCCAGTTCGTTTTTCATTATCCACCTCCAAAAAGGGACAGGGCTACATTTAATTGGGGACGTAGTAAAATTCAATTTTACTACGTCCCCAATTACTATTTATCGTCTAGTTTCAACACGCTCATGAATGCTTTCTGCGGAATCTCTACGTTTCCAACCTGACGCATTCTCTTCTTCCCTTCTTTTTGCTTTTCCAAAAGCTTTCTCTTACGGGAAATATCACCACCGTAGCATTTTGCCAGCACGTCTTTACGCATCGCCTTCACTGTCTCCCGCGCGATGACTTTGCTTCCAATTGCCGCCTGAATCGGAATCTCAAACAGCTGTCTTGGAATCTCTTCTTTTAATTTTTCACACATCTTACGTCCACGTTCGTATGCAGTCCCACTATGGACAATAAAAGATAATGCATCGACTTCTTCTTTATTAATAAGAATATCCAATTTCACAAGTTCTGACCGTTCATATCCTGCCATCTCATAGTCAAATGACGCATATCCTCTGGAACGTGATTTTAACGCATCGAAGAAATCATAAATAATCTCATTCAAAGGAAGAATGTAGCGAAGCACTGCTCTTGTCTCTTCGATATACTCCATTCCCTGATAAATTCCTCGACGTTCCTGGCAAAGATCCATGATCGCTCCGATAAATTCAGACGTAACCATAATCTCAGCTTTCACAACCGGTTCTTCCATATAATCGATTTCAGCCGGATCCGGAAGATTCGACGGATTTGTCAGTTCAATCACTTCTCCATTTGTCTTATAAACTTTGTAAATAACGCCCGGCGCGGTTGTCACAAGATCCAGATTGTACTCTCTCTCCAAACGCTCCTGAATAATTTCCAAATGCAACAACCCTAAAAAACCACATCGGAAACCAAATCCAAGTGCAATCGATGTCTCCGGCTCAAACTGAAGTGCGGCGTCATTGAGCTGCAGTTTTTCCAGCGCATCTCTCAGATCCTGATATTTTGCTCCATCTGCCGGATAGAGTCCGCAATATACCATCGGCTGCACCTTTTTATATCCCGGCAGAGGCTCTTTACAAGGTCTGTTCGCATCTGTCACGGTATCACCAACACGCGTATCTTTCACATTTTTCAAACTGGCGGTAATATATCCAACCATTCCCGCACTTAGTTCCTCGCAAGGAATGAACTGTCCCGCTCCAAAATACCCAACTTCCACGACTTCTGCCTTCGCTCCTGTCGCCATCATCTGAATCGATGTCCCTTTTTTCACCGTTCCTTCTTTGATACGGCAAAACACAATAACTCCCTTATAGGAATCATACAGAGAATCAAAAATCAACGCCTGCAGCGGAGCTTTCAGATCTCCTGTCGGCGCCGGAATCTTTGCCACGATCTGCTCTAGTACATCTTCGATATTCAGTCCTGTTTTTGCAGAAATACGCGGTGCATCTTCCGCCTCGATTCCGATGACATCCTCAATCTCTTCTATCACTCGTTCCGGATCCGCACTTGGAAGGTCAATCTTATTAATCACCGGCACAACATCCAAATCATGATCCAATGCCAGATATACATTTGCCAATGTCTGCGCCTCTACTCCCTGTGCCGCATCCACGACAAGAATCGCCCCGTCACACGCCGCAAGGCTTCGGGAAACTTCATAATTGAAATCCACATGCCCCGGAGTATCAATTAAATTAAATATATATTCTTCACCATCTTTTGCCTTATATACAATACGAACCGTCTGTGCTTTGATCGTAATTCCACGCTCGCGTTCCAATTCCATGTTATCAAGCACCTGAGACTGCATCTCACGGCTTGTCAATAATCCGGTCTTCTCAATGATCCGGTCTGCCAATGTTGACTTTCCATGGTCAATATGCGCAATAATACAAAAATTTCGTATTTTACTCTGATCTATTCCTGCCACTGTTATTCCTCCAACTATTGCTTTCTCACAATTTTTTATTATAACGTAATTTCAAACGGGATTCCACTATAAAAACATTATTTTGCGGAATACTTCATTATAAACAGCTCTACCCCAAGCATATCACTCAGCCGCCCCGTCTTGACAGCCTCTTCCATATCCACGCTGTCTTCAATAATTTCACGAAGTGCCTTGCTTGAAAATGCCCTTGCCTGCTCCTGATATTTTCCCACTACAAATGGATGCAGTCCCACTTTTGATGCAATCTCTTTTCGTGGATATCCTCTTTTGTCCATGTCCTTAACTTCCAAAAGCAGTCGAAACTGTCTGGTCAACAAGAACAAAATCCGCATCGGCGGCTCTTTCAGCGCTACTAGATCATAATAATAATCAAGCGCCTTTCTCTGCTGCTTTTCTGCAACTGCATTGACCATATCAAAGATCTGATTTGTAATCTGTGTCGTACAGATCTCTTCCACATCCTGTGCGGTAATCTCCGGCTTGTCTAGTGTATAGCAGAATAATTTTTCCAGTTCCCTTTGGATATTCTCCATATCAGTTCCAACCTTTGTCAAAAAGAACCGAATTACCTGCTCCGTAATCTGCTTATTCTCGCGCCTCACACTCCCCGCAATCCACCGAAGAAGTGTCGCCTCATCCTGCCGTCCGAGTTCCACGATCCTTCCTTTGTCTTTTACCGCCTTATAAAGCTTTCCTCGCTTATCGATCTCACTCTCGACAAAAATCATAGAAGTGGTCTCCGGAAGTTCCTTGATATAATCCGAAAGTTCCGGAGACGCATTCTTAAAAAATCCGCTGTTTTCCAAAATAATCAATCTGCGCTCTGCAAAAAACGGCAGCGTCTCAGCAAGATCAATGACTTCTTTCGCGTTAATTCCTTTTCCTTCATAGTATGCGTAATTCATCGTATCATCCGGTGGAACAATCGCATAGTGCAGCTTGTCTTTATACTGTTTTTTTAAATATGCCTCTTCGCCATACAAAAGATATATCTGTTTCAATTGTCCGGTTTTCAAATCTTCATTCAGACTTTTCATATTCACTACACTCCATCTACTTTATCTTCTCTTAGTCTAAATGCAAGCTTCTGAAATGTCAATGAAATCCGACAATCGAAAGCGTATTTCCATCACTTTTCAATGTGATTGCCCCATTTTCGATTGTGCTGTAAACCGTACTATCTATAGCGCTCAATCTCTCCAGTGTCTCTTTATGCGGATGCCCATATCGGTTTCCTTTCCCGGCTGAGATCAGCGAAATATTTGGCTGGATTATCTCTAAAAACTCTTCATTAGTCGAATTTTTTGACCCGTGATGTGCCACTTTTAGCACCGAATACACCTTTTTTTCCACCTGTTCCTGCAAAATTTCCTCCCCTTTTTCCTCTACATCACCTGTGCAAAGCATGCCAAACTTCTGATAACTGATATCAAGCACCATAGAGGAAGCATTTCCGATTTCCCCTGGGAACTCCTCCTCCGGTTGAATGCAGGTCACCTGAAGATCTCCTTCCTGAAGTCTCATGCCGGGACGAATTACCAACACCCTTATTCCCGCTTTTTTTGCAAGTGCCGCGAGTTTTGTTAATGCCTCATCTTGTTGATAAGTTGCCGGAAGCACAAGGTTTTTCATGCTTACCCCCACATCCTGTCTTGTGATCATCTCCTCAACGCCACTGTAGTGATCACTGTCTCCATGCGAGATCAGGACATAGTCTAAAGTTCCAATCCCCTGTGATTTCAAAAAAGGTTCTATCCTATATTTTCCTACTTCTTTGACATCACTGCTTCCCCCGTCAATCAGGTAAGTCCCATTTTTCGGTCCCCGAATCAGAATACCATCTCCCTGTCCCACATCGATTACTGTCACGAAAAGCTTTCCTCCTGTCCCATGCCCGATAGAAAACCCAAACAGAATCATTGGAAACACACCCCACACACTCTTTCTAAGAAGCCGAAGTGCTTCTTTTTTGTTACATTTCAAAACAAAAATAACACTTCCAAATACCAAAAGGTAATAAACACTGATCTGCCACCACAACGGCTGTCCAAACACTATTCTCGCCCCCGGCAATCGGCTTGTGAAGCGGCTCATCCACTCAAACAGTTCCAAAAGTATTCCACACACTTTTACCAAAACTATACCTATCGGCTGACAGATTGGCAAAAACAGGCTGCCGATAAGTCCAAGCCCCAGAACCCATGACATCATCGGTATCACTGCCATATTCAATAAAAGTGAATAAATTGGAAACTCAAAATAAAAGTACAAAAGCACCGGAAACAGTATTAGATTAATGCCGATACTCGCATACATCCCTTTCACAACCTGATATTTGCACGGGAACAGTTTTTCTATTGCCGGAAGAATGGTTAAGATTCCAAGTATCGCTCCATATGACAGTAAAAATCCCGCGTCTGCAAGGTATAATGGCTGCCAAAGGACAGTCACTGCCCCTGCGAAAAATAATGCGGTAGCCATATCATAGACTCTTCCTGTCATATCTGCGCCAATGCGAAGTAAAAGCATAATCGCAGCACGTATCACTGACACAGAAAAACCAATCATTAAGACATACAGAAAAAGCAGTGTACCAGATCCGATTCCAGCGACAAAATAAGGACTTCCGACTTTTCGGAAAATTTGATACACACTCAGTCCGATAAAAGATATATGAAGTCCCGTTTAAGCTCACTCTCGGTACACATTATAAAAAAACTCTTTTATATAGAAAGAATTTTACCCCCTTACCCCACTTTCAAAAGGGGGATACGGGGGTAAATGCTTTATTCCATCTTTCCTTCCGGTGCATAGATAGCCATAATTTCTTCTTCATTTTCTTTGTGATCTACTCTAATCCAAAAATCTCTGATCCAAAATCCTACCCTATGATTACCTATCGCATATAATTCATTTGTTGCGAAATCCACAATAAATACTTCAGGAAGTCGGCCATTCCCATCACTCCACTCCATTTCTTCTTTGTACATCTCACAAACTTTGTCTAAACATTTTTGACATAGAAATTGCTTTGCCTTATCAAAGTCCAATTCGTTGCCATCGTCATAAGTAACACTTGCTTCGAATATCCCTCGTCCCGGCATACCAGAAATATGGAACATACACTCTCCATCACCATGTCCACTTGTCATAATCCCCATTGTACCGTTCTCTAGAACTTCTGTTCCGGCATCAGAATAAGCTCTCGTATCCAAATTGCTAATATCCATTGTATTAAGGCACACCAATCCTATCATTCCACTTTTTCTGAAATATGGCATTAAACTATTTTCATTGTCACCACAAATGTAACAGTCTCCTTTTAATTCAGAATCAACCTGAATACTATAATCTTTTTCTTCTATGCTTTCAGAAAGAACTCTATCCTTAAAATTAGATGTAGTTTCTTTTTCCGTGCATCCAGACAACAAACACATTGATGCCAATAGTAACGGAATTACTAATTTTTTCATAAGCTTCTACCTTTCAGGGCAAAAAAAGAACAGCCCATAGTGTTTTCACTTATGAACTGTCCTACTTTTTCTGTAAACTCCGCACGAAGGTAAGTAATATCTCCCTCTCTTTATCATCCAAATACTCCCAAGTTTCTACCAGTTCCAGTTGACCTGCCGACAAGTCAGGACGAATTCCCTCTTTGGTAAAAAACTGTGCCAGCGTAATTCCAAATGCATCACATATCTTTTCTATAGTTGGAATCGTTGGGATGCTTTCTTTTGAAACAATTTTCCCCAATGCTGTCTGTGACATCCCAGTCAATTGAGAGAGACGGTATCTTGAAATTTTATGCTTTTCACACAACTCAATAATCCTCAATGCAACATAGTCTTCTGTAAGCAAGTATTCTACACCTCTCCTCTGATACTAGATGTATTTATTTTATCCCGTTATCAGAGGTTTGATTAGAACCGTAATAGTTTAGTATTTTACTAACTTACAGATTAGTATTAGTACAAAAAAATTGTATGGATGATTCATAAGTATATCGTTTCTTCTTAATTCAATAATCGCTATCCTGTCTCGCTTTCATATAAAAAAAAGAAACAGTCCAATATTTTCTTAGAACTGTCCCTCTTATTTCTTCAGTCCACGAATCATTGTCATGAATACCTTCCGTTCCTCAACATCCAACGAATCCCATATCATAAGGATTTCTCTTTGAGTCTCTGTCAAATTTGGATGACTCTCCTCATTCGAAAAAACTGCGCTAATGTAATGCCGAAGGCACTGCATAACTTTTCAAGAGTTGGTATGGTCGGAATACTATCTTTTGATATTATGCTTCCAATTGCAGTTTGGGACATTCCGGTCAGTTGAGCAAGACGATACTTTGTCAATCCACGCTTTTCGCATAAATCAACAAGTCGATCAGCTATGTAGTCCTCTGCACACAAGTAAATACACCTCTCTTCCGATATACATTACTTTCATTTTAAACGTAAATCGAAAGATTTATTAGAACTGTACTTCTTTAGTATTTACTCAACTGTACTTGACTATGCGGACAAAAAAATAAGATGCTATTGTGCATTCTCCAGTTCTATCAGACGATTATCTAGTCTGTTATACTCTCTTTGAGTTTCTTCAATTTTAGCATATATCTTTAAAATTGTCGAACCTTTTACAAAGACTCTTTTTTCGCAGTAGCGGTATAGATTATCCTTTAACTTTCTTAAATATAATCCGCATTTTTGAAGTTCTTTCAAAAGCATTTCTTCTTCATATTCTGACAATTATTCCACCTTCCTTTCGCTACGATAATACCATTTGAAAACAAATTCCGCAATAAAAATCCATCGACAAAATGCTCTTAATTCCGACATCTTCTCGCCAATTTTAACATGTGTTATACTCCTCTTTAGTGTAGTATGTGCTTTTGCATAATTCACCTTTAACAGCCGGGAGCAGATTTCCAAATTGAGCTTGCTCAAACGGCGAAAGGAGGTGATAACATGTCCATTAACTATCCCTTAATTGGTATCCGCATTAAAGAAATCCGAACTCAACAAGGAATTTCTGCGGAAGAATTAGCTGAATTGGCAAATTTATCCTCTGTGTACATCAGCTACATTGAAAATGCCAAGCGGAAACCCAGCTTAGAATCTCTTATCAAAATCTGCAATGCACTGGGAATTACGTTGGATGAACTGCTCTATGGAAATCTGCTTTATAATCCCACAGAATATCAAACAGATATTGACTTACTTATGGCGGACTGTTCCAAAAATGAAAAACGCTTCATCTATTTGATTCTTTCCGCAGTAAAGGATATTCTGCGGAGTAACGATTGGTCTTTGATTGAAAAAATACTTCTAAAGGATAGCAATTTAAAAGACCTATAATTGAATCACAAATTCATTTCACTTTATATAAACCATCCGTTATTCAATTAACTGGTGGTTTATGTCTTTTTCTCACAAAAAAATTATAATGAAAATAAATCGCAATACAAGGAATTGATAACCTATGAAAGAATATGAAGAAAGAACTGAAACAATTGAACAACAGAAAGCTCTCATTCGTGAGCGTTATAAAGGAATAAATCCTGATGAGCTTGATGTCATTCCTGCTCTCCCCAAACCGGATATATTCAAAACATCTTCCATGTTAAGGGTAGCTGTTTATGCCAGAGTTTCCACAGACGATCCTCGGCAGACATCCTCATATGAACTTCAAAAAAATCATTATCAAGACGTAGTAGATCGTAATCCTAACTGGAATCTCGTAAAAATATATGCCGATGAAGGAATTTCCGGTACATCTCTGCAGCATAGAGAAGCCTTCAAACAGATGGTACAAGACTGCGAAGATGGAAAAATTGACCTTATCCTCACAAAAAGTGTATCTCGATTTGCCCGTAATGTGGTGGACTGTATCGGCTATGTACGGGAGCTTCTTTCTCTCCGCCCTCCAGTCGGTGTATTTTTTGAAACCGAACATTTAAATACCCTTGATCCCAAAAGCGAAATGATCCTTTCCTTCATGTCTACCCTTGCGCAAGAGGAGAGTCATACAAAAAGTGAAATCATGAATGCCTCTATTGAGATGCGTTTTAGAAGAGGAATTTTCCTGACACCACCTTTGCTTGGATATGATCAAGACGAAAACGGAGAATTAAAAATTAATGAACACGAGGCAAAAATCGTAAAACTGATTTTTTATATGTATTTGAACGGAAATACCTGTCAAGAAATTGCTGATACACTTACGGAACTTGGTTGCAAAACAAAAAAGAATAATGAAGTATGGTCTTCCGGTTCTATTCTTCAGATTTTACAAAATGAAAGACATTGCGGTGATGTGCTTGCCCGAAAAACATGGACTCCAAATTATTTGGATCATAAATCTCGGAAAAATAATCAAGACCGCAATCAATATAGAAAACGTGAGCATCATGAAGCCATTATTTCAAGAGATGATTTCATTGCGGTTCAAAAACTAATCAGTAATGCTAAATATGGAAACAAGGCTCTGCTTCCTGAACTTCACGTAATCCCCGATGGTGCTCTAAAAGGATTCATCACCGTTAATCCCCGTTGGGCCGGCTTCAAGCCAGATGATTACCGTGCCGCTTCATCAAGCATATCTGATTCAGAAAACACACCATCGGATACCATCCCCATTACCGCACAACTTGGTTCTTTCGACTTAAGGGGTTATGAAATCGCACATGGTCAATTTTTTGAAACCACCGAAAAAATATCAGCAACTCTGTCTTATGAAAAATTAAATTTCAGTACGGAAGCTCTCAGAAAATTTGGAGAAATCAAAACCGTAGAATTGCTGATACATCCTAGTTCTTATCTTCTCGCTGTACGACCTTGCACACTTGAAGACAATAGAAATAAAGTCCAATGGGCGCGTCTGCGAAATGGAATTCTCATCCCTCGCTATATATATGGAGCTGCATTCCTGCCGACACTTTATGAATTGTTTGGCTGGAATCCCAACTGCAAATACCGTGTTCTCGGAGTGGCACATCAGAAGGGATCTGAAAATGTCCTAATTTTTAATATGAAAGAAACCGAAGTGCGCATCCCAAACGAAGTACCTGCAACAACAGAAAAAGATTTCCCTAATAAATCAGCAGAAGCTTCTTCCACACCCAAAACTATCCTCGGCTATCCGGCAGAATGGATGAATAGCTTTGGGAACAATTATTATAGTCAAACCCACGCACGAGAACTTGCTGCTTTTACCAATAATAAGAATTGGCAAATCACCTCTGAAGGACAGCCCTATAAGGAATCAGAACTGCATACCACGTCCAAAGCGGATCTTACGAAAGGAATCGTGGAAATTATGGAAGAAATAAAGGAGAATCGTAATGACTGACACACCTGTAAACACATGGGAACTGGCACAAAATATTCCCGAAGATATGAGCAAACCTCAAAATCCCCTGCCAGTAACTATCACGCCGGGAAAAGATGGACAATCCGACATCATTGAAGACATGGATTTCAGCTTTGATGGATTTCAAGTTGTCCGTGGCGAATTTTTCGCCCATACATTTGAACCTTCCTTTACATTTAACAATTACAAAGTATCTGTAAATATGGCCTGTATAAAAAAACTTCCTTCTGTGGAATATGTACAGATACTCGTAAACCCAGAAGAAAAAAAGCTGGCTGTAAGGCCATGCCGTGAGGAAGAAAAAGACTCTTTCCGTTGGTGTTCCGCAGGAAAAAAGAAAAATCCAAAACAGATCACCTGCCGGATATTCTTTGCGAAAGTTATCTCTTTGATGAACTGGAATCCTAACTATCGTTACAAACTTTTAGGAAAACTCATCCGATCCGGTGATGAAGTATTATTCATTTTTGACCTGACAACCCCGGAAATATTCATGCGTACTTCCAAAGAGGGAGAAAAGCCAAGAGTATCCCGAACTGCAAGCTATCCTTCTGAGTGGCAGAATCAATTCGGAGTTCCTGTAGAAGAGCATCAAAATGCCCTGCAGATCAATATTTTTGATGGATATGCAGTATTTGATGTCCACGAAAAAAAGAAAACACCGTCTCCTATGCAGGAGCATATACCAGTCCCAAACGAAAGTGAGGTGCTAGATGATGAGTCGAGAAAATCTATATCAACCCATCCTGAGTATTGATTTAAAAAAGAGCCTTATCCGTATTCATCGTAATACACTACGGCTTCTCGGTGATCCTGATTATATTCAGCTACTGATTAATCCCAATGCCAAAATGATAGCAATAAAGGCTGGCGATAAACGGGATTATCTCGCACATAAAGTTAGAAAATACCGTTTTGAAACAGGATACAGTTATGAATTATACTGTAAAGATTTATTACAAACCATGATGACTGTAGACTGCGGTTGGGAATATGGAAATATTTTCCGCTTATATGGGCAATTTAATTCCAAAGCAGAAGTTATACAGTTTTCCATGTTGAAAACATCCCCTTCTATGCAACAGAATACCGAATGGAGTGAACAAACATTATGAGCAACTATAATAACTATACCCTTAAGCTTGATCCGGAATTTATAAATCTCATTCAGCCTTTAGAAGATCGCGAACATAAAGCACTAGAACGCAAAATAAGCTCCCACGCATACAATGAGCCAATTTACACTTGGAATGGATTGATTGTCGATGGAGTTGAAGCATATCAAATCTGTCATAAACTAGGAGTCAAATTTCGTATCAAACGCATGTATTTTTTAAGCCGGGAGGATGCAATCTCATGGATCTGCACACAGCAACTGAAACGTGAAGACCTTACAGAAGCCAACCGCAAATATGTGATTGGAAAGAAATATGATGCCGTAAAAGCGATTACTGCCCGTCTTTCATCTGAAAATTCCAGTACCAGAAAAGGCGGTCATACATATCACATCGAAAAGAAAATTCCATGCAGGCATGTTTCCGCAACACAGATAGCTTCTGAATGCAACACTTCTCCTGCTTCCGTGTACAAATACAATGAATATAGTCGTGCATTGGATAATATTTGCGAGAAAACCCCCCAAATGGTAGAACGAATCCGTTCCGGTAAACTTCGCATTTCTCACGCCAATATTATTGAACTTTCCCGACTGCCTCATTATGAGCTCAAAAAATTATATGATTACATGATTGAAAAAGGCATTGAACATCTAAGCTATCCTGATATGAAGCGTGAACTTCAATGGAGAAAAGTTGTTGCTCCAACTCAAAAGGAAAAAATCGTAGAACCGAAACCCGTCATCAAGCAAATGCCAAAATTTGATCCCGATGCCGAGCTTTCCAGTCTTTCTCTCACAATTCCTTCTTGGTGCAGTTCCATCGAACGGGTAATGAATGTGACTGATTTCCAACGTTCTTCTAAAGAAGGAAAAAAGCGTTTAAAACTACAACTGAGTAATCTAATGACTGTAATTGATAAAATTACAAAGATTTTGGAGGAAGCATGATTATGGAAGAAAATATTGAAGAATTACAAAGATATGTCCCAAACGTTCATTTTGAACAGATACCTATCAAAAACCTTGTTTCAGACCAAAATTATCAAAGAAACCTATCTTTGCGCCATGTTGAAAAAGCAGCTGCAAACTTCGATCTATATCAAATCAATCCTGTAAAGGTAAGCCGTAGGAATGGCATTAATTATGTGTTTAATGGACAACATACTATTGAAATCGTGGCATTGGTATCCGGTTCCCGTGAAACTCCTGTCTGGTGTATGATCTATGATGATTTAAATTATACTCAGGAAGCAGATATCTTTGCTAACCAGATGAAATATGTAAAGCCGCTGCTGCCTTATGAAATCTTCATGGCCAACATAGAGGCTGGAAGCGAAAAAGAATTGATTATCAAAGACTTGGTGGAATCTTATCATTTATCCATCACATCTTCCTCTCATCCCGGAGGAATCTGTGCGGTATCAACATTGGTAAACATATATGACAAATACGGTTTTCATACTCTTGACCGAGTACTCCGTTTATGTGTGGCTACTTGGGAAGGCGCACCTATGTCGTTCAGTTCTAATATGCTGAACGCAGTCGCACGGTTAGATAATGCTTTCGGAGATAAAATGAATGATACCACATTCAAAGAAAAGGTTGGCCGTGTTTCTGTCCGTGAAATTGGACGTCAGGCAAGAGAACGTCGTGGAGGATCTCTTGGATTTGCAGAAGCAATCCTGATTGCCTATAACAAAAAATCCAAACATCCTCTCCGCATGGATATCCTCTACGCCCATAAAACTCCACGAGGAAAAAAGGCGGATATTGAAACATCAGAAACTACCGATGTCATCGAAGATGATATGGTTGATGGACAACTCGCAATTTTTACAGAAGAAACTGAAGAAAATATGGCTCTGTTGGAATAACCTCAGAGCCTATATCTTTACCTTAATCTCCGTGCCATCCAAAAATTGAATCACCATTATTTCTTTTCCATGCACAATTACCCTTTCCAAAACCATCTGTCCAAGTTCTGGCAGCATCTTTGTAAGAGGCGGTTGCAACGTCAATTCTATCATTTGTTCCGCACGAAGTCTTTCTAATGGATTTCCGTCTTTCTTGTTTTCCTCCCATTTCGGAAGATATTGTTCTCTTTCCACAACAATCTGGTTCCACGCTGTAATAAAACCCTTAAGCAGGTTTTCATGCGGGAGATTCTCACTGGCGCATCCCTTCACTCCATGATTTTTACTTCTGTTATTACATTGCCAAAACTCTACTCCCCTGCTTTTCCAACTTTTCTTTCCACAAACTGCACCACACTTTCCGCAGACTACCCTGCAAGAAAACGGATTGACTTCCGAACCATATCCATAAAAAGTCAATCCTAATTCCTGCATGTAGGAATCCCTTCTTTCCAATTCAAGCTGTGCTGCTTCCCATTGTTCTTTTGGAATAATTGCTTCGTGGCTCTCTTTTACATAAAACTGCTCCACTTCCCCATGATTCTTTTTTACTTTCTTGGTAAGGAAATCTGCCGTATAAGTTTTTTGCAAAAGGGCATCACCCATATATTTTTCATTTTTTAGAATAGCCCTTACCGATGCACTTCTCCATTCTTCCCTTCCTGTTCCCGTTTTTATATGATCCTCCATTAGCATTTTTGCAATAGCAGCCGGATTATAACCATTCAAAAACTCCCGATAAATCCGTTTCACTACTTTTGCCTGTTCCCGATTTACAATCAGCTTCCCATCCTCACTTTTATCATATCCGAGAAATTTCGTGCAATCCACCTGCGGAATTCCCTTTTTAAACTTGCTTCGTATGCCCCATTTGCAGTTCTCTGAAATGTTTCTTGATTCGTCCTGAGCCAGCGAAGACAATATGGTAAACAATAATTCTCCTGATGCATCTAACGTGTTGATATGCTCTTTTTCAAAAAATATTCCGATTCCAAGATTCTTTAACCGTCTGCTATATTCCAAACAATCCTGCGTGTTACGGGCAAATCTTGATATGGACTTTGTAATTACCAAATCAATCTTCCCTTCTTCGCAGTCACGAATCATACGTTTAAATTCCTCACGCTTTTTGGTATTTGTGCCTGAAATTCCCTCATCTGCATAAATGCCTGCCATCTGATATAATGGATTATCCTGAATATATTTTGTATAATACTCGACTTGATTTTCAAAACTATTCAACTGTTCTTCCTGATCTGTAGAAACCCTGCAATATGCCGCTACCCGAAGGTTTCTCGTTTTCTGCTGAGTCCTGCCACTCACTCTATAAGGCTGACTCGCTGGTATAACTGTAATGCTTCTCGCCATTTTTATCTTCCTTTCCCATAATATATATTTTGCCATCAGGCAGATTCCATCCCTTTATAATTTCATCGGGAATACGGACTCCCAGACATTTTGCCTGCCCCTTTCTTTTATAGCTCGAACATATCCATCTTACTGTTCCATGTGAAATATACCGTCCAAGCCTGCTTCCGCATCTTGCACAATACAATCGTTTATAGTACGGATAATTTTCCTCATTTAATTTTGGATATAAATCTTTGTGATTGAATTTTTTCTTTTTATGCTTATTCTTCCACGTTCTCTCACCTACATGCTTTAAATGTATCTCTCCATACTTATCTACGGTTTCTGAAAAATATCTGTTTCCTTCAATCTTCATCTTCCGTAAATCATTATCCAAAACGTGAATGCCTGTACAGAATTTTTTTGTCCCTCTCTTCTGTCCGGAGCAATCCCAAGAAAGCCGATGCCCATAACTGTACACCCGTGGCTTCAAAGGCCATCCGCATTTTGCACAAAAAATATGATTCATGTAAGGATAATTTTCTTCCGTGAATTCCTGAATCACAGAGTGTTCGGCTCTTTCTGCCCTCATGTCTTCCAGCTTCCGCTGTGCTTTTTCCCATGTTTTCTCTGAGGCGATTGGCGGATGATTGTCTTTTGCATAATACATAGCTTTTTCGCCGCGATTCTGCACTTGCCGTCTTTTCCCATCTATAAAAGTTTTCTGCATAAGAACATCGCCTTTGTAAATTTCATTTTCCACAATACGGAAAACTGTACTCGCTGTCCACTCTGCCCCCTGAACGGTCAGAATATTTCTCGCATTCAATACTCTTGCAATGTTCGTGCAGTTCACGCCCTGAATTACCAAATCATAAATTTCCCTGATAACGGACGCTTCTGATTCTTTTGCCCGATATTCTCCATTTTCATCTTTTTCATATCCATAAGATCTTTCCAAATAGGCTACGACTTCTCCATTCTCAATGCGGTGTAAATAAGCCATCTTGGAACTCTCACTTGCAGATTCACTTTCTGCTTGTGCAAATGCTGCCAATATGGTAAGCAGCAATTCCCCCGCTTCCGTAAGTGTATTGATGTTTTGTAGTTCAAAAAAAATACCGACATTTCGTTCCTTTAGCTCTCTGGAAGCTTTCAGAACGATTGCGGTATTTCTGGCAAACCGTGATACGGATTTTGTAATAATCAAATCAATCTTTCCATTTTTCGCATCCTGCATCATTTTCTGAAACTGAGGGCGGCTTTCCTTAAAACCAGAAATTCCAAAATCTGCATAAACACCTGCGAACTCATAAGCTGGATTGGACTGAATCATCTCTGTATAATGAGACACTTGATTTTCCAATGAGTTCTCCTGCTCAGCTGCTTCCGTGGATACTCTCGCATATGCGCAGACTTTTAAACGTTTTTTCTCTTTTCCCATATCAGCTTTTTTGACTTCAATTTGCATAATAGTCTCCTCCCTTCTTTTTTGGTAGTCTATATATCACTCTAACCCCCAAGAATAGCAAGTCTTTTTTCCGATACCGTTTGTTTTCTATGATGGGAAATAACGAAAAAAATTCTGCCGAACAGCATTTCACTGCCCGGCAGAAATTTATAATCTCTTCACATAATCAAGTGAAATCCAGGCTGCCCCAGATTTCAGTTTCCCCCATCCTTTATTGGAACCTGTACCGGCTCGTTCTTCTGTAATGGTAAAAACTCCTTTCCCCGTAAATTTCCCAGTTTTTCCATAATTTGTACCCGGACCTTTGCGGATATTTAAATCCGTTGCGGTGACTTCCACTAAATATGGTGAAAATTCCGCTTTGGGATAAACTTGTTTTCCTGACTTATCAAATACAACATATCCTTTATTCGCATCCGCACACTTCTTTGCATTTTCCAATTCATGAAATGCTCCTTTTTGTGAAGCAGCATCTCCCCAAGACTTACGAACACGATACATTTCCTTTGTTTCATCCGGTTTTACATTTCCTCCCTGCATTCTTTCCTTTACATCTTTGCGGAAAGTATTCATGGTGTATCCCATTCCAAGACCATTCCATAAGTGTTCCGGGTCTCCATGATTTGACGCAATACCTCTGGCATGTCCTTCCCTATGGCTGATAATTACGCCATCGGCAGTTGGGTTGAGACCATAAAGTTTGCAAAGATATGCAAACAGCTCCACTGCCGCTTCATAGGTTTTCTTCACAGAAGCCCTTGCCGCCGACAGATTCGAACAGGTAAAGCTGGAACCTCCTGTATAACGGATACTGGCAGGCTCACACATTTCTACACCAATATGGGTATTATTTCCACTTCCTTTGGAACCCGATGCACAATGCCACCCCCTGTGATTCCACGGAAGCGTCTGATATACCGTGCCATCATTTCCGTCAATAAAGCCGTGTACGCAGGCTGCTCCATAAGATGGCGTATTCCAATTTTTAATAAACACCATTGCATTCGGCTGCGGACATCCCACAGAATGCAGCATTAATCCTTTTACCGTAATCTTCCTTCCTGCCGTATAGCATGGATTTTTAGTCATAATATACTGTACTAACTTCATAGATTCCTCCACTTCCCGAAAAAGCACCGCCTAATCACGATGTTCTTCGTCATCCTCTTTTAACTGTTCCAATACATTCTTCAGCTTCTGTGGTACCGGAAGCCCGATTCTTGTCGCATTTTCCAAAATGGAAATTCCTTCATTAGATAAATAGAAGAAAATTACCGCTGTACGAACAACGCTTCCATCACAAATAATCTGTGTGTCCACGATATGCCCGACTGCAACCAGACAAAAAATCACGACTTTTTTCACAATTCCATGAAAACCGACTTCGCTGGAAACTTCTTTATTGATGACTGCTGCCATAAGTCCCGTGATATAATCCACCACCACAAAGACGATCAGGGCATACAAAAATCCATCAAAGCCTCCGAGAACTGCTCCGATTGCTCCTCCCATCGCTGCAAAAACACATTGCATGGTTGTTACAAATTGCTTCATAGTCTTTACCTCTCTTTCTCCCTTATGGGTATTAAAAAAACAGCCTGACGGCTGTCATTTCCTTATGCTGTACGCTTCCACATATAGCAGACAATATATGGCTGTAAATTTGAATGGGATGCTCCTCCACCCGTTTTTGCGATTGTACCCTTTGGTGTCAGGGAATGCGTATGATTTCCGGCATTGCTTGTCGGTGCTGTTGCATCTGCTCCTGATACGCCATTGCTATGCACAGTATATCTGCTACTTCCTGCACCTCCGTCTGTATCTCGTCCAATGTTGTGTGTATGACCTCCTGCGCTTCCTGTTGTTGTTGAATTTCCTGTGAAAGTATGTGTGTGGGAAGGCATTTGATTTGTGGTAAGTGTTACCGCAGAAGAACCGCCCGTTTTTTCTACGGTATTAAAATTCCCATCACCAGTATTGATTCCTACTGGAACTCTTCCTGCTCCCCATGATACCCACGTCCCACCAAAAAATTGACTGGGATTCGTATTAACCACACTCATATAAATGCTTCCGATTGGATACATCGTTTTCGCAAACTGCTGGATATAATCCTTAAGAAGTTTTCCATAAACTCTCACGTCCCAATCTTCTGACACTTCAAACACGTTTTCATCCTCTGCTACCTTGCCAACAGCTACTCCTTTTCCACCACGCTTAAAATCCATTACTACTGCCGCCGTGGAAATAATTTCTTGTATTGAAATGGAAGAAAACACATCTTTCAGGGTATAACGGACATCAACTGAATACTCCGTAGAAATATTTCCCCCACCAAAAACAACCGCCGCTCTTGATACAAATGCACCTGCGGCTGTCCATGACTCTGCTGTTGTTCTTTTATAATGAATTGTTCCAGATGCAGTATTCTTTCCCCCACATGATGCAAAATTAAAATTTATCACGCTTCGTACATAAGTCCCGTCCTCATTGACCACACCATTACTCAAACATCTTTGCGATGTTGAATTGATAAAAGACGGAGGCGAATAGGGAACTACTGTAATAGATACTGTCTTCTCATCTGAAGTTCTTCCCCTAGAATCCGTGACAACAGCAGCAAACGTGATCGTACTTGCCGTATTCAGAAACCCGGTTGTAAAACTGGATTCCGTGCTGGTATAACCTCCGCCTATAATGGAATATGAAGTAATACTCGATCCATAGCTTCCTGTCGCACCGTTGATTTTCAATGTTGCCTTCGATTTTGTCTGTACATAAATTCCCCATGAAGCAGGAACTTCTCCATCCACCCTCGCTACTGTCAGACTGGAAACAGATGGCTTAATGGATGCCGGAACGCTCAAAGTCAAAGTACATGTCTTACTTCCAATATTGGTGCTTCCGTTATAGGTCGTACAGGTAATCGTACAGGTTCCCGTAACCGCTTTCGGTATTTGGTTTGCCAATGAAAGCGGCGTGTTCCATGTAACTGAGGTGGACGCTGTTTTCGAGACAATCGTCCCTGTTGCATTTCCAAAAGCATAGGTCAGCGTATGAGTAAATGAGGAAGAAGCACGAGAAATTTGTATCAAGGATGCTTTCCCCAATTCTGTATTTGAAGCCGTCACAGAAGACGCTCTTGGAATGGAATCCAGAGTTACGCTCGTATTTGCCGAAATAGAATCATAAAAAGTCCCCGACAATGTTGCCTGAATCTTAAACACAACACGCATGGAAATTGTCTTTCCACCGTCACTTCCATGCGTGACTTTCTGCGATACCGTTCCCAACAAATGTGTTCCTGTTGAACCGATGGAAGGGGATGTGAAATTCTGCGTCCTCCCATCAATCGTCATCGTATTGTTATTTCTACTGTTAATGGACAAAGACCAATCATTTACAAGATAAACCCTGCAGGTAATTGTGGACGTATTCTCTGATACATTCTTTGTTTGTGTCCAATCTACCCGTACCGCATAATGTCCATCACGGATAGATCCTGAAAAACTCCCACTGGATGCCAATTTTCTCACCTTCTTTCTAAGACGGATCACGCCATTTGATTGATAAATTTCCTGTGCTTCTCGGTATAAAATCAAACCATCCTCTGACTTCATTTCCCAAAGACAGTTTGTTTCGAATTTCTGCATTGGTTATGACGAGAATCTGATTAGAAATATAAGCGATTTTCTGTCCGTTCTCCTTAAACGAGAGTTCTTCATTGGACAGTTCCGCCGTAAAGGCATTCCCGACTTTTCCCAATTCAATCAATGCTCCCTTGAAACGAATGTATTCTTCCAAAAGCGTCTGATTTGCAGAAACATTATTAATGATTTCATTTGTTATCTTTGTGAAATCCATTCGGATTTCAGAACTGTTCTGTGTAATGCTTGCCTGAAAGTCTTTCTGAATGGTTTCCAATTCAGATTTCGTAAGATACGTTTCCCTGACGGTATGCTGTATCTGCTCCGATGTTTTACTGATTTCAGAATAACATTCTCGGATATTCTCTTTTAATGATTCCACATCGTCCTTGACATCCTCATAATCTTTCATGCTCTGGAAACTGGCTTGGCACGTTGTTAATAATGCCATTAGGCCACCTCCTATCCCTTGGACACATCACATTGCAGGGTTACAAGACTGTCAATATCCTTTGCGGATAAATAGATTACTTTCCCACTCTTTTCAAAAGTAATCGCTTTCCCCTCTTTATCCTGCATATACCATGTATAAGTCAGAGCCTGCTTCTCCGTGGCATTTTTCCACTCTGCACCATCGTACTTCATTAAAACAACACTTTGTGCAGTATGATCCACTTTGTACCAGAAATCCCCTGATTTTGGACTTGACGGAGCGGTTTCCCCGATGTTTCCAAGCAGGGCATCCACTTCTTTCTGATTTGTCCGAACAATCACATAAGGAACAACTCCGCCTAAATTATTCTTTACCGTAAATCCTCCGATGGACAGCATTTCTGACACATAAGGATCAGACTTATCTTCCACAGTTATCACATCCGCATAGCTTTTTCCGCCATACGTCATCGTGCAACGGTAGGACTGAATATTGACAATATCCGCTCCCGATACGGTAAGGGAAGAAGATGTCGCTCCGCTGATATTATTCCATGTGCCTCCTACATATTTTGCCCACTGATAGGCAGCACTTGTAATTGCTGTCGAACCGCTATAGGCAGATGTTGAAAGAAGTAATGTCCCCGACTGATTTAGCACCACAGTTCCATTTGGTGCATATACAGAAAACACGACTGCACTCGCTCCTGCATTTCCTTTATTGGATTTCGACCATGAAAACTGTTTTATTACCTTTTTCCCTGAAATCGTAAAAGTTAACTCTATCGTTCCATTTAATACGGACGCTCCACCTAATGTTGCATTTGCCGCAAATAAAATGGACAGCTTACCCGCTATCGTTGCCGTGGCTGCCGTGTTCGTTTTCACCGTGACACCATCCGGCAATGTCCCTACCGTACATGTACAGGGAGTCTGTTCAATTCCGACATATCCGGTAAACGGAATGTTTACGAGCACTTCTGCCGCTACAGCTCCATTTGCTGTACATGCAATAGACTGTGTTTCATTTCCTAAAATAACCGAAAGACCACCTTTTCCATCACCACCAGCAGCACCCGGATCACCTTTTTCCCCATCATAAATTTTCGTAATGGTTACCGTATCATAAACATCCACATCATCTGTCAATAATTTAATCTGAGCTACATTATTAAAAAAAACGGAATGTGTCGGTTTAACCACCAACGTTCCACCAGTAATACTGCCATTATCAGAAGTAGTTGGGTAATCCACCCAGTTTCCAGAGCTGTTTTTATACTGCCATTTGCTGATAGACACTCCCTGTACCTGTGCGGTAAGCGTAGCCTGTGCTGCCCCTACCAAAGAAGAACCCGCATCGTATTTAAATACATGAGTATCTGCCGTCACGGATACCAACTTAGCATTTTGTGCATTCTTAACCAGCGTATAGGTAATATCTGAAGAAATGTTGACGGTGTTCTTTGTTTCTGAATCATAGTAACTGATATAACAAATGTAAGTGATCATCCCCGAAGATGACGTAGCAAGATTATCCTTATTTACGGTAAGGATTCCTCCTGCCACAGTCTCTCCTGCGATCAACGCACTTTCCGCACCTGTTCCATCTTTTCGTTTCCAATTGATAGATAATCCTGACGCACCTAATGAAAGATTCGTCTGATCCAGAAAAATAACAGGAGTTAACTTCAGATTCGTGACTGCCCAGCTTGGAGCATAGGTATGTGGCAGTACGTTTGGATTTTCACTCTGCGTCTTCGGCAGATTGGACGTGATATACGCTGATAGTTTTCTTTGATCCGTAATGTCAACGAATGTCTGTTGACTGGAAGTTAAAATTGTAGCCATATAAAATTCCTCCTAAATCTTAATCTCACAATAAAAGGATGCATTATCCTGCACATCTTCTGTCGTGATTACAATCGATTTCCTTCCTGTATGAAGCCGATTCCAATCCGCATCTGTTTCCTCATTTCCAGAGTTACGATGCCAACAGAATGCAGACGCATCCAATGTATCCGTTATCTCTTTATCCCAAGAATATACCCGGCACCTTATGGTGCTTTTCTGTCCCCGGTCTTTGAAAATATTTACTCCCTCCACCAATAGTTCCGTCCGATACATTTTTGAAGATTGTATTTCTTCTACTTTCCCCGACATATCTTCCAATTTGGAATCTTGATTCATGATATCTTTTTCCAATGTATTCAGATTCCCATGTTGTTTCGCCGATAAGGAAGTCAGCGTTATGCTGGACGCACCGATTGTAATGGTGTTTCCTGATGGATTCAGATAATCCTTTGTTTTACTCACGCAAAGGTACCTTCCATCAATTCCATGCGGCGGAGACAAACAGTCCACGTATTGTCTGGCATGAATATCCATAATATCAACACCTGCATCCGATTCATCCACAATGGAAAGTTCCATGCTTGTGATACCTTTTGCCAATTCTGCCACCCGGCTTCTCGCTTTTCTGAGAAGATTCCCCGGCTCGGTTACGTCATCCCAAACTTCTACTGTCCAAATCCACCCTATCTCTTTTAAGGCTTTTTCATCATAAACATACTCTACTCCTTCATTTACGCCTGTAATGGTCACTCTTTTTCCAGTTTCCACTTCATTCCCGTCTTCATCAGTTTCTTTAATTTTTGCTCCAAGTGGAATCAAAACCGTGATTCTCTCCGTATGGTCCTGAGTAATTTTTACATCTAAAAGATTCTTCCCATACTCCACTTTTTGTAAAGAAAACGCCGTGAAATCCTCTAAGTAATCCAACAGCTTCCCTTCTCGTGTATATCGTACCTGTAAGTAACCGCCATGCGTTTTCATCAGTTTCTCCTGTATTGCGTCCAATGTTACGGAATATTCAGAACTGCTATAAGAAATATAATCATTGTTATCCTTCACAGTCACATTGCCTATATGAAACTGTTTCTTTTTTTCTACCCGCTTGTTATGCTCTGTCAGAAACAGTTCCAAAAGCCCCTTTAAATTTCCTTTATATGAATACGGCGGCTGCATGGAATCTTTCAGATATGCAAGTGCTGATTCACAAGTCCATGTATGGGTATTATAAAAATCAATCCCGTCATCCAGCGCCCTTCCTTCAAATACAGTATTCTCTCCTTTTTTACACACAATTTCAGAAGACATCGGTTTCACATCTTTCAGATACGGATGGTTATAAGGTGCAGACAATATCAGACTGTCAATGTTTTCTGCATCTTCTTTTACCTGTGCCTGAGTAATTGCAAGACGAGAAAAATGTGGATGGTAGAACAACTTTCCATCCACATAAACACGAAATAATTTCATAATCTCCCCTCCCGATAGCGGAATGTTGTGACACCTTCTCCCTTAACACTCAGGCGGTTTTCCCCTGCTCCAAGTTCCATTTCTGGGAACTCCCATGTTCCAGCACTTACGGATTTTTCATAAGTATCTTCTCCTATTCTCCAAGAAAATGCGGTCTCCCCTGTGGTGATCACTATCGGAACCACAGGCATAAAATCGTTTTGAAGTGTAACCGTGCCACTTCCAGAAATCACGACTTCACTTTCCTTCACATGGTAAAAATAGGAATCTCCATCCGTACACTCCAACGTAATTGTGCCTTTTCTAAGCAGCGGATCATATACAGGGGCGAACTCTACAGTCCCAAGTGCATATATATCGGGTTCTTCAGAACGGATTACCTTTATCAGCTTTCCAGCATATTGATTCACAAGTTCGGAAACTTTTTGATCATATTGCTTTCTAGTACCTAACATTGACAGAACAATGGTAAAACTCCGTGGCTGATACGATACCCTTCCTAACGCTTCTGTATATCGGATTGGAGAATTTCTTCCCGGAACAACGATTGTATTCGTTTGGGACTGCGGGGTCGGAAAATCAATATTTTCCCGAATCCATCCCATCTCACGAACAGATTTTCCATTTAATTTCACATCAGGGATCATAAACTCAACCTCCTGTTCAACTTCTGCGCCTGTCCCAAACGACTGTCAATAGTCGGTAGCAGATGTCCCACCAATGTTCCATCTTCCAAATAAATGCCCTTACTGCTATTATTTGCGATTACAGCAAGATACTGCTCCATTTTTCCTGTATTCATCCGGTTTGATAAAATATGCTCTAACTGATCATAAAAGCCTTTCAGCGGAAGAACCGCTTCCTTACCTGCTTCTCCTCCTGCCATTAAACTGCTCCCATTCATTCCAAAAACAGTAGGCTTAGTTAAAATACCGCCTTCCTTATACCAGTCAATGGAAAGATGAGGTACACTCGGAGGCGAAAGTGATAACTTTCCTGAAATCTTAAAATGTGGCAGCTTGATTTTAGGAAGTTCCAGTTTCATACCGGAAAAGAATCCTGTAATTTTATCTATGATTCCCTTCACCGCATTTTTTGCTGCTTCCACAGGTTTTATAATTGCATCTTTGATTCCATTCCAAACCGAAGTTGCTGTACTTTTAATCCCATTGAAGATAGAAGTAACCGTGCTTTTCACACCATTGAATACGGAACTGACCTTGCTTTTTATACCATCCACCACAGAAGAAATTACGGATTTGATTCCATTCCATACTGTTGATGCCACGGATTTCACAGCATTAAATACTGTTGATACCGTAGTTTTTATGGTATTTAAAACAGATGCGACCTTACTGCTTATTGCATTCCATACTGTAGAAATCACATTTTTTATCGCTCCCATCACAGATGAGATTGTACTGGAAACTGCATGGATTGCAGATGACACTACAGATTTAATGCCCTCCCATACGGAAGAAACAATTCCTTTACAGTTCTCCCAAATCATCTGGAACGGTAACGTTATAATATCAATCGCACCCTGAATAATAGAGCCGAGCAGCATGACCGCCGTCTGAACCACATTACATATTCCTTCCCATACAGACTGCAAGTGCGTCCACAAATTTGAAAACCATGCTTTTAGGGAATCTACCATTGCGCCAATTCCGGTACAGATGGTATTCCACAGCTCTCCGAACCATTGTGTAATCGCACCCCAATTTTGTATAATCGCAATAATTCCGGCAATCGCCGCTGCCACCGCTGCAATGACTGCAATAATCGGAAGTATGGAAATATTCAAAGCACACATCGCCACGGAAATAGCTGCAATGACCGGAGTAAGGGCTGTGAACGCTGCCAGTAATGCTCCTAAAATAATGACGAAATTTTGAACCGGTCCCGGTAATCTCTCAAACCATCCTCCAATCGTGGTAATCACGGATACCAATGGTGGAAGAATTGCGTTTGCCAATTCCGCCAGTTTTTCTCCTAACGGTACTAATGCCTGCTGTAATTTTCTTGTATTGGACTCCATCTGCTGCATCGGTGTTGTTGTTGCATCGAACATCCCCTGTGCAGATCCCTTTACGCTGTCATAAGTACTTCCGACAGAAGTCAGGGAAGTAATGAATTTTAAGTTTCCATCTTCCGCCATTGTTCCAAATGCTAAAGCAGCAAGATTTAACGCTTCCTGCTGATTCGTACAGTTTCCAATATCCGCCACGATAGAATCAATGACCTGCTTCTGCGTTGCTCCTCCATTCTGCCATGAAGTAAACAATTCCTGTGTCTTCGTGGAAAATGAACCTATAGACTCTCCAATTGTTCCATCCACAAGACGGGTAGTCACTTCATTGATGGCATCATTTACCTTGTCAAGATTATACGCACCATTCTTCAAACCATTGTCCAGCAATTGGAAATACTCCGATGCTGAATATCCCGCCTGAGAAAACTTTCCTGCATATTCACTCAGGTTATCTCCCAACTCATTTGTTTTATCCAAACCATTCTGTGTACCAACCACAATATAATCCATCGCCTCCTGTGCGGTTAGACCATACTGTTGCATTAAAGAATTCACACCACGAAGCGTTTCATTCATATCAATTCCATACAATTCATCCAACGTAATGGCCTGCTGTGTTAAGTTGGTGAGGTCTGTTTCACTCAGATCACCCAAGTTCTTTTTTACCATAAGGACAGCATCTGCCACGCTGTCCATGCTTTCTCCTACACCATCCGAATACACAGATTTAATAACATTTGCCGACTCTTCTGCTGCCTGTCCGGTTTCTCCAAAATACGCATTTACTTTTGTGACCGCATTCTCTGTTTCCGAATAAGCATCCATTGCTTTTGTTCCGATGTCCTGAATTTTATCTCCTACAGCAGAAAGCTGATCTGCAGTCTGCATCAAGGCAGCACCTTTTGTATTTTCTGCAATCTGCCCCACATCTTCAGCGGTATCCTGAGCCACATCACCTGCCTGCTTTAATTCCTCAATCAGATTACGGATAGCTTCCCCATCATCAACCATATCCAGCGCATCCGTCAATTGACGGATATCTGCTTTCCCGCCTGTTGCGGACTTTCCAATTTTCTCAATAGCTGTCTTCATTTGATCTGAATTGGCTGTTCCATTTTTAATCGCAGAAACTAATTTACTTCCAAGAACATCCGCATAATCATCCACTTGTGTTCCTGTCGAAGAAAATAATTTTTCCAATCTTGCCGTATTGGAAAAAAGACGGTCTTGTTCCGTCTGGAGAGAGGATAAATCATTTTTATACTGATTCAGCTTTCCTCGTGTTTCCTCTACCTCTCTTTGGAATGCCTGATATTTATCCTGACCTATATCCCCTCTTTGAAAAGCCGCCACTACCTGCTCCTGTGCAGATTCCAACGCTTCCAATTTGTCACTTGTCTGACTGACCGCTTGCGACAGCAACTGCTGCTTCTGTGCCACCAATACAGTATTTGATGGATCGAGTTTCAACAATTTATTTACGTCATTGAGGGAAGACTGTGTCTTAGTAATTGAAGAATTCACGTTGCGTAACGCTTTATCAAGACCCGTGGTATCTCCTCCAATTTCAACTGTGATTCCCTTAATCCTGTTTCCCATGTCTGCACCTCCTCCCAAAAAGGTATAAAGAAAGCCCGGATTTCTCCGAGCATGAAAAAAGCACCGATTCCTTTTCTGAACCGATGCCATCTTACTATTTTATTTATTTCTTTTTACATATCAAATCATAACTTTCCGCAATCATACGTTTAATATCAGTATCCGGTATTGTTCCATCTAATATAATGGAATTCCAATGCTCTTTATTTTGATGATACGCTGGAATTACTGAGGAATATGTATTTCTCCAAAAATCTCTCCATTCTGGAGCTACCTTTACATTTACCCATATATGTCCTTCCCTTTCATAAGTCCATGCAAAAGCTCTTTTATTTTTTTCATACCTTAGCAATATCCAGTTTGGATCATGAAATGGGGTATCCACATATACATTTGAAAATGTCAAACCATACTCTAAAACATCTTCTCTTGATAACATATTCTTCGCCTTCTTCTCATGGATAATTCTTCTTACACATACTGGAAGTTATACTCAAAATTATGGTTTATAAAGATTAAAACCATGTTCTCGATGGTAAGCTGGTCCTTGTGGCTTTTTCCCTGCCCAATCCCTATCACTTTTTACTTTATCAAACAAATCCAACAGATTCTGAAAGCCAATTCTTGTGGATTCATCATATTTAGGATTGCAAAACTTCTGACGTATAATTTCTCTTTCGATTTCCCACTCTTTATCTGTTAATTTCTTTATCCATCCAAGACTGTATTTAGTAGGCTCTTTAGATAAACCTACATATACCCCTAATCCAGCAACCGCTAAACCACTTATTCCAAATATGTATTTTGAAATTTTTCTCATAACGATTTCCTCCACAACTTCTAATTTATTTAAAACAGCCTTTTCTTTATACCAAATTATATCAAGAAAAGGCTGCTTCTTCAATCCAAAACTAGAATTTATCAAAGTCTTCCTGACTAGCCAAACGCTTATATTTCACACTATCATTAGCTCGTTCCGTCCACATATCAATCACCAAACCAATCGTCAGAAAATCTAAATCCGCAATAGAAATTCCTATTTCCGTACATCGCAGAAGGAACAGGGGCGTTGTCATCTCCCGCTCACTTCTGCCAAACCTTTTTTTGCTTTAATATCCGTAGCCACATTGTCTCCCCATAATTCCAAAATTTGTGGCAACACTTCATAAATAGAAAACATATCAAACTGATCGAGCCATTCTTCTATTGTAGGAGGTATGCTGTTATCCGCATGGTATGCCATGATATACGCCACATTTTCAAAAATTTCCAGATCATCAATCTGAAATTCCGCACCATCTTTTTGTGTTCCAACATACGATTTTTCCAGTTTGCTCAAATCTTTAAAAATATCTCTTTTGAATTTTGCCCTGTATAATCGGAGAATTGTAGCGGAAGAACGAAATGGTATCTTTTCCCCACAGATTTCTATTTCTCTTTTAATCATGCCATTCCGCCTCCTTCTTCAGTTGGTGTGTACACAGTTTTATACCATTCTTTATAGGTTGTCTCATCCGTAGTATCTCCTGTTCGTGCTTTTACCAATCCGTCAGACCGCGGATCTGCCGTAATTGACAAGGTTTCTGTTCCCGGTTCAATCGTATCTTCTTTTGTTTCGGATTCAATAGACGGACGTGAAGCACTACAATTATAAAGAACATGTCTGATCGCATTAATATCCCCATCGAATTCAAATAGCAGGGCAAATTTTACACTTTCTGCAACAGAACTGTTCTCTACCAACACTCCCTTTGCATCCAGTTTTTCCTACAAAATTTCTGTTCTAAACCATTCTGGAATCAACGCCATTTCTAAGTCTCCGCTATAACCATTGTTTGTCACAGAACGGAAATATACGATTCCATCTGCATAAAACGGACTGGACTCTCCTTCTGCGTCCAGACTGATACTGACAGCTCCCGGAACAGCCTTTGGTATGCCATACTCAAATTTTGTACTTCCCTCTTCTTCCTTTTCTGTCAGTTTTGCAGCATGAACATTTTTCAAGTTAAATTTTACTTTATTTCCCATTGCTATACCTCCAATTCATACAACACTTCATACAGTTTTTCTGATTTGATATATGTTTCTGTCTTGTTATAAAAAATCCCCTGTGCATCCAAAATCTTCTCCAATTCTTCTTCAAGTGCAATATCTTTTTTATCCGTGTACAATTCCACATCTAACTGCTTTACTTTAAAGTACACCATTCCATCTGCTGAGAAATTATGGCTTCCAGGAGTCAAATAGATTAAAAATGGCGGTTCTGGAGATTCTCCTTCTGCAAAGTGATGATATGCGATAGGAATTCCCAGACCGCATAATAACTTCATAATATTTTTTAATTCCATCATTTCAATCCTTTCACAATCTTATCTTCAAGCTGTGATATGGCATAGGATTCCGCTGGTGCAATATGCACTTTTGCTTCTACCCTGCCCCCTCCTCGCTTTGCATGGCCTTTCTCCAATAAATGAGTTAGTCCGGGTTTGCTGCGATTATAAACAACAACCTCTGTTTTACTTGCAGAATCTTTCATCTTTTTCGCAGTCCACCCTTTCTTGTACCCACCACTATCTGTGGGTGAAGCAGATTGTACCATTTTCTTTGTTTCTTCAGAAACTGTATTGACCGCCTGCTTTACAACATCATCTGTCACTTCTTTGTACTCTTTCAAAGCATTCATGATCTCTGATGCCAATTGATTAGATGTCACCCGTCTGCTCATTCTTCCCACCTCGTATCTCCCGAACTGCTGTCAGTTTTAATTTTTTATGCGTAAACTGCACATCATCCACACAAATGATGTTATAAACCTCATTTTCAAACAAAATCCGATATTGTCTTTTATTGATTTCTCTCATTTTTTTACACCAGCGTAATATAAACACCAATGTATCTTCCGATAACGTTTCTATATCCGTAACATTTTCTTTTCCAGACGCAAGATTTACATAAGCAAAACATGAATAAAATTTCTCCCAATGGGACTGGTGGTTTCCAATTTCATCTGTGTATAATATATGCTTTTGAAGAATAATCCGCTGTCGCATTGAACCAATATCCATCAGAACACCTCCTCACGATTGGAAGAAAGAATATTTTTCAATGTAGGAATCATTTTTTCAGTTTCTTCATTCGTTCCACGATTTTCAAACATCACACCCACCGCATATAATACAGCAGTTTTTACGACAGCATCATCCGGCAGAATATCACGCCGTATAATATCTCTACACAGTATTTCGGAAGAATCGATCAGCGTTTGAATCAGGGTGTCTTCATCCTCATATTCCACCTTCAAATATTCTTTCGCTTCTTCTAGTGTAATCAGCATGTCGACACCCCTCTTTCTTATCTCGTTTCTTTCAGTTTCATCGTTTTTACTGCTTCTGGAAGAATTAATTTCCCATCTACCCTCTGGCTCGCAAGGAAACCAACCTGTCCGGTTGCCGCAAATAACTCATTCAGGCGTTTAAAGGAACGTCCCTGCCTGTCCGCAATCCAGTAATAGGAAAAATCCCCAAATGCCATAATCTTTTGTCCGGCTGCAATTTCCGGTACAAATGAAGACGTAAAATATGGGCGGTTCAAAATCATGTCCGGCACTCCCGCCTGCACGGACGGTTGCCAAATATAATTCCCGTTCCCATCTTTTAATTTACGTAACGCTTTTACGGTGCTGTCATTGAGCATCCATACCGCTTTTTTACGATATGGGGATCGCAGAGAATAAAATAAATCCATAACATCGTCAAACGTAATGCTTGCGCCTGCGGTCGTGACTCCATCAGAAGCTCCGCCTGTAGCATTAAAGATTCCTGTCGGTTTTCCCTTGCCATCTCCAGTAAAAAATGCTTCTTCTTCCTTCGTTCCGATTCTTCGTCCGAATTCTTTAGAAATATAGGCTTCCAAATTAAACACGTTATCGTTTAACAACTCATCCGAAACTTTAATCATGGTCGCAACCTTATATGCACTAATGGAAATCTGTCCAAAGCTGTCATCAGATTCTGGATATGCCGCTTCTTCATCAATCCACTTTGCTTCTCCTTTGGATGCCACGATAGGAATTTTACGATCTCCGCTGGAGGTCTGAATCACAGTTGCTAGACTTCGGAAAAAGTTTTCTTCTTCCAACGCTTCCACCAGAGTTCTTTCATATTCATCGGGAACCAAATAACCTCCTTCTGAATCTGTTCCAACCTGAAGAGCATTCTGAATATCAAGATAATTTTTCTTTCTCATCGCATTCCAAAATGCAGTTTTATAAGCCGCTGAGGCTCTTCCTGTTTTTTCTTCTCCTCCATTGCCTTTCCCCGGCTGATTTGTGATTGGATGACTGGTAGGCTTATTCAGTTCTGCATCAATAGCTGCCTGTCTTTCTAAACGCTCGATCTCTTTTCCAAGATTAACCACATCCGCTTCCATACGGTCATAAGTGGCCGTATCTTCTGCTGAAAGCAACCCGTCCGTTCCTCGTTTAGATTCTAAAAATGCCTTTGCTGCCTCCCACGCTTTTGCTCTTTTTTCTCTTAATGCTAAAATCTGATTCATATTAAAAATCCTCCTCTTTTAATGTGCCAAGAGACTAAGTCTCTTTTCTAACTGTTCAATGGGTGTCTTTTTTTCTGGTTTGGGAATCAGTTTTGACATCAGCGAATTCATCACCGCTTTTCGTGAAAACATCACTGCTTCCATTTCCAACTCTTTTTCTTCTTCCCCTTCTGGTTCCTCTTTAGAAAAAAGGAGCTTATCTGCAAAGCCAAGTTCTACAGCTTTCTTTGCATTGAACCAGCTTTCCGCATCCATCAAATGTGAAATCCTCGATCTTGATAGTCCCGTTTTAATTTCATAAGCATTCATAATGGATTCCTTTACTTCATCCAACATGTCGATTGCCTTTTTCATTTCTGAAGAATCACCGATAGCAATGGTCGCAGGATTATGAATCATCATCATCGCCACAGGAGACATCTGTACTTCCGTTCCCGCCATTGCAATCACGGATGCTGCTGAAGCAGCCAGCCCATCAATTTTCACAGTCACATTCCCTTTGTAGTCCATCAACATGTTATAAATCTGTGCTGCTGCGAATACATCTCCTCCCGGACTATTGATCCATACCGTGATATCTCCTTCTCCATCTTGTAATTCTTCTTTGAACATTTTAGGAGTCACTTCATCTCCGTACCATGTTTCATCGGAAATCTCTCCGTTTAGAAACAGGGTTCTGCTCTCATCATTTTCATTTCTTACCCAGTTCCAAAACTTCCGTTTCATCCTGTCCCTCCTTTTACGACTGTGTTTTAAGCACAGAAAAAGGACCACAACCAGATACTCTGTTTCTGATTATCGTCCTTAAAACACACTTTATTATTTTTGATATTTTCATCTAATTTTGGATTTATCCTCCACTTTCAAAAGAAAAAACCTTCTATTTTTTGTTATATTCCGCTTGTTCTGCTTCAATTCTCCACTTTCATGGGATCTTCTGCTTTTTACTCTTGTCACCAAACAGTAGCATATTGTTCCACTACGCAACATAGCGTTGCTCAACTCCAGTTGAGCATAAATCTTTTAAACCTGTGGCATATTACCGCCTGCCTTTCCTGCAAAGGCTCCTGCATCCGCCAGCTTTGTCATGCTTCCATTCACAAGATATAAATCTCCTCTGTCTTCTTCTGGAATTGGATTCTGATCTTCCATTTCCCTGATATCATTTGCTGACAGCCATCCATTCTGCCGGCCTACGGCGTACCCATTCATTCGGCTGGCATAGTCCCCTCGCAATAATCCATCCACATTTAGTTTTATAAAATACTCATTCTTTTCCTGTGGCAATAACAATGCTTTCTGCAAAGCCTGTTCCCACCTGACTACCCACGGATCTAATGTGTATTTCACAAACTCCAAAGACTGCTGCTCTATGTTAGAAAAACTGGATTTCTCCAAGTCCCCTACCATATGTGGAGGAATCCGATACATCCTTGCAATCTCATTGATTTGAAATTTCCTTGTCTCTAAAAACTGTGCCTCTTCCGGCGGAATCCCTATCTGCTGATATTTCATTCCTTCTTCCAGAACAGCCACTTTTCCTGCATTTCTTGAACCCCCATACACCTTATGCCAGCTATCCCTTACCTTTGCGGGATCTTTCAGAACGCCCGGATGTTCCAAAACACCACCCGGTGTTGCTCCATTTGCAAAAAACGATGCACCGTATTCTTCACAGGCAAGTGTCATCCCTACTGCATTTTTAGCCATAGCAATCGGAGAATATCCCACTAAACCATCAAATCCTAATCCCGGTATATGCAGCACATCTTCCCTGCGAAGATAGATCCGTCCATAATCCTTAAAATTGGGATTCTCTTCTGTGTTCCGTGTGTAAATATAATAAAGTTCTCCATTTTCCGCACGGTCAACTTCCATTTTATCCGGCAGAAGCGGATACAATCCTAATACCTGCCCTCTTCCATCACGGATGATCTGCGCATAGGCATTTCCCCATATCAGTAAATGGCTCATCAAGACTTCCCGGAATACGAAAGATGTCATTTCTTCATTTGGTTCATCGTGAAGAATATGATAAAGCGGATGGTCAAATACTCTTTCTTTTCCTTTATCCGTATAACGATACAAGTGAAGGGGAAGAGAAGCTATTGCTTCTGCAAGAATTCTGACACAGGAATATACTGCTGTTGTCTGCATGGCGGTTCTTTCATTCACGGAAATACCGCTTGTGCTTCTTCCAAATAAAAAAGATACTCCTGAATTATAACTATTTGTCGGTTTGTCCCTTGCTCCCCTTAAACCAAATAATTCCCGTAATCCCATACTCTGCCTCCTGTTTTATCAAAATGAAATAATGCCACGCTCATCATATACACTTCCTGTTGTGCCTTCATTACGGATTGCACGGTCAAGTGCCATAACTGTTGCGACTGCCCCATCTATTTTTTCTGTAGATTTTTCCTTATCCATCTTAATATTTCCTGCCGGATCTTGACGGACAAAAACATTATCCATCATCCATCTGAGAACTGGATGACCGCCATGTGCTAGTTTTTTCTCCAATGTCAGCTTCATTAATTCTTTCGTTGGCGGACTCATATCTTTATATCCCTGCCCGAAAGGTACGACAGTAAACCCCATACCCTCAAGATTTTGTACCATCTGAACTGCTCCCCAACGGTCAAATGCGATTTCCAAAATATGATATTTCATTCCCAAATCCTCGATGAATTTTTCAATGAAACCATAATGAATCACATTTCCTTCCGTCATCTGAAGATGTCCCTGCTTTTCCCACACGTCATAAGGAACGTGATCTCTCCTCACACGAAGTTGTAAATTTTCTTCCGGTATCCAAAAAAATGGCAGTATGCTATATTTTTCTTCCTCCGTTCTCGGCGGAAACACTAAAACAAACGCTGTAATGTCCGAAGTACTGGAAAGGTCAAGTCCGGCATAACATTCTCTTCCAAGCAGACTATCTTGATCTACTTCAAAGTCACATTCATCCCACCGATCCATAGGCATCCATCTGGTAGATTGTTTTACCCATTGATTCAATCGGAGCTGCCGGAAAATATTTTCTTCTGCCGGATTTTCTTTCGCACTCTGATAAGCATTCTGCACTTTTTCCAATGCTATCGTATGCCCCAAAGACGGATTTGCCTTATACCAGCTTTCTTCACTTCCCCAGTCATCATCGTCCGCAATACCATAAATCACGGGATAAAAAGTCGGATCAATCTTTCTTCCCATAAGAATGTCTTCTGCTTTTTGGTGCTGTTCAAAACAAATGGAATTGCGATCCGTTCCGGCGGTCGTAATCAAAAAATACAATGGCTGTGTTCTTGCATCACCTGAACCTTTTGTCATGACATCGAATAACTCTCGATTCGGCTGCGCATGAAGTTCATCAAAAATTACTGCGTGTACATTCAAGCCGTGCTTGGTATATGCTTCAGCAGAAAGTACCTGATAGAAACTGTTTGTCGGCTGGTATACTAACCGCTTTACAGACATGATTGGCTTAATTCTTTTCTTCAGAGCCGGACATTGATCCACCATATCAACTGCCACATCAAATACGATCGAAGCCTGCTGACGGTCAGAAGCACATCCGTAGACTTCCGCACCCCATTCTCCGTCACCACAGGTCATCAGCAGAGCCACCGCAGCAGCCAGTTCTGATTTTCCATTTTTCTTTGGAATCTCCACATATGCAGTATTATATTGACGATAGCCATTTTCTTTTACCGTTCCAAAAATATCACGGATGATTTTATCCTGCCACGGAAGCAGCTCAAACGGGACACCTCTCCATTGCCCTTTCGTGTGTTTCAAACAATTAATAAAATTTACGGCATGATCCGCTTTTGTTTGATCATACACTATCCACCACCTCCCTTTATCAGCAGAAGTTCCATCGCATCGCTTTCTTTATCATCACCATTGTCCGTAACAATCCTGCTTCTTGCAGAAGGCGTCAGTCCAAACTGCTCACAGAATTTATTCATGATTTTCAGATAGGTCTGAGCAATGGACACCTGTGGAACCTGCTGCCAATAACCGGATGGTGTCTTTACGATTGTTCCATGCTGAGTAATAAATTCCTCCGCTTCTTTCCATCGCGCATATGCCTGACAGTAACCTGCAAAAGCAGCCATATCAATTTCTGTCAGAATACCCAACTGCTCCATCTGTTTTGCCATCCGCTTCCATTCCTTCTTTGCCTCATCTTCCAGCCACGCAGGACATCTCGGTGCTTTCTTCACAGGCTTCGGCTCGTTTGTATTCAGACTTCTTTTCCCCGGATTGCCTTCCAATGCTTTTACTGCCGTAGGCTTAGGTTTTCTTCCTCTCTGTGCCATTGCTCTCACCTCCTTCCAAAACATCACTAAAAAAAGACCTCCGAAGAAGTCTTTTTTATCTCAGCACCTTTCGTTTTTACTTGAAAAGTTCATCGATTTTTACTTTTGCTGCTTTCACGGCATTGTAATCATAAAAATATGAATCTTCACTTGTAATTATTTTCCCATTGTCCGGCGGGGTAATAATAAAATCATATCCTGTAGTTTCACTATTCCAAGCGATTGTAATTTGATACCCTCTGTATGTTTCTCCCATAATAATTCTCCTACTACAATATATTTATGGTTAATATTCCTAACATCCAGCTAGGATGTTATCCATCTTGTTGCTTAAGCTGTTAGAATGATACGAGCAATCGGTATAGCGGAATCCTCCTTGGGCTTCGCGCCCGTAGAATAGTCTGCTAACCAGCTCTTCATTCCCAGCGTTCGTTTTATGCAGGTTGAGCCACCTTCAGGGTGCGTTCGTGTCACACCACAGTAGATAGAATGGGCAATGAGTAAAACTGGTACTGACCAATTGCAATCTTAAGTAAGGAGTGACATTTCTATGAACATGAACGCAATAGGGATTGATGTTTCCAAGCGGAAAAGCACAGTAGCAATTCTCCGTCCTGGTGGAAAGGTTGTCGCGAAACCCTTTGATGTGCCACATCTGTCCACTGATTTTCAATCCCTTAAGGTACTTATTAAGGGGCTGGATGGTGAGACTCGCATTGTCATGGAGTGTACCGGCCGTTACTATGAACCGGTAGCACGTGAACTGTCTCAGGCCGGCTTTTTTGTCAGTGCTGTGAATCCTCAGATCATTCATGATTTTCAGGGACAGGATAACCCTCTGCGCAAAGTCAAGACGGATAAGGCAGACTCTTTAAAAATCGCACGTTACACTCTTGACAGTTGGGCAAATCTGAAACAGTATAATCTTATGGATGAATTACGTTCCCAACTCAAAACCATGAACCGCCAGTTTGATTTCTATATGAAACACAAAACAGCCATGAAGAATAACCTGATCGCTCTCATCGACCAGACTTATCCAGGTGCCAATGCCTACTTTGACAGCCCCGCCCGTGAAGACGGCAGCCAAAAATGGGTGGATTTTCTTGACACCTACTGGCATGTGGACTGTGTCCGCAAAATGTCCCTGAATGCCTTTATAAATCACTATCAGAAGTGGTGCAGCCGTAAGAAGTACAACTTCAGCAAGTCAAAGGCCGAGGAAATCTATGGAAAAGCAAAGGAGTTTATTCCCGTACTTCCTAAGGACAATTTCACCAAGCGTATTGTCAAACAGGCGATTGACCAATTAAATGCCGCCTCGCAGACCGTTGAAGAGCTGCGTTCTCTTATGAATGAAACTGCCTCCAGGCTACCAGAATACCCGGTTGTCATGGCAATGAAAGGCGTAGGACCGTCTCTGGGACCTCAGCTTATGGCTGAGATTGGAGATGTGACCCGCTTTACCCACAAAGGCGCTATCACGGCATTTGCCGGAGTAGATCCTGGTGTCAATGATTCCGGGGATTATTCCCAGAAAAGCGTACATACCTGAAAGCACGGTTCACCAGTGCTGCGGAAAACTTTGTTCCAGATCATGGATGTGCTAATTAAAACCAAGCCTGATGATGCAGTATATCTGTTTATGGACAAGAAACGTGCCCAAGGCAAATCCTATTACGTGTACATGACTGCAGGAGCCAATAAGTTTTTACGTATCTACTATGGAAGAGTAAAGGAATATCTCTCCACTCTTCCTACGTCAGACTAAACGCAAGATACATATCTTTCAGACCGGCATACACTGGCGGTCTTATTGTGATACCCATTTTTCAACCTGTATAAAATTTTCAATGTTCTTTAAAATTTAGCTTGACTTTTTATTTGCAGGCTGTTCTTTTTGTACACACATGTTACCTCTGACTCTTGTTTATATCCAGCAATATCCGTACCACAATCTGCACAAATTTTCTTTAGACGTCTTCTCCATCCGTACAAAAGTCCAATCCCATTTTTAACTCATTATATATCTTCATGTATCGGCTCTGTTCACTCCCTTCACTTCCCAAAATTGCCTGAAAGAAAAATTCTTCTGCTTTCTCCCTCGAATACCACTCCTCTGTCTTTCCATAACAAACAGTTCTAACTATGGGTATCTTTTTTACACAATCTTCCCCATAAATCACATTCAGTCCTGATCCATTATCCCAATGCATCAGAAGGGATGCCGTGTCATCCACTCCGAGAACGGTCCCTGTCATGCCAACTGGCGGTGCCTGTTTATCATGCATTCTTACAAGTTCTACTCTGGTACCGACTGGATATTCTCTGCGAATATTCTCCACAATTTTTCTATTCGGAAATACCATGCTGCACCTCCTCGATTGAATTTTTCAAAGCCTGCTTCAGAACATCTTCCTCAAACCCAAACTTTTCATATGCCTGTTCCAAAGTCCGATAATATCCTGCACTTGGTACTCCTATTTTCCTTTGCTCATCCATAATATACACCATCGCACTTTTTATTTTCCCCTTGATTTGCACCTCCAGCATCTTCTTATAGTAAAAATTCGGATATCCTTCATAATAGTCAAGTGTTCTTTCATCCATTTGACCGATTTCCCAAACCAATACCGGAACGATGCTTCCCTCCTTTGGTTCTATCGTAGCATACGAACCTGTTCGTGAACCTTTGAATATTAACTTATACCCTTCCACGATTGCTGTTCCTACTAAAGTTGCAGTCGGGCATCGGAATGCCATCTGCTCCTCATCCATGTTACTGCAATAGGCAATATACAACTTCTTCATATTCGTTTCATCCTTTCTCTGTTGATAGTGAGGTCTCCCTCCTACCACCTCAAGACGGTCTCTCGACCGCCATTGGTGGGGCTGTGCCTATTCCCTTCAAGCAACATGTCTCCATGCCGAATTTCCTTCCAAATGTTTCAGAAAATGAAGCCTGCAGGTTTTGAATTCATCCCCGTTCAATCCCAACCGGAGCATCCAACACCGGAATGCGTATTTTTCATTGTCTGTAACTGTTCTTCTGGCACTCGCTTTCTTTTGCGTCAATGCCTGATGGCTGACTGCAAGGCAGAATTGTATGTATGCTTTGATTTTCCCTGCATGCGTAGTGCTGTTAAACAATCGGAACTCTACCGTTCCTTTTGTGAAAGTCGCATGAAGATTTAAACCGTGGTATCTGGTATCGTTGTAATGGTCTGTCCTTCTTCTATGACTCCCCTCATACCAGATGTCTTTTAATTCTTCCATCGTTTTGGGTTTTCTTTTATTAATCGTTTGAATCAACTGTTCATTTGTCTTTTTACACCATCGAAGCCTAGCCGGATCAATTTGTAAAGCTTTATATAAAATGTCCTCTTTGCTGGCGATGATATTTACCAGATTGCGTAAAGTCTGAGGTGTATATCTGCTTGCATCCACGTGGATATGAATGCCGCATTGGTCACTTGCGAATGCTCCCTTATGCCGAAGCTGACGAACAATTTCCTGCAAATCTTCCAAGTCTTCATATTCTAAAATCGGACTAACAATTTCACATTTATATTCTTCCGATGCAGGCTCTCTTCTTCCATTCTTTTTTCTCTGCGCAATAATACTGGAGTCAAATGTTGCTTTCCACGTTCTTCCTTTATGGTCTTTTGCCCCGTAAGTTTGATAATACGTCCCGATATAAAATTTCTCTGTTCCGAAATATTCTGCGATAACATCTGCCGCTTTTTTTCTGGTGATTCCGGTTAATTCAATTTCAATCCCGAACTTCTGTGTTTTCATTTTGTTGCGCCTCCTATGTGCTTTTTTTCGTAGTATATATATCACTCTAAAAACACATATTATCCAGTCATTTCAAACAATAATGTACACAAAAATTCAGGAGAGAAATTGTGTATTTTACAGATAACTATTCCTGTTTTGCTTTCCGTTCAGCAGCTCTCTGTCGGTTGCGCTCTTTTGCACGTTCCTTTTCTTCTTCCGTCCGAAAAGCCGTATTCCCTTTCAGATTCTTCAAAAGAAGATCCCTTGTTTTCTTTCCGCCTTTTCCTCCAAGTCCTAGACGAATCAACCAGATGCGCATATAATATTTTTCATTTGCCTCAATTGTCTCCGCAGGATTAATCCACTTCATCTCTTTTGCACGTTCTGCCATCATGCAGGTTAATTCCGCAAAAGAAATTGTACTTTCTGCTTCCATCGGAAATCCGTTAAAAACAATTTTGTCAGCCACAAAATCCAATCCAAAGCAATGTACTTTTTCTTCTGCAAAAATCTCCATTACCCTGTTCATATCCGCATCTTTTTCTTTTGATAATCTCTCAATCAGACGCTCACTCATGTGCAGAACTTCCATACCGACAACCCGCTTCAAAAGATACTGTTTACTATGAATCATAAAAATAAGATTTCGGATGCTCTCGGCGGTATGACCTTCTATCGGAATCTGTAAATTTAATTCCTCCTGATTATTTTCAATGAATCCCCTTCGCTGTAGTTCTTTCCGAAGAATTTCGTCATCCTCGATTTCAATGTTTCCGTCACGATCCACAATTGCACCCCCTATCTGGTATCCAAAACTTGGCGGTCCTAAATATTTTGAAGGTTCTCCCAATATTTCTGCCACCGCTTTTACCAATTCTTTCCTGTTTTCACATATCGTTTCAATTCTCATGTATGCAGTCCCCCTTCTTTTTTGGTACTACATACATCACTCTAAACGCCCACAAAGTCAAGCATTTTAACCATCTTTCTGACTTTCTGGAAGACACATCGCCAATGCATACGCAACCGTCGCTGTTACGGCATTTCCCGCCTGCTTATACAACTGTGAATCAGAATTCACGGAAGCAGCACGCTCGTATAATTCATCTGGAAACCCCTGCAATCGAAAGCATTCTTTGGGTGTCAATCTCCGAATTTTTCCACATCTCATCAATGTCCCCATCTGACATCCTGTATCTAATGTCTGTGAACATCCTTTTCCGACTCTTCCACGGCGGGTATCACTATTCGGATACGCAAGTACAATTCCATCTCCTAGATGCGCTTCTTCATATCCAGTTTTTGTTGCATTTTTCACTTTCACGGATTTAACGGGTTTCTCACAAAAATACACACCGTGGCGATCCTGAGAGGTCAGCGTAAACATTGGCTCTCCATCTTCTTTCATTCGTCTTCCATTCTGGCGTTTTTCCATCCGCTCCGGTGTCAAAACAGGATGCACTTCCATAACCGCAGAATTCATTGCCGTATGATTTACCATTCCCGCTGTGTATCTTGCAGTCAGGCATCTTGCAGTATCCGTAATCTTCGGTGCAACTTTGCTTTGATCTATAAAATAAAGTCCTGTCTTCGCTCCCATTCCCCCTGCATTTCCAATCAATGTAGTAGAAACTCCCTGAGAATCATATACTCGGTATCCCTGCATTCCTCCTATAATCTGGTTAAGAGCTGCTTTGTTTTTTCCTCTGAGAGATAATATTTCTCGTCTACCTCTGCTTCTAAGATTTGCGATAATGAACACGCGCTCTCTGTTTTGTGGAACTCCGTAGTCTTTTGAGTTAAGCACCTGCCAGCGACAGTCATACCCTGCTTCTCCCATTTCAGACAAAACCGTGGCAAAATCGAAGCCTGCATTAATTGATAGCAGGTTCTTAACGTTTTCAACAAAAAGGTATGTGGGCTTATCACTTTCTTCTTTGCCTTTGAGGAGATCAATAATGTTAAAATATATTCCACTTCTTTTTCCGACCAGTCCCCGCTGCTTTCCTGCAACTGAAATATCCTGACAGGGGAATCCAAAGCACCAGATGTCTGCTCTTGGCACATCGGATGGTTTAAGTTTTGTGATATCATCCGCTTTCCACTCTCCTTCCGTATCATACATTGCTTCGTATGAAGCTCTTGCGAATTTATCATATTCACAATATCCCACACACTTATGGCCGGCAGATTCCAAACCCAAACGGAATCCGCCAATGCCTGAGCATAAATCAAGGAAGGTCAACTGCTTCATGCTCGTCACCTTCCTTCACTAGCTCTGAATATTTTATTTTTTTCCCATCCCGTATTACATATACGTCTTCTGCACTTCCCACAAATTCCATATAACGATGTACTATCACATCCGCATATTTTTCATCCAGTTCTATCGTCCTGCAAATGCGCCCTGTCTGTTCACAGGCAATCATCGTAGAACCACTTCCACCAAATGGATCTAAGACAATGCAATTACTCATACTGGAGTTACGGATTGGATATGCCACCAATTCCACAGGTTTCATAGTCGGATGCATATCATTTTTCTTCGGACGGTCATATTCCCATATGGTGGACTGCTTTCTGTCTGAATACCACATATGCTTTCCACCCAACTTCCATCCAAATAAAATCGGCTCATGCTGCCATTGATAAGGACTTCTTCCTAAAACCAATGACTGCTTTTTCCAAATGCATGTACCAGAAAGATAAAATCCTGCTGCTTTAAACGCCCTGCGAAAGTTTAATCCCTCAGTATCCGCATGGAACACATAAATGGAAGCATCACGTTCCATGTTCTGTTCCATATTCACGAATGCGGCAAACAGAAAATTATAAAATTTATCATCTTCCAAATTATCATTTTGGATTTTTCCTGCACTGCCTTCATAATTTACATTATATGGCGGATCAGTCACTACAAGATTGGCTTTCTTTCCTTCCATGAGTTTTTCGTAAGTCTCAGGTAAAGTGGAATCCCCACACACCAGTCGGTGCATTCCAAGCATCCACACATCTCCCTGCTTTGTCATGGCCGGTTTCTTCAATTCAGCTTCTACATCGAAATCATCTTCTTTGATTTTTTTATCATGCACCTTATTAAATAACTGCTCAATTTCCGGTGGTTCAAATCCGGTAAAGCCGACATCAAAGTCTGATTTTTGCAAATCTTCAATCAAATCCGCCAAAAGTTCCTGATTCCATTCTCCAGTAATTTTATTCAGGGCAATATTCAGCGCTTTCTCTTTTGTTTTATCAATTTCAATGACAATACAATCAATTTCATCATACCCTAATGTTTGAAGAACCGTGGCTCTCTGGTGTCCACCGATAATCGTCATATCTGAATTCACAATAATCGGCTCAACATATCCGAACTCTGTAATACTGTTTTTTATTTTTTCAAATTCCTTATCTCCCGGCTTGAGTTTCTTTCTCGGATTATATGATGCCGGAATCAAATCCTTAATCCGCAGCTTTCTGAACTCCATCTCCCAATCCCTCCCAAAATCGTGCTTTTATATAACAGTCATGACTGCAATACTTTCTATTCTTATTTCCATAACTTGCAAATTCTTTTCCGCATCTCGCACAGGTCATGGTGTAAATTGCCGTGTCCTTCCGATGCAGTTTTTCCGGGTGTGCTTTCCACCACTCCCGCCTGCACTTATCTGAGCAAAACTTCTTTGGTCTGCCTGTAGACGGTTGTATCAGTTCTGCTCCACAATACAAACACGCCTTTCCTAACATCATCTGCTCCTGAATGTTTTTTGTAAGCGCAGAGGCATAGCCGTCCATACCGTGCGCCCTACAAAAATTCCTGACAATGTCACGGGACAATCCCACCACGGAAGCGATGGCACGATATCCAACTCCCTGCGTCCGCATTTTCCTAATCTGTTCGGCTTGTAATTCTGTCATGCCTCTCACCACCCTTCCTGTTTCCAGACATAAAAACAGGTCAAAACGCAGCCATTTTTACTGCATTTTGACCCTTATAATTCCTGTTTTTTCTAACTTTTTAACGAAATACCCATACCCCATTTTGCGAATAACTGCTTGTTTTACAACGCATTCTGCGAAAACTCTTATCCGCTTTCCCTATCCCCCCTGTTTAATTCTGCGAAAATTCACGTTTGAGGGGGCGGCGGTCAATATTCAACAAATTTGTAGAGATTTAATCCCCCCACCATTGTCTGGTATTTCCAATCAATATCGATATTCCTGATATCGATCTTCCGTCATGGTTTTTACATCATGGTGATGTTTGCATAAAGGCTGCCAATTCTCTTCATTCCAAAAGAGGATTGGATCACCACGATGCGGTTTAATATGATCCACAATCGTTGCTCTTACATATTTTCCTTCTTTCTCGCATTTACAACACAGCGGATGCTCCTTTAAAAATCTTTTCCTCGCTCGCTGCCACTTACTGTTGTAACCACGTCCCGCCGCACTCTCCCGTTCTCCACGGTGTAACGCTTCATGTTCTTCACAATATCTTCCCTCTGTCAATTTCGGACAGCCAGGATGACAGCATGGTTTCATTGGCTTTCTCGGCATACTGATTTCCCCTTTCCTTTATGTACGCAGCGTGGGAAAGGATGGAAAGCCACGCTCCGACAGAAAAAAAGACCAAAAGCAAATGCTTTCAGTCCCGTTTCTTTTTTCCGCATCTTAAGAATAACACAAAAGAAATGTAATGTCAGTCTACTCTTAGTCTACTTTCAGTCTACTGAACAACATAATTAATCAGTAAGCAACTTATATTCTAAAATATGGCTTAACAGTTTTTGTGGTTCTACACCAAATTTTTCAGCAGTCCTTCTCATTTTCTCATCAATTAAATGCTTATTTTTATCTTCTATTAACTTTTGTATTTTTTCATTATCCCCAAATAATGTACTGATTCTATTGGGGATTGCCCCCAGTTTTTCAAAAAGGTGTTGGCTCACATAATTGTCAGATGCTACCCTGCATCTGAAATATTCAAATTCATTTTCTCGCATATAAACTTCCATTAATAAACGAATTGCACGAGTACCTATTCCCTGTCCTTGCATAGCTTTCAGTAACTCAATTGCCAATTCTGGTCTGCCAACTCCAATCTTCTTCACACCACAATACCCGCAAAATATTTTTTTCTTTTTTCTCCAAATAGAGCAATAGAACCCTTCGTCTTGTAATAAATCCTCAAATAGTGATTTCACATATTCAGGATTCTGTAGCAATAATTTCATGCCCGAAAAAGTGATATTATCACATAATACTTCTTTATATTCTTCAAATTCACTTTCCTGAATTCTTGTCAAAATTATTTCTTCATCCTCTGTCAATACACTAAACGTATTCAAAGCACTTTCCTTGCTCATAACATCCTATCCCCTTTATGAATCACATAATATGGCGGAGGGGAATGATCCCCTCTTTACAATCGCCCATGCATGGTTACAGGTTACGCCATCTGTCCGCCCGTGTAGCTTTGCAGCCATGCGCATACAGCACGGGGGATTGTTTCATTACAGTACTTCTTTCAAACGAAAATAGGTTTCTGTCAATATCTTCCGAAAATCTCGTTCCTTTTCTATTTCATTTCCCGGTTCATCTACATTTATAATACAACAGTCAGGAATTGCTTCAGAAAATATCTTATAAAAAGAAGTCTCTACAATCAAATGGCAATACTGAGAATAAAAAGGCTCTGCCATAGTTTCATATTCCTCTTTCGTAATTTCTCCATCCAAATATTCCCGTATTTGCCCTAAAAGTATTCTTTTAACTTTTTCTTGATTCATATTCTTTCTCTTTCTTTATGGATGACATCTTTTACAAGGTTCATATCCCTGTTGAATTAGTTCATCTCTTGTACCCATAAACTCTCCTTTATTACTCTCGTTCATTTGATTTAAACTGGAACAACTTGGTAAATGAAATTTCTTTGTATTAGTGTTCAACACATAGGAGGACTCTGTCTTTTGCTCATTTTGCGCTTCTTTATTGCCTTCCGTACTTCCTGCTGAAGAACCCCCATCATTGGAAAGCTGGCTTTCTCCTGTAGCATAATCAATAGTAACGCCCGGTTGTACATTGTAGCAATACACATTAAAAAGAATTCCTTCCCCGTTATCTTCCACGGACTTAGCTTCCATCTGCACACCACTTACTACCAGATTATCTCCTTCATAAATTGGTGTTACTCGATACAACACATGGTTTCCCGTTTCTTTTATGTAATCAGCCACCATATTTTCAAATGGCAGCATCCCCTCCACGTTTAAATATCTGGTTCCTGTAATTAGGTTCTTTGTGTTTGCATTCTCGGCAGTTAATTGAAATCCAATCAAATGACAGCGGTTATAAAGGTACTTTCCATCAACACAGTCATATTTTACAGTATGCCATCCAGAAGGTTTGACCTGACCAATAGAACCTCTGTCTTCTGTCGGCATCAAATCCTGACCGATATTTGAATACGCTATACCACATCTTCCCAATGAATCCAAATCACTATAGGTTTCAAATGATTCCGTTTTTAATTCCGCTTCTGTAAAGTTTGGAATATTATTTGCAATCGTAACATAGGCTTCTCCAGAATACTCTGGTATCTCGCCCATATTTATTGTCGGTTCGCTTTCATCTATAATTTCCCAATCTTCTTGTTCCACAGTTTCCTGTTGTTGCTCCGTAACTGTCTGATCTTTCGATGGCTGTGATTCTTCCTGAACATCTGCACCACATCCACTAAGTATCAGCATCAGAGCCATAAAAATCGGAATCCATCTTTTTTTCCACTTATTCATGCTCATATACCTCCAACGTTATTTTCTCATGAGAGCTTCCCGAAAATTCTTCCACATCTATTAGTTTCCAATTTCCATCATTCACATCAATAGTAAAGAAGAAATCTCCCGGATACTTGCGATTCCATTTACACAATATTATTTTTTCAATCTTATCACGGAAATTCTCGATCTCCAAATCTTCAACGAAGCAGTAATCCTTTTCTCCTGCTTTCTCCAAAAAGTCCTCTGCTTCCTGAATCTGTTCTGCAGCTTCAAAATCCACAAATTGTTTATGCGAATACGCATTCATCCACAGCTTTCCATTTTTTGTCATGGAAAGTATCCGTTCCCTCAATCGTTTATCTTGACTCTGTCTCCGATGATTAAATGTCATGCCATTCCTGTCATCTACCGCAACAATTAAAATCATATTCTCTACACCTTCTCTCCCGGCATCTGAAGTTTCAGCTTCTCACAAAAAGCAGGGTAGTCATGATGCCCCATTAACAGCATTTTTTTCTCCAATTCATCTAATGCCTTTAGGAAATTTTTCTCATCTTTTTTTCTTACTTTACAAAAAATAATCAGGTAATCATTTCCCTTTTTTCCAAATTCTTTTCCAAAAGAAACCTCAACTTTCTGCTGAATAAATAACTGATCTCCAAGATATTCTTCAGTATCTACAAACGCATAGTATTTATAAAACAATGAAAAACGCCGTAATCTCCAATAATTTTTTCCTTCCATCCTTCTCCTCCCCATTTATCTCATTATAACACGAACAGCGGTATCTACATAGACCCGCTGTTACATTCGTCAATTATATTCTGCATAAACCCCTATCTGTATCTGAAGGGCAATCGTAATCTGCTGCATGACCATCTCATCGTAAACCTCTCCCAACTTCTCCAGTAATTGATTCTTATCCAAAGTCTCCACCTGTTCAGCTAATGCCATGCTTGGTTTTGATAATCCAACACTTGCTTTTAATGGTATCTGTACGTGGGTTGGAAGATATTTTTTCTTCCACACCCTCGCAGTCAATGGTACAACCGTTACCACCGGAGAGTTTTCATTTGCCCTGTTATTGCTCACGACCAGAGCTGGACGGACACCACACTGTTTATACGAATTTTCATTATTTCCAAAATCCACATTATAAATTTCGCCTCGTCTGCACATTTCTTTATGTCCTCCTTATCCCAAAATAAAGGCTTCCGTCTGTTTATCACGAAGCTCGTACAAAAAATCCAGTTCCTTCATTGCTGCTTTCCTGTATTTTCCAATCATGGCATGACTTACATTATATTTTTGTTCCATTGTTTCCCATGTAAGCTCTCCTCGTACCAGATCCATTACCAGTTCCGGCAGAATCCCATCCAAACTCGCAACACTATGTTCAAAAAATTTCAGTTCTTCTACGACTGCCTGATATCTGTTCCAAAGAAACTCAAACCATTCATCATTTTCCCGATCCATCACACTTTTATAATTTATTGCAACGGATGCAGTTTTATCTGATCGATTGCTTGTCTGTACCCTGTCATTGTCATCAGCATGACCGAACATCATGGAATCGATAACATCTGATTCCTCAATCCCGCTGAATTGTTCCAACTGAAAAAGTAAAATTCCCTGTTCCTTCTTCAAATTCTTATATTCCTTAAACATCCTTTCTGCTGTCATGTCACATTCCTCCAATCCTCGCCCGTACTGCATGGATCAATGCGGACTGTCCAGTTTCCTTCTTCTCCAGCGCTTTCATGACATCTTCATCGTGTGTTCCCTTTGTAATCAGATGATGTATAACCACGGTATGCTTCTGCCCCTGTCTCCAAAGTCTGGCATTCATCTGCTGATATAATTCCAACGACCATGTCAATCCAAACCACACGATAGTACATCCTCCTTCCTGAAGATTCAGCCCGTGTCCGGCTGATGCGGGATGAATCAATCCAATCGCAATTTCACCATGATTCCAGTCCGTTATGTCCTTTGAAGTATCAATCACTCTGGCTTCTGGAAGACGCTTCTGTATTCTCATGAGATCATGCTTGTACCAGTACGCTACCAATACTGGTTTCCCATTTGCCGCTTCCACCAAATCTTCCAAAGCATCCAATTTCCTGTCATGAATGGAAATCACTTTTTTATCTTCTCCATAAACAGCACCATTTGCCATCTGTAATAATTTATTGGAAAGTGCCGCTGCATTTGCGGCATCCAGTTCTTCCCCGCCTATGGAAAGAACCATATCTCTTTCAAATGACTGATACAATTTTTCTTCTTTGGCATTCATACTCACTTCCACACGGTTCTCTATTCGTTCCGGCATATTTAAATAATCGGCTGCCTTCATGGAAATACAAATATCACTTATAAGACTATAGATTTTTTCTTCTGCACCCTGTTTCGGTTTATAAGAATAAATAATCTCACGATTTCTTTTGTCCGGTAAAAAGAAGCGTTCTCTGTAACCACCTATATATCTTCCAAGCCTCTGTCCCATATCCAACAAATACATTTGTGGCCATAAGTCCAACAATCCATTCGGAGATGGGGTTCCTGTCAATCCGATCACTCTGGAAACTTGTGGTCTCACATGTTTCAATGCTTTAAATCTCTGAGCCTTGCTGGATTTAAAAGAAGACAATTCATCAATTACTACCGTACTGAAATCCCAATGATGATTCTCTACCAACCACACCACATTTTCCCTGTTGATAATATAAACATCGGCTGCTTCTGCCAATGCCTGCTCTCTCTGCTTTTTTGTTCCCACTACCAGACTTGCTTTCATCCCTATAAGATGTTCCCATTTTTTTAATTCTTTCGGCCAAGTATCTTCCGCTACCCTTTTAGGTGCTATGATAAGAATTTTTCCCGCCGTAAAATAATCCAATGCCAATGCAAATAATGCAGTAAGCGTGATTACTGTCTTTCCAAGTCCCATATCTAAAATCAATCCACAATAAGGATGTTCTAAAATAAACCTTGAAGCATACGATTGATATTCATAAGGTTCGTATTTCATGCAACACTCCTCCAATCATTTCCTTACTATCCACGCAGAATACCAAAAATCCCAGTTCTTCCAATGTCCGCTTTCTCTTTTCCTGAAGCGGTCTCATCTTTTTCCCCGGTGCTTTCAGTTCTACAAATCCCAACTTTCCACCGGGGAACAATACCAAGCGGTCGGGCATCCCATCCAAACCGGGAGAGCTGAACTTTACCGCCCAGCCTCCCATCTTTTTTGTCTCCGTTCTTAACTTCTGTTCTATGCTTTTTTCTGATACCATTTTTACTCCGTTTCCGAATATCCCTATTTCGCGCGTATATGACGCAACACGCATTTTACACGCACATACAAAGCGATATTCTATAATTTTTATTATTTAAGATACTATCGGCAACATAGGAAACTTCTGTCTGTTTTCCTCATAAACTCTAAGACTTTTTATGTTTCCATTCCCCTCTTTTTTCGGATACCTCATCGGCAATGGCAACTTCCGTAAAGGGCTACATATTGCCGATTGTTTCCGATAAATTGCCGTTATTCTTCCTCACGGACATAACCTTTCACAACTCCGTAAATGGAAAAACGCATCTTTCCTTCCGGGCGTTTCCACCCCTCGATATTACTCATAATCGCAGCAATCTCATTCGCATCCTGACGTTTCAAATTGCCACGTTCTTTTCCAAAACACTCACACCAAATTTCCATATTGCAGACACGGGTTCTCCGATTCACTCCCACCTTATGACTTCCTTCAAATTCCGAACCATTAATAAAATTCCGGCGCTCATACAAAGTCATGGAATCCCAACCTTCCGGCAGAAGCATATCTAAATAATCACGGATCGTTCCTTCTCGCTCATCCTGTTCCATCGCTTCTTTCTGTTCATGGACTGCGATTGGTTCCAGTTCTTTCGGAAGATGAATGGTTTCTCCATCTTTGTAGTAGTGCAACGCTTCCGCCCAGATTTGTTCCACTTCATCTTTAGTAATCTCCCAAGAACCCCTTCCGGTTCCTCCCGGTGTTTTTACCGGCCAAAATCTTCGGTTACCCGTAATATCCCTAAGATATGTGTCCGCATTCGTTGTCCCGATAAATACACATTGTCTTGGATGGGGAGTTGCCCTGCGCCCAAAAGCGGCACGGTAAATATCGTTTTGTCTTGACAAAAATCCTCTCAGCGTTTCAATGTCCGTTTTCTTTAATCCTGCGAGTTCTCCGATTTCCAAAATCCAATATCCTTGTAGTTTCTCTGCTGCAGTCTTATCCTTTGTGTCTGAAAGAAGAAGGGAATCGTTGAACCACTCTCCACACAGTTTTGCGATCAACGTGGATTTTCCTTTCCCTTGCGGTCCGGACAACACGAGCATCGTGTCAAACTTACATCCCGGATTCATTACTCTTGCTATCGCCGCCACCAATGTTTTCCTTGTGACCGCGCGAACATAGGCATTATCGGCTGCTCCGAGAAAATCCACCAATAAAGTATCTACCCTCGGAATTTCATCCCAATCCGGCAAAGCCACTAAAAATTCTTTAATGGGATGATAAGAACGATCATCGGTTACTTTTGAAACTGCAATGTCATAATTTCTTGCAGAAAAGTTTCCATAATTCAAATCAATATAGGAAATTAACTGTGCATCATCCGCATCTCTCCAAAATTTTGATGGATGATTCCACGGAACTTCCCCTTTGATTTCCATTCCATCTGATAACTGATTAAACACAATTGATTTCAACTTTTCGTCATTATTTAAAATCAACAACAAATTTCTAAGATTATTGACTACAATTCCCTGTCGGTTATACTCCAACTGCATCTTCCAATCTTCTTCCGCAAAATCTAACCGTGCTGATTCTTCCCGTTCTTTAGATAAAGTCCGGCGTACTGCCTCATTCTCTGATGCAAAATCCTGCATAGCCTTAAAAGAAGGGAGTTTGGTAGTTTCTATTTCTTCCGTCACTTTTGCATCCAAATTCCCAAACTTATGAATCCTTACTACATCAAACGCATTCATAAGTTTTCCGCATGCCGGATCAGTAGCATGATGACTATACGCAAACACATCATCATAAATCACCACTCCCGCAGAAGAATCCGCCGGAATGTAATCGTATCTTCCTGCCATCTCGCTCGGCTGATATACATCTGGAATAAAAGCATCTATTGCCTGCTGAATGGTAAATGTCCGGTTGAACGCCCCAATAATGCCTCTCTTTTCCAATGGATTCTCTTGTTTTTTGAGACTTTTCTGCACAATTATCCTTTGACGGTTAGATACCGGCCATGAACTGACATCTTTCCAATCTGTATATAGTGCCAGTACATCTTCCGGTTTCAACAGCTCCCCTTTAATTTCCTGAAAGATAAACTCTCCATCGGAAGATGTGGAAGGCCAATACATCAATCGGCTTGGTTCATACGTTGTATCATCAAACAGCTCCATTCCTATTTCTTCAGCTATCTTCCGGCTGACAGCCATATATTCATCCGGCGATATTTCGTGGGACAATGGAATAATCAAACGAAGTCTTGGTTTTTCCGATGTATGTTTATGGGTGGAATACAGATAACATTGAAATGAAAAAAACAATTCCAACTGATCTCCAATATCCGCAACTGCATAATCCATATCCAACGTCAAAGCGGATCTGGAAATTACACAATCCTTCTTTCTTCTCCCTCCTTTTAATCTTCCAAGCACAAAACCGCCTACATCTTTAATATCGTCCTGTTGTGACTTCTTCATTTTCCGATACTGTTCCATTGTTTCCGCAGTACGTTGTGTCTTGGAAATCCGCTCTCTAAAATCCTCAAGTTCCATTTCTGTCAGATTCCATTTTTTATCCATACGGGAGTTTCCCGTAGTCACCGCAATCTTCATTCTGCATCTCCTCCTAATCCTTTTTATAAAATGGACTTTCAAATCCGGCTGCTTTTAATGGAAGTCCTTCTGTCCATACTGGATTGACTGCCATGATTTCATTCACTTCTTCCACGGAAGATTTCCCATCAGGTACCTCTAAAACCACCTCATCATGAACATGACATACAATATCAAATCCTTCTTTTTCCAAGCGAAGCATCGCTTCCGCTAAAATATCCCTGCTTGCTGCCTGCACAATATTTTCGACCAGCTTTGGACCATATGTTTCCAAACGCATCCATTTCTTGGATTCCCCGATTCCCTCATATGTCAGTCCTTCCCTGCCGAATTTATTCAGCATCATTCGCGGCTTCACATAAGAAAGTTTTCGTCCTGACGGAAGCGTGACAAATAAAATCCCGCTTTTATATTCAAATGATACCCTTCCTACTTTGGATGGTTTTTTATCCCGCACCGCCGTTATCGCAGCCTCATCAATCGCCCACCAAAATGCTGTAATATGAGGATTCGCACTTCTCCATGTACTCACAAGTCCCGGAAGTTCTTCTTCCGTCAGTCCCATTTTTAAAGCACCCATCGATGTCAATGCTCCAACTGCACCTCCATATCCCAATGCAAGTTCGCTGATTTTTCCTTTCTGCCTAAGTGGTGAAGTTTTTGTAATTTCTTCTATCGGTACATGAAACATTGCTGATGCAGAAGCCTCGTATATTTTTCCGTGTGTTTCAAATACTTGTAATCTCCATTCCTCTCCTGCAAGCCACGCCAGTACTCTGGCTTCAATCGCAGAATAGTCGCTGATAATAAATCTGCATCCCGGCTTTGCCACAAAAGCAGTCCTGATTAATTCCGACAGTACATTTGGAGTGCTCTCATAGAAAAGCTCCACTTCTTCATATCTTCCTTCTGATACCAACGCTCTCGCCAGTTCCAAATCCGGCAGATGATTCTGCGGAAGATTATGAATCTGCACCAGCCTACCTGCCCATCTGCCTGTCCGATTTGCTCCATAAAACTGTAATAGTCCATGAACACGATTTTCTGCGCATACAGAACGATCAATCGCTTCATATTTTTTGACGGAAGTCTTAGAGGTTGCCAATCTAAGTTTTAACACTTCCTGCACATCTCCCTCTGCTTTCATTGACAAACCTTTTACTGTATCTTTTGCGAGAGAATCTACCACCAGACCTTTTTCCTTAAGCCAAAGTTTCAACTGTGACACGCTATTCGGATTCTCCAGTCCCGTTAATTCATAGGCTCTCGCTGTTGCAGTTTCTTTATATAAAAGATCGCAAGCAACCGCATGATTCACAAGATTACGATCCACCATAATTCCACGATCATTGATTCTCTGATCCAGACAGTAAATTTCCTGCTCCCTTTTCGGAATAGGAAACTTAGCCAGTCTCTGCCGTATTTGTTTTTCCACATCAACATCTCGAATACAATATGTTTTAAACTGTCTCCATTTTTCCGGTGCATCTTTCGGCAGATTTCTTGTTCTTCCTCCATTTGATTTTGTGGCTTTACACGGGCTGCAAAAATATTTAATCAATTCTTTTCCTTCCGTCATTTTCTGCTTGTCCAATCCGAGAACTGCACCCACTCCTTCCAATGAAAGAGGCAGGGCTAACATGGCTGCCTGTACCGCCGTACATTTCCACGCTTCTGGTCTGAATGAATGCTGATAATAATTTGAAAAGCAGGTTCTCTCAAAATTTGCATTAAACGCTGTTTTCGTTACGGTATCATCAAATAACATCTCCATAAATTCCTTCGGAGATTCTTCTCCGTTCGCTAGATCAATGCAGACCGTTTCCTCATCATCTACGGAATATGCAATCAGCAGAATTTCAAAATGAGGGGAACTACTGTACTTATATACACCGCAGGAAATCAGATCCACATCCGAATATGTCTCAATATCTATCGCTAATGTTCTACCCATGCATAAGACCTCCCGCTTTTAATTTTACTTACTACTTTTCTTGAAATGTTAAATTTCTCCGCAATCTTCAGCACATGCTCTCCATCTTCCAGTTTCCTTTTGATTTTCTTTACCTCGTCATAGGTAAGCTCCAGCGTCTGCATTGGCAATTTCCGCAGCGAACCATTCTTTCCTTTTACATATCTTGGCATTCTTCTAAGTCTCCCTGTACCGCTGATCTGATACTGGCCTTCCTGCCCTTTTATGTCTTTCCATATTTCCATTCTTATGTCTCCTTTTATGTAGGGGACGGAAAACCGCCCCCGTTTATCCTTAAGCCAGAAAGTCATCCTCACCGTCTACTGCATCGAATTCATCCTTTGCATTCATTCTGGAACCAAGTGGCTCTCCATCACGAACTTTCTGAATATTTCCGAGTCCTGCCGCAATTCCTTTATTCCCGTTACTGTTATATGCGTAAAAAGTAACGGAAGCACGGATATAACATCCTGAATACAGCTCGCTCTGATCCAAAATCGGCTGTACATTTCTATCCACTACCTGTGGTGCCTGTTTACTATTCGCATTGATAAAAAATGCTCCTGCATAGGCTTCATCTTCCGGTCTATCCAAATCTCCGTCACGAAGTGGTAATTTCAGATTTGCCGGAACTTTGCCTCCCCACTTTGATTTTCCATCTTCTTTTGCCTGTTCAACCGCTTTCTTGATCTTTGCAATCAAATCCGTGTCTTTTTTATCGATAATCAGACTAACGGAATACTTTGGATCAGATCCATTGATGGAATCCGGCTCAAATGCGTGAAGATAAGATGCCCTCGCTGAAATAATAACTTTCGTGTTGTTTACTCTCGTACTCATAATCATTAATCCTCCTGACTAAAATCCGCTTCTGCGGTTGAAATATAAATTGCTTCTCTTTTATCTGAATCCGGTACCAATGTGACCTTCCCATCCGGTTTGTACACATAACTGCCCAAGATTTCATTAAATTTCTTTTTCCCCATCAGCTTTTCCATTTCCGTAATACTGATAAGACTCGTCCGGTAAATATCGGTATAGCCCGCTGTCTTTGCAGCTTTCGCCACTTCCTCTTCATCGGTATATTTCCGGTTGCTTCTTCCAAGCACAAGTTTGAATCCCGGCCATTCTTTTCGATTCGTGATTGCTTCGTTCTGTGCATAAGTGTATATTTCTTCTGCCCACTTCTTTAGTGCATCCGCTTTTGACAGCACTTCTGCAATTTCTTCATCCGATAGTAACGCTGGCTGTAAAAATTCCATCTGTGCCAAATGAAGATACTCTTCTGCCCTTGCTCTGCATTGAAATCTCGCTTTGCAAAAACGACACCACTCTCCGGCTTTGTATTCTCCTTCTCCGTCCAATGCCATTCTCGCTTTTGGTTCAAATTCCTGTTCTGCCCATTGATGCAGTTCTTCTGCTGAAATTTCCCATGTAGAAAAATGGCTGATTCTCGGCTGAACGATGGTAAGTTCTACGGTTTCAATATCAAAAAGCATCTCCGCTATATCCAACATCCCCAACCCATAAATCATCAATTGCGTATTATTTTCAGCATCCACCTGTACGCCTTTTCCCAGTTTCAGATCGATAATATGAACCTTTTTATCCGTGACAATCACCATGTCCGCCGTGCCAAAACAATCCTTTACATGGAAGCTCAAATCTACTTTCTGTTCTACGGAAAACATCGGATCAGAGCAGATATGCTTTGCTTCTTCTATCTGTTCAATCACATACTGAACATATTCATCTACAGCTTCCAAAAGTTCATCGCTGTAGTAATCGGAAGTTGGTCTTCTGCTTCGAATCTTCAAGTGCTTTTTTATCAGATGCTCCGCCAGCTTATGCCCTGCTGTACCTTCAGCAGCATATGGACTTTCTTCATCTGGGAACTGTTCCTCCAGCAAAAGAGCTGGAGGACAATTCATATACCGATGCCCGCTGGATGGCGAGTATTTTGCATGTTTCCCCATTACAGCACCTCCGCCCTTTTCATCAGTTCTTCATACCGTTCTTTCGGTACTGAAGATAACTTATCCGCACCGAACTCTTTCAATAACTGTTTGATTTCCTGCGTTTTTCCTGCACGGGATTTTTCTGCCATAACAGCCCTGACCTCTGTAATAGAAATCTTTTTCTCCGGTGTACTTGATTTTTCCGGCTTTTCCTCTGTCTGAATATCTTTTGGAATTTCCATCCCTTCAGATGCCATTTTCCTATAACCTTCTGCTACCATTGCAAAACCTTCCGCAATTTGTAATAATCCTTTATTCATGATCGTTATCCTTTCTATCGATGGATGAGCCTGACATCTTCTGTCAGCACATCAATTTTGTTGATACTTTCCTTATACATCCCAACATCCACAAGAATGTGATACGGATACTCTTTCACTACCGTTACCTTCCGTTTTCTTTTTGCCCGGATGACCATCAAGCGGTCACCCGGTTTCAGAAAGTAACAGGCATTTACCTGCCCTAACATTTTCAGTACCTACCGTACAAGTTTTAAACGATGAATGGCATCCCTGTATTCTGGTGTCACTCTCTTATCTGCTTTAAGTGTCCTGAGATTGATACGGTTCATATGCATATCGTAGAGACGAACCGGAAGTTTCAATTCCCTTGCACAGTCCAGTTCCATTTTCATTCCTTCAGAAATATTAAAACCGAACAGCCACACCTCATCACAGCACTCCATAAGTGTTAATCCACAATCAATGCCTTCCAATCTCTCAGCTTCATCTTCTTCGTTTAAAAAATGTGGAAAATACAAGGCAGTTGCAATCGGAACTGTGCCGGAACGAACAGCTACGGCTGCGATAAACTTCATATTTTTTTCGTTATTCTCCTTGTCATCCCTAAATGGGTGAATGATATATGCAATCTTTTTACTCATATTCTTTTTATCCTTTCTGCTTGCTTTTTATTGGGGTTGATCAACCTTATGGCTGTATGATATTGCAAAAATAGATTTTTGCCCCGGAAGCTAAACTTCCGATTTTTCTCTATGATTTGTCGTTTAGATTTGAAATAGAATGTACTTTTTAACGAAACCCTTATTTTTACGCAAAAAAAGAACCGGAAATTTTTCTTCCGATTCTTACAAAAATTTTTTTAATTAAAACTCCAAAGTCCTTGCTTCGCTAGTTCTTCCCAATTTGCTGCTACTACTTTAACTTCTTTATTAAAGGCAACTCTCTGCAATCGCTGATATATAAGACCTTTATCTAACATTTCTTGCAATGCTGCATGAATCAATTCTTCTGGCACTTCATTATGTCTTGCTACTGCTGATACTGTTCCATTAAAAGTTGGTATAATATTTGATTTTTCCGATACATATGCTAAGTTTGATACAATCATTTCATAGTAACCACGCAAGGTTTCCGCATCCGTTGGTAACATATAACCTTCTGATGCAACTGTCCGCAATTGCTTACTGACAGAATCTCTCACCCCATAAATTATTACTTTTTTATTCAACTTTTGTATCAAATATTTTATAACTGACTGAAAATGTCCATCTCCTGTAAAAATGATAAATGTTGTAATATCTGGCTTGGTATATGCAGTCTGATATATGTAATCTAACATAATAAAATCTGTCATATCTTTTTTATAATGACTAAAGGTTTGCTGCGTTTCAATAATTGTATTCGTCATATTTCTCAGCTTTGTTAATTCTCCATCAATTCCTTTATGACCAAAATCTGCAAATACCATCACATCTTCCAAATCATATTGTTCTTCCAGTTTTCTTCTCCATGAAACTGGTTCTGGCTTTAACCCAAAATTCTTTTGAATTGAATAATACCAATGTTCATAATCCACAAATACAATTGCCTTGTCTTTCTTTACTACATTTTTATTTTTGAATAATTTCTGAAATATGCTCACACTTCTTTTCCCTCCATTTCTATTACACATCTTTATTCTTGAGCTCCTGTTCCCAGTTCTGAGAAATCATACTCCGTTAAAAGTTCATTACATTCATAAATAGAAGCTTTATAATGATTATGAACTAAAAACTGCAATACAAAATCCTCTTCCGTTGACTTAAAGGCATTTCCAGATTTTCTAATTAAATCTTCACTTAATAACGGATGTAGATGTAATCCAATGCAAATTGCAACTACATTTCTTAAAGACTTATTTACGGCTTCGTTGTTTCTCATTGTTTGAATTGTCTTATACCCAACTAAAGATAATTCTTCCAACTTTTCCACCGTAACCTTCAAACGCTTCATGTGATATTTTAAAGTAGCTCCAAAACCACCCGGTAATTCTTGTTGAATTTTCGCTATTTTTACTGCCTCTTTTAATAATTTTTTACTTTCTGCTGCCTTTTCTTCTTTTGTTTGATTGTCTGGTGTCTCCACATATTTCGTTTCTGTAAATGAATCTGATAAAATGTCTCTACATAAATAACACTCACGATAATAAGAAATTCCATAACGATTATTTACACGACTGATTTGCTCAAATACCAAACAGCATTCATCTACATGGCTTCTTGCATAAGAAGTCAGGCACAACTTTCCGTCCTCATTTTCTTCTATATATCTAGAATCATTCATGCAAAACAATGCATCAATATACAGAAAACGATTCTTATTTACTAGTTCTCTTAATTTTAAATTTCTGGCATATTCATATACCGCATCTGCAATTCCGAGAACAAAAGTCTGATTTTTCTTTAATGCTCCTTGCTTAAAAGTATAACTTGGAAGATATCGTCCATCCACATATTGCAATATGCCAATTGCCTGATTGTATCCTAAATCAACAGCTCTTAATTTTGCAGCTTGCAACGATACACCAAAAAAGTCCGACAGTTCTGTCAACACCATTTGCATAATATCCGCTTCATTCAGTCTGCTAAACTCTACATGGTATCGAATAAGAAGCTCTTCTATTTTCCTTTTGGTCATTTCTGCTGGCATTAATATTTTAGGAGCTAATGCATTCGCTTGCCACTCCATCCATTGTAATGCATTTCTTTTCTCCTCTGGTCGTTCCCCTTCCACAACATGACAACTAATAGAATTCAAATTTTTATTAAAGAGCTTCTGTAACTCAAAAAATTTTGAATGTCGATCCCAATGTACACATTCATGTATAATCGTGTTATTTACACATCCGATATTTCTCATAAAAAACACTTTCGGATCAACTAACATTGTCCCTGCTTCTACAGTTACTTCTTTGTATTCCTCTGTTTCTTCATCATATACTACCGTTTCTGTATCTGAAAAAAATATTCTACCAAACACATTACAATTTTTGGTAATATGAAGGATTTTTAAATTCAATCCCATATTTTCCACAACTTCTTTTACGGGAATACGCATTGGGCTTTCTAATGCTCTCGGATAATATTTCTTTAGAAATTTCTCAGCCTCTTTGTCTAAATCCTTTGCGTATACATATGGCACAAGATGTTTTGACAAACGATTCTCCAATTCAAATTTTCTTTTACAATAAGGCTCTATGCCATTAATCGAAAAATTTTTTAATCCATCATGCAATAACCCTTTACATGAAATTCTACACCAAACTTCCGCATTATCTGACTCTCTGTCGTATCTGCCCCATCCTTGAATTTCTATATCTGCAATTACAATCATGTCAAACTCTATTTCATAACCCGGTGTATTAGAAAATAAAATATTCGATATCTTAAAATCATCCAACTCTATATATTGCGGATTCGGTACCCGATTAGTTTCCAATTCCAATCTAGCTCTATTCTTCAGAATATAAGACTTAAGTGCGTCAAATATCTCATTATAATATTCTTTTTCCATAAACTTTTCAAACGTATCAATCATGATTTCCCTCCTGCGATTCCGTTCAGAATCTCAGCCACTACGCCAAGTCTTTGAATTCTCTATAAACATTTTACCATAATCTTCTACATAATAATAGCAACCAAACTTACAGATTTGCACACAAAGAAATTTGCATTACCATCAATCATATATCTAAACCTTTTTGTTTCATCCTATTGACATTTATGTGCAACTTGTTGTAATATATGTGCAAGTAAGTTTCACATCTTGATTATATGAAACTACTTTCCACTTGTCAATAGCATAAAAATTTTTAATCTCACAAAGGAGGTTTTCATGAAATTCGGGGAAAAACTAAGGCAACTTCGCTTAGAAAAAGGATTTACACAAGAAGAAGTAGCTTCTGCAGTTAATGTATCTAGGAGAACATATATAGGCTATGAGCAAGAGGGACGTTATCCTAGAAAAAGGGATCTCTACTCACAGCTCGCCCAAGTTCTTGATACAGAAACAAGTTATCTTTTAACTGAAGATGAAGAATTTGTCTCTCAAGCAAGTGATAAATATGGCAACCGTGGAAAACTTCAAGCAGAAAAACTCGTAGCAGAGTTATCTGGAATGTTTGCTGGTGGCGAGTTATCCGATTCTGATAAAGATGCTGTTATGATCGCATTGCAAAAAGCATACTTCGATTGTAAAGAAGATAATAAAAAATACACGCCTAAAAAATACCGCAAAAAATAATTGAAAACAATATATTGCGATATATGTTAGGAGGTGTATCTCTATTGGATTCTTATCAAATTTTTAAACAAGCAAATAATCTTGTCCGCCAATGTGGTACCAGAGATGCATTGAAAATCGCAGAAAATATAGGTATTAAAATATACTATGAACCAGCATTTACAAACTTATTAGGTATGTACACCTTTCGATGGAATCACAGAATGATGTTTCTAAATCCTCGAATGGAATTCTATCTACTACAAATGGTTGTTGCCCACGAAATCGGACATGATATAAGACACCGTAACCTTGCCAAAACAGATGGGCTACGGGAATTTGTCCTTTTCAATATGAAAGATACCACCGAATACGAAGCAAATGCTTTCGGTTCACATCTTTTATTAGATAATGACAAAGTATATGAACTAGCCAAACAAGGATACGATGTTGTTCAAATTTCCACTGCATTAGGTTCTGATATTAATCTGATGCTGATAAAGCTCCAAGAAATGAATAAACTTGGATATGATTTTAACATTCCATTTACACCTGATAGTAAATTTTTCCGTAAGATCGAGAGGTGATATATTGTGGAAGCTATGCTACAAGAACAAGTTGAAAAATTAACCAGTTATGAAAAAATGCAAAAAGCGGTTCGTCATGAATATAACTCTATCAATAATCAGATGGGAGTCTTAATAAAAAACGGAAAATACCACTCTGCCCACTATCAAAAATTAGCTGGAAAAAAAGCTACCTATAGGACAATTTTAGATCTTTTTACATTTTACGGATTAGAGCATACCGTAGAAGAAATGTCTAAATAACTGAAAACAGAAAGGATAACAAAGAAATGAAAAAATATAAATTATATCGGTCATTTGGAGATTTGGATCAGCATGTAAAGCAACATGAATTGGTTGCCATAGAAAATGGAAAAGATATATTTTCTGTAACTGACTCTCTAATTCATGCCGTTATTGATGATTTACAAGAAAGTGAAGAATACCGCAACTATAAAGCAACCGCTTATGCACCAGAGCCCATCAATACAAATATCCGTCGCGTTAAACGCTATGATTATGAGATGTTAGGTATTGTCATGCCAACAAATGCGGATAAAAATATTCTTATTGACTATGGCATTATTGAGGAGGATACGGAATGATTGTCAAAGATTTATTAGACTCTTGTAATATTGAAAATGTAACTTCTACAATCATGGAAATTGCATCAGTAGACGAATCTGATAGGCTTAGCGTAAAAAAGGCTCATTCCTTATACATCCAAAGAATACGCTCAATTGAACCCGTAAATACCGATCACGTTGTATTTGGTGTCTCTTTCCTTAATGATGGAAAAGAAACACCTGATGCTTTGCTATTTTCAAAAAATGAAATAGATGAAAATCTTTTATCCGATTCCATGCTCAGTACACTGAAAAATATACAGTCCCTCGACTTAAACGATATTGAACAAATTTTAGATACAACTACGCTACCTGTAAGTTATGCTTTTGAATTCTCGCCGTGGAATGAAATATTAGGTTATGAATTATTTGTCCCTAATGTTAATTCATTTGGTGCTGATAAACTACTAGCCGTAATTATCTATGAAATGACTTTTTGTGGTTTTACCGAAGAAGATCACCAAAAAGAAGTTCAGAAACTCCGCGAAGCAATTGCAGAGACTGAATCTATACAGAGCCTTCCTGAAGAAGAACGAAAAAAATATTACAAAAACGCTGAAGATGTATTTGCTGAATTTGGATATAAAGACACTAGAACTGAGGAAGAAAAGCAAAGGGAACAAGAACAGTTGTACCGTGAAACCCTCATTAATAGAATTAATACCTACAAAATCCTTGTTACTTATTATGATAATTCAATCCAATAAATACTTGTATTTGTTGATATGAATAAAGGATTATGGTATACTCGTTACTGGTCATACAGATCCCAAAATCATCATAAAATTGGAGATATAAACTAATATGAAAAAAATAACACATATTGACTGCTTCAGTGGACCTGGTGGCATATGTACAGGCTTAAAAGCTGCTAGATTTCAAACACTTGTAGCAATAGAATACATTAAAAGTTGTGTCGAAACCTATACAGCTAACCATCCAGAAGTTCATACTATTCATTCAGATATCCGTGATGTAACCGCTGATATGATTATTCCCTACATCCCAAAAGAAGGAGTTGATCTTGTTACATCCGGTATGCCATGTGAAACCTTTTCTACTGCTGGAAATACTTCTAGATCTTTCTATGACGATAGACAATTTCTATTTCGTGAAGGTTTGAGAATTGCAACAATTTCAAATGCAAAATTTATTCTCTTTGAAAATGTTCCTGCCATTACCACAAAAAAGGTTTCTAAAAATTCAAAAAAATTAATTGTAGATGTTTTAAAAAAGGAACTCGTTGATGCGGGCTATTCTAATTATATCGAAGTTGTATTAGATGCTACAAACTACGGTGTCCCTCAAAAGCGAAAACGCTACTTTATTCTTGCGACACGAATTCAGGGATTAAAGCTTTCACCTCCACCTGAAACTTGCGACAAACCTATAACGGTTGAAGAAGCTTTTGCCGGACTTCCAAAAGTCTCTGCAAATTCAAATCGTGAAGGTAAAAAATATACCACAAAAACATCTTCTTATGCAAATTTAATGCGCGATAAAGAGTTTTGGAATTTTCCATATTCAAATTCCGAAATTAGCTACCATTATCCTATGAAACATCGCAGCTGCACCTTAGAACGTTTTTCATTATTAAAGCAAGGTGAGAGCTTAAAAGATTTATTTGATAAATACCAAGGAGAAGAACGTGAAAAACTACAAGCAGAGCGCATTCTCCCAAAACGTATGTTTATAAAACGTAATTATAAATTAATCTTAAAAGAACCAGCTCCAACAGTTACAAGTCATTGTCTTGATGAATTTGTACATCCTATACAAAATAGAGCTCTAACCGTAAGAGAATGTGCTCGTTTACAATCTTTTCCTGATTTTTATAATTTTGCTGGCGGTCCATATCTGGTTCCCCACATTGACAGAACAGTACAGGATAAATACGAACAAATTGGTGACGCTGTTCCTCCTCTACTTGCTTATGCATGGGGAAAACAAATTGCTGAAATTTTCAAACAATTAGGTGAGTAAATCAGAAGTGCTTTTGCACTTCTTTTTTATGTGTAGAAACAGATGCAATAACGTGATATAATATGTACATCTATTAGACTTGGAGGTACTATTATGCTTTATAACGACTACTGCTCTGAACATTACAATAATCTATATGCAACTAATTTCCCAATTTTTCTCAACGGAAAAACAAGTAAAAATGCTATAACCAAAGCCGAACAATCCGCTCAAAGAATCGCAATTAAAGATACTTTAAAAGATGCTTTAGAAAAATATTCCGATAAAATTGAAACCGCAGAAATTTGGCGAGCCATATATGTCGCTCATCTTAAACGAAAATCTGGATTAACATCCCTTGATACCTTAAACGAAGATATTATTTCTAAAGTTATATCAGCAGATCAAAGTTGGAAAAAAGCAAGTGGACATGCATTTGAATCCTTTATTTATGAAGTTGCAAATCCTTATCTCGAACAATACAGTATTAAATTTGCTTTACAAACAGACGTTCACTAAATGATAAGAGATAACAACATTCACAATGATTCAGAAGATATGATATGGTTAAATCAACGGATTCATACTGACGTTTTTGATTTATATGCTCTTGTCACGTTTCAGAATCAAAATTTTGTATTCGGATGCATTCAATCTAAAACTAGTATTCGAGATCGTGTTACACGTGACCGAGAACCGTCTCAACAAGCAATGGATGCAAAATTCTGGTCTATTGCTGTTGCATTAGATGGAACATTTCTTTCTCTGCCTAAATTTCAAGAAATGGTTAATGGCGGTGGCAATGACTATGAGTCTAATGGTTGGCACGGTTTATATGTAATGTCTGAACAATATAGCAAGGACAGAATATATTCCATAGATCGAAATTTATCCCGTTTAGTAGACCATGCACGCCAAGCTTCAGCAGCATGGATGAGTGCTAGACATCGTTTTACTGCTGAATGGAGACCTGCAAATGAATAATTCTCAGCTATGAACTATCCGATAATCCCGGATAGTTCATTTTTTATCGAGACTATGAAGAAAAGTCTGTAAATAAGATCTTCTATGATAATGATAGGCG
>MJGMH1__coassemble_1856_pt1 | contig 105442 bp, 140 predicted proteins | sample MJGMH1__metabat2_high_PE_009 | metagenome-assembled genome bin MJGMH1 | reverse complement strand
TTCATTCAAAAAACTTTCATTTTAGACTTGACTTTTAATAGTTAGTCTTTCCATTTCTTTTTCCCTTTCATATGCGATCCAATTATCTACCGCAATTTTATTTTCTACGACCGTCAAAAGAAATGACCATTCCGAATACCAGAATAATTCTTCACTGATTCCTATAATTTGAACAAAATATGTATAGTAATCTTCTATTTCTTCCAATTCGAATTTGGGGATTCTATGTCCTCTACAGCCTTTTTTTCTTACTGCTGACCGGAAGGCTGACCGGAATTTTTCTTTTTTCCCGGTGCGATCAATTCTCCAAGTTTTTCAATATTGTATTCATACAATGGATTTGTATTTTCAATAAATTCTGCAAACGTCATAACTTCTTCATCCTGATTCGCGCATACATATGCTCCATATAAGAATTCATATATTTTTATTACATCTTTTTCATCCGTTCCTTTCACAAGTATTTTGCTCAAACTCTCATATGCTGTTTTGTGCTCTTTCTTTCCTCTTAATTTCAGCATTAAAATCGGGGCTGTGGACATTGCCACAACCTCTCCATCTGCCATTTCATATTCTTGATAACAAATTTTCGGATTCTTCATTATAATTCTTCCTCCGTCTTTTTACCTTTTTGTTTTGCTACACTTTTGGTTTTTGGTTCTTCTGTGCTTTCAACTTCATCGATTAATTCTATAAATTTTTTACTTTCCAAAATCTCTTGAACCCTCTCTTCCGAAAAATCAACCTCTTCTCCCGATGCATAGATTTCTCCTGTATGTTTATCTTTGAATCTTTTTAAAATCCTGACTTTCATTTTTACGCCTCCTCTACCCTTACTTTCGCTGCATCAAACGCCTCTAACCATTGCGTTTTTAATGTTTGATCTTGTAAGTCTGCTTCCACCGCCTCATAAAGACCATTTCCATAATCATCCGGCATAATTGTTATTTCCATTTCGATTTCCGAAATTTCTTCTGCTCCATTTTCTACTTTTCTTGACAACGCACTTTGAATGGTGCAATTTGGATACGCTTTGTACTTTACATTGTCGTCTTCATCCAGCACTTCCATTGTGATACACATTACTGGGTGTAGTGAGTTCATTCCGTATGCAATCACTCCATCTTTTAATTCTTTTTGTTCCATGCCGTACATATTAGCAAATAAATCTTGTTCTACATGTGCCGTGATTTTTAGTGTCCCTTTTCCAGTTCCTTTTGTTCTCGATTTTGCGACAACTCCTCTGCATTTTTTTGTAACCGTCTTTACTTCGAGTTCCTCTTCTGCGCTTCCAACACATTCATTTACATCCGCTTTTGCAGCGCCCGCTATTTTAATTCCTAACTTTCTGACTTCCGCTTCCGAAAATACTTTTTCTGTAATTCCTGACATCGCTATGCCTCCATTCTTTTTAATAATCTATTTATGATTTCATTTGTAATATTATCTGCTTGTGCACCCGCTCCACCAAACATAAATTGCTGATTTCCATAGTGTCTTTCTGTATTCGATCCATCATCCGGAAAATACAAATAATGGTACACACCCTTTGTGCTTATCTTCACAGATAAGTTCCCTTTCGTCTTTTTGAACGGATCCGCTGACTTTGCTGCTCTTTTCTTTCCTTTCCAAGTTCTCCCCGATACCGGGAGGAGATTTTGTACTCCTTCTTTAATTAGATCTCCTCCTTCTCCTCCCAAATACTCATTTACAATACTTTCTGCTTCGCTTCCGTCCGAAAACTCTTCTATTGTTTTCAGGATTGTATCGCACTGACTTACATCCAATTCAAAATAACTCATTTATGCACACCCTTTCACACATTTCGAGAATTCCATCGTACATATTTCTACCATGCATTCTCCTGATTTATCCGTGTATGCATATTCCGCATCAGAATCTATTTTCACCCCAGCCTCCCGCATTTTTTCTACTACCTTGAGTTCCAACCCATCAGGTATTGATTCTTCTTTCACAATCGCAACGAACCAAATATACGAATAGTCTCTTCCCGAAGTTCCGGTTCTTTTGATTCTTCTTTTCCCATATACGATGCAGTCCCATATATCTCTTCCTTTAAATTTTCCAGAACCGTAAAAAACTGCTTCTCCTAATTCTTTTAGCTTTTCTTCAATTTTATCTCGCAATTTTTCTTACCTCCTCCAAATAGAAGTACAGCTCCCTCTTTTTCTTGTCTCTGTCGATATGTATGATCGAATAAATAATTCCATCAATCACAACATTTCTGTCGCTATCCATATTTCCATTGTCCTGCGTTGCAATCTTTAAGGTTAGTTGATTTCCCAGTTGCTCTGCGAATTCTATATCCTCTTGCCGTTTACTTCTCTCCTCAAAATACAAGAAGCCTAGATACTTCAAATCTTCTAGGCTTCTTATGTTTTTGTTTGGATCCTTTTTCTCGTAGAACTTCGCTATCCCATCATTATAACTCTTCACTTGTTTTTTTTGCATTTTCCACCTCGTATCTATGTCGCTCTCCTATAATTTCATCTCTGTAATTATTCGAAAAATCTTCCAACATATTGTTCCAGTCGTACATGCAATAGTTTTCAAATAAGGTTCTTGTCATTCCAGGAGAGAGAAATATTTCCTCCTGATCCTTAATTCCAAGTTTATTTTTTAGACTTACAGCTGCATTTTCTACAATATCTCTTATTTTTTGCTCAGTATCTTCATCATTCCATGTGATTCCGCATTTTCTTTTTACTCGATCACATAATTCTTCTAATGTTTTCTCTTTCATTACGCAACCACTTCTTGTTTCTGAAGAACCGTAATATAAGCCGGATCAAGTTCACTAATATCAAGCACAACTGCAACTGTATTGTCAAACGCTTTTCCCATTGCATGCATTTTGATTTTAAATGTCCGTTTGTCTTCCAAGAACTTGAATTCGTCCGAGTATTCAATAGCTCCATCTTTCGTCGTTCCAACTCCCATGAAGTACTCTTCCGACAAGAACAATATCGCTTTTCCTGTAGCCAGCTCATTTGATCGTATAATCTCTGTTGGGAACGGGAATAAATTCGTGGCGTAAGTTCCATTCGTTGTCATTACCGTTGTCGCCGGCATTACTTTTGTTAAATAATCCACTTGATTACACGCCAGAGTTACCTTGTCAAACTTTCTCATTCTTCCAGTTTCAGATACTGCCAGTTTTGCCACTAACCCTCCGTATTCTTCCGGCAAAAAGCTTTTTACTTTTACGGCTGATTTTTCCGGGTAGCCAGTTTCCGAGTTTACAGATACGCCTTTGTGAATATCTCTATTTAACCCAATCGGCTCCTTATGTCCAGAACCCGTCAAAATCGCTTTTTCCAACGCGCAATACAACGCCTCTTTCAAGAATGTTCTGATGTAATTATCTAAGAATACCGGTCCAAGATCCAACATGTCTTTTTCAATCATCGCAAACGCTGATAATTTACATTGGCTGATTTCAACCACTTTGAACGATGAACTGATTTCTTTTGTAATAGCTTCATTGATATCTCCCCAAACTGCTGCCTGTGCTGTGTGATCATTCAAAATCCACTTTGTAAGATAGCGTACATTTTGGAAATTAATTCTCGCTAAAAGTGGGTGTTCTTCTGTCAGTTCTCTGTAAACATCCTCAATAATCGTTTCCGGCATCGCTTCAATGTCAATCAAATTTGTCATTGCCTGTTTCTGGTCTTGTTTCCCCGCTTCAATTAATTTTTCATAGTATTCCTTCTCTCTCGACGTCAGTTGTCTGAATCCTCTCTGTGCAAGGATTTTCTCGTCTCCATTCGCCATCTCGAAATCTTGCATTACCGTTTCTACCACTGAATCATGGAATTGTGTCCACGCCTGCTGAATTTCCGCTTCGTTTCCTCCCACCATTGCTTTCTGCAGTGCTGTCACCGCTTCCTTTTGCATTGTTGCTGCTACATTTCCTAACATTTTGTTTCCTCCTTCTTTTTTATGAAAAAGCACTTAAAAAAGCATCCAATACGGATACTTTCTGTTGTGGTTCTTCTTCTTTTTCTTCCACAAGCTCTTCAAACTCTTCTAATGTTTCTTTAAAATTTGCCGCTTGCATTTTTTCTTTTAATTCCTTAATATCCTTAGCTGCCTGTTGTGGTCCTTCTTCTATCTCTGCTCTTCCGGATATCTCATCGATAAACCCATATTCCAAAGCCATATCTGGGGTTAGCATCGTTTCTTTTTCCATCAGATTCTGAAGTTCTTCTTCAGTGATATTTTTCGCACGCTGCATAAATAATTTTCTGCTTCCCTGCATTAAAATATCTAATTGGTCAGCTTCTTCTCTCAACTGTCTTGCGTTTCCAGCTGTGCATACCCACATTTCATGTAGCAGAGCACTCGTCCCTTCTCCCATAACTCTGTGATCGCACGCTTGCAAAATTACAAACGCTATGCTATGGCTCACTCCGTCTACATATCCAGTTTTGTGTGCCTTGTGTCGTTTTAATTGGTTATAGATCGCTGTTCCTTCCTTTACGGATCCACCATTCGAATTGATAAACAATTCAATTTCATCCGTTTCAGGAATGTTCGCCAATTGTTCCTGGAAGTATTTCGCAGATGTTTGGCTTTCTTCTCTCGTCCACGTTTCCCAGTTGAATTTCCCAACATCTGTCACATCATCATATATGTAGATTTGATGCTTATTCCCCTCCTGTTTGAACAGGAATTGAATTTTCGGTACTTTCGTCACGTTTCTCACCTCCTTCCACAACTCCGTTTGCTATATCTTCTACTCTTGCAATATTCTTTGTCATCCAATATCTTTTGCTCCAATCCGTATCCAATTCACTTCTGTTTAACTCTTCCCTTAATTCATCTGTATTGAATATCGAAGAGCCTATCAATTTTTCAATATTCGGTGCCAAGTCGAATATATCTCTGTGCTTTATCTTTCCAGTGTCTACTCGGTAATAATTTCCTTTCAGAAATTCCCCCACCGTCGCTCGCTTATTCAGTGTCTCCGTTATCGCATCAGCGATTGGATCAACCGCTAACGTCAAAAATACATCCAACACATCTTTCACACTTGTTACATTTCCTGTCATCAGCGCTTGCGGTATTTTCATTGCTTGTCCTACCATGTCGAATACATCTTTTCTTAGTTTTATCACATCGTCTGATGTCGTTCTCTGCTTTTCTACTTGTTCCTCTAGTTTTTCTCCTTCGTATTCCACATAAGTCGCATATTCATTTTCCATGTACGATTTGATTTCTTTCGAAATTATCTCTGTAAATTCTTTATTGAATTCGGCATCCCCTTGTTTCATTCCATCTACCTTGAACTTAAATTTTCTTCCATTTGTATCCCGAAACGTCCTCGCTGCTGCCTTCAAAAGCCTTCCATGCTCCTGATACATGCCATCTATCAAAATTCTCACGTTTTCATCTTCTAGTTTGAACAAGAACACTTCTCTAGCATGGAATATCTTTTTTAACTGCAAACCGCCCTCTAGGACAACTCCTTCGTACAAATTTCCTTTTATCGGTCTTATTTCTCTTGTCGAATAATTTTCCGCCACATGTAATTTCCCTTTGATTTCAACAACCATCGCGCCTTCTTGGCTCCTGATCATTTTCCTTACTACTTTATGCCAAAAAACAGATGAGTTTTCATTGTCATTAGGACTTACGTTTAGCAGATAGTAGTCCTCTCTTTTTACTGCCATCCCTTTTAGATATGTTTTGAACTCGCATTTGCTGATTGCGTTTTCAATCAAAGAGCTGGCCGTGTATATAGCCAGCTCCTTATAATACATTTCCGGCGGAATATCTATCACCACGGTTCCTCCGAATCGCTCTTTTTTTATTCTCTTATCCAAAAAATCAAAAAATTTCATTTCTCCTCCCCTAACATACTGTAGACAGTCTTCTTCTGACTTTGTTTCGTTGTTTAATTTTGTCCTCTTCGGTTTCTGCTGCAACATACGCCATAAAGCCGTCCGTTTTTCTAGATTTTGGTTCTATTTTTTCATACGTAATATTTCCTTTTGGGTCAATCATGGCTTTTGCATTCCACGTATACCATCGCATAATTGTGCTTTCTCCCCATTTGATCAAATGTTTTGAGAATACATATCCAATCACCACTGCCACTTTCATAATGTCGGATGGACGCACCAGTTTTATATTCTTCTTCTCTGTCGCAAATCCTATTTCCTTTAGTGCATCTCTTAGTAGTGCAAATCTGAAATTGTCGATTGCAACTGATTCTATTATGTACAATCTCATTTTTTCCGCTAGCCATTCCGTTATGAGTGTTGGTGATATCTCAACTTCATCCACGAATGTGAGCGTTCCTTCTTTCTCCGCTTCTTTTAGTGGATACTTTATCCTTGGTAAGTCTTGCGAATATTTGCATACCCACGTGTGATGCATCCAATATCGCTTATCTCCCACCTTAAATAATAGTCCCGCTACAACAAAATCATTTGTTTTCGCATAATCAATTCCAGCAACACAGGACAATCCCTTCAATTCCTCTTCCGGTATTTTTTGCGTTGCGGCTTCTAAGTTTTTCCAGTTCGTTACACTGTATTCCGTTTCCCCTGGTGGTCTATTCATGCGTTTTGTCATAAACGCCATATTATTAACCGGATCTCTTTTGTAATCTCCGTATTCCATCAGCATTTCATGCATTAAGTCTTCGAAAAATCTAAGAGACGGATTCGCCTTTTGCCACATTTCCGGTACCGAAACTTCTTCCGGATCATCCAACCAGCAGATGAATGGGAGTGTTCCGTTATCCGGCAATTCCCCATTTAAGATATCCAGCAAATCCTCTATTAATCTATCTAGCGGACCATCTCTTACATCCCCTTGCGTTGTAATAATTGTCTGTCTTGGATATTTTTTCTTCCCAAGCCCAGTTACCGCAACCTGTATCAATTTATAATCTTGATACGCATGATATTCATCAAAATCGATTTTTCCCGGTCGTCCTCCATCTTTTGTTCCTGGCGCTCTTGTATGATATTTTATTTCAGATCTTGTTTTCAAATTCGTGATGCATTCAAGATTCCATTTAAAATAATTTTTAAAGTAATCTTTATTATCTTCAAGGACATTGTATATGTCCTTAAACGTTGCTTTTGCCTGATCTTCCGATGTCGCAAACATGTCTATGTTATACTCTTTTATTCCGTTGATCGGCGTTACAAGTGCAAAATCTTCAAATGCAAGGTAACCGTTTTTTCCAGCTCCTCGTCCAACAATTATCACAAGTTTCGGAAACCTTAGTTGACCATTTTCTTTGTACACACAATTATGTAATGCAAAACAAAATTTTTCCCACGGCAGCAACTTATAAGGGAAATATTTTTGTAATCCAAAGTATCTCTCTAGTTGTTTTTCATCTACATAAACATCTTCCTCCGCAAATACTTTTTCTACAAAATCACAAAGAAGTAGTTGTTCTTTACAAACAACAGCATCTTTACTTCGTACAAAAGCAATGTATTCGTCAATTGCCTTACAAATCTTCATTTATTGTTTCCGCTCCTGTAGGCGCATCTGTTGTCAATCCCATTTCCTTCATCATTGACATCATTTGCTTTTCCACCGCTACCAAATCTTTTACAGACTGATTTTGTTTTGTAATTTTGTACCCGGATGCCGATGTTGTTTCGTAGGATACTCCTCTATTTTTTATGTCGTTTTGTAACGCTTTTTTTATCTTATTCAGCACTAAATAGTCACAAATAATATCATAAAAATGCGGTACATTTGCCCCTTTGACTTCTAACTGTTTTATCAAAGATTCCTTTATTTTCGCTTCACTTGGAGCTCTTTGTTTCGCCATTTTATCACCAACTTTTTTTATTTTTTATCATGCGCGAGAGAGCGCGGTTTTGTCTTCCCCCTTCCCCGTTGTATGGTTCCCCCTCAGAAAAGGGGTATAGGGGTACCGGGGGTGTTATATCTTTGTGAAGAATTTCTCTGAATACATTCCATCTACACCTTTCAATATCAGGAATGAATTACAACAAGATTTTCTTATTTCTTTTACTTCGTATACTTTGTCTTTAAATATGTCTTTGTATCTGTATACTATTGCTCTTCTATATCCATGCCCTGTAAATTTTACTTTGTCCCCCGCCTTCATTACCATCTCTCCTCATTTATTTGTTTTTTCTTTGGTTTGTGTCTCATGCGCCCATGTGCTCTGTCGTGGCAGTCATGGCAAAGTGGAATTAAATTTCTATATTGTTTTCCTTTGTATGTATAGTATTCACTCAGCGCAAGTTCCGGATGCTTCTTAACATATTGCACATGATGCACTTGCTCTGCTTTTGATATCTTCCCTTTTTCTTTGCACCATACGCATTCATAGTGATTCTCTTTTAGGATTTTCTCCCTTAACTCTATCCACTCTTTACTCTTATAAAACCTATATAGCTTTCCTTCTTTAATTAATTGTTGTATATCTTTTACTCTCCACATATTCCCTCCAAATTGCTGGAGCAGGACTTGAACCTGCAACCTCCGGCTATTAAGACCGTTGTGCTTCCACACGCACCCCCCAGCCAATAAAATAAGACGTCTCTTTCTACGCCTTACAATCTACAATCACATACTCTTTCTTCTATCATTAGCAATAGTTTTCTTCTTCCGTTGTACACGCACTCCCAATGATAGCTTTTTCCTCCGTCTGTATATATTCGTTTGCAGAATTCGCAATCCTTGCATTTCGGAATCTTCTTACGCGCTTTTTTCATGTTCGTTGTGTACTCTTTGCACGTGGTTTCCGCTTTACAATGTTCTCCACTTTTTAAATTGTAATAGTGTTTGCATAATACATTTTTGCACGATACTTTCATTTTGTTTTTCCCTCTTAATTGTTTGCTTTAATAAAAGAGCATCTACCATACTTCTGATAGATGCTCTAATTACTGCGTTTAATTCTTTCTAACAACCTTCTTCTAAAATCCTTTTATAAAATAATACAGTTTCCCAAGTTTGTTTTCGTCTGTTATTTGTTCTATTGTTTCAATAATATATCTTTTTCTTTGTTCACTCATACTCTGCGCATTTTCTTGATTTTTCATCTTGAACCTCCACACCATGCATTTACTTTCATTCTACTTCAATAAATTGTTCAAAACAGTGTATATAGAACGTAATATTTCTATATCTTCCGTTTCTTCTAGCATCTCTTGGATTCTTTCTTTGTAATTTTGTCCTTCATTCATCTTATGCCACCTCCATGCTAATCTGAGCATTGCAGTTTTTTATCTGCTCCGTAAGAACATATGGAAGTTCATAGGCATCAATAACTTCATGCGCATCATAAATGTATTTCCGTTTCAATGCCTTATATGACTTATAGCGCCCCTTATTATCATACAGTCCAAATTCCCTCTTGATTTGATTATAGATATCTGTATATACTGCTGAACGAATCTTGTTATCTTTGTAAGAATTACTTTCTTTTCCGCCAAGCATTTGTATCCCTTTTCGTTTTACATGATTACATAATTCATCTGCTTCTGAACCATATAGAGGAATGTCGTATTCCAGTTTATCCATTCTTGTCTCAATTCTCTGAATCTTCTTGTCATGCATGATGATGGCTTGAAGTTCCACCGATAAGTCCGACAAATCTGTATGTGCATTTTCTTTGTATCTCTTTTCCACCTGAATAAAATATCTGCGGACTTGCTTACCTTTTTCGTTACGTTCCAACATTGCCATTTCTTTGGCAGTATCGAGTTTGATTATGTATTCTTTCTTCGTCTGTCCCGAAGGTGCCGAAATTTCGGCGGCTTGGAAATCTTCATTTTCTACCGCATCAATATCTAACAATCTCCTATCAATCCACTCTCTGTATCTACTTTTAACTCCCAGAACCTCATGTAGTTCTGAACCGTATACAACTTTCTCTCCCGTGCTTGTTTCATACACTGGTACTAATTCGTTTTCAATTACTGTTAAATTCTTCATAATAAAAATCTCCTTTCAAATTCGTTCTTGAAAGAAGTTCCGTTCTGAATTATAATATTTACAGAAGGAAACTTCTTAGCAGAAACGCTCGTTGACTTGGTAGGTTGGTCGGGCGTTTCTTATTTTTCTTTTTTCAGACTTTCGTGTAGGTTATTTACCATTTCTTCAAGCAAATCTGTTTTTGTTTTTCCAGTAATTTCTGAACATTCTTGAAATTTTCTCACAGTTGTTTCTGTTGCCCTTAATGCGATTTGTTTATTCTTTGGTTCTTTTCCTACAATCGGTCTTCCTGTTCTCGGCGACATATTCTTCACCTCTCTTTTATGCCTAGGCATAATATAATATATGTCTAGGCAAAAGTCAAGAGGTTTTTCAAAATTTTTCCACCCTACCTATGGAATTAAAATAAGACACAGCCTTTCGCCATGTCTTCCGGTACTTTTGGGGAGGTCAGGAACGTACCCTGACAGGACTTCTCCCCGATATTTAATTAACTTCATATATTTCCTTTCTAAAAGTTGGTACAAGGAGAGCATCTACCATTTCTGATAGATGCTCTCCTTGTCATTTTTCAATATCCAATTTAGCCATTAATGCTTCTTGCAACACTCCCGATACATTTATTCCCGCTTTTTCTGCTTTCATATTCAACCAATTTGGAAGCGTTACATTTCTTCTTACTGCTCTGTTATCCATTCTCCTCCGATATTCTGAAAAGTCAACATCAACTAATGTTAATATCCCCTGCGAGTAATCAAAGATATCCGCATCTTCTTTCGCTCTTTCATATGCTTTCGCAGCATTCGATGGGATTGGTACATTCACTCCTGAATCTTCCATGTCAATTCCTTTTAATCCGATTGCATCTCTCGCCATTTCCATTGCATCAACTAAACTTTTCCCTTCTGTATATATATCCATATCAGGAACATATACGAGAAATTCTTTTTTATTTTCCGCAATAAAAACCGGATATGCCTGTTTCATTTTATCCACCACCTTTCTTTTTTGGCTTGTTACACTATTCTTGCAAAGAAGTCTGGGAACTATTTCAGTCCCCACTTCTTCAGGATTTTCTTCGCCGTTATTTCGTTTATTTCATTGTGTCTTGGAACTTGTTCCGCATCACTTCCTCGTTTATAAGTATCGTGATTCCCTCCGTGTTCCTTGAATGAAAATCCTGCCTTTTCCAACTTCTTTATTAAATCTCTGCGTTTCATAGTGTACCTCCTTTATGTTTATATTATACACACTATTTACACACTTGTCAATATTTTATGTGTATAAAATACACATTTAAACAAATGGATACTGTCGGAATCGAACCGACGACTTACCGTTTATGAGACGGTTGTTCTGCCACTGAACTAAGTATCCAAATAAAAATGACAACAGACTGCTGCCTGCTGCCACTTTCGTGTTTGTACACTTTTCGTTTTTATCATACTAGCACATTTGTAGCGAACAGTGGCGAACATTTATAAAACTTTTTCAAGAAATCTATTATGCATCATTCTGCACCCATCTTTTGTAAATGGTATTTTCTTTCTCGGAAACATGTTATTCATTTTCATTGCCACCATTTCCCATGTCAGCCCATCCACGTAATACAGTTGGAATATCATTCTTAATTTACTCTTTTCAATCTGCTGTACATATTCTTCTACTTGTGTTTTTTTTTCTAATAGATCTGTTTCTAACCGTTCCAATTGATCTATTTTCTTTATGTATGCATTTGTCTTTAGCTCGATTGTCATCCGTGGTTTTCCTTCGACTCTTGCCGTTCCAAGTGATTTTCTTCCTTTCTTTCCACGGGATACTGTATCTATTACAGTTTCTTTATTGAGTTTTTCCAACGCTCTTTTATCTTTCTCTATCCTTCTTCGTAAATCTTTTATTTCCTCTTTCATATCTGCGTACTCAATTAATATTGTTCTGTCCATCGGCAATCACTCCCTTTAAGTTAACTCCCCATTTTGTTAAGCATTGTTTTACCCCGTATTCCTTGCGTACGTCTCGCTTAAATGCAGCTCTTGCATTATTAGGAGGCTTGCTTGTTTCCATCTCGTCATAATGGCTGTTCCGTTCAATCTTCCGTTCGTCACTGGTGTGTTTTCTCTTCATGTTTGATCTCCTTATAAATTACCCTTGCCCATCATAAGAGCGCTTATTATACTTGCATGTTCCACATACTTCTCTCATTTATTTCACCTCACTCCAATCTAATCTCTGTCCACAGTGGTAACAAAAATCTGCAATTCCTGTTGTTTTGTATGTATAGTCGTTATGCAGTGCGGCGCATAGATAGCAATAACCACTTCCCTTTGGATGCATGATGCTTTTCCTGTGCTTTTTACGCTTTCTACTTTTTCCCGACTGCTGCCCCTTCGGCTTTTTCGATGTTCTCCAGCTTTCCTTCGGGAATGCAAATGAGCTGTAATCTACCTCATTCACCCTGTTTCACTTCCATTCCCCATTTTTTATCTACTTCTGTCTTAAACCATTGTTCCAGCGTTTCTTTATCCGCTAATATCTCCGGTTTTAAGTACTTACAAAGGTATTCTGCTGCCCCGTATTCCGTTAAGGTGTCCAGGTACTCTTTTCTCGTTATCGTCTCTTCCGCCATCGATTGTTGCGTTTGCATATTTTCAGGTATCATTTCCGGATAATCTGTCACGTTCATCTGCCCCTCAATTTGTTCCTCTGCAACCTGTTCTGTGTTCAGTATTTCCGCTGTTTTTTGCGCCGGCGCAATTCGCTCTTCCCCCTTATTTTCTTCTGTTTGGACAGCATTTCCTCTTCCCTCAATCCCTTTATCAAATTCTTGATCAGCTTCCGTTCTTTTGCTGTCATTTTTCTCTTCTTCTCTTCCATCATCTGCAGATCCTTTAGGATTTTCCATGGTTCTTTTTTCTGTTCTGCACTCATTTTTATCGCCATGTTCTTCATTTGTTCTGGAGCTAATCTGCTCTGTTTTTTCATCCTCTCCAAAATAATTCTTCCATGTATCCGGTCCTGCTGCCGCTCCGAAAATACCCTCCGTCTCCTGTTTAAATTCATCCCACGTCATATTTACAGGTGTTTCTCCGAACTTCTTTACAGCTATTCGATTCTCGTACATCATCAGAAAATATAATCCCTTTTTGTAAAATCTATTCCCGCTTGGATTTACAAGCTCTGAAAATTGCTTCGTTGTAAGTTCTTCTGCAAATACTGCATTTAAAATTTCTCTGTTGTCACGGAAAAATTTCTCAATCAGTTCCTTTCTAGTGTTCGCTCCCGTCTCCGGCACCGCATTATTAAATCGCTTTAATTCCCTAATGCCCTCTCTCGACGCATCCGGCTGAATCATCTGTCTGTCCTCGTCCGGAAGTTTCAGCATCTCTTCTAACTGGCTTCTGCTTAGGTCTAAGTATTCCGGTCGAAGTCTCTCTGAATATCCATCAATCGAGTATTCCCTGTTGATTTCCATAAATCTTGTCGTTGTTGACGGATGCAGCCCTAATTCCTTCTGAGCAAATTCCGCAATGCTCTTGTATCCGTCTTGCTCATACCCTTTCTGATCATTTATCTGACGAAGCATATATCCAATTCTGACAAAGCTCTGCTTCACTCCTAGTAGCTCCTGTCGCAGTCTCTGTTTTATTTCACCCCACTCGTTAAGTGTCATTTGTATGTATTCCATTTCATTCTCCTTTTACGCTATTGCTACTTTCATTTCCTGCGCATGTTCCAAAGTTCCATTTTTTAGTCTCTTAATGTATTCATCTATCCACTTTTGCATATTTTCCTCATCCGGTTTGTTGTCATGCGATCCGTACCACTGTATTATCTTTTTCTCTACAGCATCTATTTCTACTGTTATATACGGCGTTTCCGCTTCTTCTTTATGTCTTAACACTAAAATATACGACTTTCCATCATTGTGTTTTCTTAAATAGCAGTCTCCCCCTACGCAATGATGTAGTATTCTTCCCTCTATCACAATCTCTTCTGCTGATCTCGCCGGTCTTATTATGTATTCGTCATCTTCAAAGAAATATTTGTTCCTAAATGTTCTGTATTTTTTTCTGATATTCTGATATTTGGCTTTTACTTCCTGTAACCGTTTGTCTATTTCTTCTTTGTTTGACTCCATAACCATTTTGTCATGTGCTGCTCGTAAACTTCTCGGCTGTTGGTAAATGCTATTATTCATGTTGTATCCCAACGTCTCTCTCATGTTCAAATAATCAACATATGTTCTAGCTGTTTCCCTTATCATTCCCATCGCTCGACTGCACTCTGTTCCATACTCGCATCTAGCATATTTTTCTATTCTGTTTAGTAGCCTTTGTATGCTCATATATCTTGTTGCCTGTTCAATCTGAGCAGCTTTTAATTCCGTCTCTGCAATATGTTCTACTTGTTCATCCGTCCACACCTGCTGCATACTGCGTTCAATTTTCATAGCCTTTAATAAATTTATATCTCCTCTTTTTTCAATTAACTGTTTGACTCTTTCTTTTCTTATTCCTAAAAAATCATCCGGTCTTCTTGCGTGTATATTCTCTACAATTTCATATCCGTATCCCACTATATATTTTACAATTCTGATCAGACCAAGCTTGGCCAACATTTCAATTTGTGGAGTTTCTTTATACGCTTCTAAATATTTAATTGGATTTGTTTTTCCTACTTCCCTTGCGTATTCCTCTAATCCACTATATTGAAATATCGTGTCTTTCATCTCTTCGTATGTCTCCCACATGATCGGTGCTTCGTTAATTGTAATATTCTTATTTCCATACAAATTGCAATCATCCCAAAAGTTCTTTCCGTCATACCAACTATGCTTTTGATAATCAATCTGTGTCTTCTTTCCCGGTTCGAAATAAGCCCTCGCAACCTCTACTCCTGAGATTTCTTCGCTAGCGTTGTGCATTTCTTCACCTTTATCTCCTGCTATCAATTGCAAATTGTACTGTTTGCTTACTTCTATGTATCGGATTACCATTCCAGCTTCTTTGTATTTCTGTCCTAGAAACAGGTGTACTGTTTTTCCATGTTCCCTTTTTGTTTTTCCTTGGCATTTATATTCTCCACGCGCTCCGCACATAGGGCATTTTCCATACTGTCCCTCTCTTGGTTCTTCTATCACATGCTCGAATTGGCTCTCGTATGATTCTCCTCTTTTCCATTTTGCATCTGTTACGCCTCCGCATTTACTACATGCCACAGTTGCTCGTCTTCCATGTTTTTTGTAGTACAAGTAATGCAAATTGTGGAAATATTGCGTTTCCGCTCTTTCCAATATTTTTTCTTCCGGAAGTTCTGGTGTATTTTCAATACGATCACTGAGTGCTTTTTGCCTTCTTTCATACCTTCGATTTTCCGCTTTTCGTCTTTCCGTATACGCAATTTCATCCTCGCGCTTATATATGTACTCCCACCATTGTTTTTCGTTCCATACCTTTGTTTTGCAGAAGTCTTTTATCCTGTTTAAATCCTCTTCATTCCGAAGAATATTTTTCTTTTGCTCGTCGTGCCATGTATCTCTCCTGTCTTCCTGTGTCCCCCATATCAGCCCATCTGAGTAATACCCTGTTTCAATCTTTTTTCTCGACCACTCTCCCGATTCCGGAAAATAATTCCCAAAATCTTTCTTTGTAAGTACGATTCTTACCAATGGGATATTCCTCATTTCTCTGCTATTTTTGTATACTTCCAAAAACAAATGTTTTTCACCATCTATAGTCTTTATTTCTGTTACTCCTACGTATTTCGCATCTTTTTTTCTGCTTACTTTTCGAAGCTTCAGAAATGGGATTTTTTCAATTGTCTTCTTTTTCAATTCTCTCACCTACTTTCCCATGTAGTATTCCGTTATGATCTTCTTTGCCTTTCCCATTCCCGGAATACCAAGTGTTACTCTGCCTGCTGAAACACCTGCTGCCTTTACAATTTCCTTATCTACCGGAATCTGATTCTTGAATGACCATGTAAGAAGTGCTGCAATGCATCCTTTTAGGCTTTTTCCCGTCTTACGCACCTGATGCGCTAATATCTCATTTTCCATACATTGTCCTCTCAGATACTCTACCCAGTCCTCCATGATTTCTTTCGGCTTCAACTCTTCTGTTTCAACGTCAATCTTTCCAAGCGCCGCCGTCAGTGAATCGCAAAGCTCCGGGATCTCTCCTTGCAGATACATTTCCACGTACTCACTTCCAATTCCATTTTCTTTCGCCATTTCTTTCAGACTTTCTACATCACCCTCGTTAAATAGATTGTCTGCCAGCTCATTTAGTTCCTTGTATGAACCCATCTCTCCAAATTTCTCAAACATCTGTTTTACCTCCCTTGCCATGCTGGCTCATTTGCCATTTTCTTTTTCTTGCCTTTTGTATACTTGTCACAGTTTTCCGGACTGCATCCACGTCTTTCTCCTGTGATCAGGATGTAGTCGCATCCTCTTCCTTGATAAGCTCTGTAGATGCACGTCTTACACCGTTGTCGTTTTTTTGCAGCGTTGCGCCGTTGTTCTTCGTAGCTTTTTCTCTTCTCCTCTACTTTCGACTTTGTAATGCTCCGTGCCATGTTCTTGATTGCACTCTCTGTGCGATCAATTTTCAACGACATGACCTGTGTTGGGATTTTCCCCCAATTTTCTTTCACGTACTTGCGTTCTTTTTCTGTCCATTTTCTTCCCATGCCATCACCCTCCGATTTCGGACTTTTCGGCGTTTGTCGGACTTTTTAGTCTAGCTTTCGCCTGTTCCATCATCCACAAGCTGTATTCGTTTCTTCTTTCCCAGACAAATTCCACTTTATGCTTGTCCAGCTCTACAGAAATCTGCTGCCAAAGTTCCTTATGTGCTACATTTTCCCCTTTAATCGTCTTCCAGCCGTTAGTTTTCCACATTTCCAAGTTGCCATTTTTACAATTATTGTTTAAAAATGTAGAATCTGTATGCACCTCAAGGACACACTCCTTATTCAGTCTTTTCAACGATTTTAGGAAAGCGCATAGCACTGACTTGTGGTATGTTGTCTTTTCCTCACGGACAAAATCTTCTCTCGTCTCGATTTCTCCATCTTTCTTTCGATATTCGACTACTGCTGCGTACCAACCTCTCCCTCTCCTGCCCGAAGTGGACCTTTTAAAGAGGTTTCTATGTATATCTTTACTTCAAACATGTTTTCTCCTTTCAATCCCGAATCATTCTTACATACAAGTAAAATGTTCCGTTCTTGTCATTGCTATATAATTCTCTGTCCAAGAATCTATATCCCGGATACGCTTTTTCCATCTGTTCTTCCAGTACATGATAGTTAATTGCCATTTCTGCTATCTTCCTTTTGCTCCGAAACTTCGAATAACTTCTACTCGGCGGCTTCGGATGTACCAAATTCTTAGAGGAAACCCACCTCTTTGTTCCATGTGGGTTTTGCGATATGTACGTCGCAAGCCCCGTCAGAAGAAATTTATCATCCGGTCGAATTCTTCTAGTGTTTTTTCGTTCTCCTTTTTTCCATAAATCCTCCAGCTCATCCCTGTCCGTCCCATCTCCGCTGATCAGTAGGTGAAAGTGCGGTCTTGCATATCCATCGAACGCCAATACATAAATATATTTCGTTTCTCCTCTTCCTAATTTCTTTCGATACCGTTTTATTCGATTTATGAAATTGGTTACATCTTTCTTTGCTCTTACCCGGTCTTCCGGAAGATTATCATTATCCCACCCAAAAGTCGCCCATATATCCCCATGCCCGAAGTTGATATTTGCCAACCGTATCAGATATCTTTTTGCATTTTTATCATTCAAGTTTCTCTGTGATGCTCTTGTCTCTTTTTTTGACCTCGTGTTTGGGACATCCTCTTTGTTTTTAAAACTCGGATAAATCTGAACTTCCAATAATTCTTTTCCACTCTTAAGATTTTTCGCTTTATTCGTGGTAGTTCTGTATATGCAGCTCACTTTATCCTGCGACAGTAACCTTTTTACTTCCTGTTCTATTTCCCACTCTTCTAATACATGTAATTGCTTACTATATGCCTTCTCATAATCATAATTATCGTATGTCTTCATAATTTCAGTTCCTTGTCTGATTTGTTAATACCCATTACAAGGACGTATAAAACTTTCATTCTTTCTACAAAATCAGCGTAAAGTCCTTGTATTTCTTGACTTCACACCACGACAACGATATAATAATTATATGAATTTACTTTTGTGTGGCGTGAGTCACTGGCACATTCTTTGCAGAGGATGTGCTTTTTCTTTGTCAAATTATCGCTTTTACTTCCGTTCCGTATTCTTTCGCAATTTTTTCCGCCCGCTCTCGAACCTCTTCCCTGGTCCCAAACATTGCTTGTACGTTCGTTACATTTCCGCTCGGAAATTTGATTGCATGCGAATATCTGACTATCTTAACCGGATTCTCCATATACTCTCCTTTCCGGCATTGACTTTTTCTTTGGTTTTTCTTATAATTAATTTGTGTTTTTAGACTAGCGCCTAAGGTTTGCCGACCTTTTAGGGCGCTTTCTTTAAAAATAAAACTTTAACTTGTTACTTTGCAGCAACTCTTCTGCTGCATTGCACCAGCTTTCTAGCGCAGATGCAGCCATCCAACACATGACCCCTGCGACCGTCCATGCAATCATCTCGCCTAATACCATCCATCCATCAAAGATTAATACTCCAAGTATCATTCCTGTAGATGCAAACCTCATTAGAAACGAGAGTGCCCGTGTGTTTTCTAATGCTTTTCTTCTACTCATGTTTCCTCCTAAATCATCATTTTGTATGTAATTCCGATCACTAATATCGCTAATATGATGACTGCCATGATGACTGCTCTTTCCATTTGTCTGCGGTATGCTTTTCGCTTTTTTATCTTATACTTGTCCGATTTTCTGATTCTCAATGGCTTCTTTAACCTCCTGTTTCTATTCATTTATTTGTTCTTCCCCCTCTTCCTCAAATTTGTAAGGGGCTCCATGCACTATCGCTAAAGCAAATAAGTTTTTTGTCGAAAATGTGTTTTCAACATTTTCCCACTCTTCATCTCTTTTTGATTGTGAGATTTCTCCTGTTTCACTCATTAGCTCCAGCATCCCTTGCAGCCTGTCTCTATACGTATTGCAAGTAATGCAAAGGTATTTTTGGTATTCGATTGAATCATCTTTCTTGTACCACTTCTTCAACCAACCTAAATATTGGTCAAATAGTTCCTTATATTTGTTATACATGCTTGTCCTCACCTCCTTACCGCCTAAGCGGTTTTGTCCTTTGTCTTTCTATCGCGCAATGCTTTCTGCATAAAATTCGCACAAGCATCTTCTAAATCCTCTTTTGTCGGCAAATGGCTGTAATGAACATATACAACCGCTTTATTTGTTTCGATTTTCTTTGTCTCCATATATCTCCCTCCAATCTTTAGAATGTATGTATCACTGTTTGTACTTGTTGCGTTGTCCACCAAATTCTCCTATACTGTAATCACAGGGCACCGCCATGTCCGAGTAATTACGAAAGGAGTGTATTTGCATGAGAACTGCAACTATTTATTTTTCAGACAAAAGCACACTCGTTTTATCTGAATGCGACGTTATTATTCCTATAATTGGAAATACATCATCAGATGGAAATTTCGCGTCAATGAGCGTCCCTGTTGAATTGTATTTGCACACTCATGATGGACTAATTCCTTCTATTATGGACGCATTATGTTTTTGCTCTTTCTTTTATGTTAAAAGCAACGATTCGCCAGCATATTGCGTTAACTCAATTATTAAAATTGAGAACAACTAAATGTTGTCAGAAGGGCGTGTATTTTGCACTCCCTTCAATTCATTCCTCATTAGCTCTTCGAAGATGCTTTTCACATATCGCCCAAGATTTCTATCTTTGAATCTTATTTCCCTGTAAAATTTCATGCATTTGTCATAAAATTCTGCATAATTTTCAGATTCATGTTTCAGCTCTTCGTAAACTGTGTTTACCTCATTTTTAATTTGAATTTGTAACCTTTCGCAATCTACCATCTCTCTATCTCCTATCCTGCTTTCTTGCTGCTCTCAATCAGCTGTCTGTCCTTTAATGCACTTGCGTAAATGATCACTTGTTTTCTGTCCTCTTCCCCAAGGTTTTCAAGGATCTGCATTAATTCTTTTCCCTCTTTTAAGTCTTTTTCTGTTAAATGTCCAAGCATAATTGTCACCTCCTTGTTATTGCTTTTTGTCTTTATTGCTCCTATACTTTAATTACAGGCACTGCCATGCCGAGTATCAAGAAAGGAGATTTTCTATGCAAAAGTCAAAAATTGTATTTAGCAATGGGGAAGAACTAATCCTTCAAGAAGGGGATGTACTTATTTCTGTTAATTCATATAAACTTGATGATGAAACCCTTCATTCAATGAATTCTTCTGTCGTTTTAGAAGGTAGCTTCCATGATGGTTTAATCCCTTCCATTTTAAAAATTGTTCTTGAAAACCCTTATTTTTATGGACCTAACGGAATAAATACCATTTACAATTCTTCTTCCATTGTAAAAATTAAAAATATTTAGTTTTCATCAGAGGGATGTGCTATTGGTACATTCCTCAATTCATTTTCCATCAGTATTTGAAAACATTCTTTTGCATACAACCCAATATTTTTATCTCGATAGGCAAGTCCTCTATAGTACTGTCTACATTTATTCCAGAGTTCTTCATAGTCTCTAGATTCTCTTTTTAATTCTTCATAGACTTCTGTTACCATATCTCTGATCTGAATTCTTAACTTTTCGTAATCCAACATTTCTCCACCTCCTATCCCGCTTTCTTATTCAGAATTTCTGCTTCCTGCTGTCTAAGCAAAAGCGTATTTGCATCTCTCGCAAGCAGCAAAATATCTGGTAAATCAATTTGTTCTAAAATGGTTACCATGTGTTTAATTTCCTGTTGTTTCTTCTCTTCAAGTCCTAACATTTTCTTCGCCTCCTTTTTGTTATTTCTATCTGTTTTCTTTTCGCCTATACTTTAATTACAGGACACTGTCATGTCCGAGTAATTTATGTTTGCTTAAACTAAATTTGAAATATTTTTAACATTATGATAAAATATTTTCATAGGAGGATTCTCGCTATGAATTGGACAATCTTTAGTCGCATTGCCGATATTCTAGGATTTATAAGCTTTTTCATCTCTATCGGCATATTTCGAAGAATATATGCTAAAACAACATCGCAAAAAGAAGCCTATATACAAGAACGTACCGAACTCTTGACTGCCCTAAAAGCAATCCAGCAGAATATTTGGATTGATGGTCTTACCTCATGCCAAATACAGGATTCTTTGCAAACCAAAATGTTTGAATATCAGATGAAATATCTACTCATTTCATCACCTCGTTGTATATTCCACGCTTTTCGTTGTACTCAATTATTAAAAGAAGGAATAAACAATTCAAATACAAATAAAATAAGGCAAGACATCAATTTTTTAATTGCCAGATTATCAAAAAAGGAGTAAGTATTATGGACAAAGTTGAAATTAGCACTTTTATCGACAAAACAATATCTAAAACAAAATCCAAGGATTTACAGTGGAGAACTATTACATCAAACGATACGGTCAAACCATTACCAACTGATAAGGATATTGATATCTTTTCCTCTCCAAATGAGCCGATTTATTTATCAAGAGAGGATAGCTATATTGCCACTTTTAATACTGGCGAAATACTACTCCTCGTTTTTTGCCCTAGTAATTCCAGCTTCCTTTTTAACCCTCCCGATGATTGTAAGCTTTCCTTACGGATTCAAGATGAAAAAAGTAGATACGCTATTGAGATATCTAATAAACTAGATGACCCGTTCAATGCTACTGAATTAGTTCGACTTTATAACCTAATTGATAAAGATTCATCTAGCGTTAGTGCTTTGATTGATGATTTTCTCAATAGTTAAGCATCCCTCTTTGTGAATGTGCCAGCTTCTGAATTTCGGAGGTTGGCTATTTTGTTTTCAGCATCCGCTAAACAAATAAGCTCCATCCGTTTCACCCTACGTTCTAACTCGTCCATCTTTCTTGCTTGAGCCTCAAAATACCATTTTGGTACCCACATATTATTTCACCTCCATCTCAATAAAATTCAATTCAATTGAATCTATCTGGCACAAAAATAAAATCCAAAGGTATACCGGATAATTCACTGATTTTTCTCAATTGTGATGCATCAGGTTCGGATTTTCCTTTTTCCCAGTTAACAATAGTTACATTTGAAACTCCAAGAATTTCAGCGAGTTCTTTCTGCGTTAACTTTGCATTTACCCTCGCTGCTTCCAATGATATCTTAGGCATTATCATTCTCCTTTCTTTTGTTTTTCTGATTAAATTATAATTCAATTAAATTGAATTGTCAACACCAAAATTTAAAATAATTGAATTTGATATTGAATTTTTTTAATTTTTAATATATAATGCATACATGGAGGTAAATGAAACATGACTGATGAACAGCAAAAGAAAATTTTTTCCAAAAACCTAAATTATTACATATCTATAAATGGTAAACTACAAAATGAAGTTGCGAAAGATTTAGGTATAAACGCTAGCACATTAAATATGTGGTGCAATGGAAATTCTTTCCCTGGTATCGGGAAAATACAAAGACTAGCTGATTACTTCAAAATAGGAAAATCCGATTTGCTTGATGAAAAATTAGATTCAGATCCTGTTATAGATGCTAGAATCTTGGCTGACGTAGAAACTATGGAGATGATTAAAAAATTTTATTCTCTATCAGTTGATGATAGAAATGCAATTAATCAAATCATCACGAGTCTCTATAATAATAAAAAGAGCGAAGCTTAATCAGCTTCGCAACTTTAGAAATTCTTTGATGAGATTCAAAAGATAATTCACAAGTTTGGGATTAGTTAACTCATCGATGAGTTTATGTAATTCTTGTTTTTGCTTATCCATATGCACCCTCCTGCGTTTGTTTATTGAACACACGTTCGAAATTCCTTGTAAAATAATACTACTACTAATTTTGTTTTATTTCAAGAGATTTTCCAAACATTCGTTCTGGAAAGGCATTTTATTTAACCCTTTCACTATATATACACATGACTAACGGAAATCTAACGGGTTTTTGGGGAATCGTCCGAGAACTCGGACACCTTCTGTCGTTTTAGAAGGTAGCTTCCATGATGGTTTAATCCCTTCCATTTTAAAAATTGTTCTTGAAAACCCTTATTTTTATGGACCTAACGGAATAAATACCATTTACAATTCTTCTTCCATTGTAAAAATTAAAAATATTTAGTTTTCATCAGAGGGATGTGCTATTGGTACATTCCTCAATTCATTTTCCATCAGTATTTGAAAACATTCTTTTGCATACAACCCAATATTTTTATCTCGATAGGCAAGTCCTCTATAGTACTGTCTACATTTATTCCAGAGTTCTTCATAGTCTCTAGATTCTCTTTTTAATTCTTCATAGACTTCTGTTACCATATCTCTGATCTGAATTCTTAACTTTTCGTAATCCAACATTTCTCCCACCCCCTCCTATCCCGCTTTCTTATTCAGAATTTCTGCTTCTTGCTGTCTAAGCAAAAGCGTATTTGCATCTCTCGCAAGCAGCAAAATATCCGGTAAATCAATTTGCTCTAAAATAGTTACCATGTGTTTAATCTCCTGCTGTTTCTTTTCTTCAAGTCCTAACATTTTATACACCTCCTGTTTTTTCTTTTTGTTGTTTGTGAGATTATTATATATCTCATATTCAACATTGTCAATAGTGTTTTTATTGTTTTTATGATATTTTATTGTTTATGAGATATTGACAGTATATAGTTTCGCATGTATAATGAGAGCTAAGGAAAGAGGTGATTGATATTATGAAAGAGCAATTAAAAAAATTGCGTAAGCATTTAGATATGACACAACAAGCTTTCGCCGATAAAATAGGTATGAAGCAAAATACAATTGCTCAATATGAAATGGGTAGAACCGTTCCCAGTGATGCTATTGTTTTTTCTATATGTAGGGAATTCGGTGTAAATGAAAACTGGCTCCGCACTGGTAATGGTGAAATGTTTGAAGAACTGACCGAGCAACAGAAGTTAATGAAATATACAGTCTTGCTACTAAAAAACAAGGATTCCGCCATTGCTACTGCGATACAGACACTAATTGTTACATATGAACAGTTAGACGATACCAGCAAGGCTACATTAGAAAAGATAGCCATGCAGTACATAGACAACTTAAAAAAGAGCCAGTAACCTGACTCTTTCCCATGAATTATTAGGCGAGATAACTTTTTACAAATTCAAGAATCTCCGCAACCTTTTCAGGTTGTGATTTTTCTAATAATTCAACGATAATTTTGATGTTATTTTGCTTTTTGCAATCTGCATCATTCATATGTACCCCTCCCGTGTCCGTTGTATTGAACGCACGTCGAAATTCCTTATTTGAATATTACTACATTTTTTTATGTATTTCAATAGGTTTTCCGAACATTTGTTCTTTAAATGATCACTTGTTTTCTGTCCTCTTCCCCGAGGTTTTCAAGGATCTGCATTAATTCTTTTCCCTCTTTTAAGTCTCTTTCTGTTAAATGTCCAAGCATAATTGTCACCTCCTTGTTATTGCTTTTTGTCTTTATTGCTCCTATACTTTAATTACAGGCACTGCCATGCCGAGTATCAAGAAAGGAGAATTTTATGGACAAGGTTGCGCTTATTTCAAAGATCGAAGACGAGCTCCATGCATACCAGTCATATATTGAAACCCACTTCGAAGAATTCGACCATTCTTCCGTTACCTCTCATGATTTATATGATTTTGGTAGACATACTTTTTATGTGTTGAGTGCTATTTCCGAATCTTTGAAGGAAAAACTTTAATCATTTTCAGCCTCTTCTTTTATTTCGGATGAGGCTGGACTTTTAGCTGATGCTTTTACACTAAACTTGTATACCTTTCTTCCTAATTCATCTGCAAGTCTTTTTATTTCCTGTGCTTCTTCCAACAATTCATTAGTCTCGAATTCTATTGGTATGTATATCTTAGACATCTTTTCTCACCTCACTTTTCTTCCTCTTAACTTGGTTTAATTATAACTTAACTAATTTTAGTTGTCAATACTTTTAACTTAACTTAGTTAAATATTTTTCTTGATTTATTTGTTTCATTATGATATAGTCGAATTAGAAAAGAGGTGATTACATGAAAACCATTAGAGACCGAATTCTTTTTTTATTAGAGGAGAAAGAGATAACAAAGACAGAATTCGCCAGTAAATTAAACATTACACAGGCATATGTCTCTAAAATTACAAATAAAGGCGCAATTCCAAGCGATCGACTTATAGAAGATATTTGCGAAAAATTTGGAGTAAACGAAAGGTGGCTTCGTACCGGAGATGGCAAAATGTTCTCAGAAGTGCCAGCGGAAGATGAATACTTCAAAGCTGTCACGCAGATTTCTAAATCTAATGATAAACTTGCCATGCAGGCTATTATAGAATATTGGAAGCTGGATGATGTGAGCAAAGAGGCGCTAAAGAATTACATATATAAAATTGCAGAAAAAAGCAGGGAATAAATTCCCCGCTTCTCATTCTGTCAGATTCTTGACTACCGTGTAAATAGATATGAGTATTTGTTGGTCTTCAATTTCTTTGACAATTTCAATGATTAGTTTTTGATAATCTTCATTACTCATTCGTACCTCTCCCGTCTGTTATGTATTGAACGCACGTTCGAAATCCCTTGTAAAATAATATTACTACTAATTTTGTTTTATTTCAAGAGATTTTCGAACATCCGTTCTGAAAAGGTGCTTTATCTAGCCCCTTTACTATATATACACATGACTAACGGAAATCTAACGGTTTTTCAGGGAATCGTCCGAGAACTCGGACACTTATTTGTAATCAGATTCATAAAGGTCAGAAATGTGAATTTTAAGACCTTTTGCAATTGTTTCTAGCGTATCTATTCGTGGCATGGTTTTTCCAGCTACTATATCGCTTATAGTAGATTTTGGAACTCCCGTGATAATAGATACCTGACGTATAGACAAGTTTTTATTATGCATTATTTTATCGAGTAACATCTTCATAGCTGTTTTATTTTACTATTTGCTATATAAGAAAACTACAGGTAAATACCGGAAACTAGTCCAGCAGTACTTTGTAATACACAATAAAAACATTTTGTCAACACAGAATAATATCCAAATTAATGCATTTGCAAAAAACATTTTTTTGTATAAATTTCCGATGAATACTTGACAAGACTTCTGCATATGATATAATGCTAATTGAAATTAGTGAATGACTGCTGGGCGGTCGCGAAAGAGTCTTGGGATTGTATTCCGAGGCTCTTTTTGCACAAGGAGGTATCATTATGACAAACGATGAAATTTGTTATACTACTGTAGAACAACAGATAGAAAAACTGAAACAGCAAAATCTTATAATTGATGATGAATTTTTCGCCAAAGAGGCCTTAACACTTTTTGGATACTCTAATCTAATAAAAAGTTATCGGGAACCTTATGTTATTTTTTCTAATGATAAAAAAGTATATCGTTCCGCAGTTACTTTTGAACAATTATTTTCTTTGTATTCTTTTGACAAAAATCTTCGTAATGCAGTAATGGCAGCTATGTTAGACTTGGAAGAACACATAAAAGAAAGTGCTGCTGACACCATAGCAGAAGCATTCGGCGTTCACCAAGACAAATATTTGCAATATCGTAATTATCAAAATAAATTTAAAAGAAAAGAGAGATTCACTCTTCCCAAAATACTTGATACATTGAATCGAACGCTCGATACTGATAAGGATCCAATACATCATTACAGAACTGAGCATGGTGTCGTTCCTCCGTGGATTTTGTTTAAAAGTGTATTTTTCTCAACAACCGTAAATTTTATTGATTTATTCAAAGACAGCGAAAAGAAATGTATGGTGTCTCGCCTATATGATACAACCAAAATTATTCTTTCTAATGAGGCATTTAAAAAACTGATGATGGACACTCTATACATTTGTATAGAATACAGAAACGTTGCTGCGCATGGTGGCAGAATATATAATTATAAATGCAAGAGTGCTTTAAGAGTTAATGAAATCTTTGATACTCAAGACTACCCTCTGATAGGTGGATTTAGTCAATTACTTTTCTTACTAGATTTATTAGAATACTCTAGACCATATAACTATTTAACTCACATATTAGAGACTGAAGTTTCGGCTCATTGTTCCGAGTTTCCACAAGATATTACATATCTTGGACAAGTTCTTAACATGAATATTATTCCAAAGGATATTGTTTATATCTCGGAAAATAGCAACAAATATCATATCAATCCACATTGTAGCGGAATTAAAAATGTTAAAGAGATTCCTTTAGAAACAGCTCAAGAAAATGGATATATTCCATGCAAACGTTGTTGTAAATAATAACAAAACCGCCCGGTACGCCAATACCGAACGGTCTCTATACATCCGGAGATGCATTTACATTTTTCGCACATATATTGTAACATCTTCGGATACACCCGTCAACGGAACATATTTTCGTTGGGTGTATTTTTTGTACTCTTTTTTAATATATTTTACAGAAAGAAGGATGATTATGGACTACAATTTTACCCAATTTACAGTATATGATTTTTTATTGTATCTAAGAAAGTCTCGCGCCGACAGCGAGTATGAGACAATCGAAGAAACGCTTGCAAAACATGAGACTGAACTGCAGAACTTTGCTATCCGTCTGCTTGGTGCAAAAATACCGGAATGTAACATCTTCCGTGAGGTCGTTTCGGGTGAAACAATCCAAGACCGCCCGCATATTCAAAAGGTTCTTGCCTCAATCGAATCAGGGGCTATGCGTGGTGTGTTTGTAATAGATCCACAGCGTCTCTCCCGCGGTGACTGGGAAGATGGCGGGAAAATCTTATCTAGTTTCAAGTATAGCGATACACTCATTCTTACGCCGGCGAAAATCTATGATCTGAATAATAAATTTGACTACGACTTTTTTAAGATGGAGCTGAGCCGTGGAAATGATTATCTCGAATACACGAAAGAGATCTTGCGACGTGGCCGTGTTGCCTCTGTGAAAAACGGTAACTTTATCGGTAGTGTTGCTCCGTATGGATTTGACAAAATCATCATTGACAAAACGCCTACTTTGACTATAAACCGAAAAGAAGCAGAGGCTGTTAATATTGCAGCTAAGAAGTGTGTTTATGATGATATGGGATGGACAGCTATTGGGAAAGACTTGGAACGCATGGGCTATAAGCCACGCAGCGCCGAACACTGGAACCCTTACACTCTTCGTGATATTTGCATTAATCCCGTAAATATCGGAAAAGTAAGGTGGAATACAAGAAAAGTAGTTAAGATGTACGATGATGGAAAATTAGTTAAAAAACGTCCCGTAAATCGCGGAGACGATGCAATGCTTGTAGATGGTAATTTTGACGGCATTATGGAGCCTGAACTTTATCATAAACTAATCAAAAAAGCTGGCGTTATGACAAAAGAGAAGTCTAACACCTCTTTAATCAATCCATTTGCCGGATTGCTTTATTGCAAATGCGGCCATGCAATGATTTATCGCTCTTATCATAAAAACGGCGTAGAACGCTCTGCTGCACGTCTGATCTGTACGCACCGATCGCATTGCAATACAAAATCCGTGTTATTCGATGTCGCCTACGAGTCTATTATTGACTGTTTAGAGGATACAGTAAAAGACTTTGCATTTAAACTGCAACATGACAACAGTATTGATACTTACGCATTGCAGACTAAGATGTTGGCCGAGCAGAGAGAAGAATTAAAAAGATTAGATGCAAAGCAAGAAGAATTATATGACTTTTTAGAAGATGGAATATATACAAAAGATGTGTTTTTACAGAGAAGTGACCGGTTAAAAGCCAAACGAGAAGAAGTTGAAAAGCAAATTAAATATTTACAAGATAACACCGCGGAACCCGTAGACTACACCGAGAAGATCGCTACTTTTAAAGATGTGATAAATGCACTAAGAGATGACAACATCTCGGCAAAACATAAAAACTCCCTGCTAAAAACGATTATCAAACGCATCGACTACGACCGAACCGAAGTCACAGAGCAGGATGGAAAGGCTTATATTTGTACTTACCGCAAACGCGGAGACTTGTCTGCTGCCCCAGTTGATACAACCACCCTTTTGGCTGCCAACGCTACCAGAAGCGACGCTTGGCATTATTTTCAATCTCACATAGGCAAGGAGTATAAGATTTTAAAGATTGTGCGCGATTATCAGCACCGCACTGTGTACGATGCAAGCAAGCCTGTATTTAAAGTGCATTTAAACGACTTTTAACACTTTAGAGTCATTTACATACATCATAATTGTTCAGATTCTTCCGTGCCGATGTCCGTCAAAATTCCGGTCACTTCTTTATACGGCATCGTGTAACGCTGCGACAAATATCTCATAGAAGCAGCTAGTTCGCCGTCAGGTCCTCCAAATTGTTAAAACCTATAATATTATAGAAGAAACTCCGAAGGATACAATAAAAGAAACCGCTCCTCATTTCTCTGGGGTGAGGTGCGGTCTCTTTGTTTATTTCTACTTATAATATAGCACTCTAATACTAGAGTGTCAACATTATATTTCAGCTCCACCTCTTCGGAGACGGGGCTGTGTTTTAGATCTTCTCAACCGACTTTGCATCGATAAGGAAATTACCATTTACGATATTCCCCAAGTGCCCATTATCCTGTGATACAAGCTGCGTACCTTTTTTAATTGTAATTGTAACATCTTCGACTGTTCGAAGTTTGTCTCCCGGATAGATTACTGGCATGACATATTTACAGTGCATGTAGCCAACTGTACTATTGTGTCTTACTTTAACTCCCTCTGTACCGTGATCTAACACAGTGATGTGATCTCCTTTTTTTCCATTGATTATAACATTTTTAAATGTAACGTCATAAATTGGACAATCCTCATTTAAATAAGCTGTTCCTGGTTTGATTCTTCTTACTGTATTCACTCCACTACCTCCTGTTGTACTGATTTTTTTGTTTAAGATTCCTTCCACGATTGCTTTTGCGCAGCGTTTTGCATCCCACACTTTTGCGTCGTCTGCATCATCGACAAAGCAACACTCTACCAACAACGCCTTTGACTTTGTGTTTGCGAGCACAAATAAGTCTTTGTCGTATTTTGTGCCTCTGTTGTGGATTCCTAACTCTGCTGCAATCGCTTCACAGATCCTGTCCGAGATTTCCTGTGTTTTAGTGTCGTAGTTCCATACCTCGACACCTCCTGTACTTCCGTCTCCGCCGTAATCATTTCGCCCACTGTTTAAATGTAGGCTGATATCTAAATCCACGCTGTGTTGGTTGCACTTTGCAACGATTTTGTTCAGGCATCCTTGCTTTGTTGTATTCTCGTCACATGTGCAATCGTAGACCGTATGCCCTTCCGCTCTAAACAAGCGGATTACTTCGTTTTTGACTGCACGATCTTCTACAGATTCCTGCAAAATACCAACTGCACCGGATGCCCCCTGTCCTTGTGGACAGTGTCCTGCATGTACGTTATATGTTCCCATAGTAATTCTCCTTTTCTATTCTACAATTACCCAATCTTCTGCCAACATGTCCGCCTGACTTGCAAGCCATCCCATCTGCACACCACTTGTTCCTACAAAAGCAATTGCTGCATTACCAATTGCTTCATGGTCGCAATTAATAACTTCGTCTTCAAAAGTATACGAAATGTCTGTTGCAAGCTGGATATACTGTTTCTTTCCATTCCAGCCTTCACGTGCTACTTTTACTCCTTTTTTCAGCAATTCTATTGCTACTCCGAAGCTCATTCCTTCATCCTCATATTCAGAGTAATCCTCGATCGTATCAATTCCATATTCTACTGCGCACTCATGCTCAATTTTGCAGCCACGTGCTTCGTGCCAGCCTGCTGCGAAATATGCAATGTCCGCAGTTGATAAAAGTTCTAACGACTTTCCTAAAAACCACATCGGTTTTGCATCCGCCGGAGCCGCTTGGAAAAACGAATCAATCACTTCTACTTCTTCCCCACACACTTCTTTCGCTTTCTGAATCGCCTTTTCACGTTCTCTCAGAATTTCATCATCTGATTTTCCTTTCATTGGCTGACTAATAAATAATTTCTTCATGTTCTTTTCCTCTCTTTCATTTTATGTAAGAGGGCAGCTATTTGCCCTCTGAAACCTCCGGGATACCTGCTGCCGATGTAAGTACACTAACTACTCCTGCAAGCACAGCTGCCGAGCATACATATTTCCAGTCTACTTGTCCCATTGCAGCTGCTGCACCAATTCCAGCAATACCAGCCTGTGCCATCGTCTTAACCGCACGAATTCCCGCTGCCTTTAACCATCTCTTTGTATCTACACTTGTTTTTAATACGCTATTTTTAAACATATCTCATCAACCTTTCTTTTTTAAATGTAATTCATCAATCTCATGTTTCATCTTTGTTACCATTCCATTCCCGCCGAGTGCATGATAAGCATCATACATTTCTACAAAATTTTCATAGGCATAAGAAGGTATTTCTCCCTCTCTCATGTATTTTGTATGATACTCTATTAGCTGTACACGCAATAACAGCATTGTTCCGTGACTATTTGCATCTCTGTCTTTCTTCTGATTTTTAAGCAGCCATACAATGTAGCCAAGAACCGGCGTCATGATAGTAACACAGATGTCTATAATCATTTCCTGCATTAAACTTTTCCTCACTTCTCCTTATCTTTGCAAAATAAAAAGACCATTACGGTCCTGCTCTGATCTCCATGTATTTTGTTCTCCTTATATCTCTGGTTCTGCGTATATTTCTACAAACTTCTAAGGAACGTTTCGATAAATGTACTTTGATATTTATCTGCTTCTAAGTTCGGATGTGCATTTTCAGATGAAATATAAAATTTCTTTTTTACGGCTGCAAAAGCAATATCCGATAAATTAAAATAATCTTCTCTACCGTAAAGCATAATTGGTATATTCGGATCGTTCATATAGTCCATGCAAGGAATCCCCCATTTTTTTGAAATTTCACGAATCGCCGTTCTAAAATCCTTCCCTTTCTCCAAATTGCTCCCGAAATTTATAATGCCAACTTTAGCATTTGGATGATTATTGTATAGGTGTTCCAACACAATATTCCATGCCCCATAAAATGTAGCATTTGTTGTGTCGTCTATTGTGCCAAGATTACACGCCCAACAATCATTGATTCCGAACGATAACGTGATATAATCTGCATCTTTTGGAATGTTTTTATACCGCTCATAAGAGAATGGATTATTATAACTTGGGTCATCTAAATGGTCTTTATTCAGTGCAATACAAGTACCACTTTTAGCTTCGTTGACAATTACCATATCATTTCTTCGTCCGATGACCCAAGGATAAGTCTTAAACATATTCGTTTGATAATCGAAATTTTTACTGTCCTTTCCCTCAGCTATATATCCACCCTCCGTGAAAGAATCACCGCATGCAACCCATTTTTTTCCACGCAATACATTTTCGCAAGATACATTGTGTAAATTTACATTTAATTTTGTACCTTTGTGAATCCCACCTATAGTATAGTCATAACTACACAACCTAATGTACTTTGCGTTTGGAGTGGTTTTTTTGATTTCTTCAAAATCCACTTTCATGTTTTCAGCGTAAAATTCATCTAGTCCAAATTTTTTGTGACTAAAATAATCAATCACTTTTTTCTCCGCATCGTACAAAAGATATATCGTAGTTTCAAAAATTGAATAAGCATTAACATACATAACATTGTACTTAAAATTATCAATGTCAATAATGTCCGTAGAATCACAATCTGATAATTTTATGTGATTTCCATTTTCTGTGAAATATTCACCATAAAAAATCGGCAATGCATTGTTTACATTTACATATTCGCCATTATATCCATCCACCTGAAAGCTGCTAATGTCGTTAACATTTTCATTAATAGGTTTCTTGTAAAGTACTATCAAATCTGATTTTTTCACATTTTGTTTATAATTACTGAACCGAACATAATGAGAATTTTGTGGAACTATAATTTTTTCGTGTATAGCATCCGCCGGATTAGTGAAAGTTGCTTCTTCGTCATGCAATGCCGCTGATATAAATTTTTTATCCGAATCATAAAACGCTACACCACAAACATCTCCATAATATCCGGTTGTTACAATAAACTCATCTCCAGATTTGCAGCTTATGAAGTCAGTACACCAATAAGTTTCCACGTCAGAAATTTCAACATAATTTCCATTTCTAAAATTTATGAATCCTTTAATTGTATAAAAATCCAACTTTACGAAAATATCTGTTGATATATCACTTTTAACCTTGCTTAAATATTCCTTCAACCCGATTACTTGCCCTCTAACTGCTTCACCTGCATTTTCGTATGTTTTCCCATCCGCCCCCACTCGAATGTCCGCCAGCTCTGCATCCCCTGTTGTACTTCCGTCTTGTAGCTTGGTCAGATTGTCGATTCTCTCTCTCTCGACATTAATTTCTTTTTGTCGTTCATTTCTTTCCTGTGTGATTGCCGCAATTCTTTGATTTTTTTCGTCTTCAAGCGCAGTATTATCTGCTTTGTTATTTTCAACTACATCCAATCTCTCCCTTGCAATCAAGTCTGTTGCGCCTGACTTTCCATCCTCATAACAATCATGAATGCTATCGTGAATTGCCTGTCTTACTTCTTTTCCATAAAAAGCTTCACGAATTTTTTTTAAATTCTCTTGTATGTTTGACATATTCATTATTCCTTTCTGTTATTTTTCGTGTGTATTACCTGTATCTTAATGTCATCTCATTTCTGTGCCTCCTTCCGGTTTTTCTAGCTTATCCAGCCGTTCCAAAACTTTTGCCAAACTATTTTCAATATCAGCTATACTGTCTCTCAAAACTCCCGTATCCTCTTCAAATTGCGTAAGTTTGCCTTTTATCTCATCTATATCTGTTTTTGTCTCCCCAGTCCCTAATTCGATTGTCTGGACTTTTTCATCCACCTTTTTCAGATAGCTGTCTGTACTTTCCACCTTTTGCGAGAGTTCTTTTATGCCACCTTTAATTACTTCAACAGATTCATTTTTACTCGCTTGCCCCTCTACCTGCCTCTGTAATGCTGCCTGTTTTTCTGTTAATGCAGTTACACTGTCTCCAAGATTGATCTTGTCCTTTGACGGATCTAAAATGTCATACTCCCTTTTCGATACAAGCATGTATTGATCAAGTCCGTGCGGTTTCGATACGGTATGAACCATGTCTCCAAGTTTTATCCGGTCAATATCCACATCTGCAAGGTGCAGATCTATTGCAGTCAGTTCTATGGTTGCGGTCAGGTTCCTTGCATTCTTTAAAAATTCCTCTCCTTTTGTTTTCAGATTCGCCGGTACTGTCACATCCTCAAACACTTCTGTCCGCGTGATTCTTCCATAGAGAGTAATTGCTTCTTTGTCCTCAATATAATCTTTTCCATTGTTTACCGACGCAATGGTAAGTCTCCCTCCACCCTGCTCTTCGTCCAAAGATTTGCCGAGCGGAATAAGTACCGTTGCAATCTCTGCCGCGCTTATATACTCCGTCAAATCCAATATGTTTTCTCCAAACCGGATTGTCTGTAGGGATGTGCGGTCATAGCTTTCTAAGTAGTCCAGATATCGGATACCTTTTTGCTTGCGGATACGCAGATATCCACCATTGCTGGCAACCAGCTTGTCGAGAATTGTATTTAAAGTATCCGTATACTGATTATCTTCCCTTGCATCGTAATTCATCGTTTTTTTCTCTATGATTCCAAGAGTAAACCGTTTCTCCTCCTCCACTTGGCTGTTGTGCTGGGTAATCTTATCCTGTAGATAACTTTCTGGGGTCAGGTCATGGTATTCCTTCGGACGCTGGATACTATCTAGCATATAGGCAAGCGTTCCTTCGCACGTATACGTCACACATCCGTACATGTCCGTCTCGGAATCCGTAACCCTTCCCTCAAATAAGGATTCTTCGCCCTCGAATACTTCTATCTTGGAAATCATCTTCCCTATCTTTCCCACCATCGGATGCGGGGGCGGAAGGGAAAACACAAATTCCCCAGTCTTATTTAACCCAACCCTTACTTTCCCTGACAGTATAGCCAATTCTTCGTCTCTTGGGTCGTACAACAATTCCCCATCACAATAAATCCTATACATTATAAACTCGCCCCCCTGTAGTCCACACTGACTGTTCCTTTTCCTTGAAATGTCAGGATATGCTCCCCTGCCCCCAACTGTAAATCCATTACTTTACTTTTCCCCTTTGGGAGCGTGTAAGAAATGCTGTGGTATTCCAAAACCATGCTTTCAGAGCACTCAAAAACCGGGACAACCTTTTTCCGTCGCCCCGGTATCATAAGTACCATTGTTCCATTTACTTCCAAATCTCTATAATCGCGTATAATTCCATCCTCAAAACAGAAGGTGTCCCACACCCACGGTTCCAAGCTTCCGTAACGCTCATATTTGTATGGTTCTGCATCAACAAGAATCTCTATTTCACAACTACTTTCCAACGTCTCTTTCTTAGTGTTTACTGTGACAACTCCATAGTAAACAAAATCCGGTCGATTATCAGGGATGATGCCACATAATTGTCCGTGAAGGTCGTTCTCTATCTTATCAGCCACAATATCCCATTTGGTATAATCACCTTCGTACTCAAAAGCAAATCCCATTGTGCGGTTCTCATACTGAACATCATCTCCCGTTAAAAATTTTGTCAAATCCAACTTGCCATTCCTAGCCGGTATTTCTACACTATACCTTTTTTCTTTTGGGGATTCGATTACAAAAGGTGCCATCCATTTCAAACCATAATCTTTCCAACTATGCTTTCCGTTAAATGTCACGCCATAAATTTCTCTGGTCATATTGTACGCCTCCTTGCCTTCATATTCGCAACCGCAAGCCTGTTATCAATCGTTTCTGTGGTCAGTCGCCCTACTCTTTCACCATACATTTCCATTTTTAAGTCCGATTTTACCAAAGCATCCACAATTAATCCGCTGGCAGATTTTGCAAATTCTCTGCAAATTTTTGCAAGATCATCGTCAGACATTTTTACTTGCATCTGTTCTCTTCTTTGAGAAACATTCAGTTTTCCTTCGATTTCAGAAATGATTTTTTCAGATACATTCAATTGCTTTTGGTTTACCACAGAATATACTTCCTGCATCGTAGAAGGTATATCAATGCCCTTCATCTTCTCGTGCAGCTCATCCAAGTTAAGTGATTTCAAAGCCGTGTCTGTCAGCTGTGCTGATGTCTTTCCAACAAAGTCTTTCTTATTATCGATACCAAGAGCATATCCATCTCCATAATCCTCTCCAAGATACATGGATTCTTTCGCCGGAGAATTAGAATTTTGTGTCTGCCTCGTTTTTTCCAATGCTGCATTAGCGATTCGTCGTGCTGCGTTTGCTACTGCATCAATCGTCCCAGATATTCCGATTGCGTATCCTGAGCCAAAATCACTACCTAGCGACTTCGCCGCTTCGGCATTACTCAATTCCCATTCTGCTGCACCTGCAATTTTGCCTGCTGCCTCTCTTACTTCCGGTTCTTTACTGCTTACCGCTCCTGCATATGCTCCCGTCGCATTCTCACCATTTATCTTTAACGCTATGGCTGAGTACTGTGTTTCGTCTAACATGGGTTTTAGAGCTGTTAGTATTGCAACTTTTACTTCATCGCTAGAACCACTTACCGCATTGATTAAGTTCTCCATCCATCTATCGCAATCGCTGCAGTCGTGTACGCTTTGCTTAACTTGCTGACTGTACTTGCGACACTTTTCGCAACACTATACCCTTTTAGTGCGGTATATCCCGCCACCAATACCGGAACTACTTTGTCCAAATTCCTACCAAGCAGATCTACCCCTTTTGTGAACGGAGGCAGCGCCACTTTTGCAACACTTGAAACACCTTTCCCGAAGTTTTCTATCGTAGTGGATACTGTTTTTACTGCATCTTTCAGACCACCATTTGAAAAAGATTCCTCTATTTCATCAATGGCATTTTCGACCGGTTCCCTTACAGATGTAGGTAAAAGTTCTGCCAATCCTTCTGTTATAGTAGATGCTACCACTCCTGCAGAAGAAATCAATTGTTTTCGGTTGTCGTAAATACCACCCACAAATGCCTGTATAAACGTTACCGCTGAATCTACCATTTTCGGAGCTTGGTTTGCCACATCAACGGATAACTCAGCAAAGACATCGCCTGCTTCTTCTACTGCTCCTTTTAACCCTCCGTTTTCAAATGCATCTGTGATCTGATTAATGCTTTCAGATGCTGTATCAGCAGCACTTTTCAAATCGTCCGACATACTTTCATAGACTTTAATACCAAATGTCTCCGCTGCACCACCCACCTGTTCCAATGATGCTTTTAAGTTGTCCTGCATTGTCTTTGCCATTTCAGCAGCCGCACCGTCACAGTTTTTATAACTCTCTGTCAGACTTGCAATCTTGTTCGACCCAGCTTGAACAAGTGCCAGCATCCCCGACAATGCTTCCTGTCCGTACAGCGTTACAAGCGCGTTATTGCGCTCCTCATCTGTAAGATTGGACATCTTTTCAGAAAGCATTTTGGTCTGTTCTGTCAATGAGATCATTTTTCCGTTTGAATCGAAAAATTCCAATCCCAACTTGTTCATGATTTCTTTCATATCATCAGTTGGTTTTGCCAAGCGTGATAACGCCCCCCTTAAGCTCGTACCAGCCTGACCGCCCTTGATACCTGCATCGGACATAATACCGATTGCCGCTGCACATTCTTCCATACTGATTCCGAAATTATGCGCCACCGGAGCTGCATACTTCATAGCCTCTCCGGTATCCGCTACTGCTGCATTCGTATCTGCTGCATTTTTTGCCAGCACATCGGCAACATGACCTGCCTGTTCAGCTTCTAGACCAAACCCACGCAAAGTAGAAGCTGCTATATCCGCACTTGATGCTAAGTCCTCACCAGAGGATGCTGCTAAGTCCAACATACCGGGCATAGCTGCCATGATTTCATTCGTGTTAAATCCGGCGGATGCTAAGTTTTCCATACCTTCTGCAGCTTCACTTGCAGAAAACGCCGTGCTTGCACCAAGCTCCATTGCCTGTTGTTTTAATGCATCAAACTCCCTCCCGGTAGCTCCTGAAATAGCCTGCACACGGGACATTGCTGATTCAAACTCCGCCCCTGTCTTTATCGCATATCCGCCAACGGCAGAAATCGCACCACTTACTGCCGTAACTGCTGTAACAGTTCCCTTAAGTCCTGTACTCGCAATCTTACCGAATGTTTTCATCGCCTTTTGAGCAGCACTCGTGTCTAAATCTGTTGTAATCTTTATACTTCCGTCACTTGCCAATCACCTGTCACCTCCTATCAATTTGAGTGGAAGTTACGCTGCAATCTGGATTGTATTATTCTTTTGTATGAACTCCTTAATCTGCTCATATCCCCATCCACAATCTACCAAACCACTTACAAGGCATTCCATTGACTGAATAGCTCTCAACTGCTCTTCTGGCAAATAATCTCTCAGGTTCTCCTTTTTATCGATTCCAAGTTCTTCCCTTAACTGTTTCGCATTCTTTCCAAATATCACTTTGTAGATACAATTTGTATATGTAGAATAAGCATGTCCGTGCATACGCTCATTTTCGGTCGACTGTTGTAGTGCCTTTGTAAGAGATTGCCTAACCGCAATTCCTTTCTCCCTCTCAATCAATTTGCCCTGCAATGCTTTTTCCATTGCATTGAATTGTTTGATGTATGCTAGTTTAAACTGCATAGCTTTTTCTCCTGTGTATCCCATTGCCAAGAGCGTGAAACCATCTCTCGTCATAAGATACATAGGGTTTGTTTTGCCGTTGGATGCTCTGTATGAATCCAGATAGAATAGAGCGGAAAATTCCGCTGTACTTATGGTTGTCTCTATATTTCTTATAGATTCCATCACGTCTTTGTGATTCTTTTCAAATGTTCCAGCCACATCCAAACTACTTACAACTGTCATCTCTGTTTTACTAATTCTCTTTACTTCTACTAACATAATTCCAATCCTTTCCGCTGAATTTTAGGTATTAAAATAGGGAGTAGCATTTCGCTACACCCTTTTTGCTTTTTGGGAAATCAGGAACGTACCCTAACCATACTTCTCCCCAATATTTAATTAGACTCCTTTAATCTCTTTTCTACATATTCCTTCCAGCGATTATTTCTCTGTTCTAGTGTCATTTTCTTCTGACCATCCTTCCTGATCTGATAGAGTTTCTTCATCTCGTTATAAAACGCTCTCTGTTCCTTCGGCATGCCGGAAACACTTACTTGACGGTAGAACATGATTTTCCCCATCTTTGTGTTGTCATTTAGTGATTCAAACAAGGGCAAGAATTTCCACCAGTGCATCTCTTCCTCTCCCAAATCAATCCCATACTGCTCTTTAAATGCACTATATATGTACCTTGCATCTTGCACAAATGAGTAGGCTGGATCTTTAGAACGATACCGCTTATAGCGCTCTTTCTTTTCCTCTTTCGGCTCTTCTTTCTCTCCGCCGCACTGATAAAACCACAATATTTTTTTTATTGCCTCATTAAGATCATTCGGAATTTGCGGATAATAAAGGAGAAGCATCTTCTCATACTTCTCCCTCTCATCCATGATTTCATTTTCCAAAAGCTCTTCCAACTGAATCCCAATCCGAAAATCGGTTCGTATTGGATATTTAACCCCTAATACCTCTACAGTATCTGGGAGTTTTCCAAACATCATGATTTCCTTCATGACACTTACCCCTTCTTTGCATCCCCTGTCAATGTTTGCATCTTGTCCTTTATCTGAGGGGTGACATAATTTTCATACAGATGCGTCATATCATCCAATGCATCGAGACAGGTTAATAAGTCAGTCTCTTCTCCAAGTATCTGTTTTGAAGAGCCCTCTCCAAACATACTGTCAATGTAATCAATCACCGCCTGACACTGCTCCCTGATTCCTTCCGCACCAGTTTCTAATGAGCCAGCATTTTTCATTCTTTCAATCGCATGGTTATATCCACGCTCATACCTTTCTGCCACATCAGGATTCAATAAATCAGCACTCAGTTTCACCCCAAGAATTTCTACTTCTAGCATTCTCATCTTACATTTTCTCCCTCTTCCGTTTTTCCTACCTTTGCTTTACCAATTTCCCCGCTGTCAATTAAGGCGGCATCTTGCGCTGAATATGTATACTCTGCCGGATTTGCACCGATTTTCTTAAACTCGATATCTATCGCCGATGATTCCCCGGCATTTCCAGAACCATCACTATTTACAATGATGGAAACCTGACCTTTCTCACCTTTTCCATTCAGAATGTTAAAGTATACATAATCTACTACTACGCCATTTCCAGTTCCATATTTTTTTGCATGCGACAAACAAAAGTCTTGTGCTTCGTCTCCTATATATCTGTCTCCGGTAACAGTAAACGAGCGCTGTGTACCTGTCTTCATTGTAGTTTGTCCTGCACGGACATATTGCTTATCCTGTGTAACCGGATTCAACTGAGCATCCAATCCGGCAATTCCCATCTGTACAACTTCATAATCAGCTACTTTAGTAACCTGTCCTGTTCCTGTTTGTGTATTAATAGCAAATACATAGTCATCATTTGTTACCCATCCTTCATACTCTGGTTTCGGTGCATAATCTTTCATTAATTCACTTAGTTTCATTCTCTTATCTCTCCTTTTCAAAATAAAGAACCCGGCACTGTATCATGTACTGAGCCAAGTTCTCTTCTAAATTTACAGTTGCAAGGTTTGGCATATTTTGCAACGTCTCCACTGCCTTAATCTGACATTCATTTCCAAATTCTGGGAGATTTCCCTGTCTTTTTTGTTTATCAATCCAATCCATCAGCTCTTGTGCAGCATTCATAGCCTCCACATTTGTATCGTCCGAATCAGGCGAATAACGCCATGTCAGAAGAATTGTAAAACCATACTCTTTATCCGCCGCACGGACGTACCGTTTTACGATTTTCCCCGAGTAATTCGTCAAAAAAGACACTGTTCCCGGTGAATCCTTTGCAAAATTAAAGAACGGACTACCTCCAGCCAGTTCTTGTACGCCTTTTTCAATAAATTGTATCATTGCTTCATGCCTTGTCATAATCCACCCCTTACATAAGCTTGTATTGCTTTCTCATAATCTTTTCCTCTTGCGATCATCATAGCCTTTTCCCAATGAGAAGTTGCAAGAGGATGTCTCGATTTACTATATTCTAGTGGTTTGTTTGTAAGTACCTTGCTTTCTCCTTTTGTTGCCCAAGGACTTCCCGTTATCCTTGATACCATGAGCATTCCTTCATGCTGGAATCTTGCATAAGGGGATAAATAATGAACTACTCCCTTATCCCCTTCTACATAAGTTCTCACGTTCCTTGCAAGAACCAAATTCTTTGCTGGTACATATGGATTCATAAGACGTTTCGCTTCATTGGCCATGAATAGCAATGTCCTGTCTCCTCCAGTTGCTTCTTTCGCAATTTTAGAAATCGGCTTATTCCACTTGAAATCCATTTTCACATTATCTAGCCTCCTAACCTGTAATGCTTTCCAGCTAATGCATGTGTATTGTCTGATATTGCAGTAATTCGGAAAGCCTCCGGCTTATATTTACTCAAAACCTGTGATGCCGTAAATGGTGTCGTTCCGGTTATCATATCGCTACATTCCCCTTTAATAACAATATCGTTTTCAGAAAGCGTGAAATACTGTTCTCTTTCTGTTTCCTCTAAACTGCACCACTCACGATAAGGCTTGTATTTCAAAGATTGCGGAATCCGTACTGTATAGCCATTCGCCATCTGTAGCCCTTTCCCATTCTCTTTCAAACCAATCACATTCTTGTAAAAGCAATTGTGAAGTACATGACAATACCATATATCTTTTTTATCAGGATTATCCCCTGCCTTTAAGCAATTATAAATAGTAATGGTCTCTTTATAATTGGGATTCACATATCCACCCCACAATACAACAGCCCTGTCGGCATCAACCATTCCTCAATGATCTCAAGAACTTTACCGGAAATAGCTAACTCTGACATATCTGTAGTTTTGTATGTTGCTGTCTCTCCGTCATTTCCATAACTTTGCAAAACCATACCATTCTCACTCTTTGCGGATTCGAATTGGTATAATTTTTCTGCAACAGCGCAACAACACATCTTTACTTCATCCGGTACTTCCTGTAATGCATCTGTCTTTCCAAATGCGCGTCTATTTATCTTTCTTGACGCCTGTGCAAGCCAATATTCAATCTCATCAATTGGTATTGTTGGCTCTTTTCCGGATAGATATTGATCCAGATAAAAGTTCTTATCTGCATAGATTGTCACTCTTATCACCCCCTACGAACTTGCCATAATTCCAGCTGCTTTCAACGCGTCCAGCAAAGCCTTAAATTCCGCTTTTGTTACATTCTCCCCTGCCGCCTCCGGCACCAATGCAGCCTGTTTTACAAGTCCTACTTTTGATTTTGTTGCATTCGATGGAATTCCATTATTGGCTGCCTCTACTCCTGTTTCCAAATTATTCATTTTTTCCTTTGTAATAACATCCCCATCATTCCATGTTGTTTTTGTATAAGCCATAATACTTACCTCCTATTTGCTTTTCCTACCTTTGCCTTACCAATTTCCCCGCTACCAATTAAGGCGGCATCAGGAGCGGGTACTATTCCCCCGCTTTGTATGAACAATAGATGCCAGCCAGCTTATTCTCATAGCAATGTGCATACAGATTATAGTTTCTGTACTTAAATACGTGAGAATCACCATCTTGATCCTGATCTGGACTGAAATATTTAACAAACTGTTCCATTGCAGAAACAACCGCTGATTTTTCCACACAAAGGAAGTTGATTTCTTTTCCGTCTGCTGCTTTTACAAATCCATACTCCGTTTTTCCATCTTTTAAATCAATCTTTGTGTACATTCTCGTCTGTGGCACTTTGATTACTTGGGAAAAGCGGTTTAACACACCTTTTGATTTGTACGATTCCATGTCGTCCAGCATGCCAAGAAGTGTTGGTGTAATAAACAAAATTCTGTTTCCTTCCACAACCTCGTTTTCATCCATTTCATTTGTACATGCGCGTAGAGCTTTTATTACCGCATCTCCTGTATCTAATGTCTCTTCTTTCTTTCCAATTCCTGCTGTCCCTGCAATCTTCGCAATTCTCGCCGCATCTGTCTCAGGTGCTACATGAAGTCGCATAAACTCCCCTGACAGCTTTGCAAATGGAAGTCCCAATGATTCCGCATTGTCCAAACGGTCAATTCTTAAATCCTGCGAACGTTCCTTATCGTATTTCACAGTTTCCCATGTCAAAGTTGTATTTCCCTTTGTGTATCCGCTTTTTCTGTCAAAATCTCCAAGAGCTGACATATCAAGTTTTGCAATCTTGATTTCTCCGTTTCCGCCTTTTTTCGCAACTGTTTCGTCTCCATCAAGTACCGATGTCTTTGCCTCTGCCTTGTACTTTTCATCTAACATTGGCAGATAAATTGTTGATAATTCAATGTTATTCATTCTCTTCTACCTCTCTTTTCTTATTTTTCTTCCGGAAGTCCCATTGCTGCCCGGATTGCTGCTGTCTGCTGATTTCCACTTCCTCCTCCGGTTGGACCCGTAGGATTATTAATCGGCTCATTTGCTCCAAATAAAAATGCATTGTCCTTTTTCACTGTTTCAAATGCGGCTGCAATATCAGCATCTTGATTTTGGGACTTTTTCAATGATTCTACATCTAAATACGGCATAACTGCTTTTAAGGCTCTTGCCCCCGCTTTTTTAGCCGCTTCCTGCAATTTCCCTGTAAATTCGTAATTCGCTTGAATATCAGCCTTTTCCTGCTCAGACTGTTCAAACTTTGTCTTGTACTCATTTACTTGCGCTTTCACATCCTCATAATCCTTGAATCCTTCAATTGTCTGATTCGCTGTGTCAAGCTGCTGTTTTGTTGTTTCTAATTCCTGCACCTTCGTATCAAATTCTGCTTTTGAAATATATCCTTTTAATGTTTCATTCCAAGAGGATACAATCTTCTCCGCCTGTTCTTCTGGTACTCCTAGTGCAATCAACTCTTCTTTCTTCATTTTCTCGTACTCCTTTCTTCCGTTCTTTTACGTCTATCGGAAAAAGACAATAAAATAAGACGCATAACCCTGCGCCTCAATGGGAGATATCAAGATCACCTCCTAAAACTTAGTACAAAAATACCACTCACTCTTTCGAATGGGTGGTATCAATATTTCAGTCCATTTGGAATCGTACCAGTCTCTTTTAGATTTTCTGCAATTTCTAACCTTGAAATATGACATGCACTCTTGCATTCATTGCACCAAACATCCATGTATCCTAGTTTCTTTTCAGGAACTACAACTGTGCATTTATAGTCTGTATTTTCACTTCCGCATTCTGGACACCTTCCAACAGCTTCCCTTTTAGAGATATTCAATAAATTTTCTTTCCACTTCATTGCTGAACCCTCCTTCTGACTATATTATACCAAAATTCTTCAAATCTGTATGCAATCTCTTCCATTTTTTCTAAGTTTTCCTGCGTATAGTATTTTCCGTATTTTCTTAGTTGTAAAACATGGCATCTTTCATGTATGATAGTGCGTATTAATTGTTCTTCGCTTGTAAAAGCATTCGGAAATAAATCAATTCTCCCCACCTGATCATAGTCCGTACCGCCTGTAAAAAACAAATTCAATAATTCTTCATTTCTTTGTATTTTAACTATCATATCATCAATTCGAACCCCATACTTTTTAGCAAATATTTCCACATATCGCTTCTGCATCGGAATTTCTATCCCTTTAAACACTCCCGTATTTTGTTCTTTTCTCTTAGGTTTAGATAATGCTCCCGGCGAAACTTTCCCAAGTCCATCCATATAGATTCTATCATTCTGTTGCGGAAGATTCATCTTCTTTGAAAAGTCCGTATACTGCTGCATAGTGCTTCTATACCTCGACTTAGCAGCTATCAGATCAAACTCATTTGCCTTTCCCTCCTTCAGCATCACAATCTCCTGACGCTGTTTTCGCATCAGAAGTTCCATGCTTCTCTGTTTCTGTAAAGCAGTATAGGTTGTATATTCTTTTCCTTTGTACTCTTTAATCATGTTCTCTTTTCGAATTTGCTCCTCCAGCCAACTATCTGTATAATTTCTCTTTGAGACTCCCTTTACGAAAGGTATATACCAATGATAACAGTTTATTCCACATAAACCTGTAGCATTTCCAAGACCGCATATATCAACCAATTCTTCATAGTTGTAAACTTTTCCCTGCCATATTTGATGCGTCGGTCTTGCCCCTACGTGAAACGTCACTTCGTAATCTTTCGTTCCGAGCATCTTTGCAGTCTGTTCATTCATCAGTCCCGTTATCTGACCAAATCCAGTCATTAGCGCTGTCCTTGATGCAGATTCCACACGATAACTTCTACCGGATGCATAATCTATCGTACGTATTCCACTCCTTGTCATTTCTTTTACAGCTTTCACCAAAGCTGTATTGTAATCAAACACTCCCGTCAGAATGCCGAGTATCGCATTATCCAATGTCTTTTGAAAAAAATCCGCAAGTGGAATAAAGATTTTCTTTCCTGATTGAATGCCTGTGAAACCAAGTGTGTTCGTAATGTTTAGAAATTTATTTTTCGTCTGCTGTAAGATTGCTTCAATCAATTTCTGCATCTCCTCATTTTCAAGAAATGGTACCCTTGTTACTCCGGTTTCTTTGAAGATAGAGTCAAATTTTTCGTATTCATTTCTTACAACATCTCGATAAAGATTTTCTACTTCTTTCTCTGTAATTTTAAGATATGTCTGCAATTGTGATTTTATATACTCATCAAACACTCCTATTTGGCGTAATCGTTGTATTTGCCATTCTGCCGATGACGTAATTTCACTGTTGATTTTAATTTTTCTGACAATATCAAGTAAAATTTCTTTTTCCAGTCTCGAAGCTGCCTGCTCTGTGATAATAGATAAACCTTCTATTTCTCCCTGCGTCATTTACTCACCTCTACTCTTCGATTGTATCTGCCGATTCCGGCACATTCGACTTTGCAGTCTCTTCATCTTCACCGTACCATTTCATACGATATTCCCAATGATGCATGAATCCAGCTGCTACATCCGCCATATCTTGTTTTCTTTCAGCCTCTTCATCTGTCAGAATAGAATCATTGAACTTGCAGTTAAATTCATATTTAGAAGTGTATAATTCATTGTAAAACGCAAAGCCTGCTACTAAGTCTTCCAGGCACGTCTTTAACTTATCTTGTATTGCAGTTACGCGATTATACTTCCTTGACTTTGATGTCTTGATTTCTGTTGCCGTTTTATCCACATATTGCACATCAGACAGATCTCCGTAAGCCAATCCTACAGAAAACTCAATCTGCCTATAATACTTTTCCAAACCGTTAATGAATCCTTCTTCTCTTAACTCTGGAGAAAATTCTTTGAAAAGTTCAGCGTCTTTTCCTGCATCAATATTCAGTCCACGGTACAACCGTTCATTAAATTTTGCAAGGAATGCTTTATTCTTTCCTTTTGCGTTATTCAATGCACTATCATCAACATGTATCGCACGCTCTCCCGATTCAAATTCCCAGTCAAGTCTTGCCCCTTGTACGTCTGCCTTTTTAATACGTTCAACAGCAGATTCAAAAATAGACACCCCGCAAGGAGAATCGTCAATTTTATTTTTTAATGGCACTCTGAAATAGCCAAAATCCATCTCCTTCATACCGTTGTATGTAACATCTTCCGGGTAATTCCCCCATTCTTTCACATATGCAAGTGGGATTTCCATGCCAACCGTACTTGGTGATGTACTCTTATATGCTTTATTCCGAATTCGGAGATTTCCGCCTCTGATATCATGCCTTTCTGTTCTGATGTAATAATTCGATACGCCACGCCTTTTCACTTGAATAAACATGCAATCATCAGGCTTTCCAGTATCATCAAAGTGAATCGGTATAAACTTATCCGCGGTAACATACTCGACTTTATCAGTCCCTATCGGTTTAATGATAAAAGAGCCAAGCGCAAGTCCATCTTGAAGATTCTCGTTCAAATCTTCAATCGCATTCTGCAGAATCTCATTCATTTTTTCATCGCTGACCGACACTTCCATTTCGTTCAAAACAACATCTGCAAATTCTCTACAGATTCCCTGTTCAATGCGCAGTGACGTGATATAATCACTGTTTTTACACCAAGGTGCATTGCCGGTAACCATCGCATTCCATTCGTTTATCTTTGCCGACATATCTTCTGACAAAGCAACCTCTCCTCCAACTAACCTCTGCACTGTAGTCATTGTGAACATCTGCGTCACCCCCTTAATCCAATTCCATATTTTTTCAATCATCTTCCACCTCTTGTATCAGATATTTCATATCTCGTTCTATCGTGTATTCAAATGCATCCAAACTGTCGATATCTGTACTGCCATCATCCAAGCGTTCGTCTTTGTCTTTTACTTCTTTATCCCATACTGCATCAGATAGAGCCGTTTGTAAACTCTCGCAATCTTTTGTAATAAAAAACCGCCCTGCTCCCATAAGCCTGACGGTACATCTGATTCTGTCATTTATCGCTGCTTTTCTTGCCTTGCGAACCGATATCCACGGAAACTTTTTCTCTACTGCATTGCGAATAGAATTGCCAAGTACAGTCTCTGCATTATCGTAGTAAACTCCTTCTACGTTGCAATATCTCACATAATCTCCATGTTTGTCGATAACCGAATATTGATCAATCACTTCCTGCACAAACTCACAAAACAGCTTGTCCAGCATATTGCTGTCAATATCCTCATTTTCATCCTTTGCCATGATTCTGCGGGACTTTAGCGCAATCACATCTCTATAATCATCTGTATATCCTCTTGCAACAAAGGAGTGCCCGGACTGGTTTCCACCGAAGTCCAAACCAATCTCGATTGATGTGATATCTTCCTTCTGGAATTGCTTTACTTCCAGATCATCTTTCAGCTCATCCACCACTTCACATCGGAACGCATCCGGATTGTCTGCAAACCGTTTATAAATTGCTCCATCTGCCCTCTTCCACAGACCAACAATTAAACGGTCGTAATAAATTGTACCCTCATACTCTTTGCAGAGTTGCTCAACAAATTCTTTCGGAAGAAACGGATTGTCAAAAATCGTATACTTCTGCAGATAAATATCAAGCTCCACATTATCCAGGAACTCTTTTAGCCAATGTGTTGGATGCTCAGGATTGCAACTTCCATCGAAGCAACTATACGGCTTATCAAGACGAGATTTAAGCATTTGAAACACTTCCTTGTTCCACTTTGCCACCTCATCTCCGTAGCAGTATTTAATGGATGCCCCTTGAATCTTTGCCACTTGGCTTACCTTTTCTGCGCCAAGGCAATATACAGGCTCTCCGCAAACCATTGCTATGTTTTGACTGTTAATTGTTCCAATGAGCTTATCTGTGTAGATTTCTCGCATTGGAGCTAAGACATTTCGCTCGATGGAGCTTTTTGACACTCCAAGGATGACGTTTAGTCCTGGCTTGCCAGCTCTCTCCCGGATTCGAAACGGTATAACGAATGCAGTATCTACATAAGACTTTCCCGAACGTACTGCACCAGACTTAAAATTCCAACGGTGTGTCGCATTTACAATATACTCATTCTGTTTCTTGCTTAACTGCATTGTTCCTCAATTCCTCCAAGATACTGTCTAACTTATCCAAAGCCTCTTCTGTTTCATTTTCTCCGGTAACTGCCTGTCTCCGCGCCTGTTTCAACTCGGTGTCTGCTTTCTGATTTTCTAAATCCATGTCTGATTTATCCGTCTGTCCAACAACTTTCATAATCGCATTATAGGCTTTTACATCTCCCATCGCTGCCTGATTGATAATTGCCATTGTAATGATTTCCTCGTAGGTACTTTCTCCTCCGTCTGCCATTAACACATCAGATAGTCCATCAACGTGCGCCTGCATAGTCAAGCACCTATTCATTGCATCTCGCATGGCTGCTTTTCTTCTTCTTGCTTCACCGCTCTTTATTCCACCTTTTCTACCATTTCTCGCCGCTTCCTCGCCGCTTCGAAACTGAGTTAATACTCCATTTCTTAAATTTTCTTCATTCGCCACTTCACCACCTTCCAATCTATCAACTTTCTATCTCTGGATACAACAGGAATCGAACCTGTGACATATTCACTACGAGTGAAGTGCTCTACCACTGAGCTATGTATCCATATTTGGGTATTAGAAAAGACGCCCTAATGGACGCCTTACATTTGTCTCATCTTCACATCAACTGCCTCTTTCCTGACATTGTGATGCTGGTTCTGATTCTCCAGCTTTACCTTCTCGGTAATGCTGTTGAATTCTTCATTGCTTTTCTTTCTGTTTAACTTCTCTTGATCCTTCTTATCCATTTCCTCACCTCAGATATAGTATGTGAGGAATGAGAGGTTTTATGTATTGGAAAAGCCACCCCGAAGGGTGCTTATTACTTATAATATCGTAAAATATTGTAAAAGATAATGTCCATCTATATCTGTCTCATCTCTATCCAATTGTCTTTTTCCAAATTGTTTAAAATGATTCTCCTCATAAAATCTAATAAGTTCTGGTTTATCTTCGCATTCCAAATATACAAAACGTCCACCTATTTCTTTTTGTACACTTAAGATCTTGTCTACTGCCAATTGTAATAAATCAGATCCTAAAATTAAACTATCATTTCCATCAGAAAAATTTTTCCCTAACTGACCAATCAATGATGCAGATACAGTATATTCTTTTGTTTTTTCATTGTAAATTCCCTGTTCTCTTAATTTTCTTGCCTCTTTATTATTTACCGCTTCCCTTTGTATTGTAATAAATTTGGAGGCAATTGTGTAATAACCAACTAACGCCTTTTCCATTCCATCATCTGTCGACCAAAAGATTAAATGTGTTTTCGCAAATCCTCTTCTTGAAAACTCAATTGCCTTATTTCTCAGGAAATTTTCTACATCTTTGTTTTTAGGGCACGAAAAAGAGGAGAGGATTTCTTTAACTAACTCCTCTCCAAGTTCTTCTAACATATCGCTTAAATTAAACTGAATAAAATGCGTTTTCGGCATAAGTTCTTCTAATTTCACTATTTCTTAAAAAACTCCTTAATTTTATCTTTGGTCATATCTTTACATTCTCTTGAAAGTTTTATAGGCTCATATTTAGCATTTTTCGCGCTACTCAAAGATTCCACGAATGTATGTGCTAAATTTTTATCCTTGATATTGACATTTTTTAATATACTCTTTGTTGCCATATTCCCTCAACCTCCTTTACATAACTTTTTGGGGGAATACCTTAAATAGGTATACTAAAGCTGTGCACCTATTTATAGATGCACACCTCTCATGCCTTTATTATATCCTATTTTTATAAAAAATCAACAAATCGAATAAAAATATACAAACTTTGTGCAATATTACATAGTATTTTATGTCGAATTTTCCGATATTGCATTTTATTTCCATTTGTTTTTCCTCTATACTACAACACTTAAAAACGCCCCGACTTTCGTCAGGACGCCTTTATGGATACATAAGAAGAATTTCGTCAGGAGAAACCAAATGATTCTCCGAGCCGATTGCTGTTCGCCTATTGGCTCTATTGTTATTATAAATATGTTTCGTATGCATGCTATGCGTTTTTCAAATATTCATCAATTTTTCTACTCACACAGCTTTGATCCAAATGTACTTTTTTTGCTACCTCGCTCTGCTTCACCGGTTTTTCCCCATTTATGAAGTAATGATTGAATATTCTTCTTATCAAACTATTTTGAATCTTCCCTACAAAATCCTCAATCTCCTCATTTTCCTTTTCGAGATACGTCTTTCTACGCAAATCCCGGTTCTGCAGTCTTTCATACTTCTTCTGATCAAACCCTACGACTGATTGTGGCATCGGATAGCCTTTACTGTAATCGAATACAACATCATTCCCTATCATACTGTCGCTCTTCCAACGATTATTCAGCATCCAGTCCAGCTCAGCGATCTCTTGTCGGTTGCTCCTGTACGATGCTAACCGTTCTTTTGTCATTTCCACCTGCACCACCTCCCTTATGTATTTTCCTGATGTAGTCCATTACCTCGATGCTTTGATATGCTTCGTGCTGCATCTGACGTTTTGCACTTTCTGACGGTCCTCGCTTTATAATATCATCAAAGGTCTTTTCTTCGTCCAGCTTTGCTTGTTTCCGTGTTCTTCCATAGCTCAAATTATCACCTTCTTTAATTTTTTATATTTTCTCCAAAACTGCGTTAGTTTTCCTCGACTTATGTGTATATATAGTAGAGGAGCCTATAATACTGTGAGGTCGGGGCAACGGCACTTAAGACCGTGCTCCGCTGTCCTCTATAAAAAATCCTGTAACTTCATTTGTGCTGTTTCTTCTTTGTATCGCTCCAATGACAAATCGTATATATATTTGCATTTTTCAAATCCAACAAATGAATTTCCATTCTCATTAAACGCTATCAGACTACTTGCACTTCCTACATGAGTATCAAGAATTTTCCATTCTGACGATATCTTATATTTCTGCAATATCCATCGGTATAAATTAACCGGCTTTTGCGTTGGGTGTATACGCTTTTCGTTCAGTTTCTTATTTCCTTGCTGAATCGTTCCTTCAATAATTGATTTCCCCTGAAACATTCCGTTCCACATATATCGGAATATTCTCACCGAATTATGCAAACTGCAGAACGCAATTTCACAATCCGAAAAATCTGTTTTATCATTACATTTATCCCATACAATTCTTCCACTTCCAAAAGGATAATTAAAATAATTGCATCCCCAAACAATCTGATGTTTTGACACTCTGGCCAGTTCATTAAAATACATTGCAGTTGGAATCTCCCAGTCATCTATCTTTTTATAAATTCTTTGAACTCCTATAGGACTGATTCTTCTCCCATAAAAACTTCTATTATTCGGTCCTTTGAAATACGGAGGGTCTACAATTGCAATATCAAAATATTTATCTGGAAATTCTTTCATTCCGTCCATGCAATCCATATTGTAATAACCAAAATCAAGCATTTATTACACCTCTTTCACAAATCTTTAAAGCTTCGTTCACATTCTTTCTATCTTTTCATCACAGGATTATCGCAAATCAAGCGTATAGTAATAATCAAACAAAGACATTTAGTTTTTTATATAGATTTTCTTTTTCATAATTAGCCGGTCATTGTACCGGCTTCTCCTCTGTTTACAGAAAGTCCTCTATGCTCATCTGATTATCTTTTTCAAATACAAGCATTTCATCTTTTGCCCTGTTATAAAATGTTCGGTCAATTTCAAATCCAAATGCATTCCTGTTAAGTTCTGCTGCTGCTCTTAGCGTGCTTCCACTTCCACAGCACGGATCTATCACTACATCTCCCGGATCTGTAAAAATCTCAATCAGTTTCTTCAGAACTCTAATTGGCTTTTGTGCTGGATGAATTTTAGGAATATCTTTTCCGTCTTTTTCCCATTCAAACCAATTGAAAATCATTTTTCCAGTACCTCTGATTGTTTTACCATTCTCATCTGTCTGTACTCCATTTCTGAATTTTGGTAACCTGTCTCGATAAAATACAAGTGCATACTCTGTTGCACCAACGACACGCATATTCGCCTTTAACACCTGCGGACTGTAATTTTTACAGAATACAAGCGGTATGTAATGTATGAACCCATGTTTTTCAGCCGCCTTGATAAGTGTATGTATTTGCTCAAAGGAACAAAATACAATCATACACGGAGAATTACTGCTCCTGCCCCGTTTTATCGGTTTTGTGTCATCTTTCTTTAACATCTTGCTACAAAAATGGAAATACTCATACAAGTTGAAATTGAAATCTGAGTTAAATGCTGCTTTTCCCGCCAGCTTACTCTCTCCATTCTTGTTATCACCGCCGTTATACCACATCGGATTACTTCCGTAGAAATTATCCCCAACATTATACGGCACGTCTGCAATAATAAGCTGCGCCGGTGGTATTGCATATTTTTTATAGTTCTGCATAGAATCTCTATATATTTCACACTTTATTTTTTTTCTATTGTTTAATTTCTCCATTTTTTAAGGAATCCGACATGTCTTTCCCGGCCGGGGATTCGGTCTCCTTTCTAAAATTTCCTACTTCACTTTCATAAATCTGCTCATAATATGTTCATTTCCTGCTACCGGAAGGTCTTTCTTAGGCTTGTACGGTTCCGGAATCTCTACAGGTTTCCAGGCATGTACAAGATTTTTAGACGGGTAATATATACGTGGAGCTTGATCTATATAAAACTGACTGTAACTGTCATCATTTCCGTTTTCATCGTCCGATAAAACCCAATTGCAATATGCGAACTCGGTTGATAAATTCCCAAGAGATCCATAAACAATCCACACAGGCTGACCGTCCATGTCTTTGGTGGGCATATTATCTCTGCACAAAATCCAACCGTCATTTGCGTCTGTCACATCGTCCATGTGAAATCGGATAATTTTTTCTGTTTGGATATACATAGATTGAATACCTTTCCCGACTAGATGACATTCATCGTCTCCCCAATGACTTTTGCTCAATTCCACACATTTTTCTTTAATCTCTTCCAAAATCTTCTCTAGTACGTTCATCACTTAACCTCCAATAGCTCCGGATTATCAAAAATATCCTTTTTTCGTGCTTTAACTGTACTCCAATCACAATTAAGTTCTTTTGCTATCCTATTAATACTATATCCCTTATCTAATAGTTCTTTTACATCATTAAGTGAAATATCTTTTCTGTGGAATGGTTGTCTTGTTCCTTTTCTTGCATGATTCATCTCTAAAACATGTTCCATCATTTTTTGTGTAACAGATCTTCCCTTATTATGCTTGCTATTGTGAGATGAATTTAGTATCACAGAAAGATTCTCTTTAGATGCATTAAGTCTATTTTCATCTATATGATGAACTGAAAATTCTGTAGGTATTTTAGAGTCAAGCCAATACATCATTAGTAATCTGTGAATATGTATTTTTTCTTTTCCTATACTTACCGCTGGATATTTTCCAAACATATAAATATGCTTTTGAGAAACAACATGACAATCTGCGTACCATAAAATAGCATTTTCTAAATCTTCATAATCAACAATTGCATTACAATCATTTATAAAATTAATTTTCTTTTGTTTCTTTACTGTCATCAAAACCTCCATCAAAAACATTTCCAACTACCTCATATTCGCATAGCTTAATGTAAAAATCAGTTAACGGCATTGGCAGACAAAATGGTTCACATTTACTCAATGCATCTGTTGCGATTACTTCCGTGTTCCAACCGATAACATTATCGACAATTTCTAACGTTTCAACATCAATTGCATTGAATTTTCCAAATACGACTTTCACTAAGTCTTCGTCGTTTCCGTGTCCTCTTAAGATATCATTCTCCCAAATCTTCCGACCGTTCTTATCGTTCAAACATGTGTATTGGCAGAGGGTGGTTGGGTCGATTTTCATCCATCCCCATTCTTCATTCCTGCTTATTTTAAACGGAACAAAGATTACATCGCTTGGTTTTATGTCTGTGCCAAGTGTTGTTTTTACATAATATCCTTCCACCCATTCGCCATTGTCCAACCGCTTTGCTTTAAAAAGTATTTCTCGCATCTCTACTCACTCCAATCTAATCTCTGTCCGCAATTCGGACAAAAATCATATCTGTCATAATCTACTTCATAGTGTTCCTCGCAGTTCGGACAAATCCATGTGTCGTAAATAAGATTTCCGTCTGCGTCAGATGCGCCCAGGAAACTTCATTTTCTTTTAAGTATGCCGCAAGCGACTTCTTGTCCAACTTCGGCTCTTGCTCAATCAAATACTCCTTCGGAATTTGTGTTTCATCATCAATCGACACACTAGCCGGATTTTTCTGAATGTTATATCCGAACAGAAGTGTTTTAAATTTCGTTTTTCCTGTTGTAATCATTGCGTTTTCAAGATTCTTCTTGATCCCGGAAATATTATTCTTGATTGTATTCTTTTTCTCTGTAAGGCGTTTGATTTCCTTGTCAATCGCCTCTACATCTCCCTCCAGCATCTTAACTACTTTTGCGTAACCATCTGCTTTTTCTTCAAACTCGAATTCAACGCCCTCTAAAGTATCAGAGATTAATTTCTGATCCATATTTTCCTCGCTTGCCATTTCAAGCAATTCTTTAAATGCTCCAACGATTTCATATAATTTTGCCATCTCTATATCCTCCTAAAATATCAATACTTGTTGTTCCCACATACCATCAAACTCTGCAAGACGTTCCGCCTCTGCTTTTCGTTTTCTTAACTCATGTTCTCGCTCCATGCAATCACACTTTTCGCCCGGATCTAGGTTTACTCCACAGTTTTTGCATATATACTCATACATTTATATCTACCTGACTTTCTTTAAAATCGAACTTGACAAATCCATGCTCGTACGTTGCTTTCTCTTTGTCATACTTCGATACATCAATACCACGTCTGATCATCTCTTCCCACGCAAGGTCAAAGAGTTTTTCCTGATTCAAATAGATCCAAATCCCTTTCTTCTTATCCTCAGAATCATGGTCAGTTCCGTGCGAATCGAAAATCTGACTCGTATCATTTCTAAGCTGCTGATATACAATCAACGGCATTGTTACCGTTCCTTCTAATTGTTCCATTGACTTTCCCTCTCTTCTGTTTTACAATTTAATTGTGTTTTTAAACTTGTGCCCGAAAAAGGTCTGCAAACCTTGGGCACTTTTTTAGAATCCCATTGTAGTTAAAAACGTAAGACATCTTCCAACCACCATTCCAAATCCAAATATCGTAGCCACAACTGCTATGATTGCATATACCTTGCAGCATAACTCGGCTTTCAGCTTGTCCCTCTTTTCCTGTCGTATCTTTTTCAGCATTGCTTGATTTCTCTTCTCTAACATCTCATTACGCTCAAGCAGTTCATGATAATATGTAATCGCCTCCTGAATCTCCTTCATCTGCTCCTCTGTTCTAATTTCTTCCATCTTTCCTTCTCCTTTTCTTTGCTCGATTTTTGTTGCGTTTGTATCTTAGATACTCTTTGTATGTCACTGCTTGTCCTCACCTCCTTTACCGCCTAAGCGGTTCTTATCCTTTCGAAACATAGATTCTGCATAGTTTCATCAATTTTTTTCTCCAGCATTTTGTTAAACTCTTCCCTCGGAATGCTTTCCTGCGGTACCTTTTCACCATTTACTCGCACCATGCAGACTATTTCTATTTTTTGCATTTATATCACCTCTCTTAAATGTATGTACCGCTGTTTGTACTTGTTGCGTTGTCCATCAAAATCTCCTATCCTGCTTTTTACTGCTACTCTAAGAAATACTCAATGCTTGTCTCATTATTATTTCTTTATCTTTTGTATAATTCAAAACCACCGCGTCATTCGACATTTTATAACCACTCATTCTTCTCACCTCCTACTCTAAGAAATACTCAATGCTTACTCCGAAGTAATCAGCTACGATTTTTATCTTGTTTCCCTTTCCAAATTCTCCTATAATTTACTTACAGGCATCTGCCAATGCCGAGTAAAAAGAAAGGAGATATAATCAATGATTAATGACTGTTATGATTTGCTGGCTTATATAAATGACCACAACGGTATTCTTCATTTTTCAGTTAATACAGAAACTGAATTAGGTATTAGTCGTGATGTTTTTAATTCATACATTGAAAAACTCAATTCTAATGGCTACATTAATCTCTATATTCGTAGTTGTGGTATTTCTCCAACAGGAAAAGAATTCCTTGATAACAATTAATCTTATTGACCGTGAAGATAATTTTCGCGGTCAATTCCTTCAAACCACTTAACCTCTCCTTTTATGAGTAACAGTATCTTTTCCTCATCTACATCCATGTCTGCCATCATCTTAACATTGTTGTATCCATCCATTTGAATGTTCAATTTTCTTAGTCTGTGTAATTCATACCCATTTAACTTTATTGTTCCGGTTTCAGAACTAACTTCAAGAACATTGATATTGTTGTCGACTCGCAAAATTACTTCACCGTCTTTATTAGTAAAGTCGATACAATTTTCTTTTAGGTTAGTTGAGACCATTTCTTTTCCACTCATAGTTTCTTTTCTCACCTCCCTACTCTAAGAAATACTCAATGCTTACTCCGAAGTAATCGACTACGCAATTTCATTTAATGAAATCTGTGCATTTGCATTGTCAATCATTTCTTTCAGATACATAGGTACTTCGTACATATCAATACATTCGTGAGCTTCATAGAGGTACTTACGTTTCAGTGCCTTGTATGATTTTGGCTTTCCGTCATCCGAATAAATACCGAACTCTCTTTTGATTTGGTCGTAAATATCTCGGTATACTTTGGAACGGATATTATTATCCTTGTATGCCTCTGACTTCTTTCCTCCAAGAACCGCTACACCTTTTCGCTTTACATGGCTTGAAAGTTCATCCGCTTCACTTCCGTATAAGGGAATATCAAATTCTAACTTATCCATTCTGTTCTCGATTTTCACAATCTTTTCATCATGCATCAAAATAGCTTTCATTTCTGTAGAAAGATTCTTCATAAAGTCACTTGCTTTAAAATATGTATTCACTAACTGACGTTGGACTTCCCAAGCCAAATCATCTGTAAACGATTTGACTAACATAAGATATCCTTGTTCTGTCATAAGTACCAAACCATTTGGAGCTGTAATACCAAATTCATTTTGTGCTTCGAACGAATTTCGTACGAAGTAATCGCTGCCTTCAAGCAAATGCTTCTTATTAGCATTGAAATTTCTTCGTGCAGTTCCTTCTGGTCTTTCATGTACAAGGTCAATATCTTTCAAGGTAACTACTCTCTGACCTTTAAATTCCTTTGTTGAAATCTGTTGATTTCCAATTTTGATTAATTCATTCACTTCTCTTTTCCTCCTGTAAATATTTTTCGTAATTCTTGTGCCTCTGGACTTTCCTGTAAAATACTTTCTGAAAATCCATCAACGCTACTGTACATTAATCGAATTAACATTTCTGCTTTTTGGAGTCCTTTATGTTCTCCTATCTCTAACCCTTTTCTAAAAGCTTCACGTTCTTGTGTTGTTGCGTAATTATTTTTCATCATGTTTTCCTTTCTCTTCACTTCTCACTATTTGTGGTTTCATTGTCAAAAAAAATATACTGAACTGATTTTTTATAATATTTTGCTATCTTGATTTTGATTTCATCACATGGTATTCTTTTTCCAATTTCATACATTCCATATGCAGAAGTTGAAATTCCAATAGCTTTTGCAACTTGCGATTGTGTTCGGTCTCCACGTAATTCAATCAATTTTTTTGATATTGCCACATTATTCAAATTTCCTCACCTCCAAATCACTGTTAGTGGTTTATATTTGTATGTTATCACTATTTGTGATTTATGTCAACCACTTTTTGTGATTTTGTATTTTCACATTTTGTGATTATATAGTCTTGTATTCGTTCACTAAATGTGATAATATATATAGTACCAAAAGAAGAGAGGTGAATTATTAATATGAGTGATTTCAAAGATATTATATTAAAGCTAAGAAATGAACAGGGATTCACACAAGAAAAGCTTGCAGATGTTTTGGGCACATCAAAAAGTACTGTTGGTATGTGGGAAATGGGTGTTAGATTTCCTTCTAAAGAATTGTATGAAGCAATAGCAGACTACTTTAATGTAGACATTGATTATTTATACGGAAGAACTGACATACGAAAAAAAGTCCATTTTGATAATGATGGTACTGAATATACTCCAATTTCTTCTGACCCAGATATACGCAGAATCGAAAGAGCAAGAAAAAATATGAATCAAAAAAACAGAGACAAAATGATGAAAATACTTGAAGCTTCTTTTGAAGATTATTTTGGAGATGATTTTATTGACGAAGATGACGATTAATCCCGATAGACGGCAAGAAATCAAAAAAATTGTCCTTTCAGCTCTACAGCATGTTCCAGAGCCATCCTTACCGCTAAAGATAAAAACAATATGCAAATCATTTTCAAATATCAGATTGATTCCCTTTAGCATTCATATGAAACGTCACAATCTTAGTTATGAGGAAATGAAAAGTTATTGTGGAACTTCTGATTCATGTGCGGACTACTACACTACTTATAATAAATATATAATTTATTATAATGATATAGACAGTCACAATATTATTAATTCAAATAGATATCGCTGGAATATTGCCCATGAATTAGGTCATATTTTACTCGAACACCATAAGACAAATGAAAAGACAAGAATATTTAGAAGTTCATTGTCCAATCAAGAATATGACTATTTTGAAGCTGAAGCAGATTATTTCGCGCAACTTATTTTAGTTCCTCATGTAGTTTTATATGCGTTTAAAATCAAAAATTCTTCACAACTAAAATCATTATGTAGAATATCTGCTCCGGCTGCAAATAGACGATTTTATGCTTATCAACAGTGGATTAAAAACATAAATGGAAACGATGAATATGATAAACCATTGTTTCATTTGTACTACAACTTTATTTATAAAAAACAATGCAATACATGCAACGCTAAGATACTTCAAAAAAACGGAAAATATTGTCCTATATGCGGACAGAAAACTTTACAATGGGGAGATGGAAAAATGATTTATGAAAAATTAAACACTTATGATAACGGAAAACTTAAAGAGTGCCCAATATGTGAAAATGAAGAAACAATTATTGCAGGAAGCCGTTGTCAAATTTGCGGTACTTACCTTGTAAATAACTGTACTTTAGATGATTGCGAATATAGTACAACTGAACTTCCTTCAAACGCTAGATATTGTCCTATATGCGGAAGTGAATCTACATTTTACAGAAATGGATTTTTAAAAGAATGGAATTTCAAGGAACAAATTTCAAGTGGTTTTATGAGCGTTCCAGATGGAATTGATGACGAATTGCCTTTTAGCTAAATTATTCCAAACTTGACTGTTGCGGAATTATTCTAATGATATAACCGCTACGGCGTTTATATATGTAGAGGGGGTGGTTCCCCTTGGATGTGAGCTAAAGAGAAAGAGAGGAAAATTAAAATGAGTGAAACAAAATTTTGTAAGCATTGCGGAGAACAAATTGATGTTGATTGTGTTGTTTGTCCAAAATGCGGAAAGCAAATTGAAAAAATTGAAAATTCAGGAGCATCAAATGTTGTAATCAATAACACAGCTCAAGCAAACGTGGTCAATTCAGGATTTGCAACAGGCATTAGTCCTAAGAGTAAAATCGTAACACTTATCCTTGCGATTTTATTAGGAGGATTTGGCATACACAGGTTCTATGTAGGAAAAATCGGAACTGGCATTATTTGGTTGTTAACTGCTGGATGCTTTGGTATTGGATATATTTACGACATTATCAAAATCGCTACTGGAACATTCAGAGACGGTGCTGGAATGGTAATCAGCCAATAAAAAATAAAAACCGCCCCTGCGCCAACAGGAACGGTAAATCGCAAGACTCGCTACCAACAAGCCTTACAACCGTAATCAATACGGTTCTCTCAATACAAGACTACTGCTCCGAAGAATACAATAGTACGTTCAAATATATTGTATCATCTTCGGAAACACCCGTCAACGGAACATATTTTCGTTGGGTGTTATTTTTATACATTTTTTTAATATAATCTACGAAGGAGTGATATAATTGGAAGAATTAAAATATGCTTATGGATACATTCGTGTGTCAACAGGGAAGCAAGATGAACTTTCCCCTGAAAGTCAAGAGCGTCTTCTTAAGGACTACGCAAAGCAAAACAATATTATCATTTTGGATACATTCTTCGAACACGGTATTTCCGGTCGAAGAGCTGACAAGCGCCCGGAGTTTCAGAAAATGATTGGTATGGCAAAATCAAAGGAGCATCCGGTTGATCTGATTCTCGTTTGGAAGTTTAGTCGATTCGCGCGTAATCAAGAGGAGTCAATTGTTTATAAATCTCTTCTGCGAAAGCAACATAACGTTGACGTTGTAAGTATTTCTGAACCAATCATAGATGGTCCTTTTGGAAGTTTGATTGAACGAATCATCGAATGGATGGATGAATACTATTCTATTCGATTATCCGGCGAAGTCTTGCGAGGCATGACAGAAAAAGCACTTAAAGAAGGTTATCAGACCGCTCCCCCTTTAGGGTATCAAGCTGCAGGACATGGTGCTCCGTTTACGATTGATGAAGAAAAGTATAAAATCGTTGACTACATCTTTGAACAGTTCGACCAGCATAACATAGATTGCACAAAGATTGCACGAAACTTAAACAAAATGGGATATTTAACACAACGAGGGAATCCTTTCGAATCCCGCTCCGTAAAGAGAATATTAGAAAATCCCTTTTATTATGGTCTTGTAAAGTGGAATGATATTTCTTTTATAGGACCACATGAAGCACGTTTACCGAAAGAGCAATTTGAAAAACGTATGGAAAAGATTCGTAAAAACTTTAAACCGGCACGCCGAAGAGACGTTTCTTCCTGTAAACATTGGCTGTCCGGTCTGATTAAATGTGGCTACTGTGGTGCCACACTTGCTTGGAATGGTGGCAACCCTCACTCTCCTGGATTCCAGTGTTACAAATATTCTAAAGGCATACACAAAGAATCTTGTTCTCTAAGTGTTTCGAAAGCAACTGCTGCCGTTTTCGAGTATTTTGAGAAAATACTCGCTGGAATGGAATTCGAATACCGATATCATGCACCAGAAACTCCACAAAAAATTGACAGGCGTGCACAATTAAAAGAAGAACTTGAAAAACTATCCACGCGTGAGGCACGTATTAAACTCGCATATGAAAATGAGGTGGATACTTTAGAAGAATACAAAGAAAATAAAAAGCGGTTAAAAGCAGTTCGTATAGATTTGGAACAGCAACTAATGGAACTTGATACCAGCAGCCCTTCCGCCACTCTTCCATCCAAAGAAGATGTCCTGAATAGAGTTCGTACTGTTTATGATATTATAAAAGATGACACGGTAGACTATGAAACAAAAGGATTTTTTATGCGCAGCTTAGTGGAAGACATTGTCTATGACAAGAAAAACGGGAAGATGATTTTTACCCTTTACATCTCGTAAGTCTTAAAAATAAAGGCTTTGCGAGATGTTATAGGTTATTGCATTTTCGTCCTCCAAATTGCGTAATGATCACCTGAGCAATCTTTGGATTTGTCTGCGTAATTTTTACCGGATACTGCAATCGTTTCTCATAATTCCACATCGATTAACATCCCCCTTCCTGCCATGGCCATGGCTCGTTGATCCAGTTCCATCTGTCTGTGCAGGATTCCGCCGTCGTGTCAATCGTAAGCGGTCCGTAGTATTTCGCATACTCTTTTAACGCCTCATTTCGCATCCTGCTGTATTCCTGAAAATACGCAAGCGCATTCTGGTCACACGGATGGGTATCCAAAAATAATTTCACATCATCTACCGCAAAACTCACCACATTGATCCATTGCAGTAAATCTTTTCTACAAGGTTTTGCCATCATCTCTAACACCCTCCCATCCCTCGAAATGGTTTATTCAATTCCTCGAAAATCGTTCCACAGGAGAACCCTTTTTCTGCATCATAAAGCTTTCTCCACATCTGCCATGGCACATATGCCATCGCCAGAGGCATTCCCTCTAATGCATCATTTTTTTCGCAGCACGGAGCCATTTGTCTGTTCGCCCGGTATTGCATGATATTATCGCGATAATTTTGCATACATATTTTTCCCTTTCTTGAATACTTATAGTATATTGTATGTATGCTGCTGAAATTGGTTCTTCTATTCTTCGTTGATTTCTTTCTTCACTTTCTTGATTGTCCTGTCAAACTTCCCCTGTCCTGTCTCATATGAAAACTTTTGCACATAGTCCTCACTTTCAATTGTTCCTTTTTTTAGTTCATCTTCATCAATATCCTGCAGTTGGAAATTTTTTTGTACCGGTCTGCATTGTTTGTCAAATGTAATTTCTACCCCCGTCAATTCATAATGGTCTTTCATGATGATTCTGGTGAGCATCCGTAATTCTTCTTCAAATAATTCGAGTTTTTTATTTTCTGTTACCTGAATCACATATTCTTCCTTTTGTACCTGGGCGGCCGTCAGATTCAGATTCTGAATAGACTCAAAATAAGCATCCATATAAAGCTCCGGTGTAATTTCCGAATCTGTCTCAAAGATTTCTCCGCCTTCCCCTTCTCCATAATATATCCCGGCTTCTTCTTTTTCACGGTACTCTGCTCTTCCCCACTCAGCATCTTTTGGCACGACCGCCTTGTCTTCCTCCGCAGAAAATTTCACCTCACTTTGATGATATTCCTCCCCCAGCTGAACATCTACGTATGGCTGCTGTTTTAAAATATCATTGATTTTTTCCGTACCATCTACCTCTTTTGCACATCCAGTCAAAAACAGACAGCTTGCAATCCCAAATAGCACTTTATTTCTTTTTCTCATCCTTTTTCTCCTCTATTTTAAATAATCACTTGGTTTCCTGTATTTTTCCCGGTAAACTTTCTTCTCTGGACTTTTCCATGTTTTTTTCAACAGTTTCTTCAAATCATTTTCCAAATAAAGCTTTTTCTCCTTAGCAGGCGATGCCGGCAGTACATCAAGCATCTGATGCGCCTCCACATAGTCCGCCGGAGCATAATTGAAAGATTCCGTATCTACCACCTTTTTTTGGAAACTTTCTTTCTCCTTTTTATAGGAAGAGCCTTTGCTCATCACAGTCTGTGTATCTTTCGTTTTCAGCACATCCCACTCTGTCACAAATTCTCCCGTCTCCACATTGATGATAAACTCTGACAGCCTGTTCGGCGTCAGAATTTTATCGTACTTTTGTCCATCAAATGTGCTGTCTTTTTGAATTTTATTGTGATGTCTGGATGGTTCCCCATAATACAAAGAAAACTCAAACTCCGCCGCATAATTTTTCAATTTCTCATAGTCCGTCTTCCCGTCAAAGTTATTGCGCACATATTCTATATTATGCTTATCTATATACATACGGAATTGGTGAATCATCGGATTATCCAACCGCTTATACGTTTTGTTTTTCTTCTGGTAAGCATCTCGGACGCATTGGGCATAATCCTCCAGAAAAACAGAATGTGGTTCCATACTCAGGTAAAATTCATCTCCGTCTTTCAATTGCAACATTCCGTTCTCATCCAGATATCCACCCATCTGCTCTATGACAAGCAGCGCTTTCTTCTTTGCTTTAAGCTGACTGGACTCAAACATGTAGGTATAGACATCTGAGCCGACCAAATGTGCCGATTTGTACACTCTGTCCAATTGCTCCAGATACTCCTCCTGTGCGATCTGTTCCCCTTCATATCCCTTGGCAAACTGCCCAAACTTATTATCGACCGCCTCCAGATATGCAAACACAGCTCTTTTGTCCCACCCCGCACGGTCCGCCAGCTCTTCCGTCTGCGCCTGTAGGACAAGCAGAAAATGCTCATCTGTCACTTTGACCACATTTGACAGCTCATCAATATAGTCAATTACTTCAACCTCCCCAAATGGTTTGATCTGTGCAATTTCGTCTTCCACATCAGAAAAAGCATTCTCTACAACTTCTCTTGTTGTATATTCAAACTTCTGATTCAGCTGCTGCTCTAAATAGGTAATCCGATCCTGCTGCGCTACATCCGATGTGATGTGAAACTGTATCTCAATCGGGCGGCATGCCTCATCGAACAAAATATCGATTTGTGAAATCGTAAACATTTCATTGTCAATCACACCCACAAAAGATAACGGAACAAGGAAGTTTTCGATCTGCTCCTGCTTAGTTACTTCAATCTGATAATTCTGTGCCTGTATTTCACTCATCTTTAGCCCTAATTCTTTCACCGGATCATAAAAAAATGAAATATCCAGTTCCGGAAACAAATCCCGATAGTCCTTATGCTCATCTTTTCCTCGATATTTTCCATAAAACACAGTCGCTTTTTCCCCATTTCTTACAATCGTCTTATGTTCACCGTCATTTGGATATACAACTGTCTTCTCTCCATCTACATCATACAAAATGGTTTTGCCAAGATACCCTCCTCCGAGTATCGCTTTTACATACGTACTGTCATCCAAAATCTCCTTCAGGAACAAGTCTTCGGATTCTGTTGCACTCACACGCAAATTTCCTGCGGCAATCAATACTCCCAGTACAAGAAATACCACTGCTATTTTCCATTTTTCTTTCATACAATCCCCCATATTGGCAAAAGACAAGTACCATCTTCTTCCTGATACTTGTCCTTTGTACATCCCTATTTCTGAACGATTCCCTCGAATCCCAAATCATCTAAAATCTCCAGCGCTTTTTTCACACAACTGTCGCATCCATCAATAGAAACTGTCTTGTCTGCAAGGCTTACCTGAAAATCAAGTCCTGCCTCTGTCATCGCCTTCGTGATTCGTTCTACACACTTTTCACAGTGCATATCTTCTGCTTTAATGATTGTCATACTAATCCCTCCACTATTTCATTAATTTTTGTATTACCTCACACAGTTCATCTACCGCTTCATCTTTTCCGTCTCGTATGTCTTCTACTACACACGAATGAATATGACTTGCCAACAACTTTTTATTGAAACTGTTCAGTGCGGATTGAACTGCTGATACCTGATTTAAAATCTCAACGCAATAGCGTTCTTCCTCCACCATGTTCTTAATCCCTCTGACCTGACCTTCAATTCGATTCAGGCGAGTGATCAAGTCTTTCTTCTCTTTTTCTGAACGATGTTTTGTTTTTTCACAGCATTTGTTTTCTTCCATGTTCATTCTCCCTAGTCCAACTTTGTCGTCTTAAGTCTCAAAGCATTTCCAACTACACAGACTGAGCTAAGAGACATCGCCACCCCTGCAAAGATCGGATTCAACAGCGTTCCGTTGATTGCATATAACGCTCCGGCTGCCAGCGGAAGACCGCATGCATTATAGAAAAATGCCCAAAACAGATTCTGCTTAATATTGCGGATCGTTGCCTTGCTCAACCGAATCGCTTTATATACATCCTGCAGATTTAATTTCATCAATACAATATCACTGGAATCCAATGCGATATCACTTCCGCTTCCGATTGCGACTCCGACATCTGCCTGTACAAGCGCAGGTGCATCATTGATTCCATCTCCTACCATCATAACACATTTTCCTTCTTTTTGCAGTACTTCTACAACAGATGCTTTATCATTTGGCAGCACTTCTGCAATCACATGATCTACCCCCACTGTTTTTCCTATATATTCTGCTGTCAGACGGTTATCTCCTGTCAGCATGTGTACCTCAATCCCCAGTTCTTTGATTTTTTGAATTGCCGCTTTACTCGTCTCTTTGACAGTATCTGCGACACTCACAATCCCGATTACTTTACCACCTGAAGCTACAAACATCGGTGTCTGTCCTTTTCCCGCAATCTGAAGCGCCTCCTCTTCATATTCGGAAAAATCAATCTTCTGTTCCACGCAAAGCTTTTTGTTTCCAATATAATAAGTCTTTCCGGCAATGATCGCCTCAATCCCCTGACCGGTAATACTTTGGAACTCAACCACTTTTTCTAATTCTATTCCACGATCTTTTGCACCATTTACAATCGCTGCTCCAAGCGGATGCTCTGACACTTGTTCACAGGACGCTGCAATCTGAAGCAATTTTTCCTCACTTGCGCTGTGACTTATCACTTGCATAACAGTCGGTTTTCCCTCTGTGATCGTTCCCGTCTTATCCAATACAACCGCGTCAACTTTATGGCTGATCTCCAGTGCCTCCCCACTCTTAATCAAGATACCGTGGTTTGCCCCAAGTCCGATTCCTACCATGATCGCTGTCGGAGTTGCAAGTCCAAGCGCACACGGGCACGCAATGACGAGCACAGATACGAAAATTGTCAGCACAAAGGTAATATCATGTCCAAGCAGCACCCAAATGATACTTGCCACAACTGCTATCGTCATAACAGCCGGAACAAAATAGCCTGCCACAGTATCTGCCAATTTTGAAATCGGAGCCTTCTTTCCCTGTGCGTCTTCCATCATCTTCACAATTTTTGCAAGTGTGGTATCTGCGCCAATATGAGTTACTTTTACAGTGATCGCACCTTGGTAGTTTACGCTTCCTCCGATTACTTCATCTTCTTTTTCTTTCTCTACCGGGATACTCTCACCTGTGAGCATCGATTCATCCACACTGGTACTTCCTTCCACCACAATTCCATCCAGCGGAATGCGGCTCCCCGGCTTAATCAAGATCAGCTCACCAAGCGCGACAGATTCCACAGGTACTTCTTTCTGTTCTCCGTCTCGTATCACAACTGCCGTATCCGGTGCGAGCTCCATCAGTTTGCGAATTGCCTCTGACGTCTTTCCTTTGCTTCGTCCTTCCATATACTTACCTACCATGACAAGCGTAACAACGATTGCCGCAGATTCATAGTACAGATTGTGTACTGCATTTTCATTGCCCGGAATAGAAATCGTCATAACCAAGCTGTACAAAAAGGCACTTCCTGTTCCGATTGCAACAAGGGAATCCATATTCGGATGTCCGCGGAACAAACTTTTAAATCCTATCAGATAGAATTTTTTCCCATTATATAAGATAATGGTTGTCAAAATCAGCTGTGCCAAAGCAAAATTCAGCGGATTATGGTGCATGTCCAAAATATTCGGTAACGGCATCGGGAAGGGAACCATATGCCCCATGGAAATGTAAAGCAACGGAATTGCCAACAGCACATTCGTGAGCAATCTATGCTTTGTCTTTTTGATGTCCTGCTCTAAAGCTTCCTCTTCTTTCACTTTTTCTTCTTTGTTCTTCTCCACATGCAGTTCCGCCCCAAAACCTGCACGTTCCACCTTTGTCACTACATCATTTTGTGTAATCTTTGTCTCATCATACGTGATCGTCAAAATTCCCGTTGTCAGATTCACATTGCTCTCCGAGACACCCTCAAGCTTTCTTGTGACACGCTCCACCGCACTGCTGCATGCCGCACATGTCATTCCTGATATATTATATTTTTCTGTAACCATAACATTCACTCCTCTCAGCATACACATAGGGGGTATATGTATATATTATTCTATCTATCACAATCTGTCAAGGGATATTTTGAAGCAAATGTGATTCTTACAGAGCATTTGTTATGTAAATAGAACTCACTTTCCCATGCATACAACAAAAAGCCCTGGATCTCCAAGGCTTTTCTCTCATCTAAGACAACGGATATTTTTCTGTTAATTCCGCCACCATTACTTTTACTTTTTCAATATTTTCTTCACTTTCCATCACAAGTGCGATTGCCTCTGCAATCTTGTCCATATCTGTTTCGACCATACCTCTTGTCGTGACTGCAGGAGTTCCAAGTCGAACACCGCTCGTCACAAACGGTGATCTTGGATCGTTCGGAATCGTATTTTTATTACATGTAATATGTGCACGGTCCAAACGTTTTTCCAATTCTTTTCCGCTTAAATCTGTTCCGCTTAAATCAACAAGCATCAGATGATTGTCCGTTCCACCTGAGACAACTTTCACCCCACGTCTCATCAATCCGTCACAGAGTGCCTTTGCATTTTTTACGATTTGCCCCTGATACGCCTTAAATTCCGGCTGCAATGCTTCTTTAAAGGATACCGCTTTTCCAGCGATCACATGCATGAGCGGTCCTCCCTGAATTCCCGGGAACACGGCTTTGTTAAAGTTAAATTTATCTGCCGCCTCCTGATTGCATAAAATCATTCCTCCACGAGGTCCTCTGAGTGTCTTATGAGTAGTGGTTGTCACCACATCTGCATACGGAATTGGCGATGGATGCAGTCCGGCAGCCACAAGTCCTGCAATGTGTGCCATATCCACCATAAGATACGCCCCTACTTCATCTGCAATCTCCCGGAATTTTTTAAAATCGATAGTTCTTGCATATGCGCTTGCACCTGCCACAATTAATTTTGGCCGTTCTCTCAATGCAATCTGTCTCACATCTTCATAGTCAATGAATCCTTCATCATTCACCCCATAAAACACAACGTCAAAATATTTTCCGGACATGTTAACCGGTGATCCATGTGTCAGATGCCCGCCATGATCCAAATTCATTCCAAGTACTTTATCTCCCGGCATCAGCATTGCAAAAAATACCGCCATGTTTGCCTGTGCTCCTGAATGAGGCTGTACATTCGCATAATCACATCCAAATAATTTTTTTGCACGTTCTATCGCAAGATTCTCAACAACATCTACACACTCACAGCCACCATAGTAACGCTTAGCCGGATACCCTTCTGCATATTTATTCGTCAAAGGGCTTCCCATCGCTGCCATTACCGCATGACTCACCCAGTTTTCTGATGCAATCAGCTCAATATGAGAATTCTGTCTTTCCATCTCTTTCGTTATCGCTTCTGCTATTTCAGCATCTGCTATTTTTAATTCATCAAATTCGTACATTTTCAGATACCTCCTCACCATTTTTCGAATTAATTTTAGGATAGCATATGTTTTTTGATTTTTCAACCGGGTCTGAACAGTCAAAAAGATACATGGAAATAAATTTTGCATTTATTCCATGTATCTTTTTGTACGATTATCTTACTTAGATGCCTCACCAAGTGTTACCTGTACAGTCTGTTCTTTATATTCGCCATTCTTCTCTGGCACCTGAACAGTTACATCTACAGTCTCGCCTGCTTTGTAGTATTCCAGCTGAGCTTTCAATGTATCCATACCATCAATCTTTGTTCCGTCAAACTCTGTGATAATACTTCCTTTTGTAAGACCAGCCTTTTCAGCTCCGCCATCTTTTGTTACCTCGGAAATAAATACACCTTCCGGCATATTGTACACCTGAGCACTCTGTGAATCCACGTCTGTACCGCTGATGCCAAGTGCTCCTCGCTGTGACTCATCTACTTTGGTTCTTGTCTGACGATTCATCAAATCATTGATAACATCTGTCACATCTGAAATTGGGATTGCATATCCCATGCCCTCTACTGCATCTGCATTTACTTTTACTGTATTGATACCAATTACTTCACCCTTGGCATTCAAAAGTGCTCCACCACTATTACCAGGATTGATTGCCGCATTTGTCTGAATTAAAGTTGTCTCAAAGCCATCTACAGTTCTGTCTTTTGCACTGATAATTCCGTTTGTTACAGACTGACCATATCCAAGAGCATTTCCAATTGCAATTGCAGGTTCACCTACACGAATTGCATCAGAATCTCCAAGTGTTGCTGTCTTAATCTCTTTCATAGTAGAGTCTTTAATCTGATCTAACTGAACGGCTACAACTGCAAGGTCAATGTTGGAATTTGTTCCTTTTACCTGTGCTTCGACACTCTCTTCATCTACAAAAGTAACTGTCAGTGTACTGCTTCCTTCTACTACGTGGTTATTTGTCACAATCAATAACTCTGAATCATTCTGTCCGATAATAATTCCGGAACCGCTGCTCTGGCTTTCATATTCACGAACACCACCAAAGAAATCCTGTACCTGCTGTACACTTAAGTTTGTAATTGATACAACCGACGGCATTACATTTTCCACCATATCGGCAAGATCAGAATCTACATCTGAGCTCGTATTCGTCGATACTTTTGTGGAGTTTACCTTCTGTCCGGATGATGCGACCGTAGTTTTATTTCCAACCACTTTATTGATCACAACATTACTTGCCTGAAATGCTGCGCTTGCCAACAAACCAAATACAAGTGCCATGCAGATGCATGTTGCCCACTTCACACCAATATGAATCGGCTTTCTCTCTTTTTTCTTTCTCATATGGTGACGTGGCTGCTTCTTGGACTGCTCATCTGGCTGTTCATATGTCGGCGCACCATATATCTGAGAATCATACGACTGAGAATCACGTGTCTGAGATTCTTGTGTCTGGGACTCTTGTGTGGAAGATTCATACACTGGCTTTTTTTCATAGTGTGATGTATTCTCCTGCTCCGTTCTTTGTTCCGTCTGTGCAGCTTTCTCTATTATCCCATCTTCTGGTACCGGTGGTTCTATTCTTGCTGGTTCCTCTCTTTTTTCTTCATTATTTCCGTAATTATATTTATTATCCATTGTCAAGACTCCTTTCATTTCCTTTGATGATAGTAGTCTAACAATAATTTGTGATAAAACTGTGTTTTATTTGCAAAAAAACTTTGAAAAACTATTCTACAGTTACTGATTTTGCTAGGTTTCTCGGCTTATCTACATCGCATCCTCTTCCGACAGATACATAGTATCCAAACAGTTGAAGCGGAATGATTGCCAATGAGTTTGCAAAATATCTGTTTGTCTTCGGAATATAGATTACATAATCTGCTACTCTCTCCACATCGGTATTTCCTTCGTTTGTCACTGCCATAACGAACGCCCCACGTGTACGCACTTCTTCCATATTGCTGATCATCTTTTTATACAAATCTTCCTGAGTAAGCACCGCTGCAACCAATGTTCCTTCTTCAATCAGAGAAATAGTTCCATGCTTCAACTCTCCCGCTGCATATGCTTCTGAATGAATATAAGATATCTCTTTTAATTTCAGAGAACCTTCCATGGAAATAGCATAGTCAATTCCTCTTCCGATAAAGAATACATCTTTTGCAGCCAGATAGCGGTTTGCAAACTTCTGAATTTTATTTTTATTATTCAACAGCAATTCCACCTGTTCCGGAAGCTTCTGCAGGTCTTCCAGCATCTCTTTCAAACCTGTGTCATCCAAAGTACCTCTTGCATGTGCAAATTTCATTGCGAGCAAATACAATGCAATCAACTGAGAAGAATATGCCTTCGTCGTAGCTACCGCAATCTCCGGACCTGCCCATGTATACATCACATTGTCTGCCTCTCTTGCAATTGAACTTCCAACAACATTGACAATTCCAAGCACTTTTGCACCCCTGGCCTGTGCCTCTCTCAGTGCTGCCAGAGAGTCTGCCGTCTCTCCTGACTGACTAACTACGACGACAAGTGTCCCTTCTTCCAAAATCGGGTTGCGATAACGAAATTCAGACGCCAAGTCCACTTCCACAGGAATTCTTGCCAGTCCTTCAAAAATATATTTGCTTGTCATTCCTGTATGATTCGCAGAACCACATGCAACAATCATAATCTTTTTAATCGCACGGATCTCGTCATCGCTCATCTTTAATTCTTCAATCACAATGTCGTCGCCTTTGATTCTCGGCGAAAATGTATCCAGAATTGCTTTCGGCTGTTCGTACATCTCCTTCAGCATGAAATGTTCAAATCCACCTTTTTCTGCGGCATTGATGTCCCAGCCAATTGTTGTGGATTCTTTTTCGATCGGCTCTTCATCCACTGTGAAAAATTCCATTGTAGAGTCTGTCATACGGACAATCTCCTCATTTTCAATGAAATATACATCTCTTGTATACTTCAATACTGCCGGAACATCTGATGCAATGATATTTCCATTCTCTGTATGTCCCACAATCAATGGGCTGTCCTTGCGGACTGCATACAATTCTTCCGGATGATCTTTGAAGATGATTCCAAGAGCATAGGAGCCTTCCATACGATGCATAATCTTCGTGATTGCCTCCAACGTATTGCCTTTGTAATAATAATCAAGTAAATGAGCAATAACCTCTGTGTCCGTCTCAGAGATAAACTCGTACCCTTTTTTCTCCAGTTTCTTTTTTAGCTTCAGATAATTTTCGATAATTCCATTATGAACAACAATAATGGATTCCTCTTTGTTGAAATGCGGATGTGCATTGACATCCGATGGTGATCCATGTGTTGCCCATCTTGTATGACCGATTCCGACTGTTCCCGGAAGTGTTGCACCATCATGAGATAATTCACTTAGCACTTTCAGTCTTCCCTTTGATTTTAATGTTGCTACCTTTGTTCCATCATATACGGCAATCCCCGCTGAATCATATCCACGATATTCCAATTTTGCCAATCCATCTAACAAAATAGGGGCTGCCTGTTCATTTCCAATGTATCCTACGATTCCACACATAATTTTTACCTCCACTTTTGTACAAATCACCATTTTTTTTGCACTATGTGGTTTATTGTAGCAAACCTGAACTGATTTGTAAAGAAAAAAGAGGATACTTAGTTATCCCAAGTTCCTCTTTTCGCTTCCTTAATCGTCTAAATCAATAAAATCAAGGTCAAAATCTTCATAAGATTGTTTCTTTTCTTTTGTACGTGTCATTTTTTGATCATCAAAATCTTCATCACCAAAATCCGATTCCTCCTCGAAGTCACTCTCTTCAAAATCGTCATCAGCAAAATCATCGTCAGTAAAATCGTCATCGGCAAAATCGTCGTCAGCAAAATCATCCTCGAGGTCATCATCTTGAATATCCGCACTAGCAACTTGAATTCTTTCAGATTGCTCTTCATCCTCTTCATGATCATCAAATCTGTCATCTTGAGATCTCATGCCACCTGATTTTCTACCTGTATCTATAAGATCAAGCTCTCCTTCGTCTATGTCAATTCCATATTCATCATACAACTCATCTAGCTCTGCATTTCTATTGTGAAGCTTCACACCTAATACTATAAGAAACACGAGCATAATTACAAATAGTACACCTGCACCTAAAATCACATAATTTAAATAACTTTCAATAGCAGAAGTAAGTTTTCCTAAAAAAGAAACTGATTTCTGCTCCTCTTCGACTGAAGGTGCATCGAATCTCTGATATGTTCCATCCACAGAATCATATTGGTATAATGACTTTTCTCCCTGATTATTCATCGCATAGAGGATGTAATAGTCACTTTCTTTCGCATTTCTCCATGCTGGGAACACTTGATCATTCAATGTAATCTCGGTCTCCTGATACTCTTTCGGAAGCTTGATATTTCCACGTTCTGAAAGAAGTACAATCGCTGCTGTCTGAGAGATATTAATTTGTTCAAATGGAACAAATGACGATGTCTCACTCTCATATAAGAAAAACTTCCCTGCATTTTGGGCATCTACCAAATATGCTAGATATACATCTTCTGTTTCCTGTTTTACCACTTTGCGCTGTGCGCCTTCATATTCCATTGTCGCCTCTACAAATCCAAATGGAATCTCTGCCTCTGAAAAGTTTTCAGAAAGTGTATACTCTGTTCCTTCTACAGTTACCTTCACATCAGTTGTCTCGCCTGTTGTATTCTCACCTTCCGTTGGAGCTGTTGTCGCAGTTACATCCCCAGCTGCAATTGTGACTGCCGAAGATCCCTGTGTACAGTTTAATTTCTCATCCGAATAAAGCCATGCTTTATAGCTGCTGACTTGAATCTTTGCAGTTCCCTCTTTTAATACGTCAAACTGCATCTTAAACCGCAATTCCGTCTCGCTTCCTGTTCCTTTTCCGGAATATACAAGCTGTCCCGTTCCAGATTCCGTTACATTATCACCACTTTTAAACTTTAAATATTCTGTATCGTAAGTCAGATTCAGGTCTGCATCACCGATTGCCGCTCCTGCTCTGACAACTCCTGTGACCTCTACCGTCTCTCCTACTTTTGTCGATGGATCACTGAATACAATTTGTCCATCTGCTGCATATGTCAGCATTCCAAAGCATGGCGCCATCAGACATACCGACAATATAAATGTGGCTATTTTTTTCATTACTTTCATGCGTTCTTCCTCTTTCTTTACTTTCGTAACAATTATTACATGCCAATTTTTGACATCCTTTATACATATTACACTGTTTTTTTCAAATTGTCTAGTTCTTTGACATTATTCTTCTTTCTGTACACTCTCTGTATAATCAGCTCTCGTATATCCAGCCAGTGTCTCAATCTCTCCGGCAATCTCTTTTACTTTTTCAGAGACTATATACTCATCCTTCGGATATAAAAACGCATGCAATTCTTGTACATTTTCTGAAAATCCAAGCGGTATAACTGAACTTCCTACGCCATTTACATTTCCATCAGTTAGTTCAAATGGAAATCCTTTTGTCTCTCCTAGTTGATACTGCGTTACCCCTGCTGCAAGCCCAATCATATCTTTTAGAGAAAAACTTGTGGACACTTGTGGAAATACTTCATCAATAATTTTATTGATTGTTCCAAGCTTCGTGTGGAGCACTTTTTCAAAAACTTTTTCTAAAACCAACCTTTGTCTCTCTGTTCTTGTATAATCTCCACCTGCCGTTGAACGGATTCTTGCATAAGTAACTGCCTGGCTTCCATCAAGTTTCTGATTTCCCGCATACTCAATAAAATTCGTTTCCTTCCCTGCTACTTGGGCTGTCTCCTCCAAAAATTCATTCATATATTGTATTTCCTCTTCTTTTATGTCAATCTCAATCCCACCAAGCAGATCTACTGTATCCGCTAATGCTTTAAAGTCCACTGTGACATAATTCTGAATATCCAAATCCAAATTCTTATTCAGCATATTGATTGCATCCTGTGGTCCGCCTGTAAAATAGGCATTATTGGCTTTTTTTATCTCCCCATTCATCTGTTCTGTTAATGTATCACGGTAGACAGATATCATCTTTACCTCTTTTGTTTGGTTATCAATGGATGCCACAATGATACAGTCCGCATGCGTTCCCTTTTCTAACTGTCCTTCTCTGGAATCACCTCCAAACAACGCAACCGTCGTATATCCCTCCTGATTCGCCCCATCATTCACTTTGATATCTCCCTCATCAAATGATGTGACCTGAAACTTATCATATTTTAAAATCACATAACCGACTACTAGCAATATGGCAAGAATCAGAAGCTCTGCGAGCAAAAAAAGAACTCTCTTTTTTCTTCTTGATTTTTTTCTCTTTTTCTTCATAGAATTAATTCCCTTCTTAATATTTATCACCCCCTATTGAAATAAGCATCCCCAGCCTATCTCTGCTTCTCTTTGTGAAAGCTTATACTCTCAATCAATATACTTCTGCCACTCAGCCAAAAAATACTCCTGTTTGGCTTTGCGTATCCGTTGGCTCTGTCGACGGATTTTCCGGTTCTTCCGGCGTGCCCTGCTCGCCTGTACTTTCCTCACTGCTATCATTGCCATTGCTGCTATTATTATAACTATTATTATAATTCTGATTCTCCTGTGTCTCGCCAGCCGCTCCCCCTGATTGCTCTGCGCTGCCGTCTGACTGGCTTGTCCCAAACTCTGCCTTGATTGCACTGTCAATACTCTGTACTTTTGCCGAAGGCTGATAATCAACCGTTCCATATAGGAATTCATGAAGCATTTTCACATTTGTAAGTAGAGCTGTCGGAATCACAATACTTCCTTTTCCCGGAATGGTATCCGTTATCTTTTCCATCGGGAATCCTGTTGTCTCTGTAATCTTATATTTCGCAAACGACTTTGCGTAATTTAAGATTTCTGTAATACTCAGACTTGTCTTTATTTTCGGAAATACCTGATCGATAATTTTATTGATTGTCACCAAATCACTTTTTACGGCTTTTTCAGCAATTTTCTCAATTACTCTTCTTTGTCGCTCTGTTCTTGTGAAATCACTTCCCGCCGTAGAGCGGATACGCGCATAAGTTGTAGCCTGAACTTCTTCTTCCTGAATCTCAATCTCAATGCCGCCAAGCAAATCTACAACATCTGAAACGGCAGTAAAATCGACGGTCACAAAATCCTGTATATCCAAATCAAGATTCATATTCAGCATATTGATTGCCTGCTCGGCACCGCCATAACTGTACGCCGCATTGCATTTCTGAAGTGTTCCGTCTGAAAGATCTAAAAAACTGTCACGATACACAGACACAAGTCTGACTTCTTTTGTCTCATTGTTCAAACTGGCAACGATCAGACAATCTGTTCTCGTTCCCTTTTCCATCTCTCCTTCTCTCGAATCCACTCCAAAAACAGCAAAATTCGTATATCCCACGCCCACATCTTCTTCCAGATCATTGACTACAATCTTTTCCTTCGGAATCACTTCCCGCTTTACCTTTCCAAGTTTTGCAGTCACATAGAATCCCGCTGATGCTACAAGGCAAATAATAACGCCGCTGGTGCACAAAGCAATCTTCTTTCCCCTGCTCAGGCGTGTGAACCAGTTAGTTAATCTCCCCTTCTTTCCTTCCATATGAGTTTCCCCTTTTCTTTTGCTCAAAATCAGTTGATATTATCATACACTAAAATCTTTTTATCAGCAAGTATGAGGTGCTTTTTACTGCATCCTATCGCAATAAAAAACGGAACCGTAACTACAACCGCATATGCATATCGGAACTCCGCAAACACCGGTGTCGCAATCATAAGTGAAGCCACGATTGCAAGAACAGGGAAAAACGCTAAAATTTTCTGTTTTTTGAAAATACTGATCCAAAACATCGCAATTGCGATCCATGTATAAATCCCAATTCCCCAAAACCATTCTATTACCGGCATCGCATAAAAGAAACCTTCCACTTTTTCCAATCCAGCCTGAAATACTGATGGTAATTTTGAATCTCTTACCATTCCAAATGTATTATCTTTAACCTCTGTCGACACAGCCCAGTATTCCACTCCAGGACACCAAAATCCTCTCGTCTGATCAATCTGTGCTTTCAGATATGTTCCTGGATATTTCATTCCAAGCTCCAGCCATAATTTCAAATACCCTTTTGCATGTTCCTTAATATAATCCTGATTTCCTTTTTCTCGCACCAACGTTTTAATCGGATCTGAGATTGTACTGTCATACTCTTTTGGCACCCGTTCCAAATCTACAACTTTACTCAATAATTCTTCCTGTTCCTGGGTCAGTTCTCCTCCATCTGTAATAACACGTGCAATGTGCTGTGCAGGAATGGATAGCGCTTCAATTGTATCCGGTTGTACCACTTTATAGCGCTCCATAACAGGCCCCTTCACAAACATTACAAGAAACACAGTCGCAATACAGACAAATCCCGTCTGAACTCTTTTTTTCTTCATAAAAAATATAACAAACGGAATACACAGCACATATGCATAAAATCCGTTGCTTCTTAAAAGACTTATAAGAATGCCTGTTATGAAGAATAAAATCCAGTCCACTTTTGTCTGTTCATTGCACTCCATTTTCCACAAAATCACAGAAAACAAAAGGACTATTGCTCCCATAAGCACGTCTTTCCACATTGTCACAGCATAAAACGCATTGATTGGAAAAACTGCATAGAAAATCAGACAGCCAATCAGATATATTCTTCTTGTCCCTTTCTGATACAGATAATAAATGACATAGGCATAAATCAGTGCTAGGACACACATTTGAAACATCACATAAATGGCAACACCTGTATTTATGCTGTCACTGATTAGTGTGCCCAAAAAGCAGCAAAATTTAATCATCAACGTCTGAATCCAAGGCTGATGATTGCTGTAACTGCTAAGTCCGATTGCCTGCTCTACCTGCCATTCTGAATCCCACGTCACTACCCCCGGATATAATGTCAAAAAATATGGCAGCCAGCATATCAGACAGATTCCAACGATTCCCCAATATAACTTTTTCGACTTTTTTCGCTCTTCTTTACTATCCATCATTTCAAAAGCTAAAATCTTATCCCAAATAATTCCCAGTAAAATATATAAAATGATACTATAAAGAATGACACGTGCTGTACAAACACAAATCAAAGATAATCCTGAAAACCCAAGCACCTCATAATTTCCTAAAACCCCAAACACCGCAAATACAATTGATAACACTATTAAAAAATTGCGTTCCTTTTTTTCCCTTTTCCACTTTACTTCAAACTTCATCTTACCCTCAACTATCCTTTTTCTCCAAAAACAGTTTTCTCGTAACAAAATTATAGACCATTACAACGATTGTAGCACCAATTTTAGATATCATATAAAAAACTCCGAATTTTTCCACCGCAAGCCACATAATCAGCTGATTGATCCCCAAACCTATGATACTGAGTACAACAAACAGCGCAAACTCTTGCTTTTTATCTCTGTTTTCTTCTACCTCAAATACCCATTTCACGCTCATGACATAATTAAAAATAACAGATACCGCAAAAGAAATCCCACTGGAAATCAAATAATTGATGTGAAATATCTCTGTCAAAAAGATCATGATACCATAATCAATGACAAACGCGCTTCCCCCTACAACACCAAACTTCATAATCTGCTTTATTAATTTTTCCATCTCTTCACTTCCTGTTTTCTATTTCATCTGATTCAGCATCAGCTCATATAATTGTCTGTGTTTCTTTACAATTACATCTAAAATAATGCCGCAGACCCAAAGCAGCATTCCCAAAACTGCTATCACACCGGACACAATTAAAGTTGGAAATCTCGGAACCAGTCCTGTTTGAAGATAATCCACAAATACCGGGACAAACAAAATCAAGGTGATTGTCCATAGCACTGCCGCTATCAGAGAGAAAAACGCAAATGGGCGATATTCTCGAAACAACGTCGCAATTGTCTTTAACACTTTCATTCCATCAGAAAACGTATTCAGTTTCGAATCACTTCCCTCCGGTCTGTCTCTATAAACAACTGGAATTTCCTCAAGCAAGAAGTTCTTGTCCACTGCATGAATAGTCATCTCCGTTTCTATCTCGAACCCTTTTGACAATACCGGGAACGACTTTACAAACATCCTGCTGAATGCCCTGTATCCCGTCATGATATCTTTGACCTCATTTCCGAATAGCTTGTTGATAAAAAAACGCACTGTCCGGTTTCCCATATTATGAAATGCTCTCTTATTTTCTGTAAAATAGGTAGATGAGAGACGGTCGCCGATTACCATGTCCACACCTTTGTTCAATACTTTGTCCACCATCTCTCTCGCGTGCTCTGCCGGATATGTATCATCTCCGTCAATCATCAGATAGCAGTCCGCATCAATCTCACGGAACATACTCCTGATGACATTTCCCTTTCCCTGACGATATTCATATCTGACTACCGCACCTGCTGCTCTTGCAATTTCATCCGTGCCATCTGTTGAATTATTGTCATACACATAAATTGTGGCCTCTGGCAATGCCTTCTTATAGTCTTCAATTACTTTTTTAATTGTGATACTTTCATTGTAACATGGTATTAATACTGCTATCTCACCCATAATTTTTCCCCTTCTCAACTTATTTACGTATAATTCCAGTCACCCGTTTTATCAGTGCCTTGAATTCCTTCGGTTCAAATCCCATATTCACTACTACTATTGCCACAGCACTCACAACTCCGGCAGCCAGTGCATATACAAACCAAATAATAAAAGAATCCATCTGCTGTGGTACAAATTTGATTCCTGCAAAAATCAAAAGAATACTCATCACAAGATTTCTCAACACTCTTGCTAATGATTTCCCACCAGAACCTTTGACCAGTTTCTTATGGTTATAAATCATAACTTCAACAGAGCGGTATGCATACGAGCACGCTGTTCCAAACAGAACTCCCGCCATTCCAAATTTATGAATACATAAAACAGATACAATAATATTGATTACTGCTTCCAAAATTGCCTGATACTGTGTCTCTTTATAATGTCCCGCTGCACAGATGATCGTAAGTCCCGGGATTCTTATATTCTGCAAAAGTACAATCACCGTAAACAGTCCTGCGATAACCGGTCTCATATAATTCGTGTCGGTCATATTCATTGTATAGACAGACACAAAAGGTAAAATCAACACTCCCATGCAGACCGTTACTATAAACAAAATAATGATATACATGTATTCATAGGTTGAATAACTTTTTCTCAGTGTCTCACTTTCCCCTTTTGAAATCACCTCTCCAAAACCTGCCGTCAATCCGTTGGAGAAAGATGTCAAAAGCATGTTAACTGCATATACAATTAAATTGTACACACCATATACACTTACTTCTAACAAGGAACCTTTGCCAAGAAGAATCGTCAGCAAAACAACATCTGTATTGTTTACGATAATTCCAACAACTTGGTGGAGAAGTGCAGCCCCTCTCTGAGTCAAAGCAGAAGTAGACGGTTCTACATGAAAATCAAGTTTCGGATAGCGTTTCTTTGCATAGCGCTTTACCAAGAAAAGTCGCAGCATATACACCCCTGTGGCAACTGACTTTACCCATAATACATTTGCCCCCTGATAAATCAGTGCAATGGATAAAACCATATTCACAAGCGTTCCTGCTGACTGAATCAGAGCCACTACATAGCCCTCTTGGTTTGCTGTCAGCAATACTCTGTATTTTTCCAAAAAGAAATAATCCACAAGTGTACTGCTCGCCAGCACTAAGATCATACTTCTTACAAGTGTGTTATCAAGCTGTCCGGAAATCATAAATGGATACACTACTGTAAGCACTCCTACCAGTCCGAGAAACAGCATCCCCGAACGGTTATAGAAACGTCTTGCAGCAGACAAGACTCCATTTACTTCTTTTGTATTGTTATTTGCAAGCGGTGCATACAAGGCAACTACAGACGCCGTTCCAACCCCAGCCTCCGCAAGTCCCAAATATGCTAAAAACTGATTGATCGAAGTAATCATTCCGTTTATGTTTGAGCCATACGCTTCCAGAAAAAATCTTGGCAATATAATTCCGGATGCAAATACGATGACCTGCAAAAATAGATTTGCGACCATATTCTTAAATGCCTGTTCACTTCTCATATGATTTACCTTTCCTTTGTCTATCCATAATCGTATTAAAAACTTTCTCTATAACAGCAGCATCCACTGTCTCATCAAATTTACGCGCAAACAAATGTGGTGCTTGCATCAGTTCCTCATAATCATTCTCTCTCCATACATATGGATTCCCTCGTTTCCAATCAATCAGACGCAGACTAGCAAAATAGTCATCTTCCAGTGAAAAGACTTTTTTCCTGTATTTATCTGAGTTCCAGACAAGTGTCTGTATAAAAAACTCATCTGCGCAAAGTGTCGCATGAAACATCTTATAGATAAGCTCTTTATTTTCTAAAATAAATCCCACTAATTCATGTGTAATGCTCACCCAATTTGCCCCAAGACAGTACTCCATCCTCTCCATATGACGCTTTATGCCAATTCTCCTCTGCAAAAACAGTGATACTTTTTCCGCAAACCGAAGAAATCCATGTCCTTCTCGTCCAATTTTTTCCTGCAGCCAGTGATATTGTTCATATTTATATCTGGATTCCTGCCAAAATGTTTTGGGACAAAAATAGATAAATTCTTTTCCGTAGTGCTCATGGAAAAATTCATGTATCTCATCCTGCGTCTTAATCGGTAAATCTACACCACTTATCAAATGATAATATTCATAGCCATGTTCCCACGCTGCCTGAAATAAAATCAACTCGCTTTGAATCTGACTATATCCTCCCCACTGCTCACGGACGCTCTCCGTAAAATGCAAAGCAGATTTTTTCACCACACCCTTAAGCTCTTCTCGTTCAAACTTTACATCCATTCCTATATGAATATAAATGTCATTTCTCTCATCATCAAGCAACATCAGCAATTTTCTTAATAATGCAAACTGATGATGCGCTTTGATCAAATACGCATGTTTTTTCATCATTTACTTTTTCTTTTCCTCACTGATAAAGACTAATTTGCGATACAATTCCAGATTAAAAAATAATATCATTGCCGATATTTTTCGATTACGATTAAAATGCTTATTTTTCAAGATTCGAATCATATGCCTTCGTATGAATAAAACCAACTCTTTTCTGCCCTCAATGTTTCGATAGTTTTCTTCCAAAAGCATCTTATCAAGTACAATAAAGCGCGACCATAGCCAAAGGCACTCTGCCTCTTCCGTCAATGACGGAAATGCTTTCTGCACTACTTTGTAATTTTTCGTATATCCTTTTATAATATCATATAATTGTGGTCGATATGGCTTTCCTGTGATACTGTCCTCTCTGTGCAGATAATAATATTTCGGTTTCGTTCCCACCGCAACTTTCTTGATTCTCTGCATCATATCCACAGTAAAGTAAATATCTTCATATAGCTTTCCTTTTGGAAAGCGCAGACCTTCAATGCAGCTTCTGCGAATCAGTTTATTCCAAATTTCTCCGCGAATTGTGTGCCCCTGCAGAATACATCGAAATGTCTCTTCCCCACTACACACAAAATCTTTTTCCTCTTTCTGTTGTTCAATACGGTCACTGTAAACCTCGTAGAGTCCACACGTCGCCATATCAGCTCCTGCCTCTGTCAGCCGGGTATACATATATTCTAGCATATCTGACTCAATATAATCATCACTGTCTATAAAAATGATATATTCCCCTGACGCATGTGGCATTCCTGCATTCCTTGCATCACTCAATCCACCATTTTCCTTGTGTATCACTTTTACCCTCGAATCCTGTTCTCCGTATGCATCACAGATTTCCCTGCATCTGTCCGGAGTTCCGTCATCTACCAAAATAACTTCAATATCCGAAAACGTCTGATTTAAAATAGAATCCACACACTTATGAATATATTTTTCTACTTTATATACCGGCACTATCACACTGATTTTTGGCATAATTTTCCTCCATCACTTTTATTTCTTATAATATTCCAATAACTGTTTTCCAGCTGTCATAATATCATATCCAGCATATTGAAACTGTTCCTTTATAATAGCATTTTGAACTTCCGTTCTCCCAACACTTCCCAGTTCCAAAATATACTCCTTCCATTCTTTTGCATTATGAGCCAATGGCAAAAACGTTACTGCATCTGTAATTTTTACTTCTTTGCTGATCGTATCCGCCATCACACTGTAAACTCCGGATGCCTGTGCTTCCAATGCAACTAACGGCAGACCTTCAAACAGCGATGGAAACACAAATACATCCATCGCATTCCATAACTGCGGAATGTCTTTTCTGACTCCCAAAAACTGTACCTGATTTTCTATTGCATATTCCTGCACTTTCGCAGTAATTTGTTCTTTTAACTCTCCATCCCCTATAAGCAGCAAAACTACATCTTTACGCTCTTTCGCAATCTCATTAAAAATATCAATCAGAAATTCATGATTTTTCTGTTCTTCAAACCTCCCCACGTGTCCAACTACAAACCGATTCTCCACACCAAGTTCTTCTCTGATCTTTTGTCTGATCGTTTCATGGTAAAAAAATTTTTCTACATGCAGTGCATTGTGGATGATATGAAATCGGTCACTTTGCATAGTTTTCTCATCAAACAACCATTTTCCCGCAACTTTACTGCATGCAAAAAAATCAGTGGCATAATGTAAAATCCGCGGCTTGTTCAAACGGTGCAGTATATTTCTCAGCAACCCTGGTGTAGAAGAATTGTGGGAATGTGCAATCACTTTTGACACCCCTGCTTTTTTCCCAATTTCCAGTGGTACAATATTTGCCGCAGACAGCATATTGACATGAATTGCAGCATATTTTCCCTCTTTCAATATCTTCAAAAGTTCTCTTCGAAAACGAATCGGATGCCTTTTCACATTGGAAATATAGAAAACTGTTCCTCCCAAAGACTTTATCTCATCCTCATACGCAAGACTGTCATACATGCTGATAAAATCAAACTGCACACCATATTTCGAAAGTTCTCTATAATAATTCATTACGAAGCTCTCTACTCCGCCTGGATTATGGGATAATCCAATTTGTAATATTCTCATTTTTAATTCTCCCCAGTCAATTCTTCGATTAGTTGTACCCACTGATCATAAATCTGTTTCTTTTCAAATTTCTCTATACCATCTTCTGTATTTTTTGAAAATGATACTCGTTGCTCTTCATCCATTATGAATTTTTCTATTCTCTCCGCCATCTTTTGAATATCATATGGTGGTATCAAATATCCATCTTTTCCGTCTTTGATAATCTCATTTGGTCCGGTTGTAATATCAAAACTTATCATCGGAAGTCCCAACGCTTTTGCCTCTAAGAGTACAAGTGGAAGTCCCTCTCGATAAGACGGCAGCACAAGAAATGCATACTCTCTATATACCTGATATACATCCTTTACATTGCCCTTTAGAATCAATTGCTTATCCAATCCGTATTCTTCTATCTTCTTCCGAATCTCATCAAGTGTATCTCCTGTTCCATAAAGATTCCACTGCCAGTCCGGATATTTAGGCAACACAAGCTTTGCTACTTCGACCAGCATATCATATCCTTTTTCCTCGCTGAATCTTCCAACTGTAATAATCTTTTTTGATGTACTATCATATGGTCTCCTTGCCTTTAATACTTCTTCCGGTATCCAATTATAGATGCTCTGAATTTTTTTCGGATTTGCCTTGAACTTTTTGATATAATCCTGACGTGTCTGTTCCGTCAATGTCACAATCTTATGGGAAATCAAACCATCCCAAAAGCGAAATGCTGTAATATCTTTCTTCTCCCACTCATTCATTAAGGCACCATGGTCACAAAATACATATTTTGCCTTTGTAAAAAATCGAACCGGTGATACGGTAATTGCTGGATGGTTCTCCATTAGGAATACTATATCAATCTTATTTTCCCTTATATACTCTTTAAATGGTTTGAATACACTTATGATCCGTTTTCGGATTCTGCAGTCTTCTGCCAGTTCCGCTCGATAGTGGATTCTCGGATCCAGATCGTACGGAACATGTTTCCCTTTTCCAAAAATGCCATATATATATACCTCATATGCATCACAAAAAGCGTTGGCAAGTGATGTCGTCACTTGCTCAACGCCTCCTGTTACCGTTATATCATATTCTACAAAACATAATCTCTTCATAATCCACTCCAGTTTGGTCAAACAATACTCATCTATCTCAAAATAAGTTTATACCATAAATCAGAGGGTTTCTCAAGGGGGGTAAGAGATTCTTAAGTTTTAATTCATACGATACCAGTCCATATATCTCCATGTCCCTGATGTCCCTGATGTCCCATAAGTAATTTGAAAACCATTTCTTCCATCTAATTTTCACATCCCGTATAGATATGCAATTTTAATAATATCCTTCTAATCAACTTGCTCTTCGTACATATATACGCGCCTAAATAACACGCTACGATACATACCCAAAATTGTGCTGTAATAATAAACGTAAGCCACCCTGTTGCCTCTGCTCTTGGAATCAGAAAAAATGTTGTTAATGACACCAAAATAATTGTACTGGCTAAAACTTTTTTACCGAACCAGTAAACAGCTGCTACCATCACCGCTCCTAAGATAAGACTGAATATAATGACTCCTATATATCCAAAGTCAAAATAATTCTCTAATATATAAGAAGAACCTCTTCCTCTTCCTTCCAAATAATCCTTTTTAAAAGATATATAAGAAAAATTATGAGAAAAATTATTACTATACAGCCCATTAATCTCATTGTTTCCAGATGGCAACGGTGACGTTCCAAACAATTTTTGTCCTATATTTCCATGTAAAATATAATCAATAAATCCGCCAAATGTATAATTTTTAGGCTCTAAGCTTCTAATTCCGGCTCGGTATCCATATGCGATGGACATTGCATCAAATGTTACTCCTTGTCCTTTAAAAAAGTCTAAGAATAACCCAAACGGATTTTCTGCTTGAATCCCATTTCCTTCTCTTATGAATGAATATAAGCCCATGAAAATGAGAACAAGCGGTGTCATAATTCTAACAAACCACTTTTCCAATTTTCCGATCCATTTCTTTTCATCTTTTAAAATATCCCTTAATAAGTAATAAACTAATATAAAAACACTGTTCAACATAATCGGATTTCTTACACCTAAAATCAACGATGGAACTGCCGACAGCTCAAATATTGCCAATGGAATAAATGCTTTCCTTTTGCTCGGCAATGTAGCCAAAAAAATACACAGACTGTACTTCATAAAAGATGCAATTGTATGAAATACATCCGGAATATGGCTCTGAAAACTTGAATAGTATTCCAAATAGTGTCCAGGTTTTATTACTATAAGTGGCTCTATTTCCTGTGCCAAAAAGAAAATCATTGTCAAAATATACATACACAATGCCACAAACTGAAGATTCTGAACAAATACTCTATTTTGAGCAACTACCTTTTTACCTCTTGCTTTAATCACAAATTTATGTGTCTGTTCAACAGCAATCACACCTAATTGCATTGCTATTAAAGAAGTGATTAACAGAATCAGGGCAAACCATATATTTCCCTTTGCCTGTGATGCATAATTCCACCATTCCTCTCCTGTAAACATTCCGATTAGAGGACGACCGAGGCAAAATGTGAAAAGTGTTATGTGAAATATTAAAAAAATACAACGATCTTCTTTCCTTTTTACAGCCCACACAACATTATTTATGAAAATAACTAACATCCCTGTTAAAAATACATTAAAGTTTTCCACTGAATACCCCAAAACAGAGATTCCAGTTCCTATAAGTAACGGAATCAGTTCTCCCAAATACATTGTCTGAATCCATGCTCTCTTTTCTGATTGTTTCATACTGTTCTCCCACTATCTTACTTTAATTTGCTTTCTTTTTTAAACTTCTCAGCCAAAAAGGCATTTTTAAAATTCCTACAATAGTCCCAATCCCATATGCTAAATGCAAAGATACAAAAATAAGCGGTAATAAAATGTACTGTATATATTTCTTTTCTTTTATCACTGCCACAATCGACATTAAAATATTAAAAAACATATACAAAATCACCAGCAAAACTAATGGCCAATGCAGTCCAAGTATAATCATTACCATAGCCGTTATTAATGCCAGCACAAAGCACAGTGGGACAAAATGATATAGCGAAAAACACTTTGGTGCAATTCCTAAAGTCAATCCTATCCAATAACCGTTCCCATATTTTTGCCGAATCATACTACTCCAAGTATTTCTCGTATGCTGATATGATATAATTTTCGGATTATAGCATATCTTATAGCCTGCTTCACGAATACGATAGTGCATCTCATTATCTTCTGTTCTTCCTAAATTTTCATTGAACAATCCTGCTTTTTCAAACACTTCTCTTCTATATGCCCCATGAAAAACAGACTTGACATAACTTTTATGATGCCCTTTTCGATATGGCGCAATGCTGCTTCCAAACATAGATCGTTCTGCCAGTAATAATATATGTTTCCATGGCGTATCTTCCTCTGCAATATTAGGTCTTGGTCCTCCTGATACATTTTCGCCACTTTGTATACATTCTACATTCTTAGATACAAATTCTTTCGGAATCACTGTATGAGCATCAATACGCATTATAATATCACCTTTTGCTTCCTTGATCGCTACATTCCACCCAGCCGCCTGTATCTTTTTAGGATTATCAAGAACTACAACTCGTCTAAATCCCTTATTCTCTTTTGAAAACTCTTCCATCAATTGCCGTGTTCTATCCTCTGACATCGCATTCACAAAAATAACCTCCATCTTATCATGTGGATAATCCTGATTACTTATGTCATTAAACAATGATGAAATCGCCTTTTCTTCATTATATGCTATTACACAAAACGAAACTAACATTCTACTTCCTCACATCTTTTTTTCTTCCGACAACATCATACCATATTATTCCTTAAAACATCTTAAGATTTTCTAAACTTTATACTGTGATTTTCTTATATTGAAGACATTGCTTTCTGAAATAAATCCAATAAACAACTCCGGAAGCGACGTATACAATTCCAGTTGCTATTCCGGCACCCCAAATTCCAAGTTGCGAAATTGACACATATGTAATTCCCAAGTGTACAACACAGGATATGGCAGCCATAATTGCATTAAACTTTGCCACACCAATCGCAGGCAGAAAATTCATCGGAACCATACGCACTGCCGCATTCAATGCATATACAATCCAAAATACCATAGATAAACTAATTGCATCTTCATAGCGCGAGCCATATACCAACCTGATAATGGCAGGACTAAATATGATTCCTATGATGGAAATAACAACAATCACCCCAGCAGACATTGCTCCTACCTTTTTAGATAATTTCCAAATTTCCTTTCCATCATTCATTTTTGCCACAATTGTAAAATAATAAATCACAATCGATTGTGTCACAAATGCCAACTGACTTGGTATCATAATTGCAATCTTATAATTCGCTGTTATTACTTCATCCCGAATCAGTTCATTAATCAAAGTCATTTCATTTATGGGCATAATAAGTGAAAACAGATTAGATATCATCAAAGAAATAGACATCACCATAAATCCTTTGATTTGAATCGATGTTAAGCTTATATATTTTGTATTTGACAAATTACTTTTCAATACTTTAATCGTAAAAATAATTGTGATCCCTATCGCTATATATCTCGCTAACGCAATCCCGTTTATCCCTAACAGCAACACCAGCACCACACTGCCCACAAACACAAATGCCGTCTGTATGACAGCTGCATTTGCATATATTTTATTTTCTCCATGGGCGCGCAAATATCCCAGGATTGTATTAATTACATTATTCATTACCGGATACAGAACTAATAAGTAAGTTATTTCTCTCGCATCCGGAAACGGAATCGTTGCAAATGTTACATAAGCAACCACAATAATCGAGAGCAATGCTTCAAATAATGTTCCATATTTCATTGCAAACCAAAAGTATGCCTTATCCTCTTCTTTCGACTTTGCAGAAGCACAATATTTTAATATGGATGATGCCATTCCCAGTCCAGCAAACGAGATTACATAATTATACAAATTATCAGCATAAGTCAAATATGCATATTCATTCTTGTCTACAAGTCTTACAATCACTATACTCGAAACAAATGCAATCATTTTTACCAAAGTGTTTCCAAGAAAAATATGAAAAAAACCGCCCTTTAATAATCCCTTTATTTTCGATATTACTTTTTGATACATGATCTCATTTTACCTTTCACTTTTCTAATCACCACACTGTTGGGGGTTTCTAATATCATATAAATTCCAAGCATGACAACTATCATAAAAATCAGATTAAAGCTATAAACGAAATCACAGAAACCACCTTCCAACATACTTCCAACCTGAACAGTCAACAACGCTAACAGCGCAACTGAACTTGGTGTTTTTCTCATTTTTAGCACGAGAATCATCATAACCGAGATAACCAACGCTACCCAGACAATAGATAATATCACCCCCGGATATCCCCAGTTTGCATATCCTTCTCCTACAAATAAGGTATTCATTACTCCTGCTGTCCCATCATATACTTTTTCTGAACCATAAAAAGCCATTGTCAATTTTGCGCTTCGCAAATGCTCTGCTCCACTCATACCTAACAGCTTTAAAATCGTAGGAGTGAAGCTTCGTCCGTTCAAATAACCAAACACACTTGGGAACAAGTCAAAACAATACGACAAAGTTCCTACTTCTGTAAATAAAGTTCTTCCCAATGGTCCATTATATATATCCAACAATGTTCCCGTAAATCCTGTTGCAAAATAGGACGCAATCAGTACTCCTCCCATTACTCCCCCCGTAAGCATCATATAAATAAATTTGATTCCTCCGCTTAAATACAAAACAATCAAAACATATACTAATAAATGGAAAATAATAGGTGACTTCTCAAACTTATATGTTTTGCAAATGCACGATGCAACGAACAACAGGCCACTAATAGTAATCCATTTTTTTTCTTTGGTAACAAATGCAGATGCAAAGCTGATATATGCCAATAACGGTATCATAGTAAATAACAAAATATTACTGATGTACGGATGAATAAAATATGTAGATGCAATCCGGCTTCTTTCAGTTCCAAAATTAAAGCCTTCCGGTGCATGGAGCAAGCGCATAGCAGGAATATATCCCACTTTAATCAGAAAACCGATTAGTACCACCATGCATATTGCTGTTCCCACACAAAAAAGTTTCCACCATATAGCCGAAGTTCCTGTCTCTGCTTCTTGTTTCAAAAAATCATCATACATTTTTCCAATATTCTGTCTGAATACTTTCTGAAAGATAATAATCATCCCAGGTAATAATACTGCCGTCAAAAAAATAACACTAATTGTAATCTGAATGCTCTCTTCTCGATTCAATAAATAATTCAATGTATAATGCTTGTCATTTCCCAATAAGATCAATGCAGCTCCTGCAAAAGATTGAAGCATAAAGATATAATATACATAAGAGATAATATTCAGTTTTCCCGGGTTTAACGTGCCAACTGCTTTTTTAAAGAGCAGTGTAGAACTTATAAAAATAATCAAAATCAATAAGATTAACTTCATCTTTTCATCCTTTATTTTAAATTATACTGCTTTTCTAATAAATACTTTTTAGTTAATAGGTCACCATTTTTGAAATTCGAAATCATAAAATCAAGTTGTGTTCTATCAAACTCATCATCTACATAGATTGTATTAAATTGTTCCAGTTCTGACAGACAACTTACATCTTGTATAAATGTTCCCCGAATATCTAAATATTGCAAGTTTTCACACGCTTCAATACCATTCAGATTTTCATACTGATTATATGAAATAATAAGTTTACTTAAATTTGGACAGCTTGCAAGTACATCTAGATTATTCAAATAATTTCTTGAAATATCCAGCTCCTGCAAAGCAGACAGCATTCCTATATTCCCCAAGTTCTCAAATGCATTATTTGTCAGTGACAAAATCTGCAACTGTTCCATTCCATCTAAATTAGGAGTCTGTGTCAATTTGTTTGAGCCTGCATACAATTCCGTCAGATTCTTTATATTGTTCACTACGTCGACATTTTTCAAACGATTTCCTGCTACATCCAGAACACTTAATTTTTGTAATGTTCCTATCTGTTCTCCGATTTTACTCAGATTATTATTAGATATTACTAATTTCTGTAATTCTGGAAGATTATATAGTTGATCCATTGAATCAATTCGATTACTTTTCAAAGTCACTTCTTTTAAAGTTTTTGCATTTTCTAAACCGTCTAGACTTTTTAAATTATTTCCCGAAAAATCAATGCTTTCAATCTGATTTAATGTTCCTATTACGCTAATGTCACTTACATCACAATTGGTTATACTCACAGATTTTAGGTTTTTACATTTTTCCAGATCCGAGATATCTGAAAGTTGCTCATTATCCGAAATTTCTAATATAGATAAGCTTTCTAAATCTGAATTATAAATTTCTTCTTTTTGAAATAACTTTTGCATTTCTTTTTCAAATTCTTTATCGGAAAATTTAACAACGGATGCATCTGCATACTTTTGTACTGTTCTCATATGCCCGATTCCCATAAAACCTGCAATTACAATACAAGTACATAAAACCGACCAAAAAATTATTAAAAACGGATGCTTTTTTTCATATTCTCTCATTCGATTTCCTAATAATTTCACTTTTTGCATCTTGACTCTCCCTATACTCTTTTACTTTCAAAAAACTTTTGAACGGCACACACTATTTCTTCAAAATCTTGTGCTTTCATATACGGATGCATCGGAAGCGACAACACTGTTTTACATAATTTTTCTGTAACCGGACACTCCACATATTCTTTAACTCCCTCAAATGCCAATTGTTTATGCATCGGCTTTGGATAATAAATCATAGTTGGAATTCCTTGGTCTTTTAAATATGCTTGTAATGCATCTCTTTCTTCTTCTGAATCCAATTGCAGTGTGTATTGAGCCCAGCTGGAATACATATTGGAAGAAACCACAGGTGTCTTCACAATGTCCCTTAATAATTCTGTATATTGGTCTGCAACTTTATTGACCGCATCTAATTCGTATTCTTTAAATGTTTTCAATTTCACTTGCAAAATAGCTGCCTGAATCGTATCTAATCTTGAGTTCCATCCAACACGAACATTATCATATTTGAAAGAGCCCTTTCCATGTACACGAATTGATTTTAAATACTCTGCCACCTCATCATCATTTGTAAAGATAGCGCCACCATCACCGTAGCATCCTAGTGGTTTTGCCGGAAAAAATGATGTCGTTGCTGCATCACCAAAGCTACACGCTCTTCTTTCACCGATCATTCCACCAAATCCTTGTGCTCCATCTTCTAATAAAAGCAAATCATATTTTTTCGCTAATGCTTCCAATGTTACGTAATCTGCAGGTTGTCCAAATAAATCAACTGCAATAATTGCTCTCGGTGTTAACTTTCCTTCTTCAATTACCGCTTTGATTGCTTTTTCTAATGATTCTGCATCTGCATTAAATGTATCTTGGCACACATCATAAAATACAGGTGTTGCGCCTTCAAAAGACACCACCTCTCCGGAAGCGAAAAAGGTAAAATCAGGAACAAAGACAGCATCTCCTTCTTTGATATTCCACGCCATCATCATCATAGTCAGTGCATCTGTTCCATTTCCACATGTAATACAGTGTTTTACACCAACATACTCTGCCAATTCTGTCTCTAAATCACTTACCTGTTTTCCGCTAATAAAATTACAATCAGATGCCACTTGTGTCATTGCCGCATCAATATCACTCTTTAATGCTTCATACTGTGCTTTCAAATCTCTAAACTGCATATTCTACTTCCCTTCTGTCACTTCGTAAAGTTTTTCCTCATTTGTTTCATATTTTCTTCCACACTTTGAGCATGTTGTATTTTCATGCAATATCTCTCCGCATTCACAAACCCATCCAATTTGTTTTGCCGGTACTCCTGCCATCAATGCATAGTCTGGAACATCTTTTGTAACAACTGCTCCTGCCGCGATCATCGCCCACTTTCCAATTGTATGTCCACATACAATTGTCGCATTTGCCCCTACTGTTGCTCCTTCTTTTAACAACGTTTTTTTATATCCAACACTTCCTTTTCGATACTTGGCTCTGGGAGTCAGATCATTGGTAAATACCATTGATGGTCCACAAAATACATAGTCTTCCAATTCCACTCCTTCATAAATTGCAACGTTGTTTTGAACCTTTACTCCATTTGCGATTTTTACATTATTGGATACATTCACATTTTGACCAAAGGAGCAGTTATTACCAATAACTGCTCCACTTTGAATGTGTGAAAAATGCCAAATTTTTGTACCCTGTCCAATTTTTACGTTCTCATCAACATAACTGCTCTCATGTACAAAATATTCACTCATTTTAAAACTCTCCTGTCATATCTACACTTGCGAATTTATCTAATGGTAATTTTACCGCTTTTCCTTCTTTCTGACTCTTATAAATAGCCAACACAAGTTCCAATGCATTTCTTCCTGCATATGCATCTACATATGGTGCTCTGTCATTTTCAATCGCATCGATCACGTCTGCATAAAGACTTGTATGTCCGTTTCCATATACATTGCTTGTAGCTTCCTCTAAGCCTTTATTTGCCTGATCTTCTTCTGTCTCATCCGCAAAATTCCATACATCAATATTATTTGTTGATTTTCCGCCTAATTTTACAGTTCCTGTCTCTCCAAACAGATATAATGTTTCCTCTAAATTTTGAGGATACACATTCGTTGTTCCTTCAATTGTAGCAACTGCTCCATTTTTAAATTTTACAACTGCCATACCGATGTCTTCAGCTTCTAGATAGTCATGGAACTGCTGTTTTGTCACACCATATACTTCGTCAATCTCATTTCCCAGCATCCAGCGAAGCAAGTCAATTCCATGAATACACTGGTTCATAAGCGCTCCACCGTCCTGAGCCCATGTTCCTCTCCATGGCGCCTGTGTATAATAATTCTCGTTTCTGTTCCAACGCACATGAATAGAACCATGAGATAACTTTCCAAATCTTCCTGCTTCTAACGCTTTTCGCATTTCCTGAACTGCAATATTAAAACGATTCTGATGACATGCAGATACCTTAACACCTTTCTCTTCAGAAAGTTTAATAATCTTATCTGCATCTTCAATGCTCATTGCCATAGGTTTTTCAATAATCACATTGATATTATGCTCAATACAATATAAAGCGATTTCTGCATGAATGCCACTCTCTGTAGCAATTCCCACAAGATCAAGTTCATTTTCTTCCACTAACTTTTTATAGTCTGTATATCTTTTGATACTTGTATCATTTTGCAAATCATGCTTCGCTAATACCTCTTCCATATGTTCCGGTACAACATCACATACCGCAACAAACTCTAAGTTGTTATTAATAACTGCCTTTACATGATTTGTGGAAATACGTCCACATCCAATTAGTGCATATTTCATTATTTCATCCTCGCTTTCTCTAACCAATCAATTCGCAAATCTTCTTAGCCGCATCACCATTTCCATAGTATGCTTCTTTTTTATCATAATCAATTACTGTGTTCATAACTTTTTCTACAATGTCTTTCGCATTTAGCTTTGCTAAAATATTATGGTTTCCAACCAATGTCTCAACCCATTCTGTCTGATCTCGTACTGTAACACACGGTGTACCCAAAATATATGTCTCTTTCTGAAGTCCGCCAGAATCTGTAACCGCCTTTTTTGCATTTTTAACGAAATAAAGCATGTCCAGATATCCCATCGGTTGCACAAATAAAATATTTTTATATCCATGTGTATCTTTCAATTCTCGTACTAATCCTTTTGTTCTTGGGTGAACCGGGAAAATAACCGGTGCATCCAATTGTTCAAATGCATCCAAAATTTCTTTTATCTTTTCCAGAGAATCTGTATTTTCTGCACGATGTATTGTCGAAAGGTACCATTCCCTTACCGGCATAATCACCCCGAATAATCCCTCTAGATGTAAAAAATAATATTCCGCTGGTTTTTCATCCAACATTTTGGAATAATACAGGACCGCATCGCACATAACATCACCTACATTATATACACCTTCTGTCAGTCCCTCTTTTTTCAAGTTCTCAACAGCTACGTCTGTCGGGCATAATAATAAAGTGGAGATTCTATCTGTCAAAATTCGATTTTGTTCTTCTGGCATGCACATATTAAAAGAACGTAATCCCGCTTCTACATGAATAATTGGAATATGAATTTTAGTGGCAGCAAGTGCTCCTGCAAGTGTTGAATTTGTGTCACCGTATACCAGCAAATAATCTGGCTCTTCTTTCAACAAAATTTCTTCGATTCCAACCATCATCTCCGCCGTTTGTTTTGCATGCGTTCCGGAGCCAACACCAAGGTTAATATCCGGTTTTGGAATATGCAGTTCTTCAAAAAACACCTCTGACATATTATTATCATAATGTTGACCTGTATGAACCAATATTTCAGTATGTTTTTCTCGAATCACGCGAGATACTGCAGCCGCTTTTACAAACTGCGGTCTCGCTCCTACAATTGTAACTATTTTCATGTTCATTTCTCCTATAATACTTCGATATTTTCTCTATCTTCAATGTTTTTCATAACATTCTTTGTATCAAAGATTGCAGCTGCATTTTTCTGAATCATGTCATAATCTACATTTGTATGTGCAGCAGTAATCATAATCAAATCATATGAAGCAATGATTTCCGGACTGATTTCTTTTAATCCTTGATGTTTTTCACCTTTATATTTATATTCTGAAATCCATGGATCATAGAATTCTACATTCGCCATCTCACGTTTCAATACCTCTATTACACGAAGTGCAGGACTTTCACGATAATCATCGATATCCTGTTTGTAAGCAACACCTACTACAAGTACTTTTGATCCATTCATTGCTTTTGCATGACGGTTCAAAATTTTGCTTGCTCTTTCTACACAGTATTCCGGCATTTGGTCATTGATCATCATAGAACTTTCAATCATGGATGTATGGAATCCATATTCTCTTGCTTTCCATGATAAGTAGTACGGATCTAATGGAATACAGTGTCCTCCAAGCCCTGGACCTGGATAAAATGCCTGGAATCCATATGGTTTTGTTTTTGCCGCATCTACGACTTCCCACATACTGATTCCTAATTTGTTGCAAAGCACTGTCAGTTCATTTACCAAACCGATATTGATGTTTCTGTATGTGTTTTCCAGAATTTTTTCCATTTCAGCAATTGCAGGTGAAGATACTTCGTAAACATCGCCTTCCAATACTGCTCTGTACATTGTTGCAATTACTTCTGTAGCATCTTTTCCGATTGCTCCAACTACTTTTGGCGTATTTTTTGTTTTGTAAATCAAGTTACCTGGATCAACACGTTCTGGTGAAAATCCTAAGTAAAAATCTTCTCCACATTTTAATCCTGAACCTTCCTCCAAGATAGGTTTAATCAGTTCTTCCGTTGTTCCCGGATATGTTGTAGACTCTAATACTACCATAGTACCTTTTGTCAAATATTTTGAAATTGCTTCTGTAGAAGATTTTACATAGCTGATATCCGGCTGCTGATGTGCATCTAATGGTGTCGGTACACAAATAGCAACGAAATCAACATCTTTTACAAAACTAAAATCTGTTGTTGCTGTAAGCATCTTATTCTCTACTAGCTCTTTCAGATCACTGTCCACAACATCTCCAATGTAGTTATGACCTTCGTTTACCAGGTTTACTTTTTCATCCTGCACATCAAACCCGATTGTCTTAAATCCAGCTTTTGCCTTTTCTACTGCAAGTGGTAAACCTACATACCCTAATCCTACTACACCTACTACAATTGATTTTTCCTCGATTTTTTTTAATAACTGCTGTTTCATTTTTATTTCCTCCTAATAGTTATTCTTACTACTTAAATCTTTTTCAACTTGATAAGCTCTTTGCTTCCACGTGTTCTGCTCCAAACACTCAATAGCTTTTTGATGTTTTTCTAATAAAATTTGAGGATTTTCCTCAATAAAATCGAATAACGCTTCTACGCTCTTCTCTCCGTACGAAATACTAAATCCATTTTGGAATTTTTCAACAAAATTCCCTGCTTCAGTTCCTTTTGTGGCAATAACAGGTGTTACATAGGTCGTATATTCAAGCAACTTTATGGGAACTGCAAAATCCATATATTCTGAATTTGGGAAATAACAATTACATATATCTGACTCCAAATAATATTGGAGCAATTCTTTCCCCGTTTCGTGCACGATTTGTACACGTTCTGTTAAATATTGTTTATACTTATCTTTTTCTTTCTCCCACTCATTTTTTCTGCAACAAATTGTCAGATATGTATACTCTCGCTTTTGAACCGCTTTCAAAATCCCTGTCAGATCATAAATTCCCTGAACTCCACCAACATAGAATATGCGAAGCATATCCTGTTTTCTTTTCTCAAAATATTTTTTTCTCTTTTCTATAATGCCCTCTTTCTTAACCGCACCTGGAGGAAGCACTTTTATATCAGTAATTTTAAATTCCTCTATTTGTTTCTCCATTTGTTTAGAAGGCAAATACAAAACATCCACTATTTTTTTGTACATTTTCAAATCATATTTGTACATAAAAACTGCCGGAATCTTTTTATACCAAGGGACATCTTTCTGATATTTCTCAAACTTCCAGTGAATATCTCTATAAAACAACCCAATTCTGATTCCTCTAGACTTACAAAATTTCATAAATCCAAAATCCAGTGTCGGATACATGGGAATATGATTCTTTTCAGTCAAAAGTGTCGGCATCGTACTACTTTCGGAATATAAAAAATCATATTTTTTGCCACTTAAAATTTTCTTTTTTATGGCTTCTATTTGTTCTTTTCTCTCTTTACCATAACCCATTATATAGTCAACTTCATATCCATTTTCCTGAAATGCTTCCAACATTTTTCTAGGACGAATATTTGACCCAGACGCAGCCTCCATCGATATATGATTGGGAATATGAAAGATACAACACTTATTTTTTTTCATGCTCATCCCCTCATTTCATCGTTGAATAATACAGTTTTTCCATAGCAGTAACATTGTCCTCCCAATTATACAAAGTTTCTACTCTTTTTCTCCCATTTTTCCCCATTTGTGCTCTTAAATTTTTATCTACTATTAACTCTTTCAATTTTTCTGCAACAAGTTTCACATCTTTTTTCGGAACAACAAAACCGGTCTCCGTATCAACTGTCACTTCTTTAAACCCATCAACATCCGATACAACTACTGGTTTTTCCATTGCCATAGCTTCTACAGCAGCAACTCCAAAGCTTTCACTGTCAAGCTGACTTAATGCACAGAAAATATCAAACTCATGCAAAGCTTTCGGCACTTCCTTATTAGGAATTCTCCCCATCAACTTTATGCTATCATCCATTCCTTTTTCCTTAATTAATTGTTCAATAGCATTTTTTTGACTTCCCTCTCCATAAACTAATAACTTAAGTGTTTTATCAAATTTTTCATCTTTTTTCATATTCTTTTTTAGTTCTTCAAAAGCCAAAATCAACTCGCGAATTCCATATTTATTTTCAAGTGCCTTAATATTCCCGATTACAGTTTCATTTTTTTCGGCTTGTTGAAATTTTTCAATATCAAACAACTTTAAATCCACACCAAATGGAGTAATCGTAATATCTAATTTTTCATCATTCATAACCTTTTTAAGTTGCTTAGCCATACAATTACTTGTTGATGCTAAGTATGTCGCACTTTTTACATTCTTTTTTAAGATAATATTTTTTATCTTACTCTCCAGCGGAAAGTCATATACATCACTTCCCCAAATTGATAAAATATAATTATCCAAATTGGCACATCTTGCCAAGGTCCCATATCCACTTGCATAGTGCACATTAATTACATCTGGATTAATCTTTTTTGCCAATCTTGATAATTCTCTTGCATTGATGTAATATCCTAGGCTTCCCTTGTGTTTTAATCCAATTAAGATAATATTTTTATTCATTCCATTTCCTTTTGGCTCATGACCTTTATTATAAACCAAAAAAACTTCATGACCTCTTTCCGCCAATGCATTCACCCATTTAACAGTATGAATGCTACTTGCTGCAGATAAAAATAGTATTTTCACTTTTTCTTCCTTTCCCTGGGAATTCGTTATTAATTAGTTACTCGATACAATATTTTTTCTATTTTTCTTCCAAGTACATTGTAGTCAAAATCTTTCACCGCATCTTTCGCATGTTTACACTGGGCAGCATATTCTTCTGCAGGCATATTTTTATATTCTAAAATAATATCTGTATATCGCTGTATTGTGTCAATATTCTCTTCTATTCCACAATTATTTTCGTTTATAATAGAATATCCCATTTTTACATTTGCACAAATAGGTCTTCCACTTGCCAAATATTCAAATTGCTTATTTTGACTTCCTCCATATTTCCAGGTATCAGCCTGCTTATAATTTAAAATATTCAAATTACTCTTTGACAAAATATATGGTATATACTTTTTCTCAACTTTTCCTTTGAAAGCTACATTATCCAAATTTTCTCTTACACAAATCTCTTCCAACTCTTTCTTGTCTGTTCCATCGCCATAAATCAAAATAGACACTTGATTTTCATTTCTTTTCTTTAATTCTTTTGCTACTTCAACTAAATTTTGAACATTATTTGCTTTTCGAATCGAACCAACATACACTACCTTAAATTTAGTTGCATCTTCTAGATCATTGTCATCAATCTGATATCTTCCAATATCTGCTTGGAATTCTTTTAAATCTACACCATTATTTACATTATTAATTTTATTCAAGTTAACCGTTCTATCCCATTTTTTATCAGATATGTACTCTTTTCCGCCTGCCATTGTAAATATCAGTGCATCTGACTTTTTATAAATCCACTTTTCCAACTGATACAACACCTGAATAATCGGATTTTTTCTGGACATGCCATTATACTCTACAATCGACTCCGGCCAAAGATCACGGACTTCCACAATAACTGGAATTTTTTTCTTTCGACCAAACACCAACGCAAAAAATGCCACAAACAAGTCCGGTGACGAAGTGTAGATTACATCGGGTTTTTCTTTTTTGAAAAAAAGCTTCATTGTTTTCCACATTTGAAACGGCAATTCAACCATATTCAGTATTCTTTGCAAACCATTCCCTTTGTAATCTCTGCTCTTCACAAACGTGTACTCAATTCCGTCCACTATCTCTTCTTTATAAAGCGATTTATCACGAATCATATTAATGTCCGTATTGTGTATTTTACTGGAAGTAAATATTTTTACTGTATGACCATTTTTCTGTAGATATTTCGAAAAATAATAATGTCTTACTAATCCTCCCATACTCGGTGGAATTGCATAATGATTAACAATCCATACATTCATGCGTGTCGTTCTCCTCTACTATTTTATCACTGCTATCACAGTGGCAAACATTGTTTTTATATCATCCCAAAAACTGAATTTTTCAATTGCTCTTAAATTATACTTCATCTTCTCCGGCAGTACCTGATGGATATATACCTCATCTGCATTCTCTGCCGACTCAAGCAATCGTTCTTCATCTTTATACTCTATACTTGCTCTTGAAGTTATTCCAGCCGGCATAAGCAGCGTTGCTTTCATCTCATCTGTATAATGTGCAACATATTTTTCCACTTCCGGTCTTGTCCCAACAAAAGACATCTCACCTTTTAACACATTAAAAAGCTGTGGCAACTCATCCAATCGGCAACCTCTAAGCATCTTTCCCATACGAGTTACTCTGGAATCTCCCTTTGTTGTTACCTGTGTTCCTATCTTATCCGCATTATTTACCATTGTGCGGAATTTAAAAATACGAAACGGTTTTCCATATGTTGTCACTCTTACCTGACGAAACATCACCGGTCCCGGTGAATCTATTTTGATCAAAATACTCAGCAAAAGCAATATCGGTGAAAGAATTACAACAAGAAGACTCGCAACTATGATATCAAAAATTCGTTTTGCCAGCAAACTTCCCTTATGGCATTGCAGTATTTCATAATATTTTTTTACTTGTTCCACTTGCATTTCTTTCGGAAGGTCATTCCATTTTCTCATGATCTACTTAATTCCTACTCTATACATTCTTTAAAATTTTGAATTACATAATCCACTTCTTCATCAGTCAATTTCGTATGAAGTGGCAATGTAATTGCATTTTCAAACAAATCGCACGCATTCGGATAATCTTCCTTATTAAATCCCAAATTCTTATATGCTGTCAACATTGGCAATGGCTTATAATGTACATTCGTAGCAATTCCACGCTCTGCCATCCTTACAATAATGTCATTGCACTCTTGTCTTGTCTTTCCGTTCACTCGTACCAAATACAGATGTCCGCTTGAAACAAAGTTCTCTCCATAATGCTGCAACACAGTAATTGGAAGATCTTTTAAGCCCTCATTATATTTTTCAATAAGCGCCTTTCTTCTCTCTAAAATCCCCGGATATCTTTTTAACTGTACAAGTCCTAATGAAGCCATAATATCCGTCATGTTGCATTTAAAATAAGGCGACACAATATCATATTCCCACGCGCCAAGCTGTGTTTTTGCCAACGCATCTTTAGACTGCCCATGCAGTGATAACAGCATAAACTGTTTATACAGCGCATGATTATCCACACCGTCTATATCTCTCCACACTAAGGCTCCACCTTCCGCTGTCGTAAGGTTCTTCACGGCATGAAAAGAAAAGCTTGTAAAATCAGCAATTTCTCCGCAATGTTTTCCATCACGCATTGCGCCAAACGCATGTGCTGCATCTGCAACTACTGCAATACGTCCTAATTTTTCCTGCAGTTCGCTGCTCGCCTGAAACAAACTCTTCTTTCTCTCTATAATCTCATATATTTTTTCGTAATCGCAGATTACTCCGGCTATATCAACCGGAATAATTGCTTTTGTTTTTTCTGTAATCGCCTCTTCTAACGCCTCATAATCCATCTCATACGAATCTTTCTGCGTATCTACCAAAACTAATTTTGCTCCCACATGACAGACAACACTAGCAGATGCAGTGTAGGTGTAGGCGCTTGTAATCACCTCATCTCTTGGTCCTATTCCCAGAACACGCAATGCCATCTCTGCGCACGCTGTTGCAGAATTCAAACATACCGCTTTGCTTGTATTGCAAAACTTTGCAATATTCTGCTCAAACAGCTTTGTTTTAGGACCGGTTGTAATCCATCCGCTTTTCAGTGTATCAACTACTTCTTCGATCTCTTCCTCCGTGATATCCGGTGGTGAAAATAATATATTCATTTTACTCATAACTACTCCTCCATGACTGGTCCTTCATGACTCACTCTTCCAAGCTTACAAAATTCCTGATAGATTGCAGAATCACGTTCTTTATCTTCTTCCCTAATATGATATGTCGGCACAATACCAGAAACAATTTCTTTTACATCAAACCGTTCATCAATTGCTGCCTGCTCTAACTTTCTCAATTCACTCAAGAAATGAACCTCGTCAAATTCCAATGGCTTTCCTATATATATTAATTCGTTTTCTGTTTTTTGTAAACCTTCTTCTTTTGTCAGAAGCTCTTCGTACAATTTTTCTCCTGGGCGAAGTCCTGTATATTTAATTTCCATGTCTACACCTAAAGTATAACCAGAAAGACGGATCAAATTCTTTGCAAGATCCGCAATCTTAACCGGCTCTCCCATATCCAGCACAAAGATTTCTCCACCTTTCGCATATGCTCCTGCCTGAAGCACAAGTGAAACAGCTTCTGGAATTGTCATAAAATAACGAATGATATCTGGATGAGTGACCGTCACCGGTCCTCCAGCTGCCATCTGCTTTTTAAACAATGGAATTACACTTCCATTACTTCCAAGCACGTTTCCAAATCGAACCGCTACAAACTCTGTATTAGAATATCTACTAAATGTCTGAATAATCATCTCACACATTCTCTTAGATGCGCCCATGATATTTGTCGGATTTACAGCTTTATCTGTAGAAATCAAAACAAATTTCTTCACACCATACTTGTCCGCCGCACGTGCTGTCTTATACGTTCCAAATACATTGTTTTTAATTGCTTCATTTGGGCTGTCTTCCATAAGCGGTACATGCTTATGCGCTGCTGCATGATATACAATATCTGGCCGATATAATTCCATAACACTCTCGATACGCTTTGTATTTCTCACAGAACCAATCAATGTCTCTAAATGCAGCATCGGATATTTCTTTTTCAATTCCTGTTGAATATCATATGCATTATTTTCATAGATATCAAATATAATCAAACATTTCGGATTATATTTTGCCACCTGTCGGCAAAGTTCGCTTCCGATAGAGCCGCCGCCCCCTGTAACAAGAACTGTTTTTCCTTTGACATATCCAAGAACACTGTCCAAATCAATATCAATTGCATCTCTTCCAAGCAGATCCTCAATCGAAACTTCACGAAGTTTTGAAACGCTGACTTCTTCTGTAATAAATTGATACATTCCCGGAAGCACTTTCAATTTACATTCTGTCTGATTGCAAATTCTCAAAATGTCTCTTGTAACTTTTGTCCCTGCTGAAGGAATTGCCAATACAATTTCATCCACGTTATATTCTTTGGCTTTCTCAATGATCGTATCTTTATTGCCCACGATCGGAACACCGTGTAGATATTTCCCTTTTTTCGATGGATTATCATCAATGACACATACAACCTTGCGGTTCAAATGTTTGCTGAATTTCAACTCATGAATAATCATGCTTCCAGCTTCTCCGGCTCCAATGACCATCGTATTTAAAATTCTTTCTTCCGGTCTGTTCAAACCGCGCATCACAATACGAAGCCCTCTATATGAAAATCTTGTGACAGTTGTCGTCATCAACAGCAAGAAGAAATAAAAGATATAGTAACTTCTCGGCACTTTCAACACTAAGAACTGCATTCCCAATGCCTGAAATGCGGTCGACAAAATACAGGCTCCAAAAATAAGCGTAAATTCATGCACACTCGCAAATGACCATACACTCTTATATAGTTTCATCAAGATAAAGATCACAATTGTTGTGATAATGTTAATCAGCATATAATTCTTGATACTGTTAATATATTCCTGTGGTATCCAGCTATAGTGCAGCTCATGTCTGATAATCAAAGACAAATATGCATTCACAACAATCGTCAATACATCTACAATAAACAGCATAAACATTCTTGTTCTTGAGCTTCTCCAGTTTATTATATTTTTCATACTACTCCCTCTTTACAATTTTATTGCAAATTCTTACAATTTTTTTACATACTTTATTATAATATCAGATTTAGCTCTTTTATACAATATCTATCTTCTTAAGTTCACGACAAACGCATGAGTAAATAAATTGTGAACACCCCCTTTTTCTGATAAACTGAGGTGACCCCAAAAAGTTAGACTTTTAAGCGTAGCAGTTTTAATGGCTGCTACGCTGTTTTTATGCAGCCAAGGTAGAGAGCCTGTATTCAACAGGACTCATCCAACCAAGTTTCTCTTTAATACGTTTTTCATT